>CDYR01039011.1_pt1 | contig 171468 bp, 170 predicted proteins | sample 557691 | NCBI WGS metagenome assembly CDYR01 (sample SAMEA3182103, study PRJEB8094) | gut metagenome | biome: human; feature: gut; material: Stool; isolation source: human stools | place: Canada | collected 2013-02-19 | reverse complement strand
TCCACATTGCCGCAGACGGCGGCATTCAATGCGGCCTGTCCGCCGTATTCGGTCAGCCGCGCTACACTGTCCGCTGTGCCGGGATAGTAGCTGGAGTCAGCGGTGGTCATACTGGTGTCGATGGTCACGCCGTACTGTGCCTTGGCGTACTCGTTGCCCACACGCACAGCCTCCTCGACGGAGTAGATGCCACCGGTGGCGGGAGGCACAGAGGGCACTTCCTCTGCCGTCTGCGCCGGCACGGTGTCTAAGCCTGTATTGGGTGCAGGTTCGGGTGTCTGTGTGGGTGTGTCCGCTGTTGGCGGTTCGGCTGGCACAGTGACCGCGGGTTCCTCCAGCGGCGCAACAACGGGCGCGTGTTGCGACTGCGCGGGGATTTCTGATATGGTTGGTTCGACAGCTACTTCCGCTATTCCCGTCGGCACATCTTGTGTGTCAGTTGTGGGGGTAGTCTCCTCCTGCACTATCGCGGGAACGGTGTCCACTTCCGGCGCAGCAGCCTGCCCGCAGCCTGTAAGCAGCAGGGCGATGCATAGAGTTAGCAGTACAAGTTTTTTCACAGTCGTGTTCTCCCTTCGGTTTTGGTAGCAAACACAACTACCACACAACCACAAACAAGTCAATGGGAATGTGAAAGCCAGAGATGGTCACAAAGGGCCATCCCTGGCTTTTTCTCCGCTATACTATTTTGTCTGACCGCATGGTCAGGTGGCCTCCCGAATATCTCCAGAGGCCAATGCGGTCCGGGAACTCCGCTTCCTATATCAGCGTTCTCTATATCATGGTGCCTCCATTATCCACCCATACCGCTGCCGAGATCATAGCCAAGGTCACAGGTATAGCGCCACTCCACGACGTCGCCGTCCTTCACCTGGTAGCGGGAGCAGCCGTAGTTGGGATACCAGCCGTTGACGGCATACATCCAGCCGGAGAGCTTCCCTACATCGAACTCGTACAGATTGTGAATACCCTCGATATAGGCACTGTTATACACCGGCGTAAAGCTGGACTCCATGTGTATCTTATTTGCCTTGCAGACACGCTGCAGTACATCGTAGACACTTTCGCCGTCGCTGAACGTTACCTCCGTGGCAGGAAAGATAACGCCGTCCGCCGGTACGAGAAACTTCTTGTTCTCCACACATTTGTCCATATTATCCAGAATGGTCTCGCAAGAGATGGAGAAAGTACAGGTGTGGGTCGTAGTGGTATCCACCGTCGTATCCTGCGGCTCTACCGGATCGGGCTTGCCATCCGGGACAGGCTCAGTCATGTACTGATCCTTCTCCCCGCCGCCCTCCGTTGTCTGACGGCTCCCGCAGGCGGCGCAGCAAAGCATCACCGCCGCCAGCAGCAAGCATATCCCTCTCTTTTTCATGTGACAAACCTCCCCATCACTCTCACCGCCGCCCATTTCTCCCGTCATTCCGAGCCAGCCCCGAAACTCCTGTCATTCCGAGCCAGCCCCCAATATTGCTGTCACTGGTTCGCGATCCGCGTTCCCCGTCTCCGCGCCCGCAGGCGCGGACACCCTGTCATTCCGAGGCAGCCCGCAGGCTGACGTGGGAATCCGTCCCCCCGTCCCCGCGCCGCAGGCGCGGTTTCCCCTATTTTAATGGACATCCCGTCGGAAATCAACCCCCGCCATATTGACAAAGCATCATGAAAAAGTCAAGCATTTATTGCGCACAAATTTTCGCCTTTTATTTTGTCTAATTTTAACATGACAATATGGCCGCCGTCAATTCCCTTGGTCGGCAGCCTCCGCTTTCCCTTATTATGTTCCTCATGCCCCCTCCAGTTTCCCCCTTTCTCCCATGTGTCCCATACTGCCTACGCCGATAGCCCTATTTCCCGCAAGCAGGCCCGGAAAGCCACTTCGCTACTTATATACCCCAGTATCTTCCGGGGGTAGTTGTTTATCCATTGTTCGGTCTCTGCGATCTGTCTTGCGCTCACCTTTTCAAAGTCGGTTCCCTTGGGGTGTTTCCGCCTAATCATAATGTTGGCGTTTTCGTTGCTCCCGCGCTCCCACGATGAATAGGGGTGGCAGAAATAAACCTTTGTCCGGGGGATGGTCTTGTTGACAGCGCTGCGCTCCATCTCCTCCGCCGCCGAGAACTCAGAGCCGTTATCAACCGTAATCGTCCTAAAAATCTTCCTGAAATTCACTGCTCCGATTTTCCGCTCCAGCGCGTCCAATGCTTTAACAATGGTCTCCGCTTTGCGGTTCGGTATCAGTATGATGATCTCCCGCCGGGTCTTTCTCTCGGTCAGTACCAGAAGCGCCTTGCTGGTACTATCCTTTTTATTGTACACCGTATCCATTTCCCAGTGCCCAAACTCCTCCCGGTTCTTTACTCTCTCCGGTCTGCGTTCGATGCTCTCACCGGCAGATGCCCTGGCCTGGTCTTTCCTTGTCTTTACCTTTTTGTACCCCTGCTTTTTCTTCCCGCGCCGCGGCAAATCCACCTGTGTGATACGCAGGAATATCCCTTTTTTGATATAGCTGTAAATGGTTGCTACGGAAACAGAGGTCTTGAATGTCCGGCCCTCCATCTTTGCATACCCCAGTACAGCGGCAGGGCTGCAATCGTTGGCGATGATCGTCTCCTCGATGTATCGGGCCAATTCGTGATCTGCTCCAATCTTCAAGTCTGGCCCTTTTTCCCGTAAGTGATTTTGATACCGCTCCTCTGCGATGTCCGGGCTGTACGCCGTCACCATCTCCCAGGTGTCCCCATCCAGCCGCTCATATTCTCCCCGCTTCAATTCCCGGTAGACGGTGGAGATGTGGACGCGCAGCTTATCCGCGATCTCTCTCGGCTTCATCCCTTTGTTCAGCCACCGTTCCATTCTCAGCCTGTCGTTCTTTGTCAGGTGCTTAAATGTGCGTTCCTTGGCCTGCACTGTAATACCTCCTCCCGTGCATCCCGGCGGGCGGTTTCCGGTTTCCCGGTTCCGTTCCGCTTGTCTTGTTTTGTCGCATTTTACACCCTTATGATACCCAATATTTCCCCGCTCCGCAATAGTTATTTTCACTGTTGCGTGTATAATGAAAAATCCCCCGGCTACCGCACCTGTAAGTGTGATAGCCGGGGGACATCTTTACTCTGTTTTTCTCTTTTCCCAGTTAATAATCTGCTCCAGCGCCTCTCGCAGTTTGTCATATCCAAACATAGCGGCGTAGGCGACGAACAAGCCCAGGGCTACTGCTCCGGCCACCATGTACCAGGTGACGGCCCACGCCATGATCTGACAGGCTGCGAAGAACGCCAGAAGGGTCACGGCCATCGCCACAAGAAAGGCCAGAATGTTGGTGGGTATCTTTTCCCAGGTGAGCTTTTTGAGAACCTGGGTGATGATGTTGGTGACCACCGTCAGGATAAGAGCCGCCAGCAGAACAGCGGATACCGCCAGGGGAATGTACTGCATAATGTTATCCATGTGTATACCCTCCTATTACACTTTCGTCAAATGCTTCTTGTCAACCGCGCCGGTGATAGCCCCGCTTTTCAGCGTGGATACCACCACGCGGTTCCCGTCAATGCCGCGCACATACAGCTTTGCGGCATATACCCATGCAGCAAACTTGCGCATGGTGCCGTAGATCGTTGCCGACTTGTCCATCTTCACCCGGTCGCCCACAGCAAGGGCTGCGTCAGCAGATGCCGTGGCCGCGATGTCGTCCTCGTCTACCCATCCATACACAGAAGTGCCCACCACATGATAGGGGTGCTTGCTTCCCGGATTGATGGCCGTCACCTTTGCCTCGCACGGCTTGCAGTTCTTTCCCGTCGCCGCATTGGAGCTGGTGTAGTGCTTCTTCGCCAGAGATTGCACCATCTGGCCCACCTTGTATTTCAGCGCTTCGGTTGCGCCTCCGGTTGTCGGCGGGTTCGGTGCCGGGGTTGTCGTGGTGCTTCCGCTCACAGCCGGGTTATAGATAAAGCCCAGGAAAGTGTACCCGCTCCCGGCTCCCCAGTTCCCTGCACCTTTCTTCCGGCGCTTTGTCCAGAACGGGGTTTTGCTTCCGTATCCGCTTTCGCTGGTCACGATCTCAGTTGCACTGATGATCTGCTCCACGATTGCCACATGACCCGCTCCATCCGATCCGTTCAGCGTCGCTCCCTTGCGCCACACCATGCAGGCCCCCAGCTTCGGCTCCTGACCTACGGCCAGGCCCCCGGCAAACTGGATAAAGTTTTCGGCGTTCACGGGCCGCAGATATTTGCAGCACCCGTAACCGCCGATCTCATTAAATCGCCCATAGGCATAGCCCACGCAGTTGGAAAGGGTGTTGCACAGCGCGTCCGCCGGCTTTCCCTTGATGGCGTCCGACCATCCTCCGCTCGCCTTGGTGATGTAATATTTGTTGCCCGCCTCCGGTCGGGTCAGTCTCGGCTTGAATGTTCCCACAGCTTGTCCCTCCTTGGGTTTTGCGTACCTGTCATAATACTTCTGCCCGAACGAGGCCCTGCGCTTTTTCGCCGTCTCGCTCTGATCTGCCGGGCGCTCAAATTGCAGCAGGACTGCATCTGATGCCTGCCGGACGCTTCCCACCGTTTTCAGCGTGGTCAGAACGGCTTTGTAACCCTCACGCAGCTCTTTCATCAGGAAATCAAGCTGCATCTCCAGGTCTCCGATGCTCCGGCCCGCCGCCTTGGAAAAATTGAAAAGTCCCTGTTTCCGGCTCCAGTAAGTCCACTGTGCCAGCCCATACCCGGCGCAGTCCCGCACGAACCCGGTATAGGTTCCTCCGTCAACCGCCGCCGTGTATGAGGCGTCCGTCATACCCAGCTTTTTTTCGTAGGTGTTTTGCAGGTTGTCCGGTCGCAGGCCGCTTTCTGCATACAGGTTTCCCATCAGCCCAGCGGCTCCACAGTCGTTTAACCCTGCGCCTTTCAGGTAGTTCCAGATTTTTTCCTCATTGTTCCTGCCGTTCAGCACGATCTATCCCTCCTTTACGGTTCCTCTGTCTGTTGCATGGCCTGCTCCATCGCCTCCCTTTCCCGTTTCATATCCTCCCGCTGCCACCGTCTGTCCTGCCGTTTATCCTTGTTGGTCTTTATCCAGCCCAGGATACCGCACTCCCCGCCCAGTGTGGCAAACACACAGGTTACAAGGGTATCCGGCACCGAGCCGTAGACCTGGAACAGCCGTATCATGGTAACGGTAAAGATAACCAGACAAATAAAGACGAGCAGCAAGATCAAGTCCATCGTTCCGATGCGCTTCTTCTTGCGTTTCGTCTTTTTGTTCACCCGCCGCCCGGCCATCTCAGCCCTCCGGGATATGCGGGTGGGCGCTTTTGTTCAGGTGCTTGTCCAACCTCGCCAGTGCATCCTTGCATGGCCCGTTGCACCCCTGCTCCACAAGCCCTTGCAGAGCGCCCCGCAGTCCGTAGCAGATCAAGGTCTGCTCCTCCTGCATGGCGTTGATGAACTCGTTCTGCTTCTTGTTGTTCTCCAGCACCTTGTACACGGCCACGACCGCCGCCACCAATGCCCCCAGTGCGCTCAGCAGGCTTGCTGCCTTGATGATAAAGTCCGCGTCGATGTACATTCCCTCGTCCTCCTGCGTATCAGCCCATCCAATCGGTTCCGCCGATGGCCTCACGGTATGCCTTATCGGCTTCCGCGATCTCGTCCCGCCCGGTCTCCGTGTCGCCCAGTTCTGCCAGCCTCGTTGCCAGAACACGGATGGCTTTTGCCTGGATTTCTGTCACCGTCTCCAGTTCAGCGATGATCTGCAAATGGCTGCTCATTCTTTCGCCTCCGACCATCCGCTGACGCCGGGTTCCCACACATTCGCATCCACATCACTGACCCAGTGCTTCCCGTTGTGCGACACCTTTGCCCCTTTGGCGTAGGCGTCATGCGCTCCAAGCGGCTGGCTCCATTCCGGCCACTCCTCCGCAGGGTCAGCGGCCACAGACCACAGGCTTGCCGCCTTGTCCGGCTCCCATCCCGCCTGCGAGGTGTGCTGCTGTACGCACCGGTACAGCTTCTCTCCATAGCGCCTGTACTGGCCCACTTTGTAGGAGACCCCCGCCTGCCATTCCTCAAACAGATTTTTGTGTTCCCCCGCAGTCGTCCCGTCGATGCCGCCGGTCTCGGCCAGGGCGACAAAGGTGATCTCCGTCGCCGCCTTGGTTTCATCCAGCATCTTGGCACGGTCGATGTAGCGGTAATGCTCGCTGATGGCATAGAAGTCGTACTTTGTCCCGTCCTCGTCCTCCGCCGTCAGATAGTGCCGGTCAATGCGGCACCGGTCGGTGATCGTGTTGTCGTCGTACTCCCGAACCGTGGTCAGGTACTCCCCCTCCTCCAGCTTCGGGCCGCCAATGACTTTCAGGTTTTCCCGAATCACGCCGTCGATTTCAGCGGTTCCGTACACATATTCCATCTTGCCTGCTCCTTTCTCGTATGCTCTCTTACCACGAGCTTCAATTTTCGTTGCAGCCCTGTTTCCACATACTTCTCAAAGAAATGTACATGGTTGCAGTGCTTCATTTGGCCCAACCGTGACAATAGGCCCTGTGCCAGCTTCGGCCTGATCTTCCGGTGTTTCCGCATGGCCCGGTAACATTCTGATAGCGACTTTTTCAACCGCACCATATTCCGCTTTCGCAGCAGGGAAAACTTATGGCCGAACCGGTATCCCAGCGCCGCCACCGTCCGCTTTGCCGTCGGATAGAGCTGCCACTTGTTGTTCAGCTTCAACCGGCGGCCTGCAAGCCAGTCCTCGATCATGCCCCGCAGCTTTCGCAGTTTCCTTTTGTTCCGCCCGAACAGCGTCAGGTTGTCCATGTACCGCATATAGTGGTCACACAGCCCGCTGTTCCGTATCATCTGGTCAAGCGGTTGCAGCACCGTGTTGGCAAACCACTGTGAGAAAAACGCGCCGATCAGGACGCCGTACTTCATCAGCCGCTCACATACATCCAGCATCCTCCGGTCTTTGACCAGCCTCCGCAGGCGGGCCATCACCGTTTCAATGGTCAGGCTGTCGTAAAAATGGTGGATGTCCAGCTCCTCTGCATACTTCGTCCCTTTCGGGTCTGTCCGCATCCATTTCTTGATTGCCTTAACGCCGTAATGGATGCCCCGGCCCTTTATACTTCCGCAGCAGAACTTGTCCATTCCCCGCATCAGCACCGGTTCCAGAACTTGAATGACCGCATGGTGAACATACTGGTCGGGCCACAATCTCGGCTCTGATATGTCCCTCCATTTTCCGGCGCTCTTGTCCCAGCGCCGGGCTATTCTCGGTGGGGCCGCATCATATCCGTTGACGATGATCTCTCGCAGCTTCTCCACATATCCGTCGATGTCCGCCTCCACCCGCAGCACCGTTTTATTGGGCCTGTGGTGTGGGTGCCATTTATGCGTAGCGTTCACCGTGAGGATAGCCAGCCTGAGATTTTCGTCTGAAATCAGTTTTGGGTATAGGTCTTTTGCTCGTTTCATACAGGATGTTTGCTCCTCCTTTTAGCCTCACGATCTTTCCACCGCTCCCGCCGGTTGCGGGAGTGTACTAAACCGTGTCCTGTTGGCTAATCTGCACCAAGGGGTGCCGAGGAAGATCACGCCCGCGGCTCATACCGTTCGAGCAAATCCCAGCATCAGCGGGTTTGCAAGGAAGAGGAGGAGCAGCGGAGAAAGTAAGCCCTGGCCCGTGGGCCGGGGCGCACGCTCCGCAGCTTGTGACGACGAGGAATGGAGGTGGGTAGCCAGTCCTAAAAGGACGCGGCAGCCGATGTTCGCGTTGGCGTTCGACACGGAATTGTAGTTCACATAGAACAACCCGTGGTTCCCGTTCCGGTTATAGTTACCGCCGAAGTGCAGACACGGGTTGGACGCGTTGAAGTTCCAGTTATCCGACGAGCCAAAAACCAAGGCACCGACTGCGTGCGCGATCTCCCCCTGTATTTTCACGCCGCGTTTGCGGCGGAAAACCCTTTGTGGGTGATTATGTTATTCGGCCTGCGGGCCGGGGATATGCAGGAGGGAGGGGGCTGCGGCCCCCGTCCCCCTGCACCCCCTCCCCTGTCAGGGGAGTTTTTGGAGGCGGCAGCCGACGTTCGCGAAGGCGCCCGACACGGAATTGCAGTACACATAGAACAACCCGTGGCTCCCGCTCCGGCCATAGTTACCGCCGAAGCGCAGACACGGGTCGGACGCGTAGAAGCCCCAGTAATCCGACGAGTAGGTGGTCTCGCTGCCCCCCGTCGCCGTGGGGTAAATGCACCACTCCAGGCCGCTTTTCGTCGCCACCGCAAATGCGCTGGGCCACCCGCTCGTGGGTACGCCCACGGCGGTTCCTCCGCTGGTGTCGCTGAAATTGTTGGGGTTCATGATGATGTTCAGCCCCGCGCTGTTGTAGTAGCAGCCGTCTCCCCAGTCGTATACATTGTCCCAAAGACCCTCAATGTTCCGGTACTGCGTACCCAGGCCGTAGCTGTCCCGGCTGTTCTGCGTAGTTCCGGTATGGTACGGCATACTATCCGTATAACCCATGTTTCCGGGGGCGCTGTTGTCTCCGCAGCCTTTGCCGATGGTCTTTTGGCTGTTCCAGTCTGCGAACTCCACCAGGTACAGCATCCAGATCGTCATGCGGATTTGGATGTCGCTCTGCCAGATGGTGCCGCCGAGGCCATGGATGCCGTTGCGGGCCGCACTTCTGGTAATATTCGCCTTGGGCTTTCCGCCGCTCTGGCTTTTCCAGTTGCTCGTGTGGCAGTGATACCGGCCAATGTACACGGTGTTCCGCTCGCCCTTTCCATCCCCGCGGTCTGCGTGGGCCGGGGAGACATGGAACCCCGGCGTCGCCTTGTCCGCGATCTGGAGTTTCAACCGGCTCCCGCTCTTTGTCCACTTGAACCAGAATTTCGGGATAGCCACCAGCTCGCCCGCTGCGGGGTCGCTTGACCGAACCATCCCGCTCCAGGGCATCAGGTTATCGAACGGGCTTCCGTACTTGCTCTGTCCGGCCACATAGGGCACAGGGTTCGTGAAGCCTGCCGCCTTATCCGTCCGGCTCCACACCGTTGTGCTGGTGCCGTCCCACTCCACGCCGTAGATGTTCGGCATCTCCACCTTCACAGAACAGGTCTTTGCACTCGGGGCGGTGTGGTTGGCGTCCGCCGCCACATTCACCGTCACTGTGGCGTTTCCGTCCTTAACGGCAGTCACCGTGACCGTGTTCCCGCTCACGCTCACCGTCACCACGCCGCTGGGCGATGCGGTGGCCGAGACCGCCCCCGTGCCGTTCTTGGTCACAGTGATGCTCTTGCTCTTGGCAGAGGCGTCCAGGGTCATGGAGGTGGGGGAGAGGGCCAGCGTGCCTGCCGCCTTTTGAATGGCCCACGCCGCATTTTTAGCGGCCACACTTCCATCCTGCCACTGGTAGTCTTCTTTCGGCGTAAATGTCGCGTTGTAGTTGCCCGCGGCAATTCCGCTGGTAGTGCCGCCCATGGTCAGCTTTGTGCTGTCATAGTTGCTCCAACTCGGGCTTTGCGCCCCGCCGGTATAGGTCAGCGCTCCGGACTGACTGGGCACCACCGCGATCTTTGCCCGTTCAATGCGCCATGTGGCAGTCTTGGCGGTCGCGCTTCCGTCCTGCCACTGGTAGTTGCCCTTTGGCGTAAAGGTCGCCTCATAGCTTCCCGCATTGGTTCCGCTGGTGGTTCCGCCCAGGGTCAGCTTTGTGCTTTCGTAGTTGGCCCAGTTCGGTGTCTGTGCGCTTCCGGTATAGGCCAGCGCCCCGGACTGGCTGGGCACCGCCATGATCGTGGCCCGCCCGATTTTCCACACTACGGTTTTTGTCTCGTTGGTGCCGTCTCCCCAGGTGTACCCCTCCTTCGGGGTAAATGTGGCGTTATACGAACCTGCGTCCGTCCCCTTGGTCACGCCGCCCATGGTCATGGTCTCCGGGTTGTAGCTGTTCCAGGTCGGGCTTTGCTCGCTGCCGGTGTAGGTCAGTGTTCCGTTCTGGCTGGGCACAGCGTCGATGGTGTGCCCAATTTTTGTGATGGCGTCCAGCGCCGCGTCCGCAGACTTCTGCGCGTCGATTGCTCTTTGCGCGGCTGCGTCCATGGCCCCCTGCAAGTTTTTCGCCCCCAGCCCCTTGTTGTCGGTATAGCCAATGTCTGCGGCTTTCGTGCCATGGGGGTTTCCCTCCTTGGTCATGCTGTGGTCGTAGGCGATCTTGCCTCGGTCACCGCGGTAGGCTGTACTCTGCGTTTCGCCCAGAGCCAGGTCGGAGCCGATGGGCGCATAGCTGTGCCCGCTCCACCGGTAGGTGATGTTGGTTTCCGCATCTATGTAGACCTTGCCGCTTTCCGGGGTGATCTGCTCCCGGTGGGCCGGGTCAGAGTAGAAAGCGCCCTCATGGTAATAGCCCTCCACCACATCATCCACATAGCTGGGGAGCTGCGCCGCCGCAATCTTCCCGTCGTCGCCAAGTCCCGCTATGCCGTTCGGTGCGTTCACCGGCATCTGGGCGGCGCTCACCTTGCCGTCCTTGTCCAGCCCCGCTACACCGTTCGGCGTGTTTACAGGGAGCTGGTCGATCACCACTTTTCTGTCAGCGCCCAAATCCGCCTTTTTCTCAAACAGGGCCGCGTGGGCCTCCCGGTCTCCGGCGTGGGCACCCATGGCCTCATTGATTGCCTGTCCCATGGTTTCCGCCGTCACCACAGCGGCGGCATCAATTTTGACCGTAAGGTTTCCCTGGTTGGAGAATGCCAGCAGCCCGTAGAATGTGTACACAAAGTCCGGCATGGCCTCCTTGCTCGGGATTTCAATGCCGATGTCCGTATCCGTCTGGAACATGGCGATCATTTGATCTTCTTCCTCGTCCAGTCTCGCCCATACGCCGAACTGGTTGAGGTTGTACCCCACCGCAGCCTGTGCCGTCACTTGCAGTTTGAGCCTCTGGCCCTTTTCTGCCGGTGTGTTGGACACGATGCTCACCGTCTGCTTTTCGTTCACAAGAGCCGACTGCGCCAGCATGGCGGTCTGCTCCACTCGCCCTTGCCCCGCCGCCGCTCTGGTGATGTGCAGGTTCTTCCCCTCCACCCACCGGGTCAGCAGGTCGTTTCCGTTGTTCGTGATTACGCCTAACCAGGCCATGTTTTATCCTCCTGTTCTCTCGGTTGTCCCGAAGTCGATGATTACCGCTCCTACGCAGGCCGCCAGGGCGTGTGCCGTGGCCGTCCCTGTTTTGGTGTCCGGGCTTGGGTTCACCCGGATGGTGGTGCAGCTCTCCACGAACTCAGCGCCTACATAGGCCGCCATTCCGTAAGCTGTCGCCACGCCGCCCGCATCGTAGTATTCCACCTCCTCCAAGTGGGAGCTGAACCGCTTTGCCGCCGCAAGCCGCCGTTCGATCTCCCGGAGCGACATCGCTTCAAATTCCTCCCGTTCCTCCACCGTGACGATGTTCACCCGCAGCCGGAACCTCCCGTGCGTCCCGCCGTACTCAAACCATTCCTCCAGGGTTGAACCCGGATAGATAGCGTCCGCCTGCGCCCGGACTGCGCCCACTGTGCCCATCGTCCGCCGAATGGTCAATGCTGTTTTAACGATGCGCCGTTTCCGGTCGATGTCGTACCCGGTGTCATACCAGTCGATTTTCCAGTTGACCGCCAGGGCGTCAAGCACTGGCTCCGCCACGCTGTCGATGGCGGTATAGATTTGGCTTCCGTCGATATAATCCATGGTCTTTTTGTGCAGCACGGCAGCGGCCATGGACAGCGCCTTGACCCACGGCTGTTCCCGCACGATACGCGGCAGGCCGTCTATGATCTGCGCATCTCTCAGGCTTTTAATCATCCTCCAGCCCTCCGTAGGTCGCCGTCACACCGGTGCATTTCGGCAGCATCATGGTCTGCACGGCCACATCCGCCGGGGCCGTCAGCTTCACCCGCTTTGCCCCCGCCGCCCGCAGGCGGGCGATCAGCTCCGTCGGGTTGATGTCCCGCCCAAGTTTCCGCTGCCATGTCTGGAAGTCCTTGACCGCCGCCGTTACCTTGCTCTGGATTTCACTTGCGCTTCTCTGGTTGCTCTCTGCAATCCAATAGGTGAACGATATGGTATAGTCCACCTCCTCCGGTGCGAGGCAGCTTACATGGTCACACAGCGGGCGAATGGTCTCGTCGTCCATGTGTTCCGCCATACCCGCAAGCTCCGTCGGGTTCGGAAGCCGAAGCCCTGTTTCATCCTCGATCACGAAGTAGATATTCACCTCGTCCGGCTGTGGGCTTACGATGCGGACATCCGCCACATCCCCACGCCATTCCCGCGCATAGTATTCATAGGCGTCCCGCGGCCCGGCGCAGCTATAAACGCTCGGCGCAAGGTAGATGCGCCGGGTCAGGCTGTCGTCGTCCTCGGTGTCCAGTCCGCCCGTACTCGGCGTTGTGTTGCTCACGCCGGAAATGTACGGAATGGGGTCTACCAGTATTTTGATTGCACCCGAAAGGATGCCGCTGCTCTCCGCTCCGGCTTCCTCAGCTTGCACCACAACATCCGCATAGCCCTCGCCCGCCTTGATCTCGGCGTACTCCAGGCTGTTGAAATACTTCCCGTCCTCGGTTTTCACCCGCGTTCCCGCCGGGATAGCAACAACGACGCTCCTCGGCTCCTCCAGGCTGAACCGCACAGAGGCCGTGGCCCGTTCCGGTGCTTTCCTGGTCAGCCCCACCAGCGCCGCCAGCGCATCCAAGGCGCTCCCGGTGCTGGTTTTCAGCATTTCCATTCTGCCCTTTGCGTCCGCATACTGCATGGTCTGATATTCCATCGCGCAGAACGCTTTAATCAGCAGGTTCACCGTGTCGGCGTCCCCGATCTCCGGGTCTCTCCCGGTCAGCTCCCGGTAATATCCGGCGTACAGTTCCCGCATTTGATCTTCCGTCTCCTGCAAGGTCATGTTCTCGATGAAGTTCAGCTCCGGGCAGTTCTCCAGCTCGATGATATTAGACAATTTCGATCACCACCTTTGGGGTCATAGTTCCGTCCTGCGCCTTTCCGCCCGTCCATTCCACGCGGGCCACCTTTGCCCGCGGCTCATACCGTTCGGTTTTGCGCACATATTCTGCAACCAGGAGAACTTGCGCATTCTCCTGTGGGTAGTCGATGATGCTGCCGTCAATTCCAAACTCCCGGTCAAGCGCCTGCTCCCCGGCCACAGTCCCATACAGCACTTGCAGGTTTCGATATACCTCCCGCGCCGTGCTGTCGTCCACCTTGCCCGGCAGTATCTCGATCACAGCATTTTCCGTGTTAAGCATAGCGCCCTCCTTACAGGTATTCTTCGATGGTCAGCGTCACTTTGCACTCCACCATCGCCCCCCGGTGCAGCACTACGGCCCACTCGTCGCTGATGTCGGTGATTTTGAACGGATACGGCGAAAGGGGCGAGCCGCCGATAATGAACCAGTCCGCCACATCCTGCTCTGCCGCGCGTTGCAGGCGTCGCAGTGTGCTTCTCGGGTTCACGCCGTCCTGTGCCCGAAGCAGCAGGTCATACGAATATTTCCGCAGCTTGGGCGCAATCCACTGGCTCCTTGCCCTCGCCCCGGTTCGGTTGTGGGTTGCCCACTCGCTTCCGCCCTGTCCTTTCAGGCCGCTCGGTGTCAGGATGCGCCGGTCGCTCACCGTGAATGACACCCCCATATAGCTCCCCAGCGCCATGTGCGATCTCCTCCTTACTTTGGCGGTGTAGTCCCGCCGCCCAGGCTGTCCTCGTGCGTGTGGTTGACAAGGCTTTTCCCTTGTATGACAATATCGCCCGCCGATGCCTCCGCCTTGATCTCCGGGGCCGACAGGTTGATTTTGCTCGGACTGGTCACGGTCACATCCCCCGCCTCTGTCACGGTGATTACCGCTCCGTTCAGCGCGATCTTTGCCTCGCCGCCCGACACTTCGACTTCCACGCCCTTTGTCACCGTCAGCGTGTACTTTCCTCCGGCGGACACGCTCAGTTCCCCCGCCGCCTCAATGCTCGCAAAGCTCCCGGCCTCGATGCTCACCGATGTTCCCGCCACAAGGCCGACGCCCGTTTTCGCATTCAGGCTGATGCTGGCCGAGCTGCTTTTGGCCTGGAATTGCCCGCCCGCCACCAGGCTGATGGGGCCTTTTGCTTCATCGAAGATTTCTCCGTTGCAGGTACGCCCGGTGCGCTTGTCCACATACTGCGTGTACACGCCCGTATTCTCGTCATACCGGCTGTAAGCCCGTCCCTTTTGGGAGCCGTATTCCTTTCGGTAAAGCCCCTTGAAGCCCTCCGCTGGGCGGTTTGTTTTGTTCCAGACCGTTCCCGTCGTCGTGGCCGCCGCAAGGCCGCTGCTGGTGTGCGCCACGCTGACGATCTGGCCGATCACCGGCATTTTGTATTCGCCGTTGCTGATGGCATTGATCTTCCGCGTCACGCTTTGCCCCCGGTCAAAGTATGTCACTTCATAGGTGCCCGCCTCATAGTCGATGGCGCTCACGCGCCCCGTGCGGTTCGTGCTTGCCACCGGCTATCCCTCCTTTCCCGCGATGCAATAGCTCGCTGGCACCCATCCGGTTACATTCTTTCCTACCGGCAGCTTTCCGCACCGCGCCGCCGTGTTGGTCATGCGGTATCTCCCGTTGATTAAGATGCCATCGTAGAAATAATAGGTTCCGCTCTTGTGGCACGCTGGACTTGCCGATGTGCTTGCCACATAGAAAGGCGCATTTGTCAGCGCCACCGACGCCCCCGCTTCGGCTCCCGCCGCCGAGCTGGCCGCATTGGCCGCCGGGCTTGTGGTGGCGTAGGCGCTGTCGTAATCAACGCCGCTGTCCTCCTCCGGCTCGTGGTACTCGATCTTCCCGCCCACATCCCAGTAGTGGAACGCAGTTCCGATGCCGCTGCACTCGAAATCCGTGGTAAGTCCGCTGGCGCTCACCTTATGCGTCACCTTGTCAACAAAGTATTTTCCGTCCAGCTTTCCGTACCCGGCCAGATTGATGCAGTTTCCCGCACTCACCAGCCAGTCCCCATCTACCCCGAAGCGCAGCCGTACCGTGCCGTGGTTGGCGTTGTTCAGCTCCGCGCACAGTTGGACGCTGGCATCATATACGCTTGTCGCTCTCCGGTTCACGCTCTTTGTGTGTGTCCCTCCGCCCACGCTGCACACGATGTCGATGTCCTTGTCCGCGTCGGTGTAGTTGAAGTACCCACCGGTGTATGTGCCGGACAGGGTGGTGGTATATGCAAAACTGCCCGGCCTGATCTGCGTCCGGTGGAAAGTCTTTACCGCTCGCTTTTCCTTGTACCGCTCCCGGTCATACACCCACAGCCGCCGGGCGTAAACTTTCAGGATAAGGCCGTAGTTTTTGCATAGCTGGTTGTAATAGCCGCTGTCCGTTCCGTCCTGCTCGTCGCACTCGATGTCATAATCGTCTGCATCGTAGGTGAACGCCAGCCCATACCGGCCCGCTATGGTCTCTCCAATTCTCTTGATGCTGGTGTTTTTCCAAATGGTTTCCCGCTCCAGCTCCGAAAAGTCGCTGTCGCTCGGCTTGCTCACGCCGCCGATCTGCAAGGTGGTTGGTGCATCAGAAAAGCTCACATCATCCAACACGAATAACCCGCACTCAATGATGCGCCTGTCTCCCTGCGCCTCCCAGTTGTACCCCCGGATGCGTGGGCGCAGCGTCGCGCCCTTTTCCGGTAGCCAGCCCCGCAGCCACTTTCCATCCTGTGCGTCCAGCGTGATGTCAATGCTGTCGCTGTTGTCTGCCGCGCTGTCGATATAGGTCAGGCTTTCGATTTCTCCGCCTACCTGCCCGGCAAACGGGGCATTGTTGTAGCGCACATCCAGCGCCAGGCTTCTTGCTCTAATCATAGTTCGCCTCATATTTCCACGGCGGCAGCAGTCCATTCCGTTCCTCCTCCAGCGCCGGGGTAGACAGTTCCACCCCGGCTTGGAAGATAAAAGTCTCAATGTGCGCTGCATTCGCCGCCATCAGAACATCGGCATGGTATTCGCTCCCATAGACTTCCTTGGCGATCATGTCCCATGTATCGCCGCTCTTAGTGATGTATGCCATACCGTCCTCCCGTTAATAGGCCGTCCGCGCATTCCGGCGCTGCATCTGGAGATACCACGCCTCAAATCTGGCCTGCGCCTCCGCCAGCGCCTCGTCGATTACGCTGCGGTCTGCGCTCCCTTGAATGGTGATCTGCGGCGCAAAGGTTATGCCTCCGCCGCCGATGCCGCCCTCCGCCGGGATGTCCGCCAGTTCCACCGGCCTGACGCCCAGCAGCTCACCGGCCTTGGCCCATGTTGCAAGGTTCTCCCGCCGCACAGCTCTCTGGAAGCTGATAACCGCCTCTGTGCCAGCCTCGCCCGCGATGCTCGCGCCGTTGGTAAATCCGCCCCGTGCCAGCATCGGAATTTCCGGGATATTCAGTCCGAATGTTTTTCCGCCCAACCCCGGCACCCAGTCCGGGATGGTGATATTTAGCCCATTGATGCCTGCGATTGCCTTGTTGATAAGCGTTATAACGGCGTTGATCGGGGCTTTGAACAGAGCGCCCAGGGTGTCGAAAATACCTGTGAAAATCGACCGCACACCCTCCCACGCCTGCCGCCAGTTGCCTGAGAACACGCCGGTGATGAATGTGATAACGCCTTCAAAGATGGTCTTTACCCCCGTGATGGCGTTGCTGATACCCTCGGAGAATACCGCGATGGCTGCCAGGACAGACGGCACCACCACCTGTCCGATATTCAGCAGGATGGTTGCGAGGGTGCGAATGACCGGCATAACAAATTGAATGGCCTGGCCGATGATCTGCGCCACCGTCATAACCGCCGAACCAATCCCGCTGATGATACTGGAGATATACGGGGCCGCCGTCTGGATGGTTTGCAGAATGACCGGCACCACCGTCTGCGTGATAAAGTTGAATATTCCCTCAATGATTGGCTTTACCGTTGTGTTGGAAAAGGTCACGACCTGGCCCACAACGCCCATCACCGATTGGAGCATCTGCACGATGCCGTCAAACGCCCCGGCAGCCGTCTCATTCCCGGCAAATATGCCGCCCTGTCCGAACAGCATTTCTCGGAAACCGGACAGCGCACTTGCCACGCCTCCGTCCACAAACAGCCCGCTGATGAAGTTACCCACATTGGACAGTGCGCCTGTGAACTTGTCAAAGATGGCAAGCCCTTGTTCTCCGAATACCCCGCCGACGATTTCCCGTATATACTCCAGGTTGTCACCCAGCAGGCTGACGACCGCAATAATGCTGGATACCACGCCCACGACCGGGAGCGCCCCGGACAGTAGGGTTCCGAAGCCGCCTGCGATTGGCCCCCAAATACTGCTCAGTATCCCAAGACCCCCGCTCGCAGCACCACCGATTGCCTTTACCGCACCGGAGCCAGCGATTGCGCTGAATGCTCCGCCTGCCTTGCCCAGCAGGCCGCCCACGGCCATTCCGGCTTTGCTCCCCATGATGGCAGCTCCCGCCTTGCCCAGCAGGCCGCCCAAGCCGCCTTTTGCGGCCCCCAGCAGTCCGCCCGCCGCAGTTCCCGCTTTACCCAGCAGGCCACTCAGGAGGCCGCCGGTCTTTGTGTTCCCGATGGCCGTTCCTATTCCTCCGAGCCACTGGCCCACTGCACTGTTCGCCGCTGCATTTTTGATTACGCTTCCCGGCCCAACATAGCCGGAGAGAAGCCCCGGCGTCCCAGCCGCGGCAGAGAGCAGGCCCGCTGTCCCCTTAAAGCCGTTTCCGGCCAGCAGGCTTGACAGCGTAGCTCCCATGGTTGCCTTAAATCCGTTTCCAGATACCGCCCCTCCAAAGGCGGACGCAAAACCGGCTCCGGCGCTCCCGGCTTTTCTCCCGCCCATAAACAGGCTTTTGATGCCGCCGAACAGGCCGCCGCTCCGCTTTCCTCCGCCTGCGGCATTTCCGCCGAACAGCATACCGCCCACGCCGGAAAGCAGGCTCTCCGCCGCCGGTGCCAGCTTCATTCCCGCAAAGGTGGCCGCCAGTATCCCGATGATATGGGCCACCTGCTCGCCGTTGTTCAGCAGGTAGTCCAGGCCCTTTTGGATGTAGGGCAGCGCCCAGTTCATCGCCGTGCCCAGCTTTTCCACACCGCGGCTCGCCAGTTTTCCCAGGCTCTCTGCGAGCTTGGTCAGCTCCGGCATATTCTCCCGTATGCCCCGGATGAACCCGATCATGGACAGTCCAAATTCCTTGTAGGCCGGGAGAAATGCGGTGCCGATGTCGTCCATCAGCGCAGACTTGGCGCTTCCCAGCATGGTTTCTATGGCCTCCGGCGTCGTCGCCTTGATGATGAACTCTTTTTCCATGCTCCCGCTCCAGACGCTTGCATTGGAAACCTCTTTCAGCATCCCTGTCAGGAGGCCCAGGTTTTGCGTAAGCTTGGCTCCGCCCTCAATGGCCCACTGTCCAAACAGGGTATTGAGCGTGGATAGCTTCTCAGCGTCCGGCAGGTTGTTCACTGCTTCAAACACTTTCAGCAGCGTTCCCGTGCCGTCTGTCTGCATTGACTTTGCGATTTGCGTCGCCGAGAACCCCAGTCGTTCAAATGCCGCTTCCTGGGCGGCTGTGGCCGTGCTGCCCTTTGTGATGTTGGTATAGATGCGCTTGATACTGGTTCCCACCCGGTCAGTGCTTACGCCCATGGCCTGCATACTGGCCGCGATGGCCGCCGTCGCCTTAACATCCACGCCTGCCAGTTGGCCCATGGATGCCGCATCATTCACGCTTTGGGCGATCTCCGCCGCCGTAGTGGCGTAGTTGTTGCCCAGGTAGTTGATGACATCCGCAACCTCCATGACCTGCTCGTGGTTCATGTTGAACGCCTGTTCCCATTTCGCGCCCCAGTCGCCTGCCTGATCTGCGGAAATGTCCATAGCCGTTCCCCACATGGCGATGTCTTTCAGGAAGTCCGTCTGTGTCAAGTCCTCAAAGGTTTTTCCCGATTGGCCTGCCGCCGCGGCGAGGCGCGTCAAATCCTCAAAGGTGTACGGTATCTGCGTACTCAGGTCTTTCAGCCGTTCTTCCAAGATGGCGTAGTTTTCCGCATAGGTTCTCCCGTTCTCCGCCATCTTGTTGCTTACTTTTCCGGTTGCGTCCGCCATGCCGTCCACGACCTTGACCACATCGGACATATAGTTTTCAAACTTTGCAGCTTCCTTGGTGCATCTTGCGATGGTTGCCACCGTTCCCGCCGTCAGCGCACCCATGGCCGCCAGCCCCGCCGTTCCGATGTTGCTGATACTTTTGGCGAAGCTGCCCAGTTGTCCTTGGCTACTGGCCAGCGCCGCCGTCAGGCTCTTATCCATCTTTCCGGCGATCTTGATACTAAGCTCTAATGTTTTGTTCTTCGCCATTCCTCCGCCACCTCGTCATTCAGTTCAGCAAACTCGCGGACAGGCAGCTTCAAGTAAAATTCAAGGCTCGTCCCTGTCACCGAGGACAGTCGGATTGCCGCTTTCCGCAGGGCTTTTGCCCCGCCCTTTACTCGAAAAAATCCGCGTCGTTCACCGCGTTTTTCAGTTTCAGCAGCTCATACAGCGGCAGCGAGGTGAAGAAATCCTCCGGGATGCCTGTCGCCATCGAGGCGATCACGCAGGCGTACAGATAGTTGGTGCCGTTCTCCGTCACCGCAAAGCCCTCGCGGGCCATCCGGTTTTCCGCCTCACTTTCATTCAGGGTGTTCAGGTCGGCAACGCCGTTCAGGTCGATTTCCCGGTACTCCTTCCCCTTATAGCTGTGAGGCTTCCCCAACTGCATCACATGGTTCTTCGTCTCGTCGTCCGCATTCATGTATCTGCGCACCATGCCCGCTACCCGCCTAAAAGCGCCGCGCGGCATCAGCTTGAAAAATTCGATAGGCAGTCCGGTCGCCTTCGCTGCCATAGTTCTGGCAAATGCTGTGGTGGTCTCACACAGCACAGAGGCGGCAACTTCCACGCCGAAAAGCTCTAGCTGCGTGTCGATGGCGTCCCGGATGGTCAGCTTCTCCAGCCCCGACAGGTCGATTTCCTCATACTCTTTTCCCTCAAAGACATAGGGCTTCGTCAGCTTCACAACGCGCTCCTCGCTGACTCCTTCCCTTTCGGTGTTGACTTCTTGCGTTTCCGTGTTGACTTCCACCATCGCGTTCTTGATTTCCTCCATGGTAATGCTCCTTTCAGCCGTCGTTCGTTTAGAAAAACACGGCCCGCCCGTAGGCCGGGGGGCCGTGTTCCGTTTTCCGGGTTATACCAGGCTGTTCACGCCAGCCAGCATATCGTTCCCGTTTACCTTGTAGATGCCGTTCAGCTTGTCCACTTCCAGGAGCTGCACGCCGTCCACCTCGATCATGATGTAGGTCAGCTCCAGGGTAATGGTCGCCTCCATGGCCTCGCCCTTTTCAACCTTGCCGGGGTTGAAGCTCTTGACGCGCCCAATCTCCACCACCCGCAGGCCCTTGAAGTTATAGCCGCCCGTTTTGTCATAAACCTGCTGTGCCGCTCGCAGGGTCAGGTTCACCGTGGACAGGGGCGACAGCATATCCATGGCGGAGCTGTACAGGGTGTTGAACTGGATTTCCTGCTCCATGCTCTCAAACTGCCCGATGGTGGGGCTGTCCAGTTCGCCGTTGACGCCCACGCCAGATACGGTGCTGGTTTTCATATTGATCTCCGGCAGGGTCACAGATGCGGCCACGCCGATCATTTTGCTGCCGTCCAGATAGGCGTTATACTCACTGATTTTCTCAGGAATATAGTTGCTGCTAATCATATTTTGTTCCCTCCCTTATCAGTTCAGCGCAGCGGAAAGGGCATTGGGGTCAAACTCAATGATGTCCTCAATGTCCTCCGCAGGGGTAAACGGCGTAATGTACTGGTGGAAAGTGATCTTGCCGTTGAGCAGGTCGGTGGTAGTGTTCTCGTCCTCGTTGTAAGTGATCTCGTACCGAGCGCACACGCCGCGGGCCACAAAGCCGTTTCCCCGTACATTTTCGCTGTCCACGATGGCCTCGATCAGCCGCTTGTTGGCCGGGCTGTCAACTTTCTGGAAGTAGGTCAGGATAAAGCTGTTGGCTGCCCAGGTCATAAACCGGCGGACGCTGAACCAGCGGTCTTTGGGGTCGGTGATGCCAGGGTATGCCGCAGTGTTGTTGCCCCACAAGCGGAACCCGTTCATGTTCAGCCAGGTTGCCACGCCGAAGCTGTTCACCGTGTTGGCCTGCTCCTGGTCAAGCACGACCTCTGTTCCGTCTGCCAGGCAGGCGGCGGAGATCGCCAGCGTTTTATTACTGGGACTGACATTGGGTGTGTCGTCGTTCTGCGCATCTGTGTACGCCGTCAGGGCGGCAGCCAGGGCGGAACCGCTATACACCACCTCGCCCACCTTGGCATAGGGCCATACGGCGTATGCGTTGGGGTCGCTGACCGCCTGCTCCTCCTTCTTGGTTTTAACATCGGTGTACTTCACTGCACCGTCCGTCTTGCTGTTGATGTCCACGATGCACACCGCGCCAAACACGCTATTGATGCTCTTGGTCTTTGCCTGGAGCGCAGCAGACACCGTGGCGTCCGCGCTGAACCTGGGGGCCAGCAGAATGCCGGGGGTCATGGACAGCTTGGGATATACCTGCCGCACCACCTCCAGGCCGGTTTCCTTGCCGGAGGAGATGTCCACACCGCCCACGATGTCCGCGGCTTTGACCTTGCTCGGGTCGATCTTGCTGCCGGTCGCAGTCAGCGTGGTTGCCTTTTCACCGGCTCCGCCTTTGAGCAGTACGATGTTCAGGGTGCCGTCGTTGTTCCATGTGGTCGTGTAATCCTTGCCTGCCTCCAGCGGCGTTGCATCCGCCTTGATGGTCAGACCCTCCAGCAGTACGCCCACTTCGTCCAGCACGGCCACGCCGTCGTTTACCTGCATCGTCTTTTCCGAAATATCCGCCTTGTGCTTCGCCGGGTCAAGCACATTGATAAGCACCATGGGGGCCACGCCCACTACGCTGAACGCCGCACTGATGCACTCGCACAGGGTATAGGCTTCAAAGTCGTCGTTGTAGCCGACAGCCTCCACAGCCTCCTTGTAGTTGTTCACCAGCAGCGGAACATTGACTGCCGCCGCCGGGTCTTTCAGCATATTCACCGGTGCGGTTCCCACGATCACTTGCAGTCCCGCCGTCCCGACAATAGGCGCAGTCAGGCTGGTTTCCACCTCGCTGGTATATACGCCATGCTTGTAAGCCATATTGTTTCCTCCTTACAGCTCAGATTTGATTTTGTGGTACAGGATGGCTTCTGCCGTTCCGGCAGTCTCCATCTTCCTCCTGGTCTCCGCGAACTGCTCCACCGGCACCAACAGGGCCTTTACCTCCGGGTGCCGTTCAGAAAAATCCTCCAGCGCCTCCGGGATGCCTCCGCTGAACACCGTGTACTGCTTCGCTACGCCCCTTACAGTCGGGCCGCAGTAGACAACAGGGCCAGCCTTTTTCTTCCGCCCTGCCGCTCCTTCCGCCCGCTCGGCCATACCCATGGCCGACGCCTCTGCTTTCCTGCTCATACCAGTCCCTCCAATTCCGTGTCCTGTGTCATAGCCGGGGCCGTGCAGGTCAAGGTGCAAGCCCCGAAATAATACGGGTGCGTATCATCCTGCTGCATAGCCCATACGACGGGTTTCAGGATGGTGAACGCACCGCCGAAATAGGGCCTCGTACAGACCCGCTGTACAATGTCCTCTTTGATGTTCGCCACATCCTGATAGCCCTCTCGCGCTCCGCCCTCGTCGTATGCGCATACGATCAAGCTGAACTCCACCGTCTGCGGCCCGCTTTCGTCCTTAATGGCTCCGCCGGTCATGCGGGCCACGATATAGGGGGCCGCCGCCGCATCCGTGTCCACATCCGCGTCGTAGTCCTCCGGCACCGGCAAATCCTGCTTATAGATTTTCAGCGGTTTTCTGCCCTGTTGGCCGTTGTACTTTTTCCCGGTGAAAAGCTCCTCCAGCATCTCGATCAGCGCGTCTTGGCAAAGCTGCGGCGTCCGCCCAATCCCTGCGGCTTTCACCGCATCCATGTAATCCTTCATCGCCTATCCCTTTCTGGCCTTTGCCCGCGCGATCACCCGCTCGGTCTGCTCCATCAGTCTGTCGTACAGGTATTCCGTTACCTCCGGTTCCACATAGGGCCAAACGGTGCTGTGCATCGCAGTTGCCGACGGACTTCCCATCGTCACCAGCTTTTCCACTTTCCCGTCCTTGTTCCGCCACCGCGGACGCCCCCGCTCTGTAACCGTATGGCTGGAGCTGGAGCCGATGCGCCGCTGAACCATGCCCACATGGCCGCTCTTGAACTCCACCAAAAAGCCCTTGCTCAGATTGGCTCCGTCGCCGGTCAAAGCGGTCATGGCAGAGGATTTCAGAACTCGCGCCTTTACATGGGCAGGCGCTCTGCGCAGGACATCCCGCCCCTTGAAGCTCTCTGTCGGCCTGTGCTGGAAATAGCCCAGGTCGTTCCGCATCTTCTCGATGTGAAGCTCTGCGCTCAGGCTTGTGTTCGTGGCCTTTTTCCGCTGTACCAGGTCTTTCAGGTGCCGCCGCCCAGCGGCGTTCACGGCATACCTGGCCTTTGCCTGCGCCACCATCAGCTTTCTTGCCTGTCGTGCTGTGGCGTTGATCGCTACCTTGGCCGCCGCCGGGGTCTTTTTCTTCAAGTCCCCCAGCGCTCGCTCCACATCCTCCAGCCCGTCCACTGTGATGGTCATGGTTCCTGCGTCGTAAGTCACCCTGCTCATTGTCTCGTCCTCTCCATGGTGATGCGGTAAATACCCGCTTCTTCCTCGCAGTTCAGGATACTGTAAGTCCGCTGCTGCGAGGTGCCCTTATCCATGACCAGATGCTTCCCGATCTTCGGCTTCGGCCCGTAGTCCTTTACCCGGATGTACAGCACGGTGGATGCGGTGTATAGGCCCGTATCAAAGTTCTGTTTCGCTCCGGCCTCCCAGTGCGAGTTGTGTTCTTTCAGCCGTTGGTCATCCACAATGACCAGTGCCTCTTTCCCGTCAACCGTGTGCAGGTCTGCGTGTTCGTCCTGCTCAAAGAAAGTCAGGTCGATGTCTGCCGCTGCACAGTCTTTGAAAGTCGGCGCTTTCCACTCCGTTTCCGGGTCGCTTCCAAAATCCTGTTCCAGTTCAAAAAGTGCCATGCTGCACCTCCGCAGAAAAACTCCCCCGCCTGCACACAGCAGGCAGGGGATTGAATTGTCAGCACACAGTAGCTACCAGCCAGCTGTCCACCTTGTCGGGGATGGGCAGGGGGTGGGCCTGCAATTCCACCATGCGGCGGTCAGGGTGATGCTCCACATAGCTGCGCAGCAGGCGGCTGGTCTGAGAGGTCACCCACAGGCCGCTCGCCTGCTCAATGTAGGTGCAGGCACCATAGGCCATCATATAGTTCGGGTGGGAACTAATCAGGATAACCGCATTGTCGGGAATGAGCGGCTTGGTGGCAGGCTCCTCCGGGTTTGTCCAGTCGTCGTAGTACACTTCGCCGTAGGCGTACAGATCAAGGCTTGGGTCAGTCAGGTGCCCCAGGTACTTCACGCCGTTGGGCAGGTCACGGGGATTGATCTCTCCCATGTTCATACGGCGGTTGTCCATCATCTTCTGGACATTGGCATCGGCAAAGAATTTCTTCTTGGCCTCCTTGCCCAAAATTGCCATATCCACATTGGCAAAGCCGCCGGTCAGCACCTTGTCAGTCCAGTCGCCCAGGTTGCCCAGGATGTCAGCCTTGGTGCCGCCCCACTTGTTTTCACCGCTCAGAGTTATCTTGTTGGTGAAACCGAAGTCAATGACCTCATTCACGCCCTCGCCCACAATGGGGATGGTGCCTGTCACGATTGCCTGAACGGCCATCCACTCCTCCCTGCGGGTGGTGGCATCATTCAGGGTGGCGTACTCCTCCATCAGCTTCTGAGCCGCCCGCTGGGCGGGGGTCATACCGCTGTACAAATCCTCTCCCGGCAGACGGGTCATAAGCTGGTCAGCCGTTGTCACATCATAGGGGTTCACCAGAGGGGGCTTGTAGCTCTCGGTGGTGTAGCCGTTTGCCGTCAGCACCTTGCCGCCCAGGCGGGGATGCACAAACGCCGCCATGCGCCGGTCGCCCTTCACCAGGTCAATGTCCACCCGCTCGGTGGAGAACGGCTTGACATTGGTAAAGAAAGTGTCTCGGAAATAGGTGCGGACAGGGGGCGCCTGCCGCACGACCTCCGCCAGATAGCGAGGGCTGTAAATATTCACTTCGTTAGCCATTAAAGTTTCCTCCTTACTTCAAAAAGATGCCCAGTGCGCGGAAAGGAACCTCCAAATCCGCCGCAGAGCCATTGGCAGGCAGCACCAGTGCATCGGCAAAAAACTCGCCGCTCAGGTACACAACGCCCTGCTCTCCGCTCTTTACATCCTCCGCGAGAATGCCATACAGGCCGGTGGCCTCGGTCTTATAGTTCCCCGTACTCCCGCTCACCGTCACAGCGGCCAGCTTGCCGGAGCTGTCCAGCACCACGGGAGCGCCGCGCTTCAATGCGGCTGCCGCCTCCTTTGCCGCAGTGACGATCTCCGCCGTCCCGGCGATCAGATAGTCAGGCTGGGTGGAAAAGGTCTTTTTCGCCAAATCCATACTCATGTTCGCTCCTCCTTACTTCTTGCCGCCCATGGACTTGATGGCGTCCATGAACTCGTCCTGCTCGCCGTTCCCCGGCGTCTCCTTCTTCACGCCGTCCAGATGCTCGGCGTCGTTCTTTGCCCCATTCAGCCATGCGTTGCCCTGCTCCTTGGCTTTCTTCATAGCGGCCTTGGCATAGGTGCTTGCGCTGATGGGCTTGGTGTACTTGGCCTCAAAGGTCTGCTCCTCGCTGCCAGGCAGGGCCATTTCCTCGATGTCCTGGATGCGCTGGCGCTCGTCGCTTCTGGCCTGCTGCGCCGCCGCCTCCTCGATCTCGTTGACCAGTGCGGGATAGGCCCCGCGCAGATCGTCCACGGTCTTGATCTCGTTTGCCATGTTTTTTACCTCCTTATGGCAATTTTTATTTACAAAACAGTCGGCGGCGGTTTTTGCTGCCTTGCTGCTTTGCACAAAGTCAGGTGCCTTGTCGAAAGGCAAGTGCATATTGACGCTGTTCACGAACAGCATCCCGTCCCGGTTTTCCACGACGGTTTCCTCTGCATCGTCCACCAGCTCGTCGATGAAGCCGTTCTCCTTGGCCTGCTGGGCTGTCCACCATTTCGTTTCATCCATCCACCCGGCCACTTCGTCCTTTTCTCTGCCGGTCTTTTTGGCGTACAGGCCCGTGATGCTCTCCCGGATGGCGTCCAGCGCCTCAATGTACTTTTTCAGCTCCTCGGCGTTGTAGTAGCCGTATGCGCCCATGCGAACCGGATGCACCATGTAGGTGCTGTCGTTGGCTGCGATCACCTTTCCGCAGTGACAGGCCACAATGGTTGCCGCGCTGGCACACAGCCCGTCGATCTTGGCCGTCACCTCCGCCGGGTGCTGCTCCAGCTGATTTCCGATTGCCTGGGCGGCAAACACATCTCCACCGCCGCTGTTGATGCGCACCACGATCTTGTCCAGCGCCCCCAGTCCTGCCAGCTCCTCCGCGAACTGTCTCGGCGTCACTTCATCGCCCCACCAGCTCGTTTGCGAGATGTCTCCGTAAAGCAACAGCTCCACGGTGTTTCCCACCTGGTTGCAGAACTTCCAGAATTTCTTGTTTTCCGGCATTGTCTCTATCCTCCTATTCGCCCTCCACCGGCTTAAACGGTTCATCCGGGCTTCCGATTACATCCACCTCGCGCTTTCGCTTGGCTTCCATCACTCGCTGCTTGATGTTGCGGTTATAGTCCCCGCCGGTCATTTGGGCAGTCTCCTCCTGGGCGGTGCTGAAACAAGCCTCCACCCTCTTGATGGCCGCCGTTACTTCCTGCACTGGGTTCAGGTTCGTTCTGGCCGGGCCATTCCACGAACAGGCCGTGTACGCCTTTCGTATAGCCGGGTCACTGAAATATCCCGGAGCCGATATGCGCCCTCGGGCCACAGCCTCTGTGAACCACTCTTCATACACCGGCTGGCAGAAGTCGTCCGCAAACCAGTCCCGCTGCATACCGCAGGTGCGCCAGAACTCATTGAGTGCGCCCCTGGCCGCTGAGTAGCTGGTGGAGAACTGTTTCAGCATGACTTCCGGCGGTATCTCCAGCGCCGCCCCGATCATCCGAATGGTCGCATTGGTAAATGCGTCATACCCTGTGTTTGGGTGCTTCGGGTCTGCGAACTGGACTTCCTCGCCTGGGTTCAGGTCGATAATGGCCCCCGGCCCCAGCTCAATGCTGTTCTCGTCGCCTCGGTCGATCAGTTCCTCCGCCGGTATCATTTCTCCGAACGGTCTGCCCTCGGTCGGGTTCTGGCTCTTTACGAACACCGTAAACATGGCTGAGATCACCGCCGCTGTGATTTCAGCGTCCGTATATCTCCCAAGCTGTTTCAGGCTCTCCAGAACCGGGGCCAAGATCGGGACGCCGCGCCTCTGGCCCGCTCGTTCCCGGTTCATCACATGGAGGACATTTCTTCGGCCCGTTTTCGCTCCATACGCCTCTACCCGCTTCCAGGTAATGCCGTCCGCATCCGTGGCGCTGTGGCTGCCCAGCGGGTGATGGTTGCACACCCAGTAGGCGACCACCATCCCGTCTGCGTCTGTTTCGACCCCTTGCACAATGCTGTGTACCTTGTACCCCTGCACCGTGCATGGCATCAGCCGGTCGAACCCGTCCGGGCTGCACACCCTGTCCGCCTCCACCAGCTGCACCCGCAGGTCGTATGGCTGGCCCACCTGCCTTTTCATCGGCAACAGGGCGATTTCGTCCCCGTTCATCAGGTATCCCATGAATGCGAGCTGCTGGAGCTGGTAGAAGTTATCTATCCTCTCTGCGTCGCACACCGGAGTATCCGCCCACAGCGAAAATTCCCGGACGATCTGCGCTTGCAGCCGCTCCATTTCCTCCTCACTCAGCCCCAAATACTCCCCGTCGATCTGCGGCGCAGGCATCAGTCCGCCTGCGATCACATTGGTTCGCATGGTTTTCAGTGCCGCCGCCGCAGTCGGGATGCCCATATAGGCATCTCGGCTCCGCTGGCGCAGCACATTGATGTTGTCCTCGATGTCCTCTTTCGGGCTGCCGCCGTAGAACTCCCAGCCCCTCATGCTCTTTTTGGTCAGGTTCGCGCCGTAGTTTCCATATCCGCTGTTGATTACCGACAGGGCGGCTCTGGCCGCCGCCCGCTTTGCCGCATGGACAGGGGCAACGGCAATCACCGCCCGGTCAAAGATGTTCGGTTTCGCCATGCCTGCCCTCCTTATAGGTCACGGGCCACGGCCCGATAACTCCGGTTCCGGCCCCCGTGCTTCTCCTCTGCGGACGCCTCGGCCAGTTTCCCGGCCCAGTATTCCATTTCCTCCCGAACCTGCTTCAAATCTGCTCGGGTCAGCATTCTGCTCCCGATCTGATAGCTCTGCCCAGTTGCGATTGCCTCCTCCGCTTTCATCCATGTGTTCAGCTTTTTTTGGCAAAGCTCTTTTGAAAAAACAGCCATTTATATACCTCCTCGCATCCGGCGGCCCGCCTGCCGCTTCCTCGGCTGCGGCGCTCCGTCCGTCATTTGCAGCACCGGGTTTGCGATTTCCAGCGCCGCCGTGGCGTAATTGCGCAGGTCAAGCGGTTCGTTCCGCTTGTGCTTACTGTCTTTCAGCTCCCATACAACCACGCTCCGCCCCTTTCGGAACCGTACCACCATCTTCTCCGCAGTAAGGCCCCGAAAGTATTCCTCGTCATATCCCGCCGCCTCATTCTCCGGGAAGTGGCAGTAGTTCGGCCCCTTGGTCTCATGCCTGAGCCGCTGATATAGCAGCGCTTTTCCTGCGTCCACGCCGATGATGAACAGCGGCGTTTTTACGCGGTTGTTCGTAGTCGGGTTTCGGATGTATGGCACATCGCTGCCGCCCTTTCCTTTGATGGCCCACACTTTTCTTTCCCACCGGTCTCTGGTGAAGCGATAAACCTGATCGGTATGGTGGCCGCCGCTGTCAACGCAGGCGCTTATGATATGCAGCGTCGTTCCGTCCTTTTTCTTGAAACCGGAAAGCAGAAAAGCGTCCAGGTCTTGCCATACCTGTTCTTTGAGCATATCGCCGTAAATCTTCTGATACCGTATGCCCCAGCTCTCCTTTCCGACACCCCAGCCGACCACTTCCACCTCAAACCGGTCGTCCTGGACATCCACGCCCGCTGTCAGCACCAGCACCCCGTCCGGCACATCCGCATCGTAAACCTCTCTGCGGTTCAGCAGCACAGTGTCCTCCACCTGCTCGCCCCGCTCCTCCCAGGTCTCGCCCAGCTCCGTGTTCACCCAAACTTTCATGCCCTCCGGGTTTCCCTGGTCAAGCTGTTCTTTTGCCACAAGGAACTTTTGGACGATCTCTTTCCAGGAGCAGAAGGTGGATGCCAGCGTATTCAGGTGGAAACCTCTGGCCTCCGCCGCCGGATTTTCTGCCACGAACCGCCCCCGCTTGCTCGCCTGCTTCCACTGATATTCCCCGGATACCACCCCGCACCGCTCACACTTGTACAGCACCTCTCCCTGCGGGTTCTCCCGGTCAAAGATCACATTGGCCCACACGAACGGCTGGTAATGCCCGCAATCCGGGCACGGCACATTCCATTCCTCTTTCGTGCTTTGCTCGAACTCTGTTTCGATGCGGCTCTGCCCTTTGATAACTGGCGTGCTGACGATCACGGTTTTCTTGTCCCAAAAGGTCGTCTGCCGCTTCTGTGCCAGGCTCAAAGGGTCGCCCTCTGTTCCGGCGCTGGCCGGATAGCGGTCAACCTCGTCCGCCAGCAGAACCTTGATCGGGCGGCTGGCAAGGCCCGTGGCGCTGTTTGCGCCTACGATGGTGATGTGCCCGCCGGGGAAATTTTTCTTCATGATGGTGTTGCCGCTGTACCGGCTCTTAACATCCACCTTGTCCCGCAGCTCCGGCGTGTCCCGTATCATCGGGGCCAGCCGGTCTTTGGAAAAAGTCTGTCCCATGTCAAGCGTCGGCTGCATCACCAGGATAGGGGCCGGGGCGTAATCCATGTAGTACCCCAGCGGGTTCAGGATAAACGCATCGGTCTTTCCGATCTGCGCGGCACTCATAATGACTACCTTGCGGATATGCGGGTCTCCGATGGCGTCCATGATCTCCCGCTGATATGGGGCCTTGTCCGTGTGCCAGCGGCCCGGCTCTGCGCTGCTCTCCGCCGACAGCACCCGGTATTTGTCCGCCCACTCTGAAAGGGTCAGCTCCGGGGGTGGTTTCAGTACCGCCGCGCACCGGGCCAGCATATCCATGGTGGGCTTTGGCAGATCAATTATCTTTCTCTTTTTCATGTTCTTCTTTCCGTTCCAGCCACATCCGTTCATATTCCTTTCTCACACAGCGCTGGAATGGGCAGAGGACTTTGTTTCCCTCGGCGTATGCAGGCCACACGCATCCCTCGCATGGATTTTTATTCCGCTTCTTCTCCATCGCTTTCACCGTCCTGTACCGCAAAGGCCACCCGGTAGTCGCTCATTTCCTCCAGAATTTCGTCGATGGCCTGTTTCAGCTCGTCAAATATGCCAGTCTGGTTTCCCCCCATGGTCGCCAGAGTTGGGGAAAGTTTGGCCGGGAGCGCCAGAAAGCGGCTTCTGATATTCAGGAACATGGACTTGATGCCCCGCTCAATGTCCTCTGTCCGGTGGACTTCTCCCTTGCGCAGTTCATTTTCCAGTTCCGCCGCTTCCCGCTTTGCCCTCGTCAGCTTCATTCGCTCGTTGGTCAGCGTCTCTTTCCCCGCTCCGCCGATGTAGGTGATATACCGCGCCACCGTCGGCTGGAGTTCATAAAGGCCCGGCCTCGCCTCCACGATCACGCCCTCGTCCCTGAGCTGCCGCACCCGCCGCTCGGTCAGGCATAACCACTGGGCCACCACTTTGCTTGTGTAGAGTGTCATGCTTCCTCCTCTCCGCCGTCGGCAAAGCTCTCTCCGCCTATTTCCGGGTCTGGTACATCCACCGCGCCGGTGGCCCGCATCCGCAGCAGTGCCAAGCGTTCCCGCTCCAGCTCTATGCGCCGCTCGCTTTCCTCCAGCGCCCGCAGGCTGTCTGCGATCTTGGCAATACGGCCCTGCACCTTGTAAAGCGCCTCCTGCAATTTCAGTGCCCGACTAAATGCGCTGTCCTTGCTGTACATTCCTATGCTCTGCACAGCCCCGTCCTTTTTGTCCTTTCCCCGCCCGCCCGGCACTCTCATGTCCATCAGGCTGGAGATATACAGACTATCTTCCGGGGCGCTTTCATACTCGGCGATCTTCGCCAGTATCTTGTGTTCCCGGAATTTCAGGATTTTCATTTCATGCTCCAGGGCCTCTTTGCTTTTCAGCGGCGTTTGCTCCACAAGCTCCCGCTCGCAGTCCGTCAGCATATCAAAAAAGACGGCGCTGTACGCTCCGTCCTTCTCCGCATTCTTGTTCCCGACCGGTGCGCCCGGATGGCTCCCCGCAGCGTTCTGTTTCCCGGCGCTATTCCGGTTCCCCGGCTGGCCGCCCCGCTTTCTTTTGGGCAGCGCCTCGTCCCACTTGTCCGCCGCTTTCCAGTTACGCAGCGTTTGATAGCCCACGCCTTGCTCTTTTGCCAGCTCCCGCAGGCTTACTTCCTCGCCCCTCGCTTTTCGGGCGATGTATTCAGCCTTGGCGGTGTCGCGCTTTTCGCTCCGCTTCGGCATTTCACACCTCCAAATGATCGTGCGCCCCGGCGCAGCCTACAAAAATACCCCGCGTAGGTACGCAGGGCTTCGGCTTGCGCAGGGCGCATCCAACGGCAAAGCCCGCAGCGTTTCCGCCACGGGCTTTATTGCACACTATGATATTAACACAGAAAACCTGCGAAAGTTGCTAACTCCCTAAAATATTTTCCGCACGGCCACTTCTATTTTTGAGCTTCATGTTATGCCGTGCATTTTCCTCTGCTATGGTTTCTGCCTTGATGATGCTCCACACGCATCTCCCCACCCGAAATAGGATAAGCCCATAAATGGCATAGCGCACAATTACCCAATTATAGAAAATCCAACCCAGGAACCCAAGCCCCAGTGCGCTCATTATTCCTCCAACGATAGCATCCATTCTCACGGCACCGGATGTCTCTGGTCTGCAAGGTTCTTGAGCCTGCGTTTTCTCTTTTCGCGCATTTCCCCCAATCGGTGCCATTTTGGCATCCAGGGCCGCGTCCAGTTCTTCTTCGGCTTGCAGCAGTTCCAGTGTATCTTCCAGCTCCCGCACATCATGCAACAGTCTCCTTTGTTCCGCCGTCCCGTTGTTGACGCGCCGCTTTTTCTGCCCGCCCACCTTCTTTCTGTATGATAGCCCAGTACCATACGCCGATGCCCGAATGTGCGCGCCCGTTGATGGGCTTATCGTAAATCCAGCGTGTTTCCCTCCAAAGCTCATGCTGGCGCTTTTCTTGTTAAAATTAAATTTAACCCCCGGTGCAATCTTAATCGTCTTATGGAAGCGGAACGGCATACACCCACGCCCTTTCATAAAATAAATTCAATGTTTAATCATCTTTTTTATAAGCATATCGCAACAAGGTGGTATCGTCAATATGCGAAAGATGATTAAGCACATCAGAAAGGTGGTGGCAGTGTGCGGCTCTATACCCTCGATGGGAAGAAGTGCAATATATCTGGAGAGCGAATAAGACAATGGCGGCTGAACGCTGGCCTCACACAAGAGGAGCTTGCAATTAAAATGCAGCTCAGTGGTTTGCAGATGGGTCAAATGGCGATCAGCCGCATAGAGACCGGTAAGCGGTTGGTTGCCGACTTTGAATTGAAGATATTTGCTCACGCCCTTGGTGTTACAATGGAATGGCTTACCACTGAAAACGAAAAATGAAGCGCCGTGCTTTTGCATGGCGCTTCATTTTTTATTCTCACTCTTGCACCAGATGGCTCCTTGTCGCATTTTTGACCCCCTGACTATTTCCCGGCCCGGCCCCAGGGAAGCGATTTTTTGACCCCTTACCTAAAAAAATTTTGCGCTTCCGAACCCGCAAGGCTTGGCCTGCGGCCCAGCAGTACCTTTCGCAGGCGCGGGCGTTCCGACTTCGCGCGGGCGGGCGAGGGCGCGGGCGCGTTTGGTGTGATCTTCGGCCTGGCCGCTGGCGTTGGTGCTGGCGTTGGCTGCCTGTTCCGCTCCCGCTGGTGGTGCGCTGTCCCTGCCTGGTGCGGTGGTTGCTGTCCGGTCTCCCGGCTGGCGGCTCCTGGTTGCTGCTTCTGCTGCCCCTCTGCCTGCTGGCGGCTTGCACTGCCCCTGGGCCTGCATGAGTGCGCCCCACCGCCCGCGCCCGCATAGGACGCAGCCACCACGGCGACGATCTGCCGCCCACGGTTCCGGCTCACACCATGCCACCCCCCGGCCCGATCTGCCGCCGCCGTCTCCCGCTGATCTGCCGCCCGTCCTGCCCCGGTTCCTGCCCGCCGCCGTTCTGCCGCCGATCATGCCCAGCCGCCCGGCGGAGGGTTTTATGCGCCCGGTCTGGTATCTTGATAGCCTGGATATATACGCCCCCTATAATCCCCCAAACACAGCATTTTCCACAAAAAATCACCCCGGAAATTTGTGCAAAAAAACTTCCCCAGTCCCCCCTAAAGGGGGACGGGGGAACGGTTTTGGCCCTATTGACGGCCCGAAAAAATGCCGCTATCATCCGAGGCAAGCGGAGGCCACACGGTCCGCCGCCCAGCGAACCACCCAGGGCCACCACGGCCCAGGCGACCAGAAAGGGGAGGTGAACATGACCACGCCAACAGCAAGCGAATTGCTTGTACAGCAGGCACGGGAGGCCGAACGGCTCCGGCTCTTGCTACTCGCCAGCGAGTGCAAAGACCTTGACGAGTTCCGCCAGCGGCTCCGCGATCTGCTGAACAAGTAAAGCGCCGGGCCACCCCACCAAGGCACGGCCCGACGCTCTCAACCACGGCACGGGCTGCGAGTTCGCCGCCGCCCTGCCGCTTGTATTCTACCACCGCCGCCGAGGAAAATCAACGCCCCGGCGTGGCGGTTCAAAAAAATTTCCCCCGTAGGGGGAACCCCCAGCCCCCGAAAAAAATTGCGAAAAAGTGCTTGACAAAACGACACGCAACAGTGTATGCTGAAAGCACAGAACGACACGCAACAGTGAACAGGCCAACGAGCCGGAAAGGAAAAACACCATGACAAACAACGAGATCATCTTCGAGACCGTCCGCGCCAGCTTTACCCCCGCCCAGCTTGCCGAGCTGGTCGCCGCCACCTACACCGCCGAGCAGATCGCCGCCCGCCGGGCGGGCGTGAAAATCACCGTTGCTGAGGGCAGCGACGAGACCCCCGACGCCGTGTTTCATGCCATGCTGGCCGCTGACACTTTCCACACTTTCGCGGAGTGGAAGCGCATGGGGTACAGCGTGAAAAAGGGCCAGCACGCCGCCCTGGTGTGCAACCTCTGGAAGTACACCGACAAGCCCGGCAAGGCCGCCAAGGAAGCCGCCGCCGCTGCCGGGCAGGACGCCCCCGAGACCGACCCCCATTTCTATATGGCAAAGTCCCACCTGTTCAACGCCTTGCAGGTTGAAAAATCCAAGCGCTGACCCAGCCGCCGGACACCTTAGCGGGCCGCACCGGACAAAGCGACCCGACCCCAGCCCGACACCGGGCCACACAAGAAAAAAATAGATGATCTGGAGGTTATCAGCATGAAAAAGTACATGGGCAACTACACCAACGAGGCCGCAAAGGCCCTGAAAGGCTCCGAGCGCATTATCTGCCGCGTGACCGACGACGGCGCGATCTATGTTACCAACGGCTTTATCGCCTACAAGATGAACCCCCCGGAGTATGCCGCCATCGTCCAGCCCGTGACCTGCTGCGAGGCCGGTAACTACACCATGCAGAACGGCGAAAAGGCCGCGGATAACGGCTTTGATCTGGTCAAGCTGTTTAACGAGACCGTGGAGCAGACCGCCAACGCCCCCGCCCTGGAGCGCTGCCCACTGACCCTCCAGGCAGGCAAGGCCCCTGCCGCCAGCTACTACAACCCCGCCGCCGGTGTGGCGTCGTTCTACAACGCAAAATTTATTGCGGCGCTCACCCCCTCCGCAACGCTCCGGGCCACCGGCGCGATCTCCGCCGCCGTTGCCTATGTGGGCGGCGAACCCCTGGCCCTGGTTCTGCCGATCAAACCCGAACCCAAGGCCGCCCGGGCCGTCAAGGCATACTTTGCCGAGTGCGACAACGACGCCACCGCCGAGGCCGACAAACTCCGCGCCGAGCTGGCCCAGGCACAAAACGAGCTTTCCGCCGTGCGCGGCGATCTTAACCGGGCCACTAACAAAATTGCCGAGCTGGAAGCCCAGCAGGCCGCGCCCGCCGCCGAGCAGCCCGAACCCAAAACCGCCGCCGAACTGATTGCCGCCCGCTTTTCCGATCTGGCAGGCGTCACCACCACCATCAAGGGCGCACAGACCGCCGCGCCGGTGGTGTGGCTGGCCGGAGACACCGAGCGCCACGCCGACGCGATCAAGGCCGCCGGGGCCAAGTGGAGCAGCAAAAAATCCGCCTATTATGTCCGCGTCGCCTGACACGGACCCCGGACACCTTAGCGGGCCGCACCGGACAAAGCGACCCGACCCCATGTAAAACCCGCCGCCCAGGGTAAAGGGCAGAAAGGCCAAAAATGAATATGAGATTGACCGATTGGAACGCCTCTCTTGCACACGCCGCTGAGCTGGTAGACAAGTTGAACCAAAACGGTTGCAACGCCCGCGCCATTTCCTACTCCATGTACGATGGGCGCAAAGGTATCGCAATCCAGCTTTTCGATCGGGAAAACAATTTTTCTACCGAGTTCAAAACCGGCATTTTCTCCACATTCGGAGATATGAAAAACGCCCTCAACGCCTGCTATCATCGCGCTATGTCTGCCCAGTTCGGTAGAGTATAAGCCACCCACCAAAGCACAAAACGAGGAGGTTTTCACCATGGCAGCAATCGAGCGCAAAATCAACGGCACTTTTGCCCCCGTCCCCGGCGGCTACGCCCAGCAGATCAACGAGCAGACAACGCTTTTTGTCCCGGAGTTTACAGTTGCCCGCTACGACACCGAAACCGGTGAGCTTTTCGGCCACGCTCCCGACTATGAAGCACTGGAGGCGGCAAAGTCCCCCGCCGTTCACGCAGACAAACCCGGCGAATATTCCTATTGCTACGAAATGGAAAAGGCCCCGACAGGCTGCGACTTCTCCGCCAGTCTTTCATACTACGGCAAGCATTATTATCTCCGTCCGCTCCGCGACGATCTCCCGCAGCTCCGCGGGCGCGGTATATCCTACGACGAGCAGCGCAGCACATACACCGTCACCCGCCGCGCCTATGACAAGCTCAAAGAGCAGTACCGCATGAGCTTTGAAACCTGTCTTGACTGACCACAACCCCCGGACACCTTCGCGGGCCGCACCGGACAAAGCGACCCGGCCCCAGGCCACAAGGCCAAACCACAAACCCCAAAAAGGAGCTGATACCATGCGCAAAGAGCCGTTCCCCATCAAAAATATTCTGGATAGTCTGCGCGAGGATGTCCAGAACGGCACGATCACCCTTTCCCAAGCCGCCGAGGAGCTTCACCGTGCCGGATGGTCAAACTACATCGACGAGGACACCGCCCGGCGGCTTCTAAAACTGTAAGCCCGCAAGGCCGACGCAAACGCGCCGCCGGTGCAAGCCCGGCCTCGCTCCCACCAGGGCGGGGGCGCTCATGGGCCAAAACCCAAATCCAAAACAGGGAGGTTTCTACCATGCCGCAACCCAAAATCTATGCCGCAGTCCTGAACCACTTCGGCAGCCTGTCCGACCTTGCCGCCACGCTGGGGGCAACGGTTGTTGACGAGACCCTTTGCTTCTCCGGCCTGACGGGTCAGGCGGTTTCCGATCTCATGGAGCAGCACGGGCTTGATTACAACTATTCCGGCACCCCGGAGGCGGCCAAGGAAGCCGACCAATAACCCCACCACCCAAAACCAAGGAGGAAAAGCCATGTACGAACAGCAAAGCCTATTGACCGCCGATCTGGACGAGATCATTGACGCCACCGGCCACAACGACGCACAGCCCCAGGAGCAAGCCCAGAAAGCCCCCGCCGTCAAATATTACCCCATCGACGAGGAGACGGCCCGCCGGGCGCACGAGATGATGTCCATGCGAGACTACCCCGCAGGCCGCGCCACAAACGAATACCGGGCCAGCGTGGACAAAGCCGCCGCCCTGGTTGAGCGCTGCAAGGCCGCCACAAGTCCCTATTACCACGGCAAGCTGGACGCCCTACTTGACCGCTACGCCCGCCGCCTCGCCCAGTGGACGAACGACTACAACCGCAACGGCGCAAGCTGTCCCAGTATCCTTGTTTCCGGCGGCTCTAACTTCCCGGTGAAGAAAAAGCAGCGCCAGAACGCCCGCGAGGACAGCTTGTGGCAGGAGTACAAAGAGATCGAGGCCATCTTGCACAAAATCAAAACCGTCGGCTCCGGCCCCGTCGATCTGGCCGACCCCCACGCCCGTGAAATGCTCACCGATCAGCTCCAGCAGTTACAAAACAGGTTGGACACCGGCAAGGCCATGAACGCCTACTACCGCAAGCACAAGACCTTGAAGGGCTTCCCTGGTATGAGCGATGAAACCGCCGCCCAAAATGACGCCGCCATCCAAAGCGCCTATTCCTGGGCGCAAAAGCCCATGCCCGACTATGAGCTTTCCAGCCTGCGGGGCAAGATCAAGCGGGTGGAGGCCCGCCTTGCCGAGCTGGACGCCCGTACCGCCCAGCAGGCACAGCCCGCCGAAAACACCAAATTTGACGGCGGCGAGATCGTCCGCAACCTGGAGGCCGACCGGCTCCAAATCCTCTTTGACGAAAAGCCCGACGAGGAGACCCGCGCCGCACTCAAATCCAACGGCTTCCGCTGGTCTCCCCGATACAGCGCATGGCAGCGGCAGTTGACACCCAACGCAGAGCAGGCCGCCCGCCGCGCCCTTGGCCTTGATTGACAACCATTTTCGTGACCCCACGAAAATGATACCCGGACACCTTGGAGCCGCCGCACCGGCACAAAGCGACGGCACCCCATACAAAACCCGCCGCCCAGGGTAAAGGGCAGAAAGGCCGCAAATATGTATGTTCTGGAATACAAGCAGCTTCATATCGTCCGTGAGGAGCAGACTAAAAATCGAACCTGCCAAAGCTACCGTTGGAAACAGGCCGCCATCTGCGAGAGCAGGGAACCCCTTGAAGCAATCCGTTCCGCCAAAACTCGCCCCGAAGAATGGCGCGTTGTCCCCATGGGCGACAGCTCAGCAGAGAATTGAAGGAGATTGCCCCATGTCAATTCTGTATGAAAAGTTCAAAAAATACCAGGTTCCCGCATCCTCTGTTGAGGACTTCCGCCGCCGCTACACAAAGCCCGACCGCTTTGCACAGCGCGGCCCGGAATATCAGGCCGCCGTCCTCCAGGCTGCCCGCGACGATCTTGCACAGTTCGGCTATACCATCATCAGCCGCCACGACAGCGTGACCGGTGAAGTCTTGGCCTACTACGAGCCAAACGAACAGGAGGTATCCCAATGATTGACCACAAGAACCACTATGCCCGCTACTGTGAACTCATATCCCTGGCCGCCAGCTCCGCCCCCGCTCGCCAGCGGGACGGCGGATACATGGCCGCCGTCTATATCCTTTCCGCCGACAAAACGCTGTGTGACATCGCCTGACGCAAAATTTGCCCCGACGGTATCAGTTTCCCCGGTATTTTGTCCGTCGCCCGCCGGGCGGAACTGTCTGACAGTCAATTTACAGCCATCCGCTCCGCTCACAATCTATTCAATGGCGGCTCCAGTTCCTCTGTTACCCCCTATGATCTCGCCCTCTGCGATTATCTGACTTTGGACATCATCACGCAGGCCATGTATATCTGGAAGTGCGGCTGCACCATTTCCGCCGGTCAAGACGGCAGCATACAGCTTGACCGCACCGGCGAGTGCCAGCGCCGCGGGATTGAACAGGCCCTTTTCCAGCATTTATCCGAGTTTGAATAGACCTGCGCACTATTTCGTGTTATAATGCAACAAGACAGGAGGCACCCCATGGACAACACACAGCAGATTTTCCCGGCGTTCCGCCTTGTGGCTCAGTTTGCCGACGGCCAGCGCCTCACCTTTGACGGCCTGACCGAGCAGCAGGCGCGGCAAAGCATGGAGGCCGCCCAGGCTCAGCATGGAGATATTACCTGGTTCGACGGCGTAACCGACCAGCACTACGAAAACGGGCGCTATTACAAACTCACCCCGCAGCCCCCGGAGATCACCATGATCGACCTGACGGGCTATAACGAACCCCAGGAGGAGGAATGACCTATGCCAGTTCCAGAATACAGGCGGCGCGGCAACGACCGTTATAACGCCAAGTGCGACTATATCAGCGTCCGCCCGATCAAGTCCATCGGCGCAGCCATCCGTGCCGCCGCCAAGGCCGCCGATCAGAGCGTCCAGGGCTATGTGATACAGGCTTGTATTGAGCGCATGAAGCGGGAGGGCCAGCCCCTCGAACTCAATACGCCAGACGAACCCCCGGAACCCTGACACCGTTATCAGAATGGAAAAAGCGTTATCAAAACCTCAAAAATCGAAACAAAACCCCGGCAGACCGTAACAAAACGGCCCGCCGGGGTTCTTTCATCTTTTCCCGCTCCTGTACAGGTATCTATACCGGCTCCGCAGCGCCCGTATCCGCCGCCGCCGAGCTAAGTACCTACCCACGCTTCCCGCTATCGTTCTCACAAAACCCACGGGCTTTTCCTCCATTCGCAAATTGTTTTTCCACAGCCTTTCCCCGCTTTGTGGAAACTTGAACACGCCGCGCATATAGTCGGTTCAGAAAACTTCCTTTAGGGCTGGTTTCCGGCGGCTCGCCCCTGCGAAAATCCGTCCCGGTGGGCGGCAGACACAGCCCCAAAATCATCCTGCTCCCCGCACAAAATTTTTCGGCGCTTATTATGTACGCGCGCGCGCGGCGCGGGCGGCCAGCTCCGCCGCCCCCGGCAGTTCCTCCAGGGCCTCGCCAAAACGCTCCATAGCCCGCTCGTGCCAGTTTCTCACGGTGCTGTCCGGTGCGTTCATTCTGACACCCGTTTTTGCCCAACTGTAACCACGCACATAGCGCATCAAGATCACCTGCTTGTACCTACCGTTTACGGCGTCCAGGCAGCCCCGGATGGCCGCTGCGTCCGCGCTCAAAACCATCTCGTTCGCCTTGATCTCTGCCAGCCGGTCGCCCACACCGCTTTCCAGCGCCCGCAGGCCCGCTTCTTCCGTCGGTTTCCCCGGCGACGAGCTGTGCGGCGTCCCGTCATACGCCAGCCCACGCAGCCCATAGTAATTGCCCTCCAGCTCCTCCCGCTCCTGCTGTAACAAGCGCAGCATACCCGGAATGGCCTTGTAATACTGGGCTATGTGTTTCACGCTCTCAAACTGCATCGTCTCCTCCCGTTCCCGGCTTTCTGTTCGCCGTCTCCCTCTAACACCCTCAGTCCAGCGTTCTGCTGAAAATCGGCTCGTCAGCCTTGCTTTCGTCCACTTCCACCGGCTCACCGAGAATTTCCGTCAGCCGTCTTGCCAGCATGGCGTACCCGAAGTAGTCCCCGCCCTTTGCCCACTCTCCAAACTCCCGGAACACAGCTTCCGTGGCTTTGATCGTCTCCTCCAGGCGCTCCCGGCCAAAGCCCAGCGCCTTGTGTGTGCCCAGTGCGTAGCACTTGACCACGATCTCCGCCGCTTCCCGCTGTTCTCCCAGCATGGCCCAGTCTCTTGCTTTTTTGGGTGGCTTCGTGATGGGCAGCACAAAATTCCCGTCGTACAAGCCCGCCAGCGTCTCGTTGAGCAGTTTCTTTGCCCGCTCCATACCCACGGCCCTCTGGTTGATTGCAAAGCGCTCCAGCTCCCCATTGGCCGCGTCCGTCACTCTCTGCAAGCGGCCCTCTCCAATGCCGTACCGGTCATTCAGCGCCACCATGAAGCACAAACAGATCACATGGCCTGCCGCCTCCCGGTTTTCCTGTACCCGCTCGCTTTCCGGCTTCTTGGTGCGCAGATACCGCGTCTGGGCCTGCCGGGCCACATTCCCGGCGAAAACAGGTGGCTTTCTTTTATGCTTCCCCATGGTTTTCCTCCATTTCCACAATGTTTTCACATCTCCGCCCGCAGATGGGGCAGAACTGCACACAAAGCACATTCAGCCCGCCACCTGTGGTCGTGCTGTCCATGCACAGGCGCGGCCTGCCGTTTTCGTCCCACTCAATCCAAAAGGCCATCCCGTCCACGGTCTCCAGCTTTTGGTGCCGCTGGCACAGCCCGCACACGGGTTTCTGCTTCTCGTCCATCGCTACTTTGCCCCCTTAGTCAGTTCTGTCCATCGGTCAATTTCCTCTTTGCTATCCGCTGTTATGATCTCCATGAATTTCCATCCAGCCGGGCGGGCCACCTGTTCCAGGAATACCCGCCGCCGCAGGGCATAATCCCGCTGCATCCGCCGGACAAACTTGCTCTTGATCTCCACGATCTCCACGGTTCCGTCTGCATAAACCAACCGGAAGTCCGCAGTATACCGAACCGGGCGCAGCTTCAAAGCCCCGTATTGTCCCGCCGGGAACAGGGGAAAGCATGGGTGGGCCTCCCACTCCACGATCTCACCCCGCGCCACCTTTGGGGCCACGGTGCCGATGTAATATTCATACTCGCCCAGGCTGTCAAACTCCTTGCCGGTGATCTTCGCGGCCCGTGCCGCCTCCGCCAGCGGGTCGCTCCGCTTTTTTCTTCCCTTGGCGAGCTGCGCTTCCGCCTGCGCCCGGTAGCGCGGCGGCAGGTCGGACAGCTCCAGACGGAACGCCATCACAAAATGCCCTCCCGCCGTTTTTCTTCCTGTGTCGCCTGCATATCAGCGTGGTGCAGGGCCAGCACAAGGGCGCATTTGTCCTGTGCTTCGTTCAGCGCCCGGCTCCCGCCCCGGAAAGCATCGTCATAAGCCCCCATGTGCCAGCGGATAGCAAGAGCCTCCTCGTCGGTCAAGTCCATGAACTTCATCACCAGATACACAGACTTTTCCCCATGCCCCATCGGCAGCCGGTCTTTCACGCTGTACTTTCCGTCCCGCTCCCTGCGGTAATAGCCGGTTTTGCAGACATCATGCAGCAGCGCCACGACGGCGACCCTCCCCCCGCCGTACTCCCGGATGGTAGACTGTCCGAGCAGGGCATAATATACATTCAGGCTGTGTTCCACCAGCCCGCCGGGGTATGCCCCGTGAAAGCGTGTGCTGGCCGGTGCCTCGAAAAAGTCCGTGGTTCCAAGCCAGGCCAGCAGGTCTGCCGCCCCTGGCCTCGTCACCTGGGATATGAAAATTTCCTTGAACCGTTCCTTGTTTGTCATACAGGTCTCCTCCTCGTCTGTTTGATATTCCCACGCCCATGCCAGCATTCGGCACGGCGCAAGATCACGATTGTGTGGCGCATACCCCCGTCGCTCACTTTGGTTTCCACCCGGTTCAGGGTGTACCCCGGATACTTCTTCTCCCAAAATTCCGTGTCGTCTATGTACAGGGTGCTGGCCTCGTCCAGCTTCCGGCGGCTCCACTTGCTGTCATTGGGCGGAGGTGTCTTTGGTTTCTCCAGGCCCCGGCTCTGTCTCCAGCTCCGGGCGCACCGCTTGTTCTTGCTGATGTATCGCACAAGACTTTCCACGCTGCCATGGTCAACATCCAGGTATTCCCCGCGCGTCAAGCCTATTCTTTTCCCGTTTACGCTCCACAGTTCTTCCAACACATCCCTGGTCAAGCCCTCCGTGTGCTGGATGATCGCGTGGTGATGATGGCGACCACAAACTTTCCCGTCCTCCGTGATCGTGGTGTACTCCGTCGCCGCCACCCACTTGGGGCGCTGCACTCCGTTCCTGTCACACCACCGGTAAAGCCGCTTGATGTAGTTCGTAAAATCCAGGTCGGCCCTGTGTGTGTCCCCCGGCTCCGGCAGATGATCGTCGTCGTATGTCCCAGTCCAGGAGAAATCCCCTTTTCCGAAGTTGGTGTTGACGAGCTGCACATGGTATCGCTTGGCCCGTTTGTCGTTGTAGGTCTGCTGTGCCAGAGAGGATGCTTCTTTTTTCTTTGCCCGGCGTGACGCCTTATGCTTCTTGGCTGATACAGGGTATAGATCGACCTCCATGTATGGGGCTGTGTCGTAGTCCTTGCCGCAGATATGCTTTTGTTCTCGGTAATACAGGCCCACAACCTCACCCCTCCCCATAGCACCCGCTCCGTCTGTGTCAAGGCCGGGTCGTATTTCCTGCCGGAAATCTCCACCCTTTCCCTTGACCCAGCCTGCGCTTTGTGCTGATTGCTGATTACCGGAAGCAAGGGCGGGCCTTGCTTCCGCTCAACAACATTCTCTTTCCTGTCCGGCCAACCTTTTGGCCTGTCCCTTCTGGGCTTCCACCTCTCCCGGTGGCCTGTCCCTTAACTTAACGCTGATATACCAGCCCATTGTCGGCCCTCGCCGACTTTATTTTTTGCCCGCCGTCAGGCAGGCACAGGAGTTTTCTCAACCGGCAAGACCGCGCCGATCACCGGCGCGACCGCTGCCGCTCGCTGAATTGTCAGGTGCTTTTTTCTCGTCGCCGTCCCCGGCTGCAATAATCATCCGGGCGCACAATGCCCAGGTAGCCACGGCCACATTCCCCGTAACAGCCAGTGATCTCCAGGTGGCAGCACTCTTTGCACCGCACCAGCTCCTCTGTATCCCGCTTGTCCGCTGGCTTCCTGGTCTTTTTCTCTTTGGGCCATACCCGCCAGCGGGATGGGTTATCTTTTCTCCGGCTCATTCCCCCGCCTCTCTTTCCACTGTCCTCTCGAACCGAATTTTCATCTGCGCCGGATATAGGTCTACCTCCGGCCTGCGCTTACCTGTCCAGCGAAAGCCCCCAGCTTTCCCCACACACTTCCACCCGCTCGCCCGCAGGCTCGCTCCATTTTCTGTGTCAAGGATGTATGTCACCAGACGCTTATATCCCATCGCGCGGGCCGCCCTCCATGCTGCTGAGTAAAGCATTGAACAGGCATTGCGTGTGCCGTCCGTGCATAAGCGATTGACTTCCAGTGTCCACCCATCGTCAAGGTGGCGAGCCACAGGACGACCCACAATAGCAACGCCCACGATCTTCTCCCCATCAGAAAGTCCGATTGAAAACTTGTGCCCGACCACTGGCCCGTGGTGCCGGTGGTGTTGTTCAACATAGGCATTTGCTTCTTTCAGTGTCATAGGACACAGTTCAATCATCAAAGTTCCCTCCGTCTACTCCGCACGGCTGAACCGTCCCAAAATCCAGCCCCATTGTTTTTCCGTTAGCTCTGATGTTTCATCCGCAATCACGATTTCCCGCCCGCAGGCAGGGCAGAAGCGCCACCCGTTTTCCTCCGGGCCGTCTGCCTCAAAGTTCTCTATGTATCCGCACTTCCCGCACACCCAGGCGTCATGCTCCTGGTCTGTGCAGGTATAAACTGTTTTCTCATTCATTTCTGTTCCTCGCTTTCCTCTGGCTTTCCATGCTGGCACTCCTCGCACTCCAATTCCTCGTTCAGGTTGTCACAGGGCCGCTCCTCATATTCCGGGCAGTTACACCGGTATCCCATATCTGTTTCCCCTTTCTTTCCCCAGGCATCAGAGCGTCCGTATGCAGGGAGATCATTTTTTCTCTGGTCAGCTTGTCCACGACCATCCCGATTTCTCGGTATCCGCACATGGACGCCAGCCGTTCCAGGTTCTTTGCCGTCTGTGCCGTTACCAGAATAGAGATACGGCGCATATTCTTTTTGCTCATGCCACAACCGCCTCCCGTCATACGCTCACATACCGGTTCCGGCAGTTCACATTGTTGCAGAACCGTTCCCGCCCGATCTCTCGCAGCGGCTGACCGCAATACTGGCAAAAGCCCCCGACCTGACGGGGCGGCGCATCGTCCGCGTGTGTGCCTCCATACCTCATACGGTTCACCAAGCACATCATCGACCCCGGCTGCGCCGCTGCCATGCAGTATTTCTTTGCTTTGCAGTAATAGCAGTCCATCAAATCGCCTCCATTGTTGCAGTTCTCGTCATTCCGTCACAGCCTTTTCCAGCTCCTCCATGGTCGTGATCGTCCGGCTACACCACTCCGGCAGGTTCGCCCGTACAAGGGCCGTTGCCATGGGAGGGCATACCGCGTTCCCGCACCGGGCCACCTGCTTTGTTTTCCCGTACTCGTTGCCCAGGTAATCCCGGTCGATGATGTAATCTGGTGGAAAACCCATGGCGTTATAGAGTTCCCGCGGCGTCAGCATCCGCAGAAGGATGTCCGCGATAAAGTAAAGCCCTCCGCCGATCTCCAGCAGCAGGATTCCATCGTCTGCCATCTCATACCCACAATGGCGGTTGAGCAGGTCGCGGACTTCCGGCCAGTGCATCAGGTCTTGGCTTCCCGCCTCCATCAGCTCTGCCCGGCAGTCTGCAAATTCCCCGGCGGATGCCGTGATCGTGCGCAGTGGCCGATCTGCGTCCTGCCCAATATCCCGCCCTTTGAACTCAACAATATGGGCCGCCGCTACCGCATTGTGGTCAACCGCCGTCACTGTCGGCAGCGGCTCTTGCGCTTCCGCCCCTATCACGCCTCCGTAATACTTGCAGATGTGGGCGCAGACTATCGCCTCCCGGTCGTGGCTCGTTACCGTGTGCATTGGCTTTCTCACATCAATCGGCTGCCCATTCCCAAAATATTCCACAAGCTGCGCCGTGGTCAGCCCGTACCGGTTGGAGGCGTCCACCGTCGGCAGCGGCATCCTCAGCCCGTTTGCACGAACATTTTCCGTCTGCTCTGTGTGGTACTGAATAATGTTCGCCGCCACAACACACGCCTCTTGTTTTGTTACCCCAGTGGGTGCAGGGTCTCTGGCATCTCTGACACGATCTCCGCCGCCGGTCTGCCCTATGCTCATGATATTCGCTGCCGTTCCACTTTCGTGGTTGCACTCCACGATGAACGGGTGACCGCTTCGGATGGTAAACTTGTCCACGCCCCGGATAACCCGCCGCATGGTGTTATCCGCCAGTGGCCGGACGGCGTTCACACCATATTTTTCTTTCAGCTCCCGCTTACTGGCAAATACAGAGTAGCAAGGTACGCTCCAGTCGATGATCTCCGCGGCGCTTTTCCATGGCATCAGCCGCCCATCTCGTACCTCCTCGCTGTCTCTCGGCCCATGCGTCCGTTCCGGCCACACGATAGGCCGCCCGTCGCAGCGAGCAACCAGCACAAAGCGTTTTCTTGTGGTCGGCGCTCCCAGGTCTGCCGCAACGATCTCCCGGTGTTCAACCTGATACCCCAGCTCCAGAAGCTGCCGCTTCCATTTTTGAAAGGTCTGTCCGGCTTTTTTCTTCACCGGTTTTCCTTTTCGTACAGGCCCCCAGGTAACGAACTCCTCCACATTTTCCAGGATAATCACCCGCGGGCGGACAGTCCCGGCCCATCGCAGCACAATCCACGCAAGGCCCCGGATATTCCGGTCTACCAGCGCCGCGCCTTTGGCTTTGGAGAAGTGCTTACAGTCCGGCGAGAACCACGCAAGCCCCACAGGGCGGCCCCGGCAAACCTCTCTCGGGTCTACATCCCACACGCTCGCTTGCAGGTGTTCCGTGTATGGGTGGTTTGTCCGGTGCATTAGGATTGCATCAGGGTCATGGTTGATGGCGATTGCCACCGGACGCCCTGTTGCCAGCTCCATGCCTGTGGAGGCCCCGCCGCCCCCCGCAAAGTTGTCCACTATGATCTCGTCAAGAAAATTGAGCTGGCTCCCGCCCCTCTTTTTCTCAAAATTCTTCATGGCTTATCTCCATTCGATAGCCTGCCCACACTGCCCGCAGAAGTTCTGCTCATTCCCGTCCTCATTGTGCAGGTATTCGCCGCTCCCGCAGCGGGGGCAGGCCATGATATTTTTATCGCCGTCAGGATAGGGGCGCAGCGGCACCAGTTTCCCCAGCGCATCCCGCCCCATCCGGCAAGCCTCATTTACAGCCTCCATGCCGTCGTAGTTCTCCCGATGTTCCGGGTCGAGAATTTCCCGTGCTCTTTCAACATTCATGCTTCATTTTCCCCTCTCTGATTAGCTCCACTTTCGCCTTGGTCAGCAGCCATGAATGGATGCACCGCTCGCAGATTTCCGTAGTCGCATATACCCTGCGGCACTTGTCCACATCATCGTAACGGCAAAGTCCATCTGCCTGCATAATTTTCGCGGCAATCTTTACTGCCCGAGCTTCCACGGTTTCAGTTTTCATTTTCCGGTGCATCCTCCATCCCGATCTGCTCCGCGTCCGGCTCCTCGGTCTCCTGGGCCGCAAACTCACCCCGCGCCCGCTCGCGGTAAAACTGCTCGGTGCATAGCGCCTGAAACTCCGACAGGTCTGCCAGATACTTTTCGGTCACAATCCGCACCGGCATGATCGCCGCCAGCACCTCGAACCCGTCATGCACCACCAAATACCGCTGGCCGCTCTCCATTTTTCTGACCGTGTACCTGATGTAGTCGCTTTCCTTGATCTGCTCCGCCAGGGGAGAGAGCATCGCCTCGCGGTAAAAAATCAGCTCACCATCATCCATGCTCCGGCGGCAATCGCACCAAAGCCCATCCGGCGCTGCCATCACTTTCAGTTTTTCGGTGTCCTGCTCGCCGTCCGCATAGTCAGAAAGGTTCATCCCAAAGATGCTTTTAACTGTGCCCTCCCAGCGCTCGTCAAAATGAACTTTCTCCCATGCCTTTTCCGGCATATCCAGAACCGTGCGCACCTGTTCTTCTCCCACCATGTCCGGCAGCTCGGTTGCTCGGAAGATTGCCGATCTGGTTCCCAGCCAAATCCCGCTATCTTCCACATGGGCGACCATGCAATATCCGCCGCCCTTGACCAGCTTCACATACTTTGACAGCTTCATGTCTGCCCCTCCTTATCCAAACAGGTACAGAATACAGAGTTTCAGCAGTGCAGGCCCGGCCAGAATAAGGGCTGCGGCCCAAGTTACCGTCACCGCTAAGAACAACGCAGCAGACAAGATTTCAAAAAACTTTTTCATGCTTGCCCCTTTCTCACTCCAACAGTCACATACGCGTTACCTTTGCTGTTCAGCTCCATGTCCACCGGTGCCTTGCAATTCAGGCAGGTGTGGGTGATGGTCTGTGCCGTGACATTGGTTTTGTATCGGAAGCTCTTTCCGCATTTGCAGTGCATGAACAGCGGGCGCAGATTTTTCAGCGGGGTTTCATGCCCACAGGAACACTTAAAGGCGTAGGTCTCTCGCTTTGCGCAGAACGCTTTGACTGCTCCGCACTCCTCGCACTCGATCAGCAAGAACCCCTTATACGGCCCCTGTCCATCGTCCGCCGCCGGTGTAGCCCAGCTATCACGGCTCCCAAACATCCGCTCGACCCGGCTCATTCTCTGGCCCGGCATTTCCTGCGGCTGTCTGCTCTCGGTCATACCCGCCCGCTCTCCGGTGCTTCCGTATCCGCCCCGGTTTTCGTTTCCCAGGCTCTCCACCTGCACAAACTCAACAGGCGGCGCTTTCTCCACAAGCCGGAACTGACAAATGCGTGTTCCCTTTGGAATGGTTGTCCCGTCCTTGCGCAGGCACACCGCCGGGAAGCCCCACACATCCCCGTCGCCGCAGTAATCGTTCTCGATCACACCCATGCTGTTGGCAAGAAGGATGCCCCACTTCCCGAATGTGGACGACCTCGGCACGATATGGGCATAGTAGCCCGCCGGAATTTCAATAGAAATGCCCAGGGAAACGATCTTGTACTCCAGAAAGCTCAGTGTGGTGTCCTCTGCTGTGCAAAGGTCAATCCATTCTCCGTGAGCCTCCGGCAAGGCGTTTCCATGGGCGTTAATTCTCACTTTCATATTCAGTTCCTCCGATCATCTCAAATCACTTGCAACCAGGTTGCAAAACTCTTTCGGTTTCACTGCCGGGCCGTCTCCTGGTTTTGCCACCATGACCGACGCGCCGGTGATCTCCGACCAGTCGCAGTCCCAGTATTCCGCCGCATTCATCAAGGCCGCGAGGTTGGAGCTGTGCGGCACCACCACAGAACCGTACTTAGGATGGGTGACACAGGCCCGGCCTTTTGCGTTCCAGCGGTTTTCCCGCTCTCTTTCGATTGCCCGCCGGTGGATGGCCTCTCGTTCCTCGGTCATTCCACTTCTCCCCGTTCCCGCATCCGGCGCAGCCACTCTGCATTTTCCTCCTGGCCGTAGAACGCATGGCCCAGCCAGCCGCCCAGCACCATCAACACCAGCCCGGCGGCCCCGGTCATGATAATCGTGGAAATTTCCTCAGTTCCTCCCGCACAGAGAAGCAGCAGAAATCCCAGCATACCAACGCCCGCCCCGATGTTCTCCCTAATTCTGTTCAGCCTGCGCCGCTTTGCCGCATACGCCTCCCGGCGCTCCCGCTCCAGCTTGCGGCAGCCCAGCTCCAGGCCGTATCCCTCCTTAGAATAGTAATTGACCGTCACGCAGTTCCGGCCCCGTTTGATTTCGCAGTATGCGGCTTTCATATATGTACCCCTCTCCCTGGTCAGGCTCTCGCCGTTCTTCTCTGGCGGTAATTTTCAAGAAGTCTCTGCTGCGCCAGCTCCGCGCTATACCCAAACCGCCCATTTTCGTCCATCTCTCCGGTGTCTCCGCGCTTCAACTCGTTGTACACAGTGGAGCGATGGACTTTCAGCTTCGTTGCGATCTCCGCCGCACCGAACCCTATTCCATACAATCTTTCAAGTTCCATGCGGTCTTTCAGCATGAGATGTCTTTTACTCAACCTGCCCGCCTCCTTTTCTGCTGGCTTTTTGACAAAAAAATAAATGCGGGAAAACTCTTGTCGAGTTCTCTCGCATTTATTCTAATTATTCAGCTTGACAAAGCATCATCTCCCCTATATAATTATAACGTAAAATTGAATATTCAGGTTCTGTGATGTCGTGTGGCTGCCGCCGTAAAGACCGATTCCGGTCAGGCGGCAGTTCAAAAGGAATTGGGTGATACCCTCTGCGAACGGCACTGTGAACGCAAGGAAGTGACCAAAGCGGCGAAGCCGTGGCGAACAGCATCCATTGGGGCGCAAGCTTCGAGAAGGTAGGTCATGTACGGGAGACGTCAGTCTCGCGGCGTTAGGGCAGGAGAATTGCACGAAGGAGAAGCTGTGAGTGTAGCGGGCGTTCTCTCCGTGTGCAGGAAAGTCATCGTGCGCTGCTTTTATGGATAAAAGCAGCGTTTTTTCCGGGAAAAAACGTACCGCCTGTCCCTCCGGGGACGGGCGTTTTGTTTTGTATACCGGCGCGGCATAAGCCGTGTTTCCCACGAGCCGGGAGAGGTACACCGACCTCTCCCGGCTTCTTCCTTTCCCCGGCACCATGTTATCCTGTTATTTCAAATAGAGATCAACAGAAAGAAGGAGAAAAGAGAATGAAAAAACGTGTACTATCTCTGCTGCTGGCAGTGGTCATGGTATGGAGCCTTCTGCCCACGGCGGTGCTGGCGGCCGGCGGCGAACTGGCGGGCGACGGCCGCGCGGACAGCCCCTACCAGATCGCCGGCGCGGCTGACCTGATGGCCTTTGCCGAGATGGTCAACGGGGGTAAATCCGGTATCTGCGCCGAGCTGACGGCGAACATCGATCTCACCGGCGAGGACTGGGTGCCCATCGGAGTGAAAGGTGCATCCTACAGCGGTACCTTTGATGGAAAGTATTTTACGGTCACGCTGGACATCACGGCGGACGGCAGCTATGAATATGAGTACATCGGTCTGTTCGGCTATCTGGAGAATGCCGCTATCCGGAACCTCAAAACCGACGGCAGCATCCGGGTGACCGCAGATTGCCAGAGTTATCCCGTTGTGGGCGGCATTGCGGCGTGTGTAGGCTCGTATTCCGGCTTTACGAACTGCAAAAATGCCATCGCCATCACCGTGGACGAGGGCACCGTCTTAAACGGCAACGGCGTGGGCGGCATTGTCGGCATGATGTACGCCGACGCCACCTTTGAGCAGTGCACCAACTGGGGAGACATCTCTATTGGAAGCAATGCATACAGCATGGGTGTCGGCGGCATTGCCGGGTATAGCGACGCCGTCATTCAAATCAGCTATTGCTACAACTACGCGGATATAGAGTACTACGATGACGTCATGGGCGGTCTCATCGGCAGCTGCAATGATATTACCGCTGTAGGCTGCTATTCCGCGGCCTCTGCTGAACCGCACAATGCACCCAGAGGGCTGGAAGGAAAGACACTCAGCGGAAATGACTATGGCGACTTGTTTGGCGGCACGTCATCGTATACGCTGGAGCGTATGCTGATCTATTGTGATCAGTTTGGCGCTTATAACAATATCAGTGACGATGATTTTGACGAAACTCAGATCAGCAAATCAAACTACATGTCCCCCCAGAAGATGGTCGAATACCTCAACGGCGACGATGGCGCCATATACACCGCCGACAGCGACATCGCCGGCGGCTGGCCCGTCCTCGCCTGGGAGCTGAAGGCCCCCACCGTGGTGACCAACCCGGAGGAAGCGGCCTATGCCAAGGCGGAAAACGACTTCAAAGCCGCCAAGACCGCCGCGCTGGACAAGCTGAAAAACGACTTCAATACGTACGACAAATCCCAGTACAGCGACACCGGCTGGACCTCTCTGAACAGCATTTACAACAAGGCCAAGGCAGCCCTGAACGGCGCCAGCCTTACCCCTTATGGCGAGCTGGAGGACAAGTCTGTCGACGCGATCACCGCCTACGCTCAGGCGGAGATTGACAAACTGATGCCCATTGCCCAGACGGCGCTGGCGGAGATGAAGGCAGTGCCCACCAAGGCACAGGAGACCCAGTTTGTCAAAGAAAAGGAAAACGCGATACGCGATCTGGAGGACGCCTATACCAACGAGCTGAAAGAGCTGAACGACCTCCGGGGCGAGGCCGCCGCCGTGTGGCACGGGATAAACGGCGAGGTCCTGACGCAGCTGGCGGAGAAGTCCGCTGCGCTGAAAGCCGCACTGGACGCCGGCAAGGCCAAGCTGGAGGCCTGCACCAACACGGTCGCGCTGGACGCCACCCTGCGCAGCAGTCAGGCCGCGCTGTCCGCCGTGCTGCAGGACTTCACCGTGTCCGTGGACAGCGGCGTGGCGGACAAGTGGGACGGCAGCAGCAAGGCCCAGCCCTCCGGCAGCGGCACCGCCGCTTCTCCCTATAAGCTCGGCACCGCCGCGCAACTGGCCTGGTTCGCCGACACCGTCAACAGCGGCAGCCGCTCCGCCTGCGCCGTGCTGACGGCGGACATCGACCTGAACGGGCAGGAGTGGACGCCCATCGCCAACAGCGGCGTCAACAACGGTTACACCGGCACCTTCGACGGCCAGGGCCACGTCATCCACGGCATCTGCGTGACCACCGGCGTCAGCAGCCGTCCCCAGGGCCTGTTCGGCATCATCGCCCGCACGGGCACGGTGCGGAACGTCAAGGCCGCCGGCCGCGTTCTGGTCCGCCAGAGCAGCGGCGCCGGCCTGATCGCCGGAGAGAACAACGGCGTCCTCTACAACTGCGAGGCGTCCGCCTTCCTGAAAAACAGCTATAACGCCGGCAGCACCGGCAGCAGCGTGGGCAACATCGGCGGCATCGCCGGACACATGGCCGCCGGCTACATAGAGAATTGCCGCGCCTATGGCCTGTTCCTGGCCAACCCGGAGAGCTACGACGAGGGAAATCTGGTGAACTCCTCCATGCTCTGCCAGATCGGCGGCATCGTGGGCGGCATGGGCGCCTCCCAGGAAAAGGACGGCTGCCTGGTGCGCTACTGTGAAAACCACCTGCAGATCGACTGCTACACCTTCACCTACGGAAATTCTTCCCCCTGCGGCTACGCCATCGGCGGCATTGTGGGCGGCAGCGGCATCGGCAAGGTGCGGGAGTGCGTGAACCGCGCCGCCGTCACCGGCGGGTATGACGTGGGCGGCATCGTAGGCTCGGCGACCCCCGGCGAGGGCGCGTCCTTCTCCGCCGCCTATGTGGAAAACCGCGGCACGGTTCGCTCCGGCAGCTCCACCGCCGGCGGCCGCGGTGCCGGCGGCATCCTCGGCAAGGCCGGCAGCGAAAAGACCACCGGCGGCAGCAGCCAGTATGTGGGCGATGTGTCCCTGACCCACGCCTATAACAGCGGCGCCGTCTCGGCGGCGGCCAGCGGCACCACCAACGGCATTGCCGGCGGCATCATCGGCGTATGGCTCAGCGGCACCGTCACCCACGCCCGCAGCAGCAGCGACACCTCCCTGTGGGGCATCGCGAATATGGCCACCACCGGCAGCAGCGACACCGCCAAGGTCGCCAGCTATGGCTCCTCCGTCCGCGCCGACGGCGGCACCGCGCAGAAGCTCTCCGCCACCCAGGCCCTGCTGGGTAAGCTGATCCGCTTTGACGCCAAGCGGGACGGCAGCTACGCCGTCTACGGCGACCAGAGCGCGGCCTACAACGCCGTTATCATGGACTACGTCCGCCGCATCGAGGAGGCGGCAGACAGCGCCGTGGGCGCCCTGCTGACCGAGGCCGACGCCGCGCTGTCCGCTGTGCCCACCCAGCTGCAGGCCGACAAGGCCGCGCTGCTGGCGGATATGCGGGCCTACGCCGCGGCCAACATCTACGACACGGACGAGCAGTCCGCCATGGACGCCCTGCTGGAGACCGCCGCCCAGGCCATCGACAGCGCCGCCACCGTGGCGGCCGTGGCCAAGCTGCGGCAGGTCTATATGGGCACGGAGAATATCGACGGCGAGCTGGCGGGGATCAAGACCTATCCCGCCAAGGCCGCAGACGAGCTGTATAACAAGTATATCTTCGACCGGAGCTATGCCCCGGAGGACATGGCCAAGGCCCTGCGCGCCTATGAGGGCTGGAAGCTGAAGCTGTTCAGCGCCCCGGACCTTGACGGCGTGGAGGCGGTGTACGCCGACGCCCGCAAGGCCATGGACGCTCTGACCAGGGACTTCACCACCGGCGACACCGCGCCGGACATGGACACCGCCGCCTCCGCCGCCCGGGCGCTGGCCCGGCAGGAGGTGCTGGACAGCCTGGCCATGCTGGAGCAGGGCTACATCGACGCTCTGACGGCCATCGCCGGTGACATGGACGCCCTCTCTTATGCGTGGAAGGCGCGTCTCACCGCCGTGCTGGACAGCGGCAAGGCCGCCCTTCACGCGGCGGCCACTCCGGCGTTGGAGGACATCGACGACTACGGCGTGCTGGAGGACAAGCTGGCCACCGGCAAGCAGGCTCTGTCGGACATCTTCGCCGACGTCTCTGCCCGGCTGACGGCCCTGGCCGCCTCCGCCGCCAACGAGAGCGCCTGGAACGGCACCACTGTCGAGCCCGGGAAGGACGCCAGCGGCGTCTATCAGATCGGCACCGCCGAGGAGCTGGCCTGGCTGGCCGCGGAGATCAACAATTCCTCCAACAACTCTCAGAGCTACAGCGCCGTGCTGACGGCGGACATCGACTTGGGCTACCGCCCCTGGACGCCCATCGGCTGCTATGTCGATTGGCAGAGCAACCACCCCTACCGCGGCGTCTTTGACGGCCAGGGCCACACCGTGTCCGGCCTGTACGTCACCGCGCTGAGCAACGGCTATGCCGGCCTGTTTGGCTATACCTCCGGCAGCACCACCATCAAAAACCTCACCGTCGAGGGCGAGATCCGCCTTGAGGACGTCTCCACCACCGCCAAGCACATAGGCGGCATCGTGGGCGAGGCCAACGCCAAGCTGGAGCGCTGCGTATCCCGGGTGCGCATCAGCGCCGCCGGCTTCGGCACCAGAGATACTTGCGCCGTGGGCGGCATCGCCGGCAAGCTCAGCGGCGCCATGACCGACTGCCGCTTCGAGGGCAGCATCGATATTACCTGCAAGCGCGGCGGCGCCTATATCTCCGGCGGTGTGGGCGGTCTGGCGGGCAATGCCGCCGGCGGCGCCCTGACCAGATGTGTCAATACCGGCGCCGTCACCGTGGACAAGGGCACAGGCGTGGGCGGCATCGCCGGCATCACCTCCCGCGAGGTCACCTTCACCCAGTGCGCCAACACCGGCCATATCTCCAACGACACCACCGCCGTTCTCAGTAGCGGCGAAAAGCCCAAGGGCGGTACCGGCGGCATCCTCGGCGTGGGCAAGAGCGGCAACGTGTCCATCTCCCTCTGCTACAACACCGGCACTGTCTCCGGCACCACCATCGTCGGCGGTATCCTCGGCGGCGAGGCGGGAGATTATGGCACATCTATCTCCAATGGCAACCCCTCTCTCACCGTGGAAAACTGCTATAACGCGGGACTTCTCGACGTGGGCAGCAGAACCAACCGCATCGGCTCTCTGGTGGGCTTCCCCATTGCCGGACAGTACCGTGACGGTCTTTACGTCCTCGGCAGCAGCTCCCGTCAGGCGAAGGGCTGGTTCAGCTCTCAGGGCGAGTGCATCACCGTTCTGGACACACTGACGGCGGCGGCGATAAACCGCACCGGCGACATGGTGGACAGCATCGCCCAGCTGAACAGCGGCTGCCCCCTGTTTATGTGGCAGCTGGAGGAAACGGCAAGCCGCAGCGCGGTGATCGCCTATCTCCGCAGCTACTATACCGACAACGTCCGCACAGCCGCCACACCCGCCCAGCGGGACGCGCTGGAAACCCAACTGGCCGAGACGGAAGCCGTTATCAACGCTCCCGCCTCTAAAGCCCCGGCTATCGTGGAAGCCTACGAGACCATGCTCTCCGCCATGAACGCCGACACGCTGGTGCAGGCGGCGAAGGACGAGGCGAAAGCCGAGCTGAACAGGCTGAAGGAGGACAGTGCCAAGACCTACCCCGCCATCAAGGACAAGCTGAAAGCCCTTCTGGACGACCGGCTTGCCGCGCTGGACAAGTGCAAGACCGGTGCCGAGGTGCAGAGCTGCGTGGATGCCTTCGCCGCCGGCGTGGTGGATCTTCTCATCGACGACGCGGCGGGTGCCAGGCTGAAGGAGCTGGCGACCAAGCTCAAGACCATCGAATCGGCATACAACGCTCTGGACAAGACACGGCAGTCCCTTGTGACGAAATACGGCAAGCTGGCTGGTATGCAGCAGCTGTACAAGCAGTACACGGAAAACCTTGAAGCCCTGAAAAAGTGGTACGGCGAGGACTGCAAGCGATACGACTACATCAAAAAGACGGTGGAAAAGCTGTACAACGGTGCTGTGACGCAGCTGGGCGAGTGCACCGACAAGGCCGCCATGGACGCGGTGATGAACGGCTACGTGGTGGATATTGCGGAAGCTCTGACCGGCGACATTGCCTACAAGCCCGGCAAGACCCCCGCCTCCGCACTGAAGAATCTGGAAACGCGCATCAAGAACGCCCGCACGGCGTACAACAGCCTCACAGCGGAGCAGAAGCAGCTCTTTGACAAGGATCTGCTTGCATCACTGCAAGGTGCGGAATCGCTGCTCTCCGCCTACAACAGCGGCATCTCCTCTCTAAGCTCCCGTCTCCAGCAGGATAAAAAGGCGTACCCCGACCTGTCGGACAAGCTGGAGCGTCTGGCGAGCCGCGCCCGCAACGCCATGGACAGCAGTGTGGACACCTCCGGCATCCTTTCCGCGCTGGATCGCTACGCCGCCTCCGTGGTGGACGCGCTGATCGACGACATCGGCTACGTGCCGGACGTTATGTCCGAATCCGATGCGGCGGTGCTCCGCGGCAAGATCTCCCGGGCGCAGTCGGCGTACAACGCCCTGACCGCCGCGCAGAAAAAGCTGGTCAAGGGCGTCACCGCACTGGAAACCGCTGCGGCACGTATGGCGGCCTACGAGGAAAACTACAAGGCGGCGCAGAGGGTCGTGGAGTTCATCAAAGCCATCGGCACCGTCACCAAGGACAGCTATGACGCCATCAAGCGCGCCACCGACGCCTATAACGCGCTGACCCCCGTGCAGAAGGCTCTGGTGCCCCAGTGGGCGATCGATCTTCTGGAGGAGGCGACCGCCAAGTACAAGGAGCTGACGGCGGCGGACGATACCGTCTCGGCGGAGCAGCCTGCGGAGCTGCCTCTGGACGACCTGCGGACAGAAGAGGCTGCAAAGCCTGACCGCCCCTTCGACTGGACGATCATCTGGATGGGCGCGGGCATTCTGGCGGCACTGGGCATCATCGTGCTGCTGTGGAAGTGGTTCTCCGCTACAAAGCAGACCCGCCGCAGAAACGACGAATAACCTCGCCCGGAGGGGGAGACCTCTATGGTCTCTCCCTTCGAGCGGCGTTCTGAACCAAGGAGAAAATCAATGAAAAAGAGAACGATACGTCTCCTGCGCGGCGGTCTGTGGCTGCTGCTGTGCGTCGCGCTGACGCTATGCGCGCTGTCACTGCGCTCAGAGGCCCCGCCCCGCGAGGACGTGGACGCCGCCTCCCGTATGCTGGTGTCCTCCTCGGAACTTCTCTACGACGCGGACAGCACCTCCCAGATCGACAGCTCCTCTCTCAGCGGGGAAGCGGAGGAGCCGCCCCCGCCGGAGCAGCCGGAGCCGCCCCAGGAGACGCCCCCGGAGCAGACGGACGCTCCCGCTGAGGCACCGCCCCAGGACGTGCCCTCGGACGACAGCGGCATCGGCGACCTTATGGACATTGGCAGCAGCGGCGGCGGATCCGGCGGTCAGCTGCCAGCCCGCCGCCCCGGCGAGGCACAGGGCAGTGCCGAGGTCGGCGACCCGGATCGCTACTTCGAGACCAGCATCATCGACGGCGACGTGGTGGACTACGAACGCTACACCTTCACCATCCGCCATCTGAAGCCGGAGCTTCAGGTGCTGGGGCTCACCGTCACCCTGAACGGTCAGTCCCTCGACTATAAAGCGTCCTCCTCCAGCGTGCTCCTGAAGCTCGCCGAGGGTGCCAACTCCATCGTGGTTCGCGCCTTTTACAGCGACGGCGCAAACACCGTCACTGCGTCTCAGGGCTACACGGTCTACTACGGCGCAGGCGGTGAGGTGGTCATTATCGCCGTCCGCGACAGCGACGGCGTATCCCTTGCGGATCTCCACACCACGTCGGACAGCACCCTCTCCTTCACCGCCTACGGTCTGAAGGACGGCAATAAGCTCCGCGCCTCCGTCCGCTTCAACGGCAAGACCGTCACCGGCAGCGGCGACCGCTTCTCCGCAACGCTGGAATACGGTGTCAACACCTTCGAGATCAGTGCCGGCGGCAGAAACGACACCGTCACCGCCCGCTACACTGTCGAATACAAGGAGGACGGCTTCAAGATCACCAACAGCTTCAACGGCACCGTCATCGACAATACCACCAGCCAGCCCTCCCACATTGCCGAGGAGCTCCCCGTCTATCTGGACACTGAGTTCTTCCGCTTCCGCTTCTATCTCAATCAGGAGACGGGCAGGGAGCAGCTCCGGCAGGTGCGCTACAACAACAAGCCCCTGTCCCCCGACGGCGACGGCTGGTACACGGCGACGCTGGACACCCGGCGGCCCACGTACCTGTCGCTGCACTATACCAACGCGGACGGTACGGACCTTGTCTACAAGTGGCTGGTGCGCTTCCACCGGAACGCAGAGGCGACGCCGGAGGAGAAAAAGCCCGTCATCAACGCCTCCATCGAGGTGGGCAGCACCGTGATTGGTCTGGAAAACGGTCTCGTTCTGAAAAGCCCGGATGTCATCACGATCATCAACTCCGTCAGCTCCGGCGGCGAGCAGCTCTACCTGAACAACTACCGAGTCTGGGTCAACGAGCAGGAGATCTACTCCCCCTGCAGCCAGACGGGCAGCTCCTTCGGCTACGAAACGTACCTCTCCAACGAGGGAGCCAACACCATCACCATCTCTGCCACGGACGCGGATGGATACGCGGTCAAGCAGAGCTGGACGGTGTACTATGAGAAGGGCGACGTGACCGTCACCATTAGCGTAGAGGCGACCACCGTAGGTCTTGGCTATCTGGTGCCCCCCACGGACGTAACGGTTCCCGGCGGCACGAATCTCCTGACCATGGTGACGCAGCTGCTGTCGGACAACGGCTTCTCCCCCTCCGTCAGCAGCAACTATCTCGCCGCCATACAGAGGCCCGGCATCTGCGACGGCTTCTACATTGACGAGGAACTGATGGAACTGATCGTGAGCGACGAAATGGACGACTTCGGCGCAGGCCTTGACCCCCAGCCCGCGTCCATGGACAGTCTGGGTGAATTTGACTTTTACCGCTGGTCGGGCTGGATGTATTCCTACAACGGACGCTATCCCGGCTACAGCATGAGTGCCTGCAAGCCGCAGGACGGCGCAGAGATACGCCTGCGCTTCACGCTGGCGTTGGGCAAGGACATCGGCGGCTTCAATGCCGACGCCGGCGTCTACGGTGCCTCCAGCGGCAACTATTATAGAGAATGGTGAGGAGAAAACAGTATGAACGCACACATTGAAAAGATATTACAGGAGGTCGGCAAGGTCATCGTGGGCAAGGAGGCGACTCTGGAGAAAATTCTGATGGCGGTGCTCTCCCGCGGACACGTGCTGCTGGACGATGTCCCCGGCACCGGCAAGACCACCACCGCGCTGGCTTTCAGCCGTGCGCTGGGTCTGCAATACGGCCGCATCCAGTTCACGCCGGACGTGCTGCCCTCGGACATCGTGGGCTTCTCCCTGTACCGCAAGGAGAGCGGTGCCTTCGTCTACCAGCCCGGCGCGGTGATGACCAACCTTCTGCTGGCAGACGAGATCAACCGCACCTCCAGCAAGACCCAGTCCGCGCTGCTGGAGGTCATGGAGGAGCGACAGGTCACCGTGGACGGTCACACCCACAAGCTGCCCGACCCCTTCGTGGTCATCGCCACCCAAAACCCCGTTGGCTCCGCCGGCACGCAACTGCTGCCCCAGGCACAGCTGGATCGCTTCATGGTGCGGCTGGAGATGGGCTACCCCGACTTCGCCAGTCAGGTGAACATCCTCCGGGATCGCCAGACCGGCGACCCGCTGCAAGCGGTGCAGACCGTCTGCTCTGCGGAGGAACTCCTGACCATGCAGGCGCAGGCGCAGCAGGTGCACATGGCGGACGCGCTGCTGGAATACGTGACGAAGCTGGCGGAGGCAAGCCGCAGCCACCCTCTCGTGGTGCTGGGCGTCAGCCCCCGCGGCGCGCTGGCGGTGTGCCGTATGTGCAAAAGCCGCGCCTTCATGGCAGGTCGCGACTACGTGCTGCCCGACGACGTGACCGACGTATTCGCGGACGTGTGCGCCCACCGCATCGTCCTCTCCCCCAAGGCGCGGATCTCCGAAACCTCCCCATCGGACGTGCTGGCGGAGGTGCTCCGGCAGGTCACCCGCCCCGACCACATCTGAGCCATGGCGAAAAACAGAGTTTTATTCGCGCTCTGGCTGCTGCTCTGGCTCTCCATCTGGCTCTGGGGCAGCGGAAACGCGGCGGGCTTCCTACTGCTGGCAAGTCTGCTGGCAGCCGCCTTGGAGATCTCCCTCTCGCTGCTGGTGCGCCGCCGCATCACGGCTTCTCTTTCCGCACCCGTCTCCTGCCGCAAGGGCGAGGACTTGACGGTGGAGCTCCGCGCCTCCAACGCCTGCTTTTTCAGCTGTGCCGGTCTCCGCGCCGTCCTCCGCTGCCGCAACCTGCTCACCGGCGAGACGGAGGACGCGGTGCTTCGTCTCTCCGTGGGCGGCAGGGGCTCGCAGCAGCTTCAGCACACTCTCCGCCCCCGCCGCTGCGGCAAGCTGACCGTGGAGTTGACCCAGCTGCACGTGTTTGACCTGTTCGGTCTCCGGGGTGCGGCGGTGCCTGTGGACTGCGGTGCCGCCACGCTGGTCATGCCCACCGTCTACCCGGTGGAGCTGACCGTCTCCGAGCGGCAACGCTCCCTCGGCGACAGCGACGAGTTCTCCATGTACCGCCCCGGCGATGACCCCAGCGAGACGTTCACCCTGCGGGAGTACCTGTCCGGCGACCGCATCCGGAGCATCCACTGGAAGCTGTCGGAAAAGATGGATCACCTCATGGTGCGCCAGCTGGGACTGCCGGTGGACGACTCCCTCCTTCTCCTGCTGGACAGCAGCGCGGATGCCGCGCCCTCGGCAGCGGAGCGGGAGGCATTGGGTGAGGCGGCGGTCTCCGTCTCCGCCGCCCTCTGCGGCGAAAGCATCCCCCACCGCCTCGCGTGGCTGGATCGCGCCTCCGGCGAGCTGACGTTCCGTGAGGTCACCTGTCTGGAGGAGCTGACCCAGTCTCTCCCCGATGTCCTGTCCTCGGAGATCCGCTGCGAGGAGCCATCCGTGCTCCATCACCTGATGGCAGCAGCCTCGGAATACGCCCATATCATTGTGGTGACGCTCCGTCCCGCGCCGCCTGCGGCGGATAGCCGCTTTTCGTTCCTGTCGGTATCACCGGAAACACTGTCCGGAGAGGAGGGTGTCTACCTTGCGCTTTAAGAATACCCCTTGGCTGTCGGCACTGCTTCTGGCGGCAGGACTGTCCGCCCTCCCGGTGCTGCTGTTTTCACTGCCGGTACCGGTGTATATCCCCCTTCTCGCCGCGTCGGCGTCGTCCCTGTCCGCCGCCCTGACCGCCGAGCGAAAGCGTTTCTGGGCTGCGCCCGCTCTCTGGATGCTCCTGTGCGCGGCAACGCTCCTTCTTGCGCGGGACGGCGTCGCCCCGCTGCTGGACAGCCTCCTTACCGCGTGGCAGCAGCTCCACCCCCGCATCTATCCCGCCTACGCCGCTGCGGACTCTGCCGCGCCGCCTGCGGCGGTGGCGGCTGCTCTGGCGTCGCTGCTGGGTCTGTGGAGTGCCGCTTACGCCCGCCGTCCCCGTCCCGTATGGTTCTGGACGGCCTCCCTTCTGCTGTCACTGCTTCTGCTGACGTTTTCACCGACAGCCTCCCCGTGGCAGCTGGTGCTGGGCGCGCTGGTGCTGCTCCTGCTGTACGCCATTCGCTTCGGCAGGCGCGGCAGCACCGCCGCCGTCCGCGTATGGTGCCGCGCCGCCCTGCTCCTTCTGGCCGCCGCCGTAGTGCTGACCGCCCTCGGCGACACGGCGCGTCCCGCGCCTCTCACGTCCCTCCAGCAGCACCTCTCCCGCACGGTGCAGGAGATACGCTGCGGCTCCAACGACGATGCCGGACTCACCGACGGCGATCTGACCTCTGCGGGAACGCGCCGCCAGAGCGAGGATGCCATGCTTCGCGTCACCATGTCCCAGCCCGGCTCCTACTACCTGCGCGGCTTCGTGGGGGAGGTCTACGACGGCAGCCGCTGGCTCCCCCAGACCAACGCCACGCTCTCCGCCAATGCGGACACCTTCTACTGGCTCCACCACGACGGCTTTTACGGGCAAGCCCAGATCGTGGGGGCGGCGCAGTCCGCCGCCCCGGAGGTGCTGCATGGTGAGAACCGCATCACCGTCACCAACGCCGCAGCGTCCTCCCGGTATCTGTACGCTCCCTATGAGACCATGCCCACCAGCCCCACTCTGGATGCCGCCGCCATCGGCGACGCGGCGCAGTACGCGCCGGGGCTGCGCGGTCAGCGGAGCTACACCGTCCTCGCGGCGAACAACATCATCGTTCAGTACCAGAGGATCGCCGCCGGCCTCACCTCGGACGCGGTGCTGCCCTCCGCCTTCCTGCAAACGGAGGGTGCCTATAACCGCTACGTCTACACTGTGGACACCGCCCTCCCCCCGGAGCTTGACAGCTTCCTGCGGGAGAAGCTGGGAGCCTACACCGTAGAGGACGGGCAACGCCACTTTGACTACCAGAAGGCGAAGCAGAACATTCTGTTCTACCTGAGCACCTACGCCACTTACAGCGAAAGCGTATCGCCGGTGCCGCCGGGCGTCGATTTTGTCCTCAGCTTTCTGGACGGTGCCCAGACGGGCTACGATGTCCACTACGCCTCGGCGGCGGCGATGATGTTCCGCTACTACGGCATCCCCGCCCGGTACGCGGAGGGCTTCCTCGTAACGAAGGACGATGCCTCCCGCCTACAGCCCGGCGAAACGCTGACGCTGAACGGCACCAGCGGCCACGCCTGGGTGGAATACTACCAGGACGGCGTGGGCTGGCTCCCCTTCGAGGTCACTCCCGGCTACCTCTCGGCGATGGAGCAGGCGGAGACATACCGCAGCATCTCCGGGCTTGTGGGACACTCCTCAAGGGCGCAGGAATCCGAGAATCTTGACGCCCCCCAGCAGGAGGACGAGGAGCCGTCCCTGCTGTCCTTCTGGCTGAAATACCGGCTGAAAATACTGCTTTTCCTGTCGGTGCTGGCGGCGGTGGTTCTCCTGTGCCTGTTCGTCCTGTGGCTGGCGTGGCAGCGCAAAAAGACGGCGCGCCGGAAGGCTGCTTTCCTCAGTGACGACATCCCCCGCGCCATCCGCACCATCTACCTCTACACCATGGACGTTCTTCTGTCTCAGGGTCTGCCCCTGCGGAACTGCTCCCCTGCGGACTACGCGCAGGACATCGACGAGGATCTCCGTCAGGAGTACCTGTCGGTGGTGTCTCTCTGGGAGGAAGCAAAATTCAGCGGTCACCCTATGGAGGAGAGCCAGCGTCAGCGCGCCCTGCGCCTGAAGGACGAGGTCTGGACGCGCACATGGCGCGTCTCCGGTCCCCTCCGCCGCATCCGTCTGAAATACGTGCTGTTTCTGTAAGCGAGGTGCACTATGAAAAGGCTCTTTACGTCTCTTGTGGCGGCCGTCGCGCTGCTTCTCTGTGCCTGCGGCGGACAGGCGCAGGAATCCCCGTGGCAGACCGCCTACCGGGAAACCGGTCAATACCTGCTATCACAGCCCGCCCCCACCACAGGCTCCATCGGCGGTGAGTGGGCGGTAATCGGTCTGCGCCGCGCCGGTCTCCTCACCGATGAGATGGCGCGCAGCTACAAGGCGGCAGCGGAGGATTATGTCCGTCAGGCCGGCTCTCCGCGCCTCCACCGCGCAAAATCCACGGACACCTCCCGCACCATCCTTGGTCTGACCGCCGCCGGATACGACGCCACGGCCGTGGCGGGCATCGACCTGACGGCGGGTCTTTCGGACATGAGCTACCTCCGCATACAGGGTCTCAACGGCCCCATCTGGGCACTGATTGCACTGGACTGCGGCGGCTACGCCATCCCGCAGGCGGCGGAGGGCGAGGAGCAGACCACCCGTGAGGGTCTGGTGTCGGAGATCCTCTCCGCCCAGTGCCCTGATGGCGGCTGGACGCTGCTGGGTGAAGCATCGGACGTAGATATGACCGCCATGGCGTTAACGTCCCTGTCCCCCTATCTGGAGAACAGGGACGTCCAAGCCGCCGTGGAGCGGGCGTTGACCTGCCTTTCCCGCGTCCAGCAGGATAACGGCGGCTTCATGAGCTGGGGTACGGTCAACAGCGAATCCTGCGCTCAGGTCATTGTGGCTCTGACGTCGCTGGGCATCGATCCGGCAGCGGACAGCCGCTTCATCAAAAACGGTGCGTCACCGCTGGACGGACTCTGTGCCTTTGCCTGCGTGGGCGGCGGCTTCCGTCACAGCGATGAGCTGCCGGAGCCTCCCGCCGTAGCACCCACGGTGACCAAGCAGACCGCACCGGTCACCGCAGCAGCCAGACAATCGCACCCAAACAGCGTGACAGCCAGTCAAGTAAACCCGGATAGGACGGCAGCCAAGCAGGTGGCGTCGGACGGTGCAATAGTCGTTCCAATAGAGCCGGACGGCATGGCGACTGAGCAGGGCTTCTACGCGCTGACCGCCTACGCCCTCTTCTGCCGGAATGCCCCCCGCCTCTTCGATCTGACCTCCCTCCTCCCTTAGCCCCCGCCTAGCGCAGAGAGAGGTACCCCGCGGAAAGCAAAAACGAAAAATCTGCCGCAGCCGTCCGCGCCACCCCCGTCATTCCGCCCCCCCGCTTCCACCAGAGCTGCCATTCCGAACCCCACGATGTTCCTGTCATTGCGAACCCGCCCCCGATGTTCCTGTCATTGCGAGCCAGTGACCGATGTCACTGGCGTGGCAATCCGCGTCCCCCGTCCCCGCGCCGCAGGCGCGGACACCCTGTTATTCCGAGCCAGTCCGCAGGCTGGCGTGGGAATCCGTTCCCTAAATTCTTCATCATTTATTGAACCCCCGCCATCCGGCGGGGGTCTTTTACGTGTTGCCTCCGGCGGGGTACTTTTGTCACCAGCGACAAAAGTACCCAAAACGCCGCTTGAAACTACGTTTCAAGACTTCCTCAGCGCGCTATGCCCTGTGTCAAACCTGCCTCATGTTCCTCGCGTAATCGGTTTTCCCGTGTACCGCTGTCGGTCAAAAGGACTGTGCCACCACAGCTTTCCGCTACCGCTTCGCTGCCGCTGCCTGTTGCCACGGTAGCAGTTTTCCCCTTTACCGCCGTACTGTGGCACTCCCACTAACGTAACTGCACTTTCCCGCTTCTTAAACACAGCGGAAAATGTGAAGTGCCTGTACTATCCATCTCTGACAGCGTGTACGGCGAAAGTGTAGATCAATATGTTTTTCCAAGAATAACACTCTTAATTCGGCAAATCGCTATGGGGTGCATAAGTGCGTTGCCGGGTGCTGGTAACCGGGTATGGATTGAATCTTACGCTGCGAGCGGGAGGTTTTATGGACGCGATCGTTTTAGCAGGCGGCTTTGGAATTCGCCTGAGCCATATAGTCAAGGATGTACCAAAACCGATGACCCCGGTGGCGGGAAAGCCGTTTTGGACGCAATAATCATAACCACCAGTAAACTGGTGGTTTGACCTGCCCCTAAAAGGGGCTATTACGACCGTAGCCCCTAAAAGGGGCGTTGAAGGTTTGACACCGCATTACCATTTCAGGCAGCCGCTTCAAGCGGCTGTCTTTTTATGCCTTCTTATTCTTGTCACCCGTAAACGGGTCTACATATTCTTTGATGCTGATCTGATCTGCGGCGTAGTCCTCCTCCAGTTGGTTTCGGATATGCTCCGCTATGATCTTTTTATTGCGTCCCACGGTATCCACATAGTATCCTCTACACCAAAAATTTCTCGACCCATACTTGTACTTCAAATTCGCATGCCTGTCGAAAATCATTAAGCTGCTCTTCCCCTTGAGAAATCCCATGAACTGTGCTACACTCAGGTACGGTGGAATACTCACCAGCATATGTATGTGGTCTACACACGCCTCTGCCTCCAGTATTTCCACATTCTTTTGCTTGCACAATGTCCGCAGTATTTCTCCTATGTCTTTTTTCAGCTGTCCATAGATTTCTTTCCTGCGGTACTTCGGTGCAAATACGATGTGATACTGACAACGGTATCTTGAATGTGATGTGCTTTTTATCTCGTTTCTTTCGTCTTTCTTTATCTGCATAAAACCTCCTATTGCTCTGGTAATGCGGTCGCCAAACCTTTACCAGTATACCGCAATAGGAGGTTTTACTCATGCTAAAGCTATTTTTCTTCCCCCGGTAGAACCGGGGGTTTATTTCCACGCCTGAAGGCACCAAAAGAAAGCCGGCACAGGAATTTCCTGCGCCGGCTTCTGCATCAGCCGCCCTTGTGCCACAATGTGTACTTACGAAAACATAGCCTCCGGGTGCTCATTTTTTGTGTGCTCAGAACTTCTTCCTGGCGGTGCAGGTCAAGCCGGTCAGGGACAGGAGTGACAGGGCGGCGTAGAGGGCTACGCCGGGGTCGGCGGTCTTGGGAGAACCCTTGGCATCGTCGGCCTTAGTATCGGTGGTAGGGTAGTAGTAATAGCCGCCGGAGGAGGCCGGGGTCCGCACGGCATACAGCGTTATCGACTCGTTTATTTCGGTATCAAAATTCCACGCTTCGGAGGTTCCCTTTGCCGCCCAGTACATAAAGGCCTGGCCATTCACTGTGGTAGGATCATCCGGTTTTCTGGCCTTTTTATCCCCGTTAGCAAAAATAAGCTGGAAGGTCCTTGTCTTGGCGACCTCGTCAATGAAATTGACGGTGTTGTAGTCCACAGCGGTGCCAGGAGTATCGTCCATCTTCACCCGGATATGTCCGTCAAGTACGCCGTTCCCTTTCACAACGGATTCAGCCACGCTTTTCAAGGCTTTCACGTTATAGTCATCGTCCCTGCTTTCACCATCCGGTTTCATGTTCGAAGTCTCGAAGAAAATATACACCTTCCCTTCGATGATACCGCCGGTAACGGGACAGGCCTGTCACTTTCCGAACCGGCTCGTGTACGTAAATATCCGCTGTCTTTGGGTATTGATTTGTGTCATTTCCTCCGATATACGCCGTATCGGACATGGTCATATTCCCATTGTACACATATACGCCCCGGTCACTGCACCCTGTGATGCGGCCGCCGATCATTGTGAAGGTCCCCACATTATTATGTACGCCGACAGTTTCTCCGGTGATCGTGCCGCCGGTCATTACGAAGGTCGCACCATTGATAAAGACACTGCCGTGACTGCTGTTTCCGGTAAGCGTGCCGCCCTCCAGCTTCAGCGTTGTACCATTCTCCAGGAATACGGCTCCCCCAACCGAGCGAACACTCCCCCCCGCGTCCGTTCCCTTTCCGCCGGTGATGACACCGCCGGCGGGCAAATCCGCATAGGATCCATGCGGATTTTGGGGACGGCTGTCCGTGATGATCAGGGTCACACGATCCGGACCGTCCTTCTTCACCCGGAGCACACTGCCGTCACCGGTCATCTTGAGCACATGGCCGTTCAGGTCGAGGGTCACATCTCTCGTTACTAACAATGTCTCTCTGATCTCGATATCCTCTGTCAGCCGAACATCTCCACCGTTGGATATGGCAGATTTCAGCCTGGTTGCGGCGGTGTCAGGCGGCGACGTCGCGCCGGCGGTGCACACCAGGGGATTTGTTACATCCCCCGATATAACAAAAGCTGCCCATATGGGCAGCGCGCATACCAATACCAGGGTCATCAGGATGGGGAGCAGTCGTCTCTTCATGGCGGTTCCTCCTTCTATGGCTCACATATTTCTCTCCCGGGCCTGTGTGCCGCAAAATTTCTTGTTGGGAAAGTTTTACGGCACGTAGGCTCTGTTGTACGACCATCTTACCAGAAAGTGTCGCGAAAGGCAACGGGAATATCCAGATGTTGGCATAAAAAATCTGTGTGGGAGGTATAAGGGGAAGTTATGGTGGGTATTTTTTTGCTTGTCCGGACATAGGCTTGTCTGAAAGGCGGTGGGGCTTGTGAAATGGCGGCGGGGCGCGGCGGCGGTGTGCGGGGCGTTCGTGCTGTGGCTGGCGGCGGTGTGCGCGGGGAGTCAGGACCTGCGGGCGGCGGCACAGGCGGTGCGGGACAGCTCGCTGGCGCAGCGGCTGGTACAGTGGGAGCTGGGGGACCTGTGGGCGGCGGACTCGCTGCCGCTGCCGGTGCTGACGGTACTGCGGCAGTCGCCGATGCTGCTGGCGGCGGAGACGCAGGTGACGCAGGCAGAGACGCCCCGGAACGCGGAGGAGACGCCCTCCCCCGGCCCGGTGGAAACACCGGAGTGCCCAACAACGGAACAGACGGAGAACACCGGCGGGCAGGGGGAGTCGAGGCCGCTGTCGGTGGTGGCGGCGGATGAGAACGGGTACACCCGGGTGGGGGACGTGTTCATCAAGAACAGTTCGCGGCAGACGGTGGAGGGCATCGTGTTTGACGGGACGTTCGCGGCGGCGCTGGGCGAGGACGCGCCGCAGGTGCTGATCGTCCACACCCACGGCAGCGAGGCGTACACCATGCCGCCGGGGGAGGAATACGAGGACACGGGGAGCTTTCGGACGGCGGATGCCAGCGTGAGCGTGATACGGGTGGGCGACGAGCTGGCGAGGGTGCTGTCGGGCTACGGGATATCGGTGCTGCACGACCGGGCGCTGTATGACGACCCGGAGTACAACGGGGCGTACTACCGGGCGGAGGACGCCATCGAGGCGTATATGGAGAAATACCCCAGCATCGGGTTCATTCTGGATGTGCACCGGGACGCGCTGGAGGACAAGGCCGGGCACCAGTACAAGGTGGTAACGCGGGAGGACCCGGACTGCGCGCAGGTGAGCCTGGTGATGGGCAGCAGCTGGGAGGGCTGGCAGGAGAACCTGAAATTCGCCGTGGCGGTGCAGCAGCACCTGACGGAGCGCTATCCCACGCTGATGCGGCCGCTGACGCTGCGGAATTCGGACTACAATGAATACTTCACGCCCGGGAGCCTGCTGGTGGAGATCGGCGCGGCGGGGAACTCGCTGGACGAGGCGCTGAAGGCCGTGCGGGTGTTCGGAGAGGGATTTGCGGAGGTAGTGACGGGAAAATAGGGTTGCAATCCGGGTGTCGGTAGGGTATAATGTGGAAAACTTATCAAAAAAAACGATTCCGGAGGGTATAGACTATGAAACGGAACCGCGGCTTTACATTGATGGAAATGCTGATCGTGGTGGCGATCATCGCTGTGCTGGCGGCTATTGCCATCCCTGTGTTCAACGGCAGCCTGCACAAGGCCAAGGTGGCCGCCGATATGGCCAACGTGCGGGCGTATTACGCGGAATTGCAGACACAGCTTATCTTGACCGGGGAGTCTGATTTCACTGAAAATCGCTATCTGAGCGAGATCACTTTTTCCGATGGCAGTACCGTCAAACTACAGGCGGGTATGGTAGCCGTAAGGCTGGAGCGCGGTCCGGGTCAAGGCTATACCGGCACACCGCTTAGCTATCAGATGTACTACGTATGCGACAAGGGCGACCACGAACTGCGGCTGGAATAATGATGAATGACGAAAAAAGAGACGGCGTGAGCCGTCTCTTTTCTTATCGGTTTTTCTTGGCCAGCTCCATGAGTTCCGGGTACTTGGACTTGATGTAGCTGTAGCTGCCCCGACCGTGGGGCAGCAGGCAGTCGGAGCAGTCCTTGACGCCGTTTTCCAGGTACCTGAAGTTGCCGCCGCACTTGCTGCCCAGGGTATACAGCGGGCAGTAGCAGAACAGGCAGTTGAAGTCCTCCGGGTGGCCGGTCTTGTGGCAGGGGAAGAACTCGCAGGTCCTGTGCTGGGTGAAGGAGTAGGCGCACTCCTCGGGCTTTTTGGTGTAGATATCGTCCATGTCAGTCCTCCACGGTGACCAGGCCGTCGTCACCCACGGTGACGGTCATGCCGGTCTGCACATATTGTAGGAACTCGTCGCCCAGGGAGTCCACCACGGGCATTTTGCTGTCGGTCCAGACATCGCCCAGAATGGCGCCGGAGGCGGCCAGGGAGTCGATGGGCAGGGAGAAGAGCATACAGGCGGGCTGCTTGCCGTGGGAGCACACCGTGAAGAGCACCATGCCGCCGGTGGTAGAGCCGATGGTCTGGGGCAGGCAGAGGGCCTTGCCGATCATGGGCTTCCTGTAGATGTCGGGGTTATTCTGGTCCCCGCACTTGACCTGCTTGTCGCCGAACATCATGGCCATCTGGTAGCTGGCCAGGGTGTTGAAGCCGCCATGGCTGACCAGCGCTTCGGCGGTGCAGGTGCCGGGGACCACCACGCGGCCCTTGAACTGCTGCATATCAGCGTCCCTCCTTTCCGGTGAGGATGTCCAGTATCTCCGCGTCGGTATAATACCGGGCGCTGGTGTAGGTGCGGAGCTTATTGGAGTTGGTGATGACCGCCTTTTTCTTGCAGAGGGGGTTGTTCATGTACATCAGCGGGCAGATGTAGCTGAGGATCACGCCCATGCTTTGCAGCTTGTAGCCCTCCACGGTGTCCTTGAAGGCGTCCAGCACCGCCGGGGCAGCGGTGAACACGGTGGGAACGGCCACCTGCAGGCGGTTCTGCGCCCGCAGGGCATCGGTGAGCTTCGCCGTCCAGTCCTTCAGCTGCTCCAGCGTCAGGTGGGGACAGCCCACGAAGCACAGCTGCGGCGCGGCGGCAGGGTCCTTCCAGATGACGGGATAGCTGCGCTTCACGCGCTCCAGCTCGGCGTCATCGATGATGTAGGTCCGATAGCCCTCCCGCAGCAGGGCCTCGCCCTGCTGTTTTGCCTCGGGGGTCAGGTGCTCCACATGGTACAGGCCCACGGCGCCGTTGGAGGCGGTGGCCGCGCCGAAGTCCTTGAGGTAGGCGCGGTTCTCGTCGTTCAGTTCCGTGCCCAGCCACTCGTCCAGTCCCCGGACGTAGGGCACGTCCTCCATGACCTTCATGCCGATGGCGGAGCCGAGAAGCTGGGCCTCGGGCCGGCGGGTGCATTTGACCTCCACCAGCCAATGGGCCTTGCGGCCCTCGTCGGTAAGGAGGCCGAACTCCGGCACGAAGCCGGCGATGCTGCCCATGAGCTCCAGCATACCGCTGTTGCGGTTGCAGCGGGCGCCCAGGACGGAGTTGGCGTAGACCACGGCGGAGGACTCCGCCCAGCTGAGGATATCGCCCTGTTTCGGGGTGTTGCCCACCTGCGGCAGATAGCAGGTACAGGTATAGGCGTTATCGGCGGTGATGCCCAGCTTTTTCAGCTGCTGCTCATACCTGTCCTGCTGGGTGTACATGATCTTGCGGAAGACGATGTCCTCCAACAGACTGGTGGGGACGTGCTTATCCAGGGGCAGGGGGTCAGCAGTGAATTTCTGACCGCTGGTAAGGCCGGACTCGATAAGACGGTCGTACAGGTCGTAGACCGGCTTCATCACCGCCAGGCCGAAGGAGATGACGGTGTGGCCGTACTCACTGGTAACGGGGACCATACGCTGGGCGCCGAAGGTATCGCCGTACATGACCAGCGTCTTGACCACCTTGGCCATGGTCTCGCCCTGGGCGCCGTCCAGCAGGGCCTGCTGCTGGGGTGTCAACTGCATAAAACCACTTCCTTTGTTTCAGAATGGTGCTGCGCTGGCTCTATTGTACCAGTCCGCCGCGGGAAAGTCAACTTGACGAAGGGGACGCGGTGGGGTATACTGCAGGAGAAAGGACGGTGGCAATATGCGGAGCGTGCTGCTGTGGAAGGATATGGATCAGGTGGCGGAGCAGATGGACGCCGCCGTATTTCAATATGTGGGTGAATTGCAGACGGAGAGCTTTGAGGCCTTTGCCGACTTCGACCTGCTGGCCTTTGACTGGTACGATGTGCGGAAGGCGGGGAAAAGCGGCAAGGTGCTGGTATACATCGACCGGGAGGACCTGTTTTTCTTCTGCCGGAACGAGGCGGCACAGCAGTATGTGCAGGGTGCGGTGGACACGCTGACCGCAGGCGGACCGCTGAATGACCAGCAGCTGCTGTACCGGTTTTTTGCGGGGCTGTTCAAGGGCGACATGGCGTATCTGGAAAAGCTGGAGGCCCAGATCAACGGCGGCGAGAGCACCATACTGGAGGGCAAGGCCAAGGATGACGCGCCCCGGCGCATCGCCGCGTGGCGGCGGGAGCTGCTGCACCTGAAGCGGTACTATGAGCAGCTGGACGCCATCTTCGATGAGATGTGCGACAACGATAACGGGCTGATCGAAGCCAACATTCTGGCGCGGCTGGAGGTGCTGGGGCGGCGGACGGGCCGGTATCTGCAAAAGGTATGCGCGCTACAGGAGCTGGTGGCCCAGCTGCGGGAGGCCTATCAGAGCCAGCTGGCCATCCAGCAGAACGACCTGATGCGGGTATTCACCATTGTGACGGTGCTGTTCCTGCCGCTGACGCTGATCACCGGCTGGTTCGGCATGAACTTCGTAAATATGCCGGAGCTGCAGTCGGAGTGGGGCTATCCCGTGATCATCGCCGCCAGCATACTGCTGGTGGCAGGACTGCTGTGGTTCTTCAGGCACAAGAAATGGCTGTAAAAAAAGCGCCCCTCAGGCCACCTGGCCTGAGGGGTGCTTTTCATCTGTATACCACCGCCGCGGCGGAGAAAACGGCCAGCAGCGGCAGCAGAGTCTGTCCCCTGCGCCGCAGACGGCGGCGCAGGAGGTGCAAAGCGTTCAAGCTGCCAGGGTCTTGCCCATGGCGCGCAGGGCATCCAGGGCGGTGTCATCCGGGGCCTCGCAGCAGATCACGCTGTCGCAGACCAGGTTCACGCCGGCATCGGCGCAGTCCTTTTCCCAGGAGCGCATCCACTCGCCGTCGCCCCAGCCGTAGGAGCCGAACAGAGCCACGGCCTTACCGCCCAGGCAGTTCTTGCAGGCGTCGAACATGGGCTGGAACTCCATCTCCTCCAGCACCTCGCTGCCCATGGCCGGGCAGCCGAAGGCAATGGCGGCATAGCCGTTCAGCTCGGCGGTGTTCACCTGGTCCACCGTCAGCAGCTTGGCATCCGCGCCGGCGGCGGTCATGCCCTCCAGCACGGCATTGGCCATGGCCTCGGTGTTGCCGGTGCCGCTCCAATAGATCACAGCAGTCTTTTTCATTGTCGTTTCTCCTTTCGATCGTTACCCCGCCACAGCCAGCTGATCGATCGTCGCGCCGGCCTGCCAGAGCTTGCAGTATGTGTCCGTGCAGCGCTTGAACCGGGTGAAGAGCCGCCGGGCCCGGGCCTCGTCGCTGTACACCTTCCACAGCCCCGCGCACTTGTAGTTACAGGCATGGTTCTCCACGAAGCCGCGCACGTCCTCGGGAGGGTAGCTGAGAAAGAGGCCGATCTCGTGGGGGAAGTCCGCACCCTGACGGAAGCGGCGGATCAGCGTGGCCACACAGCGGCCGCAGCTGCCGCCGTCATAGCCGGCCTCCGCCAGCAGGCGGCGGGCCAGATCGTCGCTGAGGTCGCGGCGGAGAGTGGCGGGGCGGTAGAGGTACAGCAGGGCGCTGCCCTCGGTAAAGCGGAGGGGCAGCAGGCACAGGCCCTTGGGCGAGAGGCGGCGGTTCAGCTGCCGCACCTCGTCCAGCAGTGCATCCCGGTCCGTGCAGGGACAGGGAAAGAGACTTCCGGTCTTGATACCGGCCAGAGTGGGGGCGCACTGGCGCACGACCATTTCTTCGGACATAGGGGTTCCTCCTTAACCGGCGTGTTTTTCCAAAATGCTCCGCAGGGCGGACAGAGAGCTGGTATGGCAGCGCTCGATACGGGTCGGCGTGCCCTTCAGCTCGCTGAGAGCGCTCTGCACCAGCTTGTGGGACATGGTGGAGGTGAAGAATATCATCAGGTCCGGACTGCCCAGCTTGTTTTTCAGGCCGCCGGAGGGCTTGGTGAATACCTTGGCGGAGCATTTGTAGGACTGACACAGGTCCTTGTAACGACGCTCCATGCACTCGTTGCCGCCTAAGATCACGACGCTCATATCGCACTTCCTTTCTGTTCCGTGCCGCCGAATATTGCTCGACGGTATTTTTGCTCATTTCTTCCGGATGATACGCGGTTAGCTTCTTCTAACTTTGGTTAGAGTAATTTAACTATCGGTTTTCAAAAAAGCGCCGGGGGAGGGCGCTTCTTTGACGGGTCACTTTCTGTGGAAGGAAAAGAGGCCCTTTTTCTCGTAGGGATGGGCGTCCACCGCTGTGACCGTGTAGCCGGTGGCGGCGATGGCATCACGCAGCGCCTGCTGATCCAGGGGCTGCTCCGAGAGGATCACCGTCTCGCCCTTGGTGTGGGAGGACGTGACCTTCTGGACGGAGAACTTGTTTCGGACGGTGTCGTTGATGTGGTTTTCGCACATACCGCAGGCCATGCCGTCCACCTTCAGGATGGTTTCTGTCATGGTGACATCTCCTTTTAGACGCAGGGGGAGGCACTGACGATGCCTCCCCCCTGCTCTATTCAGTGCTTGCAGTTCTGGCTGTGACACTGGCCGTGCATGGCGCAGTGGGCGCAGCCGGCACCGCAGGAGGACTTTCCCGCCTTCTTCTGGCGCAGCAGGTAGCGGATGATGAGGATCACAACGACAAGTAAGGCGGCACTGATGAGGATCGTGCCCAGGTTTGCTGACAGCCATTGCAGCATGGAAGTTCACTCCTTTCTATGGGGTAAGAGGGTATTTACCGGGATGACTTACTTCACGGAGAGCTTGGTGGCTTCCTTGTAGGGCTTGCACAGCATATAGATGATGCCGGCCAGCAGGAGCACCGCCACGATGACGCCCAGGATGTTGGCATTGCCGGTGAACAGGCCGCCGAACTGGTTGATCATCAGCGCGATCACATAGGCGAACACGCACTGATAGCCGATGGCGAACCAGGTCCACTTGCGGCTGTTCATCTCGCGCTTGATGGCACCGATGGCAGCGAAGCAGGGGGCGCACAGCAGGTTGAACACCAGGAAGCTGTAAGCGGTGATACCGGTGAAAGCTGCGGCCATAGCGTCGTAGACGCTGCCGTCGCCGCCGCCGTACAGGACGCCCAGGGTGCCCACGATGTTCTCCTTGGCCACCAGGCCGGTGATGGAGGCAACGACCGCCTGCCAGTTGCCCCAGCCAAGGGGTGCGAAGATCCAGTCGATGGCGCCGCCGATGGCCGCCAGGATGGAGCAGTCGATCTGCTCGTCAGACAGCATCTGGAAGGTGCCATCCACCCAGCCGAAGTAGCTGGTGAACCAAACGAAGATGGTGGACAGCAGGATGATGGTGCCGGCCTTCTTGATGAAGGACCAGCCGCGCTCCCACATGGAGCGGAGGACGTTGCCCAGGGTGGGCCAGTGGTAAGCGGGCAGCTCCATAACGAAGGGAGCAGGCTCGCCGGAGAACATCTTGGTCTTCTTCAGCATGATGCCGGAGATCACGATGGCGGCCATGCCGATGAAGTAAGCGGAGGTGGACACCCACGCGCTGCCGCCGAAGATGGCGCCGGCGATCATGGCGATAAAGGGCACCTTAGCGCCGCAGGGGATGAACGTGGTGGTCATGATGGTCATGCGGCGGTCGCGCTCGTTCTCGATGGTACGGGAGGCCATAACGCCGGGGATACCGCAGCCGGTACCGATCAGCATGGGGATGAAGGACTTGCCGGACAGGCCGAACTTACGGAAGATACGGTCCAGAACGAAGGCGATACGCGCCATATAGCCGCAGGCCTCCAGGAACGCCAGCAGCAGGAACAGAACCAGCATCTGGGGCACGAAGCCCAGCACCGCGCCGACACCGGCCACGATACCGTCAAGGATCAGGCCGGACAGCCAGTCGGCAGCACCGGCGGACTCCAACGCGTTGCCCACCAGCACAGGAACACCGGGCACCCACACGCCGTAGTCGGCGGGGTCAGGGGCCTCAAAGCCATTTGCCTCCAGATAGGCCGCGGCGTCCACATAGGTCATCTGCACCACATCGTCCCGCTTGTCGGCATCCTGGGGCAGGGCGTCATAGTAGGCGGTCATGGTGTTGACGGCCAGGGTCTCCTCATCCTCCACATCCACGGTGGCGGTGTCGGAGGTGGGAACGAAGGACTTTATCCGGGCCAGGGCAGCGCCGGCATCGAAGTCCTCCGCCTCGGTGTCCAGCCCCAGGAAGGCGTCTACGGCCTGGGTGGCGGCGGTATATTCGTCGCTGGCCTCGGTATATGCCTTGGAGCCGATGCCGAACAGGTGCCAGCCGTCGCCGAACAGGCCGTCGTTCGCCCAGTCGGTAGCGGCGGAGCCAACGGTGACCATGGAGATGTAGTACACCAGGAACATGACCAGAGCGAAGATGGGCAGACCCAGCCACCGGTTGGTCACAATGCGGTCGATCTTGTCGCTGGCGGAGAGCTGACCGGCGTTTTTCTTCTTGTAGCAGGCCTTGATGATCTCGGCGATATAGACGTAGCGCTCGTTGGTGATGATGGACTCGGCGTCGTCGTCCAGCTCCTTCTCGGCGGCCTTGATGTCCTCCTCGATGTGGGCCATGACGGTCGGGTCGATCTTCAGCTGATCAAGCACCTTGTCATCGCGCTCGAAGATCTTGATGGCGTACCAGCGCTGCTGCTCCTCGGGCAGGTTATGTACGGCGGCCTCCTCGATGTGGGCGATGGCGTGCTCCACGGGGCCGGAGAAGGTGTGCATGGGGACGGTCTTGGTGGACTTGGCGGCCTGCACAGCGGCCTCGGCGGCCTCCATAATGCCCTCGCTCTTCAGGGCGGAGATCTCCACGATCTTGCAGCCCAGCTCACGGCTCAGCTCCTCCACGTTGATCTTATCGCCGTTCTTGCGGACCACGTCCATCATGTTGATGGCGATGACAACGGGGATGCCCAGCTCGGTCAACTGGGTGGTCAGGTACAGGTTACGCTCCAGGTTCGTACCGTCGATGATGTTCAGGATGGCGTCGGGGCGCTCGGTGATCAGGTAGTTACGGGCGACCACTTCCTCCAGGGTGTAGGGGGACAGGGAGTAGATACCGGGCAGGTCCATGATGGCCACGTCATCGTGCTTCTTCAGCTTGCCCTCTTTCTTCTCCACCGTAACGCCGGGCCAGTTGCCCACGAACTGGTTGGAGCCGGTCAGCGCGTTGAACAGGGTGGTCTTGCCAGAGTTGGGGTTACCTGCCAACGCGATCTTTATCTGTTTTTCCATAGTGTCTCTCCTTCCGGTTAATCTTGTTGAACCTATATACAGATGAATTTAAATAATGGACGTATTTCCGGCACCGGAACACGGTACCGCAGGTCATCACTCGACCTCGATCATTTCGGTGTCGGCCTTACGCAGGCTCAGCTCGTAGCCGCGGACAGTGACCTCCATGGGATCGCCCAGAGGGGCAACCTTGCGGACATAGACCTCCACGCCCTTGGTGATGCCCATATCCATGATACGGCGCTTGACAGGGCCCTCGCCGTGGAGCTTGACGACCTTGACGGTCTCGCCGATCTTGACTTCACGCAATGTTTTCATGCTTCTGCTCTCCTTCTATGTGATATTTCTGTTTCTCAAATACAATAACCGCTTGGCGCGGCTATCAGACCATGATCTTGCGGGCCATTTCCTCGCTGATGGCCACGCGGGACTCCTTGACCTTCACGATGACGTTGCCGCCCATGGCGGACACCAGCGTGACGGTGCTGCCCGGGGTGAAGCCCAGGTCCTCCAGGTGCTTTTTGACCTCCGGGCTGCCGCCCACCTTGTGGATGAGCTGCTCCGTTCCGGCGTCTGCCAGCATCAAAGGCATCATGTATATCCCTCCGTTTCACGGTTAGCTTGCGCTAACCCTGTGTCTGAAAAAAGCGGTTCTGAAAGGGCTTTCCCGGTCCATAGCGGGCCACGACGGTTAGTCCTCCTTAACCTATGGCACAGTTTAATACCTCAAACCCTCTTTGTCAATAGGGAGAACGAAATTTTTTTAGCGCACTTGTAAGTTTGTGAAAATTGTGGTATGCTGTTAAAAGTGTATTGGGGAAAGTTGGTGATACTTTTTATGCAGATACTGCGCGCCTCCGAGGATTATTTAGAGACGATGCTGATGATGCAGCAGCAGCACGGCTACATCCGTTCCATCGACGTAGCCGAGCATCTGGGCGTGACAAAACCCAGCGTGACCTACGCCACCAAACGGCTGCGGGAAAACGGCTATATCACGATGGACAAGGACGGACTCATCACCCTGACGGCCAGCGGTATGGCCATCGCCGAGCGTATGCTGGACCGGCACCACACGCTGACGAAATTCCTGATGGCGTTGGGCATCGACGCCGCTACGGCGGAGACAGATGCCTGCAAGATCGAACACGATATCAGTCAGAAGACCTTTGACGCCATCTGTGCCCACGCAAAGGCGCATTTGTGACAAAAAAGGCCACCCTATCGGGTGGTCTTTTTATATGCCCGCCCGCAGAGGCGGGCATTTTCGCGTTTACGCTTCCAACGGCAGGCGGAGGGTAAAGGTGGTGCCCTCCCCCTCACGGCTGTCCAGCGTGACGGTGCCGTGGTGATAAGCCACGGCGTGCTTGACGATGGACAAGCCCAATCCGGTACCGCCGGAGGCCTTGGAGTGGCTCTTGTCCACGCGGTAGAAGCGCTCGAAGACGCGGCCCTGGTGCTCCGGCGGGATACCGATACCGGTATCGGCTACCGTGACCACGGCGTCGGGGCCGTCACGGCCCACGGCGACGGCGACGCTGCCGCCGTCCTTATTGTACTTGATGGCGTTGTCGCAGAGGTTGAAGACCGTCTCGGTCAGCAGACGGCGGACGCCAGGGACCGTAACGGCCTCGCCGGTGACGGTCATGGTGATCTGGCGCTGCTGCGCGGCGCTCTCCAGCGACTTGACCGTGTCGGTGCAGAGGGAGAGCAGCTCCACCGGCTCGGTGGGCAGGCTGCCGCCCTCGTCCAGCTCAGACAGGCGGAGGATGTCGTTGATCAGCGTCACCAGGCGCTGGGCCTCGCCGCGGATATGGCCCACGAAGCGGGGCACATCGTCAGGCCGGACCATGCCGTTCTCCAGCAGCTCGGCGCTGCCGATGATGCCCTGAAGCGGGGTCTTCAGCTCATGGGAGACGTTGGCGGTGAATTCGCGGCGGTTGCGCTCGGCGTAGGCCTGCTCGGTGACGTCGAAGGTCAGCAGCACCGCGCCCACCACCTCTCCGTCGGCCTGGATACGGGTCATGTCGAACTGGTACTCGCGGCCGTCGCGCTCCATACGGGTCTCGCCGTGGCCGGTGTCCATGGCATCGTGGAGGGCGTGGCTGACGGCGCTGCCGCGCTCCACGGTCAGCAGAGGCTGGCCCACGCAGGCCGCATCGGTGTGGAACACGGCGCAGGCGGCAGGGTTCATGCTGAGGATGGTGCCGCCGTTATCCACCAGTACCAGGCCCTCGGTCATGCTGGCGGTGATCTGTTCAAACTCCTCGGACCGGCGGCGCAGAGAACGCAGCTGATCGTCGATCTGACGTCGCTGGTGCTCCAGTCGGCGCAGCAGGGGCGAAAGCTCCTCGTAGGCGTCGTTTTCCAGGGGGTGCTCCAGGTCCAGGGTGTTCAGGGGGCGGGTGATGCGGCGGGACACGCGGCCGGCCAGAATACCGGAGAGGATCAGGGCCACAGCGATGACCGCCAGGATGGCGGGGAACATACTCAGAATCAGCACACCCATGGTGACGCGGCTGGCGGACAGGCGCAGGACCGTGCCGTCCGGCAGGCGGCGGGCGTAGTAGAGGGTCTTTTCCAGCAGGGTGGCGCTGTAACGGCTGGACTCGCCGGCACCGTTGGCCAGGGCCTGACGGACCTCCTCGCGCTGGGCATGGTTCTCCATGGCCGCGGCGTCAGCCTTCGTATCATAGAGCACCGTGCCGTCGGCGCGAAGCCAGGTGATGCGGTAATTGTCGGAGTGCAGCTTGGACAGATAGGCCTCGCCGTCGCCGGACTCCATGGCCGCAGCGGCGATGGACAGCTCATCCCGGAGCTGCTGCTCCTGGACATGGCCGAAATAGGTGTACAGTGCGCCCATGATAATGACCAGACTGGCCAGCAGCACCGCAAGCCCCACCGCCACGGTGGAGCGAAATATCTTTTTTGTCATATGGTCTCCTCCCAACGGTAGCCCACGCCGCGGACCGTGGTGATGTGTGCGCCGGCCTTGCCCAGCTTCTGGCGCAGGGTACGGATGTGCATATCCACGGTACGGCTCTCGCCGCAGTAATCCATGCCCCAGACCAGCTCCATCAGCCGGTCACGGGTGTAGGCCGTGCCGGGGTGGCTGAGGAACAGGCGCAGCAGCTCGTATTCCTTGTAGGTCAGGTCGACGCGTTCGCCGCCGGACAGGACGGTGTGAGCACGGGTATCCAGCGACACCTCGCCGCTGCGGAGGATGGAGCTGTCCCCCTCCGGCTGGCAGCGGCGCAGCACCGCTTTGACCCGGGAGACCAGCTCGATGACGCTGAAGGGCTTGGTCAGATAGTCGTCCGCGCCGCCGTCCAGCGCCCGGACGCGGTCATACTCCGCACCCTTGGCGGTGGCCATAATGACCGGGATGCGGCGCAGGGACGTGGAGGCGCGCATACGGCCCAGCAGCTCCGTGCCGTCGATGCCGGGGAGCATCACGTCCAGCACCACCAGGTCGGGCTTTTCGCTTTGCAGGGCCCGCCAGAAGGCGGCGCCGTCGGTAAAGCCCTCGGCCTCCAGCCCGGCGGAGCGCAGGGCATACATCTCGATATCGCGGATGCTGGCGTCATCCTCTACACACCAGATCATGTGGGGTCCCTCCTTTTGGCTCAAGTGGCCTCGGCCTTGTGCACGCCGGTGACGGAAAACATCACCCACTCGGCGATGTTGGTGGCGTGGTCGCCGATACGTTCATAATACTTGGCGATCATCAGTAAGTCAAGTGTGGCTTCACCGTCATCCACGTCCTTGGCGATACGGTCGATGAGATGGGCCTTGATCCGGTCAAAATAGCCGTCCACCTCATCGTCGGCGGCGATGACCTGCTGGGCCAGGTCCACATCCTGCCGGACATAGGCGTCCACGCTCTCGCTGACCATGCGGATGGTGGCCCGGGCCATATCCCGCAGGGTGTCGCCGGCGCTGAGAGGCCGGCCGGCGCGGCAGAGCAGGATCTCGGCAATATCGTCGGCCTGGTCGCCGATACGCTCCATGTCCGTGATCATCTTCAGGGCAGCGGAGATCTGCCGCAGGTCGCCGGCCACCGGCTGCTGCTGAAGCAGGAGCCGCAGGCAGAGGTTCTCGATGTCGCGCTCCTTGCGGTCGATCTCGTGGTCCAGGGGCGCGACCTTCTCCGCCAGGGCGGTATCGCGGTTGGTGAGGGCCTGAGAGGACAGAGCGATGACCTGCTCGCACAGGGCGCCCATCTCGATGAGCTCGCGGTGGAGCTGGGCCAGCTGTTTATCGAATTGACTACGCATTATCCAAACCTCCCGGTGATGTAATCCTCGGTGCGCTTTTCGCTGGGCGTGGAGAACATGGTCTCCGTGTCGCCGTACTCCACCAGCTCGCCCAGCAGGAAGAAGGCGGTGCGGTCCGAGATACGCAGTGCCTGCTGCATATTGTGGGTGACGATGACGATGGTGTAATGCCGCTTCAGCTCAACCGCCAGCTCCTCGATACGGGAGGTGGAGATGGGGTCCAGTGCCGAGGTGGGCTCATCCATCAGCAGCACGGTGGGCTCCACCGCCAGGGCACGGGCGATGCACAGACGCTGCTGCTGGCCGCCGGAGAGACCCAGGGCATTCTTTTTCAGGCGGTCCTTCACCTCGTCCCAGATGGCGGCACGCCGCAGGGACTGCTCCACCAGCTCGTCCAGCTTGGCTTTGTTGCGGATGCCGTGGGTACGGGGGCCGTAGGCCACGTTGTCGTAGATGCTCATGGGGAAGGGATTTGGCTTTTGAAACACCATGCCCACCTCACGGCGCAGCTGGCTGACGTCCACGCCGGGGGCGTAAATGTCCTGTCCCTTGTAGAGCACCTGGCCCTCCACCTTTACGCCGGGGATCAGGTCGTTCATACGGTCCAGCGTTTTAAGAAATGTGGACTTGCCGCAGCCGGAGGGGCCAATGAGGGCAGTAATGCTGTGCTCCGGCACGGATATGGTGACGTGGTGCAGCGCCTGGGTGGGACCGTACCACAGGTTCAGATCGTTTACGGTGATGATATCGCTCATAGGCTCCTCCGTTTCTTGAAGTAACGCCCGGTCAGCATAGCCGCCAGGTTGATGAGCAGGGCCAGCGCCATGAGGATGGCGGCGATGGCGAAGGCCACATCGAACTCGCCCTGCTCCTTGGCGTAGACATACAGGGCCACGGACAGTGTGGCGCCGGAGCCCTCCAGCGTGGCACGCAGGCTGTTGTACAGCGTGTGGGCAAAGCCCGCGGTGTACAGCAGGGCCGCCGTCTCGCCCAGGATACGGCCCACGGCCAGAATGCAGCCGGTGAGCACGCCGTCCACACAGCCGGGCAGCACCACCGTGCGGATGGTGCGCCACTTGCCGGCGCCCAGACCGAAGGCCCCCTCCCGGTAGGACTGGGGCACGGTCTTGAGGCTCTCCTGTGTAGTACGCATGATGGTGGGCAGGTTCATAATGACCAGGGTCATGGCGCCGGCGAGAAGGGATTTCTTCATGCCCAGAAGCTGGCAGAAGAACATCTGGCCCACCAGGCCGTAGATAATGGAGGGGATGCCGGACAGCGTCTCGGCGGCGTACTCGATAACGGCCACTACTCTCTTGTTGGCGGCATACTCCGTCAGGTACACGGCGGCGCAGACGCCCAGGGGCAGCACCACCAGCAGCGTGGTCAGCACCGTGCAGACGGTGGTGATGATATCCGGCAGGATACCGATGGAGCCGTCCAGATAGCTGGGCTTGGTGCTCAGCAGCTGCCAGCTCAGGTTGGGCACGCCCTTGACGAGCACATAGACGATGAGAAACACCGCCAGCGCGCAGGTAACGGCGGTGCAGAGGACCATCAGGCCCCGCATGGTCCCGCCCCAGATACGGCGGCGGGCAGAGAATTCACGTTTGTCCATGGTCACTTCTCCTTACTTCGCTTGAGGAAGAAATTGAGCGCGGCGTTGATGAGCATGATGAACAGGAACAGCACCAGCGCGATGGAGAACAGCGCCTGACGCTGCAGGCCTGCCGCCGCGTAGCCCATCTCGCTGGCCACAGCGGTGGTCAGGAACCGAACGCTCTGGAACAGGGAGGGCATATTGGGCACGTTGCCGGAGACCATCATCACGGCCATGGCCTCGCCGATGGCGCGGCCTACGCCCAGCACCACCGCGGCGGCGATGCCGCTGCGGGCGGCGGGGACAGACACCTTGAACCATGTTTCCGTCTCCGTGGCGCCCAGCGCCAGAGAGGCGTCCTCGTACTCACGGGGCACCGCCTCCAGGGCCGTCATGGCCACATTGATAATGGAGGGCAGGATCATGATCGCCAGCACGATGATGGCCGCCAGCAGGCCGGAGCCGTCGGGAATATGGAAGACCTGACGGATGCCCGGCACCAGCACCAGCATACCCACCAGACCGTAGACCACGGAGGGGACGCCCGCCAGCAGGCTCACCGCGGCGGAGACGGCGGTCTTCAGCTTCGGCGGGGCCATTTTGGCCAGGAACACGGCGGTCATATAGCCCACGGGCACGCCCAGCAGGATCGCGCCCGCAGTACCGTAAATACTGGTAAGGATAAAGGGCAGGATGCCGAACTGAGGCTCCGCCGCGTTGGAATTCCACACGGGGCCAAAGAGGAACTTCACAAGGCCGATCTCACGGATAGCGGGGATGCCGGAGACGACAAGGTAGACGGAGATCAGCAGCACGCAGCCCACCGTCACCAGACCCATCAGCAGAAAGAAGCCATGGATGGCGTTCTCCATAAATCGTTTTGCTTTCATATATGCACCTCAGCAGATACGGGGCAAGGCGGCACCCCGCGCGGGGATGTCGCCTGTGTCCGTGCCTTACTTGTTAACCTGCGACTGCCACCGCGCCGGCCTTGGCGATGATGGAAGCTGCGTCGGAGGAAGTGGCGTAGTCAAAGAACGCCTGGGCCGCGGGAGAGAGGGCCTTGCCGTCCACAGTCACCAGCACGAAGGGACGCTGGACCTTATAGCTGCCGTCCTTGACGGTGGCTTCGCTGGGGGTGACGCCATCCACGTTCAGGGCCTTGACGGTGTCCTTGATGGAGGCCAGAGAGGCGTAGCCGATGGCATCGGGGTTCTGGCTGACGGCGGTGATCACATCACCGGTGGAGGTCAGCTCCTGACGATACCGGCACTTGTCCTTGGTGCCGGTGATGGACTCGAAGCCATCGCGGGTGCCGCTGGCGGCCTCGCGGCCGATGAGGACCACCTCGGCGTCATTGCCGCCCACGTCCTTCCAGTTGGTGATCTCGCCGGTGTACAGCTTGGCGATCTGCTCAACGGACAGGTCGCTGACGGGGTTGTCGGGGTGGACGATGATGGCGATGCCGTCATAGGCCAGCACGGTCTCCTTCAGGCCGGCGGACTTCTCCTCGTCCTTCAGCGCGCGGGAGGACAGGCCGATGTCGCAGGTGCCCTCCTGCACGGCGGTGATGCCGGAGCCGGAGCCGGTGGGGTTGTAGTTGACGGTGACGCCGCCGTTCTGCGCCATGAAGGACTCGCTCAGGGCGCCGATGACCTTCTCCATGGAGGTGGAGCCGTCGGTGGAGACGGTGCCGGTCAGCTCAGTGGAGGTCTTGTCCTCGGTCTTGTCGGCGTCGTCGGTCTTGGTCTCGCTGCCGCAGGCCACCAGGCTCAGGGCCAGCAGGGCGGTCAGGACCAGTGCAATGATCTTTTTCATATGTATTACCTCATTTCTTTCGTCGTTTTGGATAACTCCCTTGTACGGTTTTTATTGTAAGTGCCCAATGTAAAGGGAAAAATCCCGCTGGTGTAAAATCCATGTAAAATAAAAACCGGGAAAAGCTTGCGTTCAGCCGTGGAATACGGTACAATGGCCATACAGCAGGCGCAGAAAATGTGCAAAACCGCTGAAAGGAAGGGATAAGGAGTATGAAGAAAAAGCTGCTGTCTTTGCTGCTGGCCCTGGCCATGGTGTTCACCCTGGCGGCCTGCGGCGAAAAAAAGCCCGCTCCCGGCAAGGACGCCACCGCCACGGAGCCGGTGGTCATCCTGCACACCAACGATGTGCACGGCGCTGTTTCCAATTACGCCAAGGTAGCGGCGCTGGCCAGCCAGTATGAGTCTGAGGGCGCGTATGTGCTGATCCTGGACGCCGGCGACTTCAGTCAGGGCGACACCGCTGTGAGTGTGTCTGAGGGCGCAACGGCTGTGGAGCTGATGAACATGGTGGGCTACGACGCTGTGGCGCTGGGCAACCACGAGTTCGACTACGGCTTTGAGGCGCTGAAGAAGAACATGGAGAACGCCCAGTTCCCCGTGCTGGCCGCCAACGTGAAGTACAACGGCGAGCTGGCCTTTGACGATGCGGCCGTGTTCACCACCCCCGGCGGCACCAAGATCGGCGTGTTCGGTCTGGACACCCCGGAGACCGCCACCAAGGCCCACCCCGGTAAGATCCAGGGCGTGACCTTCGCCGGCGGTGAGGAAATGTACCAGATCGCACAGGATATGGCGAATATGCTGCGCGAGGACGAGGGCTGCAACTACGTTATCTGCCTGGGCCACCTGGGCATCGACGATGAGACCGCTGCCACCGGCAACCGCTCTATCGACCTGCTGAACAAGGTCACCGGCATCGACGTGTTCATCGACGGTCACTCTCATTCCACTGAGGAGGAGATCGTTGAGAAGACCAACACGGACCGCAAGGTAGGCGACACTATCCTGACCTCTACCGGCACGAAGCTGGAGAACATCGGCGTTGTGACCATCAAGGACAGTACCATCACCACCACGTGCTTGTCCACCGAGGACATGGGAGCGGCCGACGACGCCATCGCCGCCCGCGCCGCCGCCATCATCGCCGAGATCGAGGCCGACTACGGCACGGTGTTCGCCAAGACCGAGGTGACGCTGAACGGCGAGAAGGACCCCGGCAACCGCACGCAGGAGACAAATCTGGGCGACCTGATCACCGACGCGCTGGTGTGGGGCGCCGAGCAGCAGGGCGAGACTGTTGACGCGGCCATCACCAACGGCGGCGGCATCCGCGCCACCATCGAGGCCGGCGACATCACCAAGAAGGACGTCAACACCGTGCTGCCCTTCGGCAACACCCTGAGCATCATCAAGATCACCGGTACGGAGCTGCTGGAGGTGCTGGAGGCCTCCACCTTCTGCACGCCGGAGGCCATCGGCGGCTTCCCCCAGGTATCCGGCATCGAGTTCACCGTGGACACCACCAAGGGCTATGACCAGGGCGACGAGTATCCCGGCACCACCTACTTCGCCCCCAAGACCATCAACCGTGTGACCATCAAGACCGTGGGCGGCAAGGACTTTGACCCGGCGGCCACGTACACCATCGCCACCAACGACTTTATGGCCAGCGGCGGCGACACCTACTACCGCTTTGTCAACGCCACCGCCAACTACGACCTGGGCATCCCCATGGACGAGGTGGTCATGGACTACATCACCACCGTGCTGAACGGCACCGTTGCCGCCGACAAGTACGGTGAGCCCGCGGGGCGCATCCACGTGCTCGTTTCCTGACATATCCGCACATAAAAAGGACCGCCTCACGGCGGTCCTTTTTATGTGCGAAAAAACACCCCTCGGCGTGAGCCGAAGGGTGTTTTGTGCATCTGCAATTACTTGCCCATGTTCATCTGCGCAGCGACCTCAGCGGCGAAGTCCTCCTGCTTCTTCTCGATGCCCTCGCCGGTCTGGAAGCGAACGGCATCCACGAACTTGACGCTGCCGCCCAGCTTCTTGGCGGCGTCGGCGATATACTTCTCCACGCTGCCCTGGAAGATGTCGCCGCGGACGAACTCCATCTGCAGCAGGCAGTTCTCCTCGTAGAACTTGTTCATCTTGCCCATGACGATCTTCTCCTTGACGGCCTCGGGCTTGGAGGCCATCTTGGGATCGGTGTCCATCAGGGCCAGCGCGATCTTCTTCTCCTCGGCCAGCACCTCATCGGTGACCTGGGACTTGTCCCAGAAGCGGGGGTTCAGGGCCGCGATCTGCATGGCGACGTTCTTGCCGATCTCGGTGGCGTCGATGCCGCCGTCCACAGCCAGGTTCACCAGCACGCCGATCTTGCCGCCGGCATGGACGTAGCCCACGCTGGTATTCTCGGAGAAGCGGACGAAGCGGCGGATCTGCAGGTTCTCACCGATGGACATGACCTTCTCGGGCATGGTCTCGGAAACGGTCAGGTCGGAGCCGACATACTTGCAGTTCATCAGGGCGTCCACATCGGCGGGATCCTGCTCGGCGATGACCTTGGCGATGTCCTTGACGAAGGCCACGAACAGGTCGCTCTTAGCGCAGAAGTCGGTCTCGCAGTTGACCTCGACCACGACGCCCACGCCGTTCTCGGTCAGGGCATAGGACATACCCTCGGCGGCGATGCGGCCGGCCTTCTTGGCGGCCTTGGCCAGGCCCTTCTCGCGCAGCCACTCGACAGCCTTGTCCATATCGCCGTCGCACTCGACAAGCGCCTTCTTGCAGTCCATCATACCCACGCTGGTCATCTCGCGCAGGGTCTTCACATCAGCAGCAGTAAAAGCCATTTGTATTTCCTCCTGTAAAAGTTGAATTAAAAGGGGCAGGGACACTTCCCTGCCCCGTGCGTTACGCGGTATCTATCGAGTTGGCTTACTCGGCGTCCTTGGCCTCGGCGGCCTCCTCCACCTGCTCGCCCTGACGGCCCTCGATCATGGCGTTGGCCATAACGGAGGCGATCAGCTTGATGGCGCGGATGGCGTCGTCGTTGCCGGGGATGGGGTAATCGATCTCATCGGGATCGCAGTTGGTATCGGCGATAGCCACAACAGGAATGCCCAGACGGTGCGCCTCGGCGATGGCGTTGCGCTCCTTGCGGGTGTCCACGATGAACAGGGCGCCGGGCAGTTTCTTCATTTCCTTCACGCCGCCCAGGTACTTCTCCAGCTTCTCGATCTCGCCCAGGTGCTTGATGACTTCCTTCTTGGGCAGCATATCGAAGGTACCGTCAGCCTGCATGGTCTTCAGCTGGTTCAGACGGTCAATACGGGTACGCATGGTCTTGAAGTTGGTCATCATGCCGCCCAGCCAGCGGGCGTTGACGTAGTACTGGCCGCAGCGGGCAGCCTCGTCCTTGATGGCCTCCTGGGCCTGCTTCTTGGTACCCACGAACAGCAGGGTCTGGCCGTTCTCGGACAGCTGACGCACGAAAGCATAGGCCTCCTCCAGCTTCTTCACGGTCTTCTGCAGGTCGATGATATAGATGCCGTTGCGCTCCGTGTAGATATAGGGAGCCATCTTGGGGTTCCAGCGGCGGGTCTGGTGACCGAAGTGGACACCTGCCTCCAGCAGGGACTTCATGGATACGACGTTCTGATTTGCCATGTTGGTTTGTTTCTCCTTTTATTTTAGTTTGTACCTCCAGCCTCTTCCGCCCTCCGGCCAACCTTGCGGCACCGACCGAAAGTCTGAAGCTGTGCGGATTTACCGCAATATAATACCACGCGGCACGGCATAATGCAAGAAGTTTTTGCCCGTTTTCCGCAGTTTTTTACTGCTTTTCCCCGGAAATATCCGCAATCAGGGCGGCGGCCAGGCCCTCGATGGCCGCCAGTTGGGGCGCGTGGGCGGCGGAACGGACGGTCACGCTCTCCCCCACCTGCCGCCAGCCCTTCAGGGGCTCCAGCAGGGCGGCCATCTGCCGGGCGGTGACCGGCGCCCAGGTGCCGTTTTCCAGCAGGGCAAAGCCGCGGTTCTGCAGGCCGTGGGAGGCGATGTCCCGCAGGACCTCGTCCATGGTGATAAACACGCCGCCGTTATAGGTGGGTGCGGCAAACACCAGGTGACTGTACTTGAAGGCATCGGACACCACATAGGAGCTGTGGGTCACGGACACATCGTACATCTTCACCTTTACCCCCTGCTCCGCCAGACGGCAGGCCAGGATATTGGCGGCGTTCTCCGTGTTGCCGTATACGGAAGCGTAGGCGATCATCACGCCGCGGACCTCCGGCTCCCAACGGCTCCACAGGTCGTATTTGCCCAGGATATAGCCCAGGTCCTGCCGCCAGACATGGCCGTGGAGCGGCAGCAGCATACGGATATCCAGTCCGGCGGCCTTTTGCAGCACCGCCTGGACCTGTGCGCCGTACTTGCCCACAATGTTGGTATAATACCGCCGTGCCTCGTCCAGCACCTCCCGGTCGAAGTCCACCTCATCGGCGAACAGGGTACCGTTCAGCGCGCCGAAGCTGCCGAAGGCATCGGCGGACAGCAGCAGTTTGTCCGTCTCGTCATAGGTCATCAACACCTCCGGCCAGTGGACCATGGGCGCGGCGATAAAGCGCAGGGTATGGCGGCCGGTGCAGAGGGTGTCACCCTCCTTCACCACGGTGACGCGGCCGGCCAGCTCCGCGTCGAAGAACTGGGCGATCATGTTCTTGGCGGCGGCACTGCACAGGATGCCCATGTCCGGGTACTGACGGGCCAGGTCGGCCATCTCGGCGGCGTGGTCCGGCTCCATGTGGTGGACCACCAGATAGTCCGGGGCTTTGCCGTTCAGGACGTGGGCCACATTTTCACGGAAGGTGGTACGCACGGCGCTGTCCACCGTGTCGAACAGGACAGTCTTGTCGTCCATCAGGAGATAGCTGTTGAAGCTGACGCCGTCGGGCACGCCGAACACACCCTCGAACAGGGCCAGACGGCGGCAATCCGCGCCCACCCAGGTGTAGTCGTCGTTGACTTTTCTGATGCAATACATGGTCATTCATCCTTTCCATGATCTTTTCAGGGGTATTATAGCAGTAATGTCAAGCTTTTACCAGCGGCAAAATGCAAAAAACAGCGCCCTGCCCTCGGCAGAGCGCTGTATGTGCACAAACTTACGCCTTCTTGGCGATCTCGCACAGGGCGGTAAACGCCACGGGATCGCTGATGGCCATCTCGGACAGCATCTTGCGGTTGATCTGGATGCCGGCGACCTTCAGACCGTGCATGAAGGTGGAGTAGTTCAGACCGTTGGGCTTCACAGCAGCGGAGATACGGGTGATCCACAGCTGGCGGAAGTCACGCTTCTTCAGACGGCGGCCCACATAGGCGTAGGTCAGAGACTTCATGACCTGCTCGTTGGCCATCTTGAAATGCTTGGACTTGGCGCCCCAGTAGCCCTTAGCCAGCTTCAGCGTCTTGTTTCTTCTTTTACGCGCCATCATTGCGCCTTTAACACGTGCCATATTCTAATTGCCTCCTATTCTAACGAAAACGTATCTTATTTGTAGGGGATCATCTTGCGGATGGTCGCCTCGGTGGTGCAGTCAGCATAGGTGGTGCTGCGCAGACGACGGCCACGCTTGGTGTCCTTCTTGGTCAGGATGTGGCTCTTGAACGCGTGAGCTCTCTTGACCTTGCCGGTCTTCGTCAGATTGAAGCGCTTTTTTGCGCCGCTATGGGTCTTCAGTTTAGGCATAGTTGTTTTCTCCTTCCAATATGATCCTTTGCGAATGAAATGCTTATTTGCCGACCTTGGGGGACAGGAAAATAGACATATTCCGGCCCTCCAGCTTGGCGGCTTTGTCCAGGGTGGACACCTCGGTACACAGCTCGGCGAACTTGTTGAGCAGATCGCGTCCGATCTCGGTGTGCGCCATCTCGCGGCCGCGGAAGCGGACGGAGACTTTGACGCGGTTGCCGTCGGACAGGAACTTCTGCGCGTTCTTCAGCTTGGTGTTGAAGTCGCCCACGTCGATGCCCGGAGACATACGGATCTCCTTGATCTCGACAACGTGCTGGTTCTTTCTGGCTTCCTTCTCGCGCTTGCTCTGCTCGAACTTGTACTTGCCGTAGTTCATCAGCTTGCACACCGGAGGCGTTGCCTGCGGAGAGATCTTTACCAGATCCAGGCCCTGCTCCTCTGCGGTACGCAGCGCCTCCTCGCCGGACACAATGCCCAGCTGCTCGCCATTCTCGCCGATCAGTCGGATCTCCTTGTCGGTGATCTCCTCGTTCAGTTGATGCTGTACCTTGCTAATACCGAAGCACCTCCAATCCAAAATAAAAACGCGGACGCTCCGGGCATCCGCGAAACAACACAAACAGCCCTTTCGGGCGCTTGTATGACGCTGTTGACCTCTTTGCCGTTGCTGGAGGTGAGGCGGATGCACCGACCTTCTTTGTTTTCTCGGATATTTTATACTATCCCGGCGTGTTTGTCAACGGCTTTTTCCAGAATTTTTTTACATATTTTCTGCGGCGGCGGTGAAACTATGGTTGTACCTGAGGTACAAAGGGTACAGAAAATGGAGGTATATCTCATGGATAACACGAAGAACACCAAAAACACCAAGAACACCAACACCACCGACAACACGGAAAACACCAATACCAAGAACGCCAAGAACGCGAAAAACTGCAAATAACTTCTTCATGCCTTCGTATAAAGGGAGGGGCCGGACGGCCCCTCCCTTTATATCCATCAATGCTCCGTCTTGCCCAGATACTCCTCCAGTGTGATATCCCGGTTGAAGATCTCCTGTGCCGCGTCCTTGCCCACATAGCGGTAGTGCCACGGCTCATAGATGATACCGGTGATATCGGTCTTTCCGTTGGGGTAGCGGTGGATGAAGCCGTACCGCCAGGAATTGGCCATGAGCCACTTCTGGGTCTCCGTGCTCTCCTGAGCAGAGGTCAGGTCCTGCATATTGGCGTCCACCAGGTCCACCGCCAGGCCCAGCTGATGCTCGCTGGTGCCGGGGATGGCCACGGCCTTGGCCGCCTCGGTTTTGGCCTCCTCTTCACTCATGCCGCTGCTGATGAGCCGCTGCACCTTGTTGTCGTACAGGCTCTGCTGCGTCTCCTGCGTGCGGTAACTGGAGCAGTTGACCGGGCTGTAGCCCGCCGCCTTGCAAGCGTTGATCATCTCCATATACGCCTCATAGCAGCGGCTGTCCACCCGGTGGCCGTCATCCAGTGTCACCAGGTCCACCGTCCAGTCATCGGGCAGGGGGTTCCAGGGGTTCACCAGTGTCAGCAGCTCGTCATCCACGATGACGTTATCCGGTGTCGTAGTGTCACCTACATTGTCCACGGGCTGATTCGTGTTCTGGGCGTCGTCCGCCGGAGCATCGTCCTTTTTGCAGCCCTTGATGATGAATATCGCACCCACGATGATGCCGGCCAGCAACACGGCGGCGATGATGCGGTTCCGCATGGCCTCCCGGTAGCGCTTCTGCCGGCGGCGTTCTCTTTCGTAATCCATTCTGTTACCTCAATTCCTCGGGGTATACCCCCGTCTCGTGCAGTTTGATAAGCTCCCGTGCCACACGGGCCCGGTCCTCGTGATACGTCATGCCGAACCAGCGGTCCGCCGACTTCAGCACGCTGACGCGCAGCTCTCCCGCCGCCAGCAGGTCGCCCACCATGGTGGGCAGCAGGCACTCGGCCTTCACCGACTGCCCCGCCTCGCTGCGGAGGAAGTCGTGGAAATACGTCTCCAACGCGTCGAAGACGGAGGGGGCAAAGCCCCAGAAGTTCATGGACACCACCGTGTCGCCGTCCAGCACCGCTCCGGTATCCTCGTCCCGGATGACGCCGTCCTGCAGCAGGGCGATCTTCAGCGTCTCGCGGATGTCGCTGAGATACCCGTCCTTCACATGGCACACGCCCCGGGACACGGTGCCGTGGGCAGTGACGGTGTTCTTCAGCAGATAGCCCACCATGGCGGCAGCACCCGCCTTCGGCAGGCGCTGCAGCTCCGCATATATGGTGCGGTAAGCGTCCGCACCGTAGAAATCGTCGGCGTTGATGACGCAGAAGGGCTCGTGTACGATATCGCGGGTACACAGCACCGCGTGGGCCGTGCCGAAGGGCTTTGTCCGCCCCGCCGGCTTTGTATACCACACCGGCAGTGTCGTGTCGTCCTGATAGGCGTAACGGACCTCCACGGGCCGCCCGTCCGCCGTGTGCAGCCGGGACGCCATATTGCCGCACAGGCGCTCCATCAGCTCCCGCATATCCGGCTTGATGATGAACACGACCTTGTCAAAGCCCGCCCGCACCGCGTCGTACACACCGTACTCCATCAGTATCTCTCCGTGGGGCCCCACGCCGTCGGTCTGCTTGCTGCCGCCGTAGCGGGAACCGATCCCCGCCGCCATGATGACCAGCGCTGCGTGCATAGTCTTTCCTCCTTGATTTTTCATAGCTACCATCATACCACGGATGGCAAAAAAAACAAGCGCATTTCAAGCGTCTTAATAGAAAGTTAAGGCATTTGGAAGAAAATACCCGGGAACTACTGGATTTTTCCTTTTCCGCCGTGTATAATGATTTTTTGCGGCCAACTGCCGCGTGAGATGAGAGAAATAGAGTCATAAGGAGAGAACCGCCATGTCCGCCACGCAAAAAGTCATGGGCCATGTGTACGCCATTTTCACCATTCTGGTGTGGGGCAGCTGCTTCGTGCTCACCAAGCAGCTGCTCACCGCCTATACCGCTATCCAGATCATCCCCCTGCGGATGGGCCTGGCCTATATCACACTGTGGGCGCTGCGGCCCAAGACTCTGAAGCTCCCCTGGAGGGACGAGCTGATGTTCATCCTCATCGGCGTTACCGGCGGCAGCTTCTACTTCTTCCTGCAGAATACAGCGCTGACCTACACCTTCGCCGCCAATGTCAGCATCATCATCGCCCTGTCCCCCATCCTGACGGTCATTTTGGCCCAGCTGTTCTCCCGCAATGGCGAGCGCCTGGGCAAGTTCGTGTACATCGGCGCGGTCATCGCCATCGCTGGTGTGGTGCTGGTGGTGCTCAACGGCCAGCTGACCTTCCACCTGAACCCTCTGGGCGATCTGATCGCCCTGGCCGCCGCCCTCATGTGGGCCGTGTACTCCATCCTTATCAAGAAATACACCGAGCAGTACGACAACTTCCTGGTCACCCGCCGCGTCATGCTGTGGGCCTTCATCACCGCCGTACCGCTGATGCTGCTGACGGACGGTATGCCCGACCTGCACCCCCTGTTCACCCAGACCAACGTCCTGCTGAGCTGGCTGTTCCTGGGCGTGTTCGGCAACGCCGTATGCTTCGCCATCTGGAACATCGCCTTCCAGCGGCTGGGCGTGGTCATCACCAACAACTATCTGTACGCCTCCCCCTTCGTGACGCTGGTGGTGGGCTACCTGCTGCTGGACGAGCAGATCACGGTGATGAGCGTCATCGGTGCGGTGCTGATCACCGTAGGCGTCATCGTGGCGTTGAAGAAGCCCAGGGAGACCGTCTGACCTCCTGTACATACAAAACCGTGCGTTGCTGTGCAGCGCACGGTTTTTTGTTGATTTTCTCCCCGCCTGATGGTATACTTGCAGCAGGTACAACACTGTAAAGGAGGACTCCCCATGCGACAGATATGGACATCCCGCAAGGTCTTGCTTCCCATCCTGCTGCTGTTCACCGCCGTACTTATTTTCGCCTGCCGGGACAGGGGCGTGGCCATCGACTTCGACGGCACCGGCCTGTACCATGCCAGCCCGCTCGATTCTGCCATCGAGACCGTTCCCGTTTCCTTCCACGGCCAGCTGCGCAAGAACGTTTACACCGGCAGCTGCGACATACCCGGTGTGCTCCAGTGTGACGACCTCTGCGTCGTCTTCCGCGGCGACGAGAGTACCGATGTCTACTGCCGCGACCAAGCCTACTCCGAACCCACGCCCATCCACAGCATCACCCTTTACCGGGTGCAGCGCTGCGCCGAGATCCGCCTGTGGAGCGAATATACCGTGGAGGGCGACCGCGTCCTCGCCACCTTTGACCCGCTCATGCACCCCACCCTCACCGTCACCGAGTGAGACAGTCCCCCATAACGCACCGCATCCCCCGGCACACGCCGGGGGATGCGCTTTTTCTGTTGTTCATCTTTTCCCCAGCCGGCTGAACCACCAGAAGGTCAGCGGCCACACGCACCCGGCGAACAGCACCACCAGCAGGTAGCGGATGCCCCCGGCGATGGCGGCGTTGCCGCCCAGCAGGGCGATCAGCGGGGCCTTCAGCCCGGAGCGTATCGCCAGCAGACAGCCAAAGCCCACTGCCAGCTTGATGATCTGCGCCCACCACACCGCCTGTGTCTCGAACCGTATGTGCTTCCGGTCGGCGATGTTGGACACCAGCATGCCCACCGTGGCGCCCAGCAGCTTCCAGCCGTTCTCCAGCGCGCTGACGTAGTTGGCGGTGTCCTCGGCAGCGGCACCGGTGTCCCCCCGCAGGTACAGATACCCCACGAAGGCCCCGCTGCACACCACCATAGCCAGTATGGTGTACGTCAGCACCACCGGCCGCCGGTCGGCCTCCTCCATCAGCGGATAGACCACCAGCACCAGCACCGCCGCGATCAGGAACGACACGCCCACATCCAGCGGCGTGTGGACACCCAGATACATCCGGCTGAACGCGATGAGCACCGTCAGCACGACCAGCACCACCCGCAGCCAGCCGCGGCGAGTATACCGGGCGATGCCGCCATAGGTAGCCACAGCGTTCTGTGTGTGACCGCTGGGGAAGGAATACCCCGTGGCCTCCGCCCGGGCAGACTCCACAATGGTGAAATCCGGGTCCTTTATCCACGGCCGGGGCACGCAGCAGAGTATTTTCAGGAATTGATTGATGACCGTGCCAAAGAAGCCCACGATCATCAGGTAATAGCCCTCGCGCTTGCTGACGCACCAGAACACCGTCACGGCGATGACCATGAAGAACAGCTCGCCGCCCAGCAGCGTGATGACCGACATGATCTTATCCAGCGCAGGCGTGCGGATGCTCTCCAGCGCGTACAAAACTCCCATAAAGTCTCCCTCCTTTATGTTCTTCCGCTATTCTACTACACTTTTCTCCGCCGTGCAAGTGCAAGCGTTGACTGCCCCGCGGCAGCGTGCTATACTGTGGAAAAATGCAAGGAGGCCCCGCCATGAAGCCTGAAGAGCTGCTCTCCGTCCTGCACACCGCCAACCGTCTGAAGGACACCACCCGCCACTGCTGGACGCCTGGGAACCGTCACGAGAGCGTGGCCGACCACAGCTGGCGGCTGGCGCTGACGGCCTTCTTCCTCCGGGATGATTTCCCGGAGACGGATATGGACAAGGTCATTAAAATGTGCCTGATCCACGACCTGGGCGAGTGCTTTACCGGCGACATCCCCAGCTTTCTCAAGACCGACGCCGACACAGCGAAGGAGGACGCCCTCCTGATTCAATGGGTGGAGACGCTGCCCCAGCCTTACCGCGCGGAGATGGCCGCCCTGTACGCGGAGATGGACGCGCTGGAGACGCCGGAGGCCAAGCTCTATAAGGCGCTGGACAAGCTGGAGGCCGTCATCTCCCACAACGAGTCCCCCATCTCCTCCTGGCTGCCCCGGGAGTACGACCTGAACCTGACCTACGCCGACGAGAACGTGGCGTTCTCCCCATACCTCACGGCGCTTCGCGCCGCCATCCGGCGGGAGACGGAGGCAAAGATAGAAAAAGGCGAATAAAAAGCTTCCCGGCATTTGCCGGGAAGCTTTTTATTCACCCGCTGCCGCCAGCAGCGCATCGGACAGCCTCGCGTACTCCTCCAGGCCCAGGGCCTCGCCCCGCACGGTGGGGGACAGGCCGCAGCCGGCGACGATGGCCGCCAGCTGCTCCTTAGGCAGCTGCCAGCCGGTCTGCAGGCTGTTCACCAGCGTCTTGCGCCGCAGGGCAAAGCCCGCGCGCACCGTCCGCCAGAAGGCCTCCTCGCTCCGCACCTGTACCGGCGGGGCCTTTCTTGTAACGCAGCGCACCACGGCGGATGTCACCTTGGGCGGCGGCATGAAGCAGCTGTTGGGCACCTCGAACAGCAGTTCCGGCACGGTGTAGTACTGCATCAGCAGGGAAAACGCGCCGTAATCCGCCGTGCCCGGCTTCGCGCAGATCCGCAGGGCTACCTCTTTTTGAATGAGCACCGTCAGCTGCCGGAAACACCCGGCCCGGACACAGGCCGTGAGAAACGGTGTGGTGATGTTGTAGGGCAGGTTGGCGCACAGCACCGCCGGCAAGCCCGGAAACTTCTCCGCCGTCACCGCCGCCAGATCCAGCGCCATCACGTCGCCCTCGATCAGGGTGAAGTTGTCATAGTCCGCCATGGTCTCCGCCAGCACCGACGGCAGGCGCTTGTCCAGCTCCACCGAAACCACCTTTTCCGCCCGCCGGGCCAGCTGCACTGTCAGTGCGCCGATGCCGGGGCCTACCTCCAGCACGCCGCAGCCGGGAACGCAGCCCGCCGCGGCGATATCCTCCGCCACGTCACCCCGGATGAGAAAGTTCTGTCCCAGTGCCTTGGCAAAGTGAAAGCCGTGCCGCGCCAGCAGTGCCTGTATATCGTTCCGATCGCACAGATCCATCGTGTTTCTCCTTCACTGCATATTGCCGCCATTGTACCACCTTTTCCCCACCCGCGCAACGAAAAGCCGGAAAAAGTTTGTCTTTCTCCGTGCCGCGTCCCCTAAAACTTGACAAAATTGGAAGATAGTGCTATACTCCACGGGTATTGCTAATCGGTAACAAAAGTTACAAATTGTTTCAGTTTTTATTGTCCGCCCTGTTTGAACACCTCCCGGGGCGGCTATACTGCGAGGTACTATGGAACAAACAGTCGTCACACAACCGAAGCGCTTGCAGCCGAAAAAGCCGCGGCGCCGCATCACGCCGGCCACGGTGTGCCAGGCAATCCACGATGTGCCCTACATCGTGGCTCGGGCCCTGATCCGCGCCGTGCGCGCAGTGGGCCACTGCTTTGCCTGGACCTGGGACGCCATCGCTTCCGACGTCAGGGCCAACTGGCGCGCCTTCTGCTGCGGACGACTGGTGACCGGCTGCCGTGACGCCCTGCGTTCCCCGGCCCTGCGGGAGGTGCACCACATCATGCGCGATCATCCCTCTATCCGCGCCATCACCATGATCGCCGTCACGGCGGTGATCTTCGCCGCCGCCGTTATGGCGGAGCCGGTACGCACCATGGACGCTATCTGCATCGTGGTGGACGGCGACGGTCCCCACGTACTGGACGAGCGCAGCGAGGAGCGCACCTATGACGATCTGCTGCTGCGCCGCAGCCTGGGCGACAAGTCCATGCAGCTGCTGCTGGAGCCGGGCCGCACCGTCACCATCACCCACGGCGACGACACACACACCCTCACCACCGAGGCCGAGCGCCTGTCCTCCCTGCTGCGGCGCAGCGGCATCCGTCTGGGTGAGGACGAGATGGTGGAGCTGAATGTCGCCGGCGAGGACCCCGCCATCCGCATCAGCGATACGCTGACCTACCAGCACTATGTCACTGTGGAGACGGACTACAAGATCCTTCGCTCACCGGATCCCCTGATGGACAAGGGCACCGAGGAGATCATCCGCAAGGGTATCCCCGGCCAGATCGTGGAGACGTATGAGGACACTGTGGTCAGCGGTGAGGTAGTATCTACCAAGTATATCGGTGCCAGCCACGACACCTCACACGCGGAGCTGGTGCGCTACGGCACCCGCGTCTACGAGGTGGAGGAGGGCGACACCATCGAAAAAGACTTCCCCAACGAGGTGGGCGAGGGCGGCTACCTGCTGTTCGCCTCCGGCGACACCATGACCTATAACAAGGTGATGCTCTGCTCCTCCACCGCCTACTACAGCGGCGGCGACGGCGGCGCTGCCTGGACCACGGCGGTGGGAGCCTCCGTAGGCGTGGGCACCGTGGCCGTAGACCCCAAGGTGATCCCCTACTACACCAAAATGTTCATCCAGACCACCAACGGCCGCCGTGTCTACGGCATGGGCACCGCCCTGGACTGCGGCGGCGCCATCAAGGGCAACATCGTGGACCTGTGGTTCCCCACCAAGGCGGACTGCTACTCCTGGGGCCGCCGAAACGTCACCGTGTATATTCTGGATAAAAAGGCAAGCTAAGAGCATGGCCCCGGCGGGGCCATGCTCTTTCTTTACCCGCAGCCCCCGGTGTGAGCCGGGGGCCGCTTTTTTATTCTCCGTAGTGCACGTGCAGCAGCGCGTGACACTTTTCCTCGCCGTACTCCCTGAGTAAAGACGTGACGATGGGGTTTTTCTCCGCCCGCTTGAACATAGCGGAGGCATCGGCGGCATACAGTCCCTCGCCCCGCTTTTTCTTCACGTTGCTCAGCCCATAGGGCTGTCCCGCGCCGCCCACGCAGCCGCCCTGACAGGTCATGACCTCTATCAGGTGGTAGAAGCACTTGCCCGCTTCGATATCCGCGATCAGCTCCTTGGCGTGGATCAGCCCGTTGACCACGGCGATACGCAGCTCCTGCCCGTCCACGTTCAGTTCCACATGGCGGATGGATCCGTCTCCCCGCAGATCGGTGACACGGACGGCCCGCAGCGCATTCTTGCTCTTGTCCGGCAGGCAGTGACGCACCACCGCCTCGGCCACACCGCCGGTGACGCCGTAGATCACCGCCGCGCCGCTGCCCAAACCGAAGGGCAGGTCCGGAGACTCCAGCTCCAGCTCGTCCAGCTGCACGCCCGTCTCACGCATCATGTCCACCAGCTCCCGGGTAGTCAGCACCAGATCCACATCCGGCCGACCGTTATGGACAAACTCCGGCCGCGCCGCCTCCATCTTCTTGGCAGTGCAGGGCATAATGGCGATGTTGTAGGTAGTCCGCCCGTCGGCGGCATCTTTTTCGGCGTATTTGTCACGGATGACCGCCGCGAACATCTCCATGGGCGATTTGCAGGTGGAGATATGCTTCAGATACTTAGGGGCGTTGAACTCCAGATACCGCACCCAGGCGGGACAGCAGCTGGTGAACATGGGGAACGGCCCGCCGTTCTTCAGCCGCTGCAAAAACTCCTCCGCCTCCAGTATGGTGGTCATATCCGCGCCGAAGTTGGTGTCGTACACCTCGTCCACACCCATGAGCTTCAGCGCCGTGGTCATCTTGTCAATGACGTTCACGCCTGCCGGAATGCCAAAGGCCTCACCCACCGCCACACGGACGGCCGGCGCGATCTGCACCACCACACGCTTCTTCGGGTCGTGGATGGCTGCCCACGCGGTGCCGATCTGATCGTTGACGGTGATAGCGCCGGTGGTGCACACGGCGGCGCACTGGCCGCAGCCCACGCACTTCGTCTCGCCCAGCTTTTTGTCAAAGGCCGGCATCACCTGCAGTTCGCTGCCCCGGAAGGCAAAGTTCAGAATGCCCTGTCCCTGCAGCTCCTCGCACACCCGCACGCAGTCGCCGCACAGGATGCACTTGTTGGGGTCCCGGAACACCGCGTAGCTGGTGTAATCCTTCTCGTACCGGGGCTTATTGTTGGGGAAACGGATATGCCGCACGCCAAAGCGCTGGGCCAGCTCCTGCAATCGGCAGTTGCCGCTTTTGGCACAGGTAGTGCAGGAGCAGTCATGGGCCGCCAGCAGCAGCTCCAGTATCATCCGCCGGTGCCTCAGCAGCCGGGCGGTGTTGGTCCTGATCTCCATGCCGTCCCGGGGCTCCATGGAGCAGGAGGCGTCGATCTTCCCGGTCTTTACGTCCTCCACGATGCACATACGGCACGCGCCGTGAACGGACAGGTCGGAGTAATAGCAGAACGTGGGGATGTCGATACCCGCCTTGCGGATGACCGCCAGCACGTTGCGCTCGCCGTCAAAGGGCACCCGCTGCCCGTCGATGACCATAATTCCCTTTGCCATGGCTCACTCCTCCTCAATGGCGTCGATCGCGCCGAAGGGGCACGCGCCCCAGCAAGCGCCGCAGTGGATGCACTTCTCGTTGTCAATGACGTAGGGCATACGGGGCTGCCCGGAGATGGCCTCCATGGGACAGTTCCGTGCGCACTTGCCGCAGCCCTTGCACAGCTCCGGTTTGATCTCCAACCGGCGTTTGCGCCCGTTGCAGATGGGACAGTGGTGATCCACCACATGGCGCAGATAATCCTGCCGGAAGTTCCGCAGGGTGGACATCACCGGCTTGCAGGCCGTCTGCCCCAGGCCGCACAGGGCCGTGTCCGTGATGGTATCGCTAAGAGACTCCAGCAGATCCAGATCGGCCAGACTCCCCTCGTTATTGATGATGCGCTCCAGCGTCTCCAGCATACGCTTTGTGCCCTCCCGGCAGGGGGTGCACTTGCCGCAGCTCTCGTTCTGGGTGAAGTGCATAAAGAACCGTGCCACCTCCACCATGCAGGTGTCCTCGTCCATGACCACCAGGCCGCCGGAGCCGATAATGGCCCCCAGCTTCTTCAGCGAGTCGAAGTCCATAGGGTAGTCCAGATGCTCCTCGGTCAGACATCCGCCGGAAGGCCCGCCGATCTGCACGGCCTTGAACTTCTTTCCGTTCGGTATGCCGCCGCCGATGTCGAAGATGATCTCCCGCAGGGTGGCGCCCATAGGCACCTCCACCAGTCCCGTATTCACCACGTTGCCCGTCAGGGCGAAGGTCTTGGTACCGGCGCTGCCCTCGGTGCCGATGCTCCGGTACCACGCCGCGCCCTTGTTGATGATGTTCGGCACGTTGGCGAACGTCTCCACATTGTTCAGCACCGTAGGCTTTCCCCACAGTCCCTGGTCTACCGTCCGGGGCGGCTTTACCCGGGGCATACCCCGCTTACCCTCGATGGAGGCGGTCAGGGCGCTGCCCTCACCGCAGACGAAGGCGCCGGCGCCGCGGTTGATGTGGATATGGAAGCTGAACCCGCTGCCCATGATGTCGTCGCCCAGCAGTCCGGCCGCCGCAGCCTTGTCGATGGCCACCTGCAAACGCTTCACCGCCAGCGGATACTCGGCGCGGACGTAGATGTAGCCCTCCGTGGCCCCGGTGGCTGCGCCGGCGATCATCATGCCCTCCAGCACGGAATGGGGATCGCCCTCCATGATGGAGCGGTCCATGAACGCGCCCGGGTCGCCCTCGTCTCCGTTGCAGACAATGTACTTCACCGGTTCCTCCGTGTGCCGGCGCACGCTTTCCCACTTACGTCCGGCGGGAAACCCGCCGCCGCCCCGGCCCCGCAGACCGGAGTCGGAGATCTCCCTGCAGATCGCCGCGCCATCCATGTCGAACAGCGCCTTTTCAAAGGCGATGTACCCGCCCTTGGCAATGTATTCCTCCAGATTTTCCGCGTCACTGGCGCCGCAGCTGGCCAGCACCACCCGGTGCTGCTTCTTGTAAAAGGGGATATCCTCCTGCCGGGGATAGGACACGCCGTCCTGGTGATAGGTCAGCCGTTCGATGACCTCGCCGCCCAGCAGCGTTCTCTCCACGATCTCGCGGCAATCCTCCGGCTTCACCCGGACATACATCACACCCAGCGGCTCGATATGCACCAGCGGTCCCATCTCGCAGAAGCCGTGGCAGCCACTCATCTTGATGTGCAGGCTCTTCTCCGCGTCACCGTGGTGGGTCAGGCCCACATACACCTGCAGTCCCCGCTGGGCACACTCCTCCCGCAGGTTCTCATACACCTTCATGGACCCGCTGGCGATACAGCCCGTACCGGCACAGATCAGCACGTTCAGGGATGATCTGCTCCGTTCCAGCGCCTCCGCCGCCTGTTCGTGCATGGCGCGGAAGCCCTCCCGTGTCAGCTTGCTCATTCCACCGCCTCCTTTCCGCGAATGGCCTCCAACTCCGCCAGCGCCGTCTCCGGCGTCATCTTGGCGTACACCTCGCCGTCAACCGTCATCACCGGCGCCAGACCGCAGGCACCCAGACAGGCCACCGTCTCCAGCGTAAATACGCCGTCGGCGCTGGTCCTGCGCTTGCCGTCCAGCTTCAGGTACTCATAGATCGCGTCGTAGATAGGCCCGGACTTCCGCACATGACAGGCCGTGCCGTCACAGACCTTGATGATGTGCTTTCCTTTGGGTTCCAGCGAGAAATTCTCATAAAACGTGGCCACGCTGTACACCCGTGAGACGCTGATGTGCAGCATATCCGCCACCAGTTCCATATTCTCTTGGCTCAGGTAGTTCTCCGACGCCTGTATCTCCTGCAAAATGGCGATGAGCTTCGCGCTGTCGCAGTCGTGGGCCCGGACGATGGCCGCCGTTTTCTCCTGTTCCGATCTCATGCTCTCTCCTCCTAAAACGTGTTGAACGCCGTGTCGCTTAGCCTGTTAATTTTCTAACACTCCACCCGTACTGTACCATAGGCCCGCCCGCCTTGCAACAGCAAAAGAGGGGAAATTCTCGCCGTGCGAACTTTTCTCCACCCTGCACAAAAACGTCCCCGCTTTTTTGCCTTAAACGGCAAAAAGCAAGGAGGCATAACTTTTTTTCATGGCTTCGACAGCATAAGTGCCCCCCGCAGGCCCATGGGCCTGCGGGGGGCACTCTCTGTTTACATGATACCGGACTTTTCCTTGCTGGCAGCGATAGCCGCGTTCAGTCTTCGGGCCGGATAATATACCAGCAGGCCGAACACCGTGAACAGCGCGCACATGCCCAGCAGCACCAGCGCGCAGCGCAGGTATGTGTCGCCGTACATACCGCCCACCGTCTCCCGGATCATGTCCATGCCGTAGTGGAAGGGCATGAAGGGATACAGTGTCTGGAACAGCTGCGGCAGCACGTGCACCGGGTATGAGCCGCCGGACCCGGCCACCTGAATGACCATGATAACGACTGACAGCGCCATGCCCACGTTGTCCAGGGCATACACCAGCGCGTAGTTCATACTGGCGAAGTTCAGCGAGCACAGGCAGCAGGCCAGCACGAACAGCGCCGGCTCCGCCGTCTCCATCCCCACGAAGTACAGGCACCCGAAGGCCGTCACCAGCGCCTGGGCCATGGCCATCAGGAAGAAAGTGAGAAACCGCCCGAAATACCGCTCCACGGCCCGGCACCCGGCAAACTCCGGCTGGGTCACCGGTACCTTCAGCATCACGGCGGTCAGCAGGCTGCCCACAAACAGCGCCAGCATGACGTAGTAGGGCGACATGGCCGCGCCGTAGTCCTTGATCTCATAGATGATCTCCGTGTTCAGCTGCACCGGCGAGCTGAGGTAGTCCGCCATGCTTTCGGCATCGCTGCTCTCCATCAGCTCCGTAAAGCGCTTGAAGGCTTCGCTCTCCGTTACCCGGCGCACATCGTCCTCGATGTCCGCCAGATACGTCTCCACCGTGTTGGCCAGGGTGATACCCGCGTCCAGCGTAGGCTGTACGGTGGTCATGGCATCGGCGTAGCTGTCCAGCGTGCCGGACACCTCCCCCAGGCTGCCGCCCACGGCCCCCAGCAACTGCTGGACGGACCGCAGCGTGGTCTGGGCCTGTGCCCCGGTGGTGTGCAGGTATTCGTTGACCTCCTTATTGGTCTGCACCGCCGCCGCCAGCAGTTCCTGCCGCACCTGATGCAGCATATCCAGCACCGGTCCCTGCAGGGCCGACGGCTCCAGCGTATCCACCAGTGCGTCCAGCGCCTCCAGATCGGCGATGGCCGTCTCCAGCTGCGCCTTCACGGCCTCGTCCTCAGCGGCCGCCAGCTGGTCCTTCAGCGCGTCGATGGCCGCCTGGATCTTCCGGTGCAGGTCCGCCTTCAACGCTTCGTCGGCGGCAGAGGTATCCATACTCCGCAGGGCATCCTCGATGTCGCCCAGTACCTTATCCGTGTTGTTCAGCACCGTCAGCAGATCGCTGTACGCCGTGTCCGCCGCGCTCAGGCCCGTGCTGATAAGCTGCACCGTGCTGCCCGCCGCCGCATCGGCGTCCTCCACCGTTCCCCGTGCGTCCGCGATGGTCACGGACGCCGCGGTCAGCAGCCCGTCCGCCCCATTCATCACGTCCTTCAGCGACAGCAGCACCTTCTGCAGCTGTGCCATCTCCTGCCGCGCACCGGTCAGCTTATCCATAATGCCGTCCGCCAGCGCCTCCGAGTCCAGCCCCATGGCCTTGAAGACGGAGCCCGCCGTGGTCAGCGCTTCGGCGGCCTTGCCGATGACCGTGGTGTTGATCTGCTCCTGCACGGCGGTCTTGGCCTTACTGGTGATCTTGGGGGCGATGGCGTTCTTCTTCTCGTTCTCGTAATACTGTATCTGCGGGTGACGCAGATCGCCGGACAGGATACTCACAAAATCCTCGGTAAATTCCTCCGGCACGATCAGCGCCGCGTAGTAGTCGCCGGACTCCACCCCGTCCAGGGCCTCCGCCCGGCTGTCCACGAACACCCAGCCCATCTGGTCGTTGCTCTCCAGTCCCTGGAGCACCAGCGCGCCGATGTTCACCTCCAGACCCAGCACCTCGCAGCCCGCGTCCTCGCTGGCCACCGCCACGCTGATGCGGCTGGTGGACGCCGTGCCGTAGGGATCCCAGTTGGACAGGATGTTGAACCAGGCGTACAGACACGGCACCAGGCACAATCCCAGCAGCACCACCACCGCCACCACACTGGCCGTCAGCCGCCGCCAGTCGGCGCGAAAGATATTCCAGATGTTCTTCATCGGTCCACCTGCCCTTCCCGGCTCTCCGCCGCACCGCGCCGCAAATCGTCGGACAGCCCCTGCAGCGCCCGGGTCAGCGCGTCCAGATCGGACGCCAGCTTCTCCGGGTCCTCCAGCAGCCGTTCCAGCACCCGCGCGCCGCTGTATACCGGCGCGGCAGGCGTCGGCGCGCTGTCTGCCTGCGGCGCTCCGCCGTGCACCTCCCGCAGTATCTTGTCCACGGAATATGCCTCCGTCTCCGGCGCTGCCGGTGCCTTTGTGACCGGCGTCTCCTGTTCCTCCCGGGTGCCGTGGTGCAGCAGCAGACCCATCCGTGGCACCTTGGGCAGCTCCGGCAGCTCCAGCAGTGTGCCCAGGCTCTTCTGCTCCATCTGGGTGATGTTCTCCAGCTTCTTTTGCAGCTCATAGTCCGCGTACTCCACGGCGATCAGATATGCCGCCACTGCGAACATGGACAGTATCCACAGCATCAGGGTGAACACCTTGTTCCCCTCCGCCAGAAACATCAGCAGCATCAATCCCAGCGTCACCGCCAGCAGCATCCGCATACCGACGCGTATCCGCCGCCGGTTGTTCCGGTGCAGGGTGCTGACCTCCTCCAGCAGGCGGTCATACAACTCCTGATAGTCCCGTTCTTTTGTCATCGGTCAACACCTCCTTTCACAGCAGCTCCGTCTCCTCCAGCTTCTCCTCCATAAAGCGGTTCAGTCCCATGAAGGGCCGCCGCACCAGCAGGCCGATCAGCAGCGCCGCCGCGGCGAACAGCAGCAGGAAGCCGATCTGCTGCCAGTAGTAATTCCCGTACATCCCGCAGATGCACTCGCGCATGGCGTCGATGGCGTAGGGGAAGGGGAAGAAGCGATAGATCTTCTGGTAAATGGCCGGCAGCAGCTCGATGGGGAACGTGCCGGAGGAGCCTGCGATCTGCATGACCATGATGACCACCACGATGGCCTTGCCCACATCGCCGAAGGACAGCGCCAGCGAATAGATCAGCAGGCTGAATGTGAAGGCCGTCAGCGCGCCCGTGAGATACAGCATCCCCGGGTGCAGGCACTGGACCTTCAGTATGTACAGGTCGCCGGTAACGATGACCGCCGCCTGTATCTGGCTCAGCACGAAAAAGAACAAGTACCGCCCGAAGTACAGCTCCGCCGGCTTCGGGTCGATCAGGCCCTCCGTCCGGGCGTGTATCTTGATGAGAGACGACAATATCACGCCGCCCACCCAGATGGCCAGCACCGTGTAGAACGGCGTCATGGCCGAGCCGTAGTTGGCGATGGGATACACCGCGTTCACGCTGGTCTGCACCATTTCCGGAAAATACTGGCCGTACACCGCCGGGTCGCCGCCCAGGATATTCACCAGCGTATCCATGTATTCGTCTGTGGTCAGCCCCTCCAGGTCGTCTATGGTGCTCTCCAGCGAGGTCAGCAGCTTCTCCGTAGCCGGCCGCAGCAGCGCCATGGTGTCGCCCACAGCGTCAGCGGTCTCCGCCAGCGCGGTCTTCATGGCCTTGGCGTCTCCAGCCAGCGCAGCCATGCCCTCCATGGTGTCCGCCACCTGACCGGCCACGGTGTCCAGTTCCTTTTGCAGCGCCTTTGAAGTCACGGGGATCTTATCCACCATCGTCCGGATGGACTTCACCAACGCGTCGCAGTCCGCCAGCAGGTCGCTGGCGGTGGGCTTGTCAGCCAGCGCCTGCAGCTTCGCCGCCAGACGCGTACACTCGGCGGAAATGGCTCGCGCCTGCTCTGCCGCGGCCGGCGCCTCCATCTCGATATCCTCCGCCCACCGATCCAACGTGGCCGCCGCCTTTTCCAGCTGCGCCGCCGCATCTCGCAGCTGCTGCTGTGCCGACGGCAACTCCGGCGCGTTCCCAATGGCGCTGCTCAGCCGGTCCAGCGCCCGTTCCACCCGGGCCAGGGCCGTGTTCAGCCGCAGCTGTATCTCCGCCGCCGTCTGCTGCAGCTGCGCGCCGTCCGGCAGGTTCTTGTTGATATTGGCCACGGCCGCCTCCAGTGCCGCCGCGCTGCTCTCCGACACGCCGCTGCCGCCCGCCGCCTCAAAGGCGTCCATCATCCGCCCGCAGGCGTGCAGCAGGTCCTGGGCCTGGTACAGCACACCCTTCACAGCGGCCTCCGGATCGTCGGCGGTCAGGTCCGCCGCCAGCAGATTGCTCTGCTCCATGATGCCGTCGATGACCACCTCCAGATAGTTTTCACTGATGGAGCGCTTCAGCGTCTCCACCGCCGTGTCGGTGATCTTGGTGGCCACGGCGTTCTTCTTGGCGTTTTCGTAGTAGGTGATGGCCGGCTTTCCCGTCCAGTCCGTCAGCATCCGAAACATATTCCGGCTGAACTGCTTGTCGATGACCACCGCCGCGTAGTAGTCCCCGGACTCCACGCCGCCCTTGGCCTCCTCCTCGGTGTCCACGATGACCCAGTTGATGGACGTGGCCTCCCGCAGGTCGGCCACCACGTCGTTGCCCTTGTTCTCGTAGGTGCCGTCCTCATTGGTATAGCCCTCGTCCAGCGACGCCACCGCGATGGATATCCCCCCGGTGTTGCCGTAGGGGTCCCAGTTGGAGTAGATATTCAGCCAGGCGTACAGGCTGGGCAGCAGGGCGATGGCGACCACCACCACGCAGGCGAAAAAGCACTTGCTCAGCGTCCGTATATCGGTTTTGAATACCGTCCAGATATTACGCATACTGCCTCCTTACGCGCGGCACGCCGCGCTGTATATAAAGCTGTCGTTAACAATAGTGTATCAGTATGTATTATACAGAAAGCCGCCATGATTTGTCCACACAAAACCCGTTTTTTGCCCAAAAATACAGAAAAGAGACGGCTCCCGCCGTCTCTTTCGTTCTACTCTTTTTCTGTATCCTCCGCCACGATGCGGTAGTAGGTATTCCCCGTCAGCTTGTACACGATGGCATACAGCACCGCGAACACCGCAAAGCTCACCGCCGTTGTGCCGATCAGCAGGCCCCGGTTGTCCAGGTTGAACAGGATCAGCAGCTTGTGGATGAACGGGAACGCGAAGCACAGGTGCACGCCCGCCAGCACCAGCGGCAGATAGAACACCGTCAGCAGCTGGCTGTTGATGCTGCGCCGGATGTCGCCTTTGGTCATGCCCACCTTCTGCATAATGTCGAAGCGGGACTGATCCTCATAGCCCTCGGAGAGCTGCTTATAGTACAGGATAGCCACTGCCGCGAAGATGAACACGATACTCAGCATGATGCCCACCCAGGAAGAACAGACCGCCGTAGGTGCCGTAGAAGTCTGCCCGATTGGCGGCCTTGGACTCCACGCTGACGCCCACGCCCCAGTCACTGCTGACGCCCGCCAGATAGCCGTTCAGCGCGTCCTCCAGATTGGGCGTTGTTCCGTCGATGTTACCCTGCTGGTTTTCCGGCAGATCGGTGTCGAAGGCGTAGTGCCACGTGGCCGTGAGATACCACCCGTATTTCTCGCTCAGCCCGTCCTCCAGCTCCTGCACGAACTGCGTGAAGTGCGGTATGACCACCATAAGGGTCGGGGTGATATCCGCCGTGAAGGGGCCGCTCAGCGGCGGAATGTCCCGATCCATGACCCGGAACGTCCATTTCCCGTCGACGGTCAGGGTGTCGTACGGGAAATCCGTCCGCAGAGCCGCCACATACACCTGCCCGTCGTTCAGCGTCAGGCTCTGCCCCGTGGCGGCGTTATAGTCCTCCAGCGGCAGGAAATGCAGCTGCGTCACACGGGTGCTGTCCGCTGCGGACGCACCGGCGTTGCCCAACCGCAGATCCCCGCCGTCCGGCAGACCGCTGACGCTGATCTCACGGTATGTCGCCACATTACTGGTCTGCCCGCCGAAGTTGAAAACGGTGCTCTCCACACCCTGACGCAGCTGCTCCGCCTCCGCCTCGTCCAGCGGATGATCGCTTCTGCCGTATACCGCCACGTCCATGTCGCGGGGATACCGGGCATTCACCGCGTCCTCCTGCCCCACATACAGGCAGGTGGTGGACGAGATCATCACCAGCACCATGGTGGCCAGAATACACACCGACGCCAGCCCCGCACCGTTGCGCTTCATGCGGTAGGCCATGGAGGACACGGACACGAAGTGCTGGGGCCGGTAGTAGTATTTTTTGTTCCTTTGCAAGCCGCGGCACAGCGTCACCGAGCCGCTGATAAACAGCAGATAGGTGGCGATGATGACCATGATGACCGCCGCAAAGAACCACGTCAGCGCCGCCAGTGGTTCCCTGATGGACACCGCCAGCCAGTAGGCCCCGGCCAGCAGCACCGCCCCCGCCGCCGTCAGCACCCACTGCGCCTTGGGCGGCTTTTCGCCCACGCTCTCGCTGCGCAGCAGCGCCACGGCGCTGACGCCGTGCAGCTGCCGCAGGCTGTTCAGCAGGATCAGCGTGTGGATGACCGCAAACAACGCCGCCGCAGCCAGCAGAGACGATACGGACACCGTCAGGGTATAGGTCACGGGCACCTGCAAAAGCCGCACCATGCCCAACTCCGCCAGCTTATACAGTACCATGCCCAGAAGCAGTCCCGTACCTGTGGTCAGGCCGTAGGTAATGGCCGTCTCCCACAGCAGGATGCGGGCGATGCTGCCCTTCCCCATGCCCAGCACATTGTACAGGCCGAACTCCCGCTCCCGGCGGCGAATGAGGAACGAGTGGGTATAGAACAAAAATATCAGCGCAAACACGGCGATGACCACCGTGCCCAGCCGCAGTATGATGGCGCTGCTGGTCCCGCCGGACATATGCCCCAGCACCGGCGAGCCGGACAGCCCCATCAGGATGTAGAACATCAGCACCATCCCGGCGCAGCTCAGCAGATACGGCAGGTACAGCCGCCTGTTTTTTCTCATGCCCGTCCAGGCCAGCCGGGCGTATAATGTCTTTTCCCTCATGCCGGTTCACCGCCCGACTGCAGCATGGTCAGCGTGTCGGAGATGCGCTGATAGAACCTGGTGTCGTCGTCCTCGCCCCGGTACAGCTGGTGGAACACCTGGCCGTCCTTGATGAACAGCACCCGGCCCGCCCGGCTGGCGGCCTTCACGGAATGGGTCACCATCAGTATGGTCTGCCCTGCCCGGTTGATGGCGGCAAACAGCCGCAGCAGCTCGTCGGTGGAGCCGCTGTCCAGCGCACCGGTAGGCTCATCCGCCAGCAGCAGCTTTGGCTCGGTGATGATGGCCCGGGCCACTGCCGCCCGCTGCTTCTGCCCGCCGGAGACCTCATAGGGGTACTTCTTCAAAAGCTCCGTCAGTCCCAGCTCCCGGGCAATAGGCAGCAGCCGCGCCCGCATATCCTCGTAAGACATTCCCATCAGCACCAGCGGCAGATAGATATTGTCCTCCAGCGTGAACGTATCCAGCAGGTTGAACTCCTGGAACACAAAACCCAGGTTGTCCCGGCGGAAGGCCGCCGCGTCCTTCTCCCGTATCTTGCCCAGCTCATGGCCGTCCAGCCGCACCGTACCCGCCGTGGGCTCGTCCAGCGCCGCCAGAATGTTCAACAGCGTGGTCTTGCCGCTGCCGGACTCACCCATGATAGCGACATACTCGCCCTGCTCCACGGTGAAGCTGACATTCCGCAGCGCCTCTACGCGGCTGCCGCCCAGCCGCGAGGTGTATACCTTCCGCAGCCCACTGACTTCCAAAATGCTCATAGCATGACCTCCTTTTCCTTCGGGAGCCTCCGGCCCATCGCCCCGTCTCCCAACACGGTCAGTATACCGCGTCCCCCGCCCCCCTTCCATCGCTTTCCCTTACCCTTCCCGAACACAATTGTCACATTTCCCACCCTTTGCAAGGGCGATAATAAAATGTCGTAGAGGCCGGCGTCCTCGACGGCCCGTTTGCAGAACCTCCCGGTGAACCATTGTAGGGGTGGACGACTCTGTCCACCCACTCCCCTCACTCCACCACGAACGCCGGGCGGCCCAGCGTCAGCCTTACCGTGGTGCCCGCACCGGGCGCGGACTCGATCCGTATCTCGTGCCGCAGATTGCGGCATATCCGCCGGCACAGGTACAGCCCGATGCCGCTGGACCGCCGGTCCAGCCGCCCGTTCTGCCCGGTATAGCCCATGTCAAACACCCGGGGCAGATCCTCCGGCGCGATGCCCATGCCGCTGTCCCGGATGCACAGATCGTCTCCCTCCCGGTAGATCCGGACGGTCCCGTCCTGCCCGGTGTACTTCAGAGCATTGCTCAGCAGCTGCTCCACCACAAAGGTCAGCCACTTGCCGTCCGTCACCGTCTCCCATTCCACCGGCGTGTAGTCCAGCGCGATGCGCCGGTCAATGAACTCCCCGGCAAACCGCCGCACAGCGGCGCGCACCACATCATCCACGGCGCACGTTCGTATCACGTAGTCGCTGCCGCCCTCCTCCAGCCGCAGATAGGTCAGCGCCATGTCCACGTACTGCTCCACCCGGCCCAGCTCCGTCATCAGCCGCCGGGCGGCCGGCGTGTCCTCACCCTGCAGGGTCAGGCGCATAGCGGCGATGGGCGTCTTGATCTGGTGCACCCATGCGGTGTAATAGGCCGTCATATCCTCCCACCGGGCGGCGCGCGCCGTCTCCTGCCGGCACAGCTCCCGCCGCAGCGTCTCCACCACGGCGGCGCAGTCCGCCCCCTCCACGGTGGTCATGGCCGGCAGGTCCAGCAGCACCGCCTCGCCCGCCTCCCGCAGACGCTTCAGCGCCTTGTGCCGCCGTGCCGCGCGGCCGTAATCCCACGCCGCAAGGCACGCCCCCAGCAGAACGCACAGCCCTGCCGGATAGCCCACCGCCGCCAGCGGCAGGCCGTACAGGGCAAAGGACACGGCAAACACCCCGACAAACAGCAGAAATGCCGCCAGCGTCAGCCGACGCTCCTTCAGATATGCTTTGAGCAGCTCCATATCTCTCACTCCACGATGTACCCCACCCCGTGCCGGGTGGCGATAAAGTCCACAAGCCCCACGCCTGCCAGCTTCCGCCGCAGGCGGTTCACATTGACGGTCAGCGTGTTCTCATCCACAAAGCTGTCCGTCTCCCATAGCCGCTGCATCAGCTTCTCCCGGCTGACCACCTTCCCGGCGCTCTCCATCAGGCAGGACAAAATACGGTACTCATTCTTGGTCAGCTCCACCGTCTGCCCCTGATAGGTCAGCTTCTGGTCGTCGGCGGACAGCTGCGCGCCCCGCCTCTCCCGCAGCACCGCCGGCGCCGCCATATCATAGCTGCGCCGCAGCATGGCCTGTACCTTGGCCATCAGAACACCGCCGTCAAAGGGCTTGGCGATAAAATCGTCCGCGCCGAAGTTCATGGCCATGATGACGTTCATGTTATCACCGGCCGAGGACAAAAACAGGATGGGCGCACTGGTCTGCTTCCGCAGCTCCCGGCACCAGTGATAGCCGTCAAAGCACGGCAGGGCGATATCCAGTATGATGAGGTGCGGCTGAAACTCCGCCGCCTCCGCCGTCACCGCCCGAAAGTCCCGGACACACCGGACCTCCAGTCCCCAGCTCTCCGCCAGATGCGCCACCGCCTGGGCGATGGTCCTGTCGTCCTCCACAAAAAATATACGGTACATACGCTCACATCCTTTACGCTCTTCATTATACCCTCCCTCGCCTCTGTCCCGCAAGCCCTCTTACTCTTTCAATATTGTCACATTCGCTTACCGGATTTTTTTCAAAAACAGGGTTGACAAATCCGCGCCGCCGTGTTATAACTGTACCAACCTACCGAGTTGGTAGTTGTATTTCAGAAATGAGGCGATCACATGACCCGCACTCTTGTTCTCCTGACCGGACGATGTTGACTCCTTTTCCCTTCATTCCACACAACAACATCTGACTATAAACGATAAAGGAGATAAACACTATGTCTAACATTTACACTTCCGCTGACCAGCTGATCGGCAAGACTCCCCTGCTGGAGCTGACCCATATCGAAAAGGCCCATGACCTCAAGGCGAAGATCGTCGCCAAGCTGGAGTACTTCAACCCCGCCGGCAGCGTCAAGGACCGTATCGCCAAGGCCATGATCGACGACGCCGAGGCCAAGGGCCTGCTGAAGGCCAGCAGCGTCATCATTGAACCCACCTCCGGCAACACCGGTATCGGCCTGGCCTCCGTGGCCGCCGCCCGGGGCTACCGCATCATCATCGTCATGCCCGAGACCATGTCCGTGGAGCGCCGCCAGCTGATGAAGGCTTACGGCGCGGAGCTGGTGCTCACCGAGGGTGCCAAGGGCATGAAGGGTGCCATTGCCAAGGCCGACGAGCTGGCCAAGGAGATCCCCAACAGCTTCGTGGCAGGCCAGTTCGTCAATCCCGCCAACCCCAAGGCCCACTACGAGACCACCGGCCCCGAGATCTGGGCCGACACCGACGGCAAGGTGGACTTCTTCGTGGCCGGCGTGGGCACCGGCGGTACCATCACCGGTACCGGTAAGTTCCTGAAGGAAAAGAACCCCGCCGTCAAGGTAGTCGCCGTGGAGCCCAAGACCTCCGCCGTGCTGTCCACCGGCATCGCCGGCTCCCACAAGATCCAGGGCATCGGCGCGGGCTTCGTCCCTGACGTGCTGGACACTAAGATCTACGACGAGATCATCCCTGTGGACAACGACGACGCCTTTGCCGTAGGCAAGGAAATGGGTCACCGCGAGGGCGTGCTGGTGGGTATCTCCTCCGGCGCGGCACTGTGGGCCGCCATCGAGCTGGCCAAGCGTCCGGAGAACGCCGGCAAGACCATCGTGGTCCTGCTGCCCGACACCGGCGACCGCTATCTCTCCACCCCGCTGTTTGCGGACTGATACTGCGTTTTTCTTCCTTCCATTTTCTCCTCACAAACATGACGAACGGACCTCTTTTGAGGTCCGTTCGTCTTTTCTTCTGTTTCTTTCCACTTTCTTTCTATTCTCCTTCTATTTTCTTTCTACATTTTTTCTGCTTTTTTGAAACGTTTTTTGCTCCGCAGGTGTATGATAGATGAAAGGCCTTTCACCTCAACAAAAGGAGAACCCCTATGACGGACGAACAGTTCACCCCGCTGGCGGAACGGTATATGGACACGGTGTTCCGGGTGGCATACAGCTATCTGCGCTGCCGGGACGACGCCGACGATGTGACCCAGGACGTGCTGATACAGCTGTACAAAGAGGACAAGGCGTTCGAAAGCGACGCCCATGTGAAGAATTGGCTCATTCGCGTCACGGTCAACCGCTGCAAGAACGTGCTCCGCGCCCCGTGGCACAAGGCGGAGGACATCGCCGACTACGAGAACACGCTGGTGTTCGAGCAGCCCCAATACCGGGAGCTGTTCGACGCGGTGATGTCGCTGGACAGGCGGTACCGCCTGCCGGTGCTGCTGTACTACTACGAGGGCTACCGCCAGAGGGAGATCGCCGGACTGCTGGGCATACCGGAGGAAACGGTGCGCACCCGGCTCGCCCGCGCCAGAGACAAGCTGAAACACATTTTATCGGAGGTGCCGCAGTATGCATGACAGAGAATTATTTGAAAAAGCCTTTTCCCCGCTGCACGCCTCCCCGGACACACTGACGGAGGTTAGAAAGACCATGCGAAACGAGAAAAAAACACGCCGGGCGCTGGGCAAGAGCGCCGTGGTCGCCATTGCCGCCGCGCTGACGCTGACCATTGCCGTGGCCGGCGGCATCGTGACCCTGATCCGGGCGGACGTATCCCCCGCCGACAAGGTGGACGACACCACCCACCACGCCTTTACCGACGATTTGGATGCCACCACGCCCACCGTAGACGACGGCAAGGGTACCGCCGTGTCTGTTCCCGATATGGAGCGCATCCCCGGCGACATGGCGACCACCCAGCGGCTGGTGGGCAAGTATTTGTCCAAATTGGACGCGGAAATGACGGTCGAGGGCAACACCATCCGCCTCGGCACGCTCCTCATAGATGAAAGCGGCAGCGGTATGCTGACCTACTCGGTGGAGAATCCGGACGGCGTGAAGTATACAGACGCAGGATACGGCGAAGCCGTGGATATGTCCGCTGAGCCGTCCATGTGGCTGGACAGTGCGCCCGACGCACAGGGTTACGGCGGTACCTGCATCAGCAGCAGATGCCATGTGGACGAGGATGCCAGCACCGATACCTGTTTGCAGGTGGTGCTCTATTTTGCAGCCGGCAAGACATTCCAGAAGGGCGATGATTTCTACTTCACCGTGTACGACAGTGCTAGCCAGCCTTACTCCATCTCTATCCAGCCCCAGACTTACGTGCCCGTCAAGACCATGACTGCCAAAAACGGCGAGATCGTGACGCTCTCTGCCCTGGGCATGACCATCGTAAATCCCGACCCCAGCCGCGAAATACACACTGACGAGGTGCTGGTCAATGCCAAGGACGGCAGCAGCTTCGCCGTGGAAAGCAGCAGCAAAAACCTGATGAACTGGGTCATCGGCTCCATTACAGGCGACGGTCAAGCTGCCTTTGAAAACTACACCTATGTGTTCAATCGGCTGGTAGATGTGAACGAGGTCGGGTCTGTGACGCTGACAGGCTATTACTACAACCTGGACGGCTCCGATAACGACACCGTATCCCTGACCTATCAGCCCTGAACAGGCAAAAAAGAACCGCCCGCGGGCGGTTCTTTTTCGCTTATATCACATAATTGTCCCCGGCTGGGGCGTTCATCAGATCCGCCAGCGTGATGTGGGTGAAGTAGTCCCGCGTCAGCTTGTAGTATCCCTGCCACACGCCCAACGTCCGGCACTCCCCGGCCCGCTGGCACACCGGGGCGTCCGGCTGGAGACAGGTGACGGGCGCAAGGTCGCCCTCCGCCAGCTCCAGTATCTCCCAGAGGGTGTAGTCCTCCGGCTCCCGCGTCAGGCGGTAGCCGCCGCCGATGCCGTGGACGCTCTCCACCAGGCCGGCGGCTTTCAGGGCGGGCATGAGCCGCTCGATGTATTTCAGGGAGATGTCCTGCCGGGCGGCCACCTCCTTCATGGGTATAAAGTCCCCGCTGCGGTGCTCCGCCAGATCCAGCAGAACGCGGATGGAATAGCGACCTTTCGTGGAGATCATAGGTCTTCCTCCTGTCAGAAAATACACGGGCCATAAGATGACCCGTGTATAGTATACCACCAATCCCGTAGGTTAGGCAAGTTTAATTTTTCTTTGCGTGTCGATATGCCTGCACGCCCCACACCAGCCAGGCCGCTACCACCGCCGCCAGGACGATCCAACGCACCGTCTCCAAGGGCCAGGCCACCGCGGACAGGTCGGCATAGCGGCTGATCATAACGCTTTCCGCCGTACTGACCGTGGCCGCATAGGCAGCGGCCGGCTTCCAGCACACCAGGATCCGCACGATCTCCACGGCAAAGAGCAGTCCGCAGCCGCCATACAGTGCAAAACGGAAGCTCCTATCCCGCACCAGCGGCTCTTTCAGCACCGCGCCGCCGATTACCAGCGCCACCGCCAGCAGCAGCGGCAGCAGCAGCCATACCGCCTCCTGCCGTACAGTCAGCGCTGCCCAGGAAAACTGCCGCACCACACCGCCGTGCAGCGCATAGGCGGACACCAGTAGGCGCCACACCCCCAGCAGCTGTATGGCCGCGAACAGCCACAGGGCGCACAGCGGTATCAGCAGCAGGATGCGGCGGCGCAACGTCTCTCGGCTGCGGCACACGCCCCAGCCCAGCCACAGGCACAGGGGCGACGCCAGCAGGCACAGCCACGACCAGTTGTTATAGGGGAATGCCACCCACACTGCCAACGCCATTACTGCCAGACTGTACCCGATGCGGAAGCGCAGGCTTCCCCGACGCTCCAGATAGGCCTCCACCTCCGCCGGTGTATCGGCACAGGCTCGGGGGCGCGTCTCACCGGCCAGGATGTCGTCTGCCGTCACGCCGTACAGCGCCGCCAGCGCCGGCAGCGCGGCAATGTCCGGCAACCCCGCGCCGGACTCCCATTTGCTGACAGTTTTGTTGGACACCCCTAATATATCCGCCACCTGCTGCTGTGTCATGTCCCGCCCCCTGCGGAGTGATGCCAGATAGGTGCCTGTCTTTTCCATATCCATTGTCGCGGCCTCCTTTTTTCTTGTTGTTCCCAGTATAGCATACGGCGGATTTTTGTCCATCCCCCGCCCGCTGACTTTGTCTACGGAGCGTAGACAAGACTGTTTCCACGGAAAAGTGCCCCGTTCTCCGATTTTTTTCTTGACACGGACGGTGGCCTATGGTAATATGTACAAGCTGACGATTTGAGTGGAGGGCGCACGCGGGTGTAGCACAATGGCCAGGGCACCAGCCTTCCAAGCTGGGGATGCGGGTTCGATTCCCGTCACCCGCTCCAACTTGACAGATACGCGCCAGTAGCTCAGTTGGATAGAGCAACTGCCTTCTAAGCAGTAGGCCAGGGGTTCGAGTCCCTTCTGGCGTGCCATTTCCCCTTGCGGGCGTCAGCGCTTCCCGTGCGGATGTATATGGTGGGTGTAGCTCAGTTGGTTAGAGCACCGGATTGTGGTTCCGGGTGTCGAGGGTTCGAGTCCCTTTACCCACCCCACAAAAAGAAATGAGGGATCGGGAGTGTCCCGGTCCCTCATCCCTTTCCACACAGGGGTGTCGCCAAGTGGTAAGGCAAGGGACTTTGACTCCCTCATCCGCTGGTTCGAGTCCAGCCATCCCTGCCAGGTCTTTCCGGACGACACCGTCCTTACGATAATTGCACATGCTTCGTTAGCTCAGTAGGTAGAGCACCTGCCTTTTAAGCAGGGTGTCCGGGGTTCGAATCCCCGACGAGGCACCAAAAGAGGAAGACACCTTTTGGTATCTTCCTCTTTTGCTGTCTTGCCTCCGGGGAGTCGAAGTTTATACCCCCTTCCCGCAGAAAGCGCCGCGGGGCTATTTTCTCTCCGCCGCCAGCTTCAGCAGGGTCTCTTTATCGTTAGGCGTTCCGTCCAGCACGGCGTTCAGCAGATACTGCAGCGCATCACCGACCTCTCGCCCCCGCAGCCCCAGCGCCATCAGGTCGCCGCCCTTCACCGTCAGGTCCTTCAGTGAAAAGCACTGCCGCTTCGCCAGCAGCGTGTTCAGAAGATCCTCCGCCTGCTGTATATCCGCCAGACGGCAGCGATCCTCCGGGCTTTGGGCGGCGTTGTCGGCCCGCTTCACCTCCAGCAGCTGCCGAAACGTCTCCTCTCCCAGCTGCGACACGGCGCGGGCAATAGCCTTCTCCGTCCGGGCAATATCCCGGTCGTGCCAGCGCACCAGTGTCACGATGCGTTCGGCCGTGCGGTTGTCCATCCGCAGGCGGCGGCAGATATCCGCCGCCAGGTCCGCCGAGATGGCCGGGTGACCATAAAAGTGCCCCACGCCCTGTTCATCCCGGGTAAAGCACGCCGGCTTGCCGATATCATGGAGCAGCATAGTCCAGCGCAGGACCACCTCCGCCGGGACGGCGGCCACTGCGTGGGCGCTGTGCCCCCACACGTCGTAGATATGATGGCGATTGTGCTGCTCGAAGCCCATGCAGGGCGCGATCTCCGGCAGGAACATCGCCAGCACGTCCGGCCAGTTCAGCAGCACCGGCAGCACGTGACTGCCGCACAGCAGTTTATCCATCTCTGTCAGGATACGCTCCGGCGCGATACAGCGCAGCAGCGGCGCCTTCACCCGCAGCGCCGCATCGGTCCGCGGCTCGACCGAAAATCCCAGTACGGCGGCAAAGCGCAGCGTCCGCAGGATACGCAGCGCATCCTCCTCAAAGCGTTGTTCCGGCTCTCCCACACACCGCAGGATACCCGCCTCCAGGTCCTCCCGCCCGCCATACAGATCGGTGATATGCCCGCGCAGGTCCATCGCCATGGCATTCACCGTCAGGTCACGGCGGCAGAGATCCTCCTCCAGCCTGTCGGAGAAAAACACCTGATCCGGCCGGCGATGGTCCGTATACGTCCCGTCCGCCCGGAAGGTGGTCACCTCAATGTGCATCTCCCCCGCCCGGACCGTGACCGTCCCGTGCTTCAGCCCGGTTGGGATGGCATAGCCGTCAAACAGTGTAAGCACCTGCTCCGGCCGCGCGGCGGTGGTCACGTCCCAATCTCCCGGTGTGCGGCCCAGCAGCGTGTCCCGCACGCAGCCGCCCACGGCATAGGCGGCGAAGCCCGCATCCTCCAGCCGCTCCAACACATATCGCACCGCCTGCGGCAGCATGGCTTCGCCTCCCCTCACGTTTTTTCATCCTCCGCCGCCAAATACCGGCAAAAAAGCCGGTTGCATGGGCGGAAACGTTGTATTATAATAGTACAGTAATTTTTCTGTTCCTGTCAAGGAGGCAGCAAATATGTTTCATCCTACTGAGGACTTTCACAAGTATATCCACCCCGGCAAGCGCGTACACCTTGCCGGCATCGGCGGCGTCAGTATGTGCGCGCTGGCGGAGGTATTGCAGGGCATGGGCGTGACGGTGCAGGGCTCCGACATGACGGACAGCGACACGGTGAAGCACCTGCGCTCTGTGGGGATCCCCGTGGCCATCGGCCACTCGGCGGAGAACCTGAAAAACTGCGACGCGGTCATCCGTACCGCCGCCATTCACGACAGCAATCCCGAGATCGCCGGCGCCGTGGCCCGGGGCATCCCGGTCTATGAGCGCGCCCAGGCCTGGGGCGCCATCATGCAGGGCTACCGCAACGCCCTGTGCGTCTCCGGCACCCACGGGAAGACCACCACCACCTCTATGGCCACCCACATCTTCATGGCGGCCCAGGCAGACCCCACGGTGATGATCGGCGGCACGCTGCCGCTGCTGCACTCCGGCTATCGGGTGGGCAGGGGTGACACCATTATTCTGGAGAGCTGTGAGTACTGCAACTCCTTCCTGAACTTCTTTCCCACCGTGGCAGTGATCCTTAACGTCCACGCCGATCATCTGGACTTCTTCAAGGACCTGGCCGATATCGAGCACTCCTTCCACGACTTTGCCGCCCTGGTGCCGGAGCGCGGCTTTATCATCGCCAACGCCGATGACGAGGGTGCCCGCGAGGCCGTCAAGGGCCTGACGCATCCGGTGTTCACCTTCAGTGTCAAAGATCGCAGCGCCGACTGCTATGCCGACAACGTCTCTTTCTTTGACGGCTACGGCGACTTCGACGTGGTCATCAACGGCCTGACCTACGCCCATGTGTCCCTGCACGTCCCCGGCGCCCACAATATTTCCAACGCCCTGGCGGCGGCCAGCGCCGCCTATGTTCTCGGCCTTCCCGGCGAGGCGGTAACGGCGGGTCTGGCGTCCTTCACCGGCGCCGGACGGCGCTTTGAGCACAAGGGCACCTTCCGCGGCGCGGAGGTCTATGACGACTATGCCCATCATCCCGACGAGGTGCGGGCGCTGCTGAGTGCCGCGCAGGCGCTGCCCCACAAACGGCTCATCCTGGCCTTCCAACCCCACACCTACACCCGCACCGCCGCGCTGTTCGACGACTTTGTGGAGGTACTGCGCCTGCCGGACCGCGTAGTGCTGGCGGAGATCTACGCCGCCCGGGAAAAGAACGACATCGGCATCTCCTCCCGGGACCTGGCCGCCCGCATCCCCGGCGCCATCTACTGCGCCACGCTGGAGCAGACGGCGGACGAGCTGGAAAAGCTGGCCCAGCCCGGCGATATGATCATCACCGTGGGCGCAGGCGACATCTACCGCGCCGGAGAGCTGCTGCTGAAACGAGGTGACGCGCAGTGACCATCTCCCCCGTATCCCATAACACCCGTCCGGAGAGCCAGCTGCTGCCACAGGAGGCCGCAGCCTTCGACCTGCTGGACAAGCTGGGTATCGAATACGACCGCGTCAGCCATGACGCCGCCTTCAACATGGAGCTGTGCGCCGAGGTCAGCCGCGTACTGGACGTGTCCGTATGCAAGAACCTGTTTCTGTGCAATCGGCAGAAAACCGCGTTCTATCTGCTGTGCATGCCGCCGGACAAGCCCTTCCACACTAAGGACCTCAGCGCGCAGATCGGCTCCTCCCGCCTGAGCTTCGCCCCGGAGGAGAGCCTGTGGGAGCTGCTGCGCTGCCACCCGGGCTCCGCCACCATTCTGGGGCTGGCCAACGATACGGAGCACCGTGTCCGGCTGCTCATCGACCGCGAGGTCTATGACGCGCCCTTTTTCTCCTGCCACCCGTGCATCTGCACCAGTACACTGAAGCTGAAGACCGCCGACGTGCTGGAAAAGCTGCTGCCCCATACCGGCCACACGCCTGTTATCGTTGATTTGTGAGAAATACTGCCTGCCCTTCCCAGCAGGCAGTATTTTTTCATATATATCACAAAAAGCCCTTGCGCTTGGAAACGTTTTCGGTTATACTTACCGTATTCCCACCGTCAGGCGGCACTCCACTTCATGCCGCCGGACGGCAAAAGATAAGGAGGAATACCCGCTGTGGCTGGCGGTGCGGCAGTGTGGAGACCTGTCGTAAGGCACTGAGGGCAATGCCCGTGCGAGGCCGTCTTTTGCGGAGGCAGGACGGTTACAGTCAAAAATGTATGGCAAAGGTCATTCTGAAGGACCTGAAGAAGGTCTACCCCAACACCGAGAAGAAAAAGAAGGTCAAGAAGGGCGAGGAGCCCCAGGAGAAGAAGAGCAATCTTCAGATCACCGATGAGGGCGTTGTGGCTGTCCAGCAGTTCAGTCTGGAGATCGCCGACAAGGAGTTCATCGTGCTGGTGGGCCCCTCCGGCTGCGGCAAGTCCACCACCCTGCGTATGATCGCCGGTTTGGAGGATATCACCTCCGGCGAGCTGTGGATCGGCGACAAGCTGATGAACGACGTGGAACCCAAGGATCGGGACATCGCCATGGTGTTCCAGAACTACGCCCTGTACCCCCACATGACCGTGTATGAGAACATGGCCTTCTCCCTGAAGCTGAAGAAGGTCCCCAAGGACGAGATCGACAAGAAGGTCCGTCAGGCCGCGGAAATTCTGGACATCACCCAGTATCTGGACCGCAAGCCCAAGGCCCTGTCCGGCGGCCAGCGCCAGCGTGTGGCCATCGGCCGCGCCATCGTCCGCGACCCCGCCGTGTTCCTGATGGACGAGCCTCTGTCCAACCTGGACGCCAAGCTCCGCAACCAGATGCGCGCCGAGATCATCAAGCTGCGCCAGCGGATCAACACCACGTTTATCTACGTCACCCATGACCAGACCGAGGCCATGACCCTGGGCGACCGCATCGTCATCATGAAGGATGGCTTCATCCAGCAGATCGGCACGCCCCAGGAGGTCTTTGACCACCCGGCCAATCTGTTCGTGGCCGGCTTTATCGGCACGCCCCAGATGAACCTCTTTGACGCAAAGCTGGTGAAGAACAGCGACGGCAAATACGCCGTGGCTATCGACGGCATCAACGTGGAACTGGCCGAGGATAAGCAGGCCCGGCTCAGCGCTAAAAATGTACCGGAACAGGACGTGACGCTGGGCGTTCGCCCCGATCACATCATGCTCTGCGCCGACGGCGTCAAGGGTACCGTGGATGTCAGTGAGCTGATGGGCTCCTCTGTGCATCTGCATATCTCCACCCACGACCATGACGTGGTGGTCATCGTCCCCACCAACGGCAACGCCGCCCACTTCCCCATGGGCAGCGAGGTCAACATGATCTTCGGCGGCAACGTGGCCCACGTGTTCAGCAAGGAGACGGAAAAGAATCTGGAGTGGTAACACCCTCATATAGAAGGACAGCGCCCCGCATGGGGCGCTGTCCTTTCGTTTGTAGGGGCCGGTGTCCTGCCGTGGAGCGCATGGAACAAATGCCCTTGGGGTACGACGTCCCTTCCCTGTCATTGCGAGCCAGCGCTCACGCTGGCGTGGGGCTTCGTCCCCCGACAAAAAAGAAATCCCTTTCGGGATTTCTTTTTTGCGTTCTCAAGATTTCTTCTTACTCACATATACCATCCCGGTCAGAGACAGTGCCGCACTCACGGCGTACATTCCCACGCCCGCATCTATGGTCTTGGGGGAGCCGGTCTTGCCCTCGTCCTTCGCGGTAGTCGCAGAGCTGTAGTAGTAACGCGGCGTTTCCTCTACTGTCGGATACTTGTGCTCCGGCAGAAGCGGTGTGCCATTCGGGTTGAAGCGGTAGTCGCCGCCGTTCTGGGTGAGCTTGTCGTAAAATTCCTTGGTTTTCATGAAATCGATGGATTCTGCGGTGCCAGCGATAGTACCATTGGTGGCGCAGGAATCAACGTTTGCAGTTTCGGTATAGTAGTTGTTCTTAAAAACAGGGGTGCCGGATTCAACCTTACCAACAAGTCCGCCGAGACGGTTATATGGCGGTGTGGTGACACCATAATTGGTCAAATCAATTTCACCAGCAAAATAACAGTTCTTGATAGGGGTATCACCGTGGATGTAGCCCACAATGCCGCCCGTATTACCGCCAGAAGGTTTGCCGAGAACCGTCAATTTGCCGATGGAATAGCAATTTGTTATGGACGGATTACCACTGCCCAGAGAGCCGGCAATACCGCCGATGCTGTTGGCGCGAACCTCTATGTCAGCTGTGTTGAAACAGTAGCGGATTTCAGAAGTACCACCAGCATAACCAACAATACCACCAACGTTTAGACTGGCACCGTCATTATCAGTTCGAGTGACACTAATGCTGCCTTTGCTTTGGCAGTGCTCAAAGGTGGAGTCCATAGCAAACCCACATAGGCCAATAGAACCGTAGAGATAATTGTCACTGTTAGTGAATGATATATCAGATACACAATCACGAATCGTACTCTTGATAGATGCACCGACAATGGAGCCAAAATCAGAGTATTTCCTTGAACCAGTAGCATTTACAGAGCCCTGTACAGTAAGACCGGAAATCTCGGCGTTCTCAATATATCCGAAAAAGCCATATGATTCATATTCAATCATGCCATAGGCATCGGAAAAGTCCAAATTAGAAATCGTATGTCCGTTGCCGTAAAATTTTCCGCTGAAAAAATGCGGAACGTTAGCGTCGTTGTCGGCGCTGCCAATCGGCGTCCATGTTTTTACATCCTTCAAATCCAAATCCGCTTCAAGAGATACAACCGCATCTGTTTTGTCATCATATTCGCCATTGTCCACCGCTTTTGCAAATTGTAAAAGCTGATCAACAGTTCTAATGGTTGTCTTTTGCTCTGCAAAAGCAGAAATGGGCACCATCGCCAAACACAGCACCAACGCAAAAAATATACCCACTACGCGCTTCTTCATTGTACACGCCTCCTTTTATTCTCCCATAGCATACAGGCGGCATCATTCCGTGGGTACCCACGGAATGACGGGAGCTCCCGTCGCCGCACATATCAATGCTACTGGTCGTATTATACCTGCTTTTCTGCCAAATGTAAATTCAAAATTTGTGCGCCTTTGGCGGAAAATAAAATGGGAGAGACGGCTCACAGCAGCTTCTCCAATTCGCTCTCGCCGTACATCGGGATGCCGTGGGCTTTCAGCAGCGCCGCCGTGACGCCGTCGCCGTCCGTCAGCGTTCCGGTGAACGTGCCGTCATAGATGCGCCCGCAGCCGCAGGAGGGGCTTCGCTCCTTCAGCACGGCGGCGGTACAGCCGTACAGCCGCGCCAGGCGCAGCGTCTCCTCCGCGCCCTGGCGGTACTCCGCCGTCACGTCCCGGCCATCGTTCATCACCACCCGGTCCCCCCGGCGCTCGGAGGGGTTTCGGGGCGTGGGCAATCCTCCCAGCTGCTCCGGACACACCGGCACCGCCAAGCCGCGCTTCGCCAGCTCCTGCGCCAGTGGGTTGGGCTTGCTCTGCCCGTCATACCGGCAGGCACAGCCCAGCAGGCACGCGCTCACCAGGATCATACCGCCAGCTCCTTTCCGTTCAGAGCGACATACACCAGCGTATCGCCCGCGTATTGCAGCTTCATGGAGAAAAACGGCGTGTCCGGCTCGTGGATCAGCGCCAGAAACAGCTTGTCCCCCTCCCATTGAGGCAGCGCCGCCAGCGCGTCCTTGTGCAGCCATTCCAGCACACCTTCATCGCATTCCCGCAGCGTTCCCGTCCAGCCGGTGGCGGTAAACAGGTGCATATATTCCCCCTCCCAGATATCCGACACGAAGGTGATGACGCCCCGGTACCGATAGTCGGTCAGGGTCAGGCCCGTCTCCTCCAGCGTCTCGCGGCAAACGCACTCCTCCGGGCTCTCGCCCTCCTCGCACTTGCCGCCCACGCCGATCCACTTGTCGTGGTTCAGGTCGTTCTGCTTCTTCACCCGATGCAGCATCAGGTATTCGCCCCGTTCGTTTTCGATATAGCACAGCGTGGTGTTTTTCATCTTTGCACCTCCGATTTACAAATCACTGCCAATAGTATATACTATTCGTATCGTCAACACAACTGTTACCTGTCAGGAGAGTATATAGTATGACAACGATAAAACCAGGCCGCTACCGCCACTTTAAGGGTAATGAATATGAGGTCATCGGCACCGCCCGCCACTCTGAAACACTGGAGGAACTGGTGGTCTACCGCGCCCTGTATGATAATGGCGGTCTGTGGGTGCGCCCCGCCGCCATGTGGTCCGAGATCGTGGACCGCGACAGCTACCGCGGCCCGCGTTTCATCCCGGAGGACAGCCAATGACCGACTATACCGTGATACGTTCCCGCCGCCGCACCCTGGCGCTGGAGGTCACGCGACAGGGTGCAGCCCTGGTCCGCGCCCCCCTGCGGGCCTCCGATGCGGACATCGCCCGCTTTGTAGACAACCACCGCGGCTGGCTGGAAAAACATCTGGCAGCACGGCAGGCCTATCTATCCGCCCACCCGGAGCCGTCTGCGGCACAGACGGATGCATGGCGGCAGCAGGCAAAAGAGACACTGCCGCCTCTGGTGGCCCACTGGGCCCAGCGCATGGGCGTGCAGCCCGCCGGTATCACCATCACCGCCGCCCGCACCCACTTCGGCAGCTGCTCCGGCAAAAACCGTCTCAGCTTCTCCCTCTACCTGATGGCCTATCCCGAGACCGCCATTGAATACGTGGTGGTCCATGAGCTGGCGCACATTCGCCACCACGACCACTCCCCCGCCTTCTACCGCGAGGTGGAAGCCTATCTGCCCGACTGGAGGGCGCGCCGCGCCCTTCTTCGCCGGTAATTCAGCCATTTTGCGCCGTACATTCGATACTTCGCCGCCGCCCGTTCAATCGGGCGGTGGTTTTCTTGTGATTTTCACAAGAAAACCACCGCCTTTTCTGTGCGTTTCGGCAAAAATGCAGCGAAGCAATTGACAATTGCGGCAAACACTGATAGGATAACTATGCTGAACGGAAACGTTACCGGTAATGTTTTCGCTTTCCTCTGACGATTTTCGTTCCTTTCGATCTGGTATAGTAGGAGGCACACCCAGGTATGACGATCAAGGATATAGCCAAACAGTGCAGCGTCAGCGTCAGTACCGTCTCCCGTGTGCTGAATGACCGGCCGGATGTCAGTGAGGATGTCCGGCGTAAGGTGCTTTCCGCTATCAAGAATAGCAACTACATTCCCAACAACAGTGCCCGCGATCTGGTTCGCACCAAGTCCGACGCTGTCGGTCTGGTAGTCCGCGGTGTGTCCAATCCGTTCTACACCGACATTATCCGCGCCATTGAACGCACCATCACCGATGCCGGTTTTACAATGGTCATGCAGCAGATCGGTACTTGCGACGACGAGGTCAAATGCGGTGCGGTCATGGAGCGCGAAAAGCGCCTGCAGGGCATCGTGTTCCTGGGCGGTCGGTTTGATTACACCCCCGCTGATTTGGCGATGCTGAACGTTCCCTTTGTGTGCTGTTCCTACTCCAACCGCTATGGCACGCTGATCGAGGGCGAGTATTCCTCTGTGTCCATCGCCGACGGTGACACCGCACAGCAGGCGGTGGAGGAGTTGTACCGCCACGGGCACCGGCGCATCGCCGCGCTGATCTCCCGTCCCAACGATCAGTCCATCAGCCAGCTGCGCTATGAGGGCTATGTGCAGGCGCTGGAGAGTCACGGCATCCCTGTGGACCCGGAACTGGTGATCTCCACCGGCGGATTCGGCGCGAAGGACGCCTACAGAGCCGTGCAGGAAAAAATGGCCGAAAACGTTGATTTTACAGCACTTTTCGCCATCGCGGACTCTATGGCCATTGGTGCCATGCGGGCTTTGATGGACGCCGGCAGGCGTATCCCCGAGGACTGTTCCGTTATAGCGATAGATGGGTTAGAATTGTCTGCCTATATTGAGCCGCCGCTGACTACCCTGTGCCAGCCTATGGAGGAAATGGGCCGCCGCAGCGCCGAGATTTTGCTGGACATGGTGCGGCACAAGGGCTCCCACGCCTGTGAGCTGCTTCCCACCACCCTGCGCCAGGGCCGCAGCGTGGCCGCGCCCGGATGATACTTTTGTATATCTTTGTGATCTATTTTGTGTATCCTAAGGATCCGTTTCCTGCATCCCAATAATTTGTTTTTTGTACCCTAATAATCTGTTTTTTACATCCTTGTGATGTGAAAATAAAAACAAAAAAGGAGTAATTACCATGAAGAAGTTTCTTGCAATGCTTCTTGCTCTCGTGATGGCCCTGTCTCTGGTGGCCTGCGGTGAGAAGAAGGACGACACCAACGAGGGCGGCGACACTGCCACCGGCAGCGTGTACTATCTGAACTTTAAGCCTGAGTCCGACAACGCGTGGAAGGCTCTGGCCGCCACCTACACCGAGAAGACCGGCGTGCCCGTCAAGATCCTCACCGCCGCCTCCGGCGAGTATGAGTCCACCCTGGTGTCCGAGATGGACAAGGAAGACGCGCCCACCCTGTTCCAGTGCAACGAGGGCGGCGTGGCTACCTGGGGTGAGTTCTGCTACGACCTGAGCAGCAGCGACGTGTACAACCAGCTGACCTCCAAGGATTATGCCCTGAAGAACGCCGACGGTGAGGTCATCTCCATCGGCTACTGCCTGGAGACCTACGGTATCATCGTGAACAAGGCGCTGCTGAAGGAAGCCGGCTATGAGGTCACCGACATCACCAACTTCGAGTCCCTGAAGAAGATCGCTGACGACATCCACAGCCGCGCTGCCGAGCTGGGCTTCGACGCCTTCACCTCCGCCGGTCTGGACGGCACCTCCTCTTGGCGTTTCTCCGGCCACCTGGCCAATATGCCTCTGTTCTATGAGTTCCGCGATGAAGGCGTGACCAGCAAGCCCGCCACCATCAAGGGTACTTATCTGGACAACTACAAGGCTATCTGGGATCTGTACACCACTGACTCCGCCACCACCGGCGCCGCCCTGCTGTCCGCCACCGGCGACCAGGCTGAGGCCGAGTTTGGCGAGGGCAAGGCTGTGTTCTATCAGAACGGCACTTGGGAGTACAGCAACCTGACTGGCGAGAAGTTCGGCATGAACGCTGACGACCTGACCATGATCCCCATCTACTGCGGTATTGAGGGCGAGGAGAAGGCCGGCCTGTGCACCGGTACCGAGAACTACTGGTCCGTCAACAAGAACGCCTCCGAGGAGGACATCAAGGCCACTCTGGACTTCCTGAACTGGGTCGTTACCTCCGAGGAAGGCACTGCCATGATGGCTGAGCAGTTCGGCGCCTGCCCGTTCCAGGCCTCCAAGGCTCCCTCCAATCCGTTCAGCGCTCTGGCCAACGAGTATGTTGCCAATGGCTGCTATCCTGTCACCTGGGCCTTCAACTACACCCCCGCTGTCAATGACTGGCGTGCCGCTGTGGTCGACGCTCTGGGCAAGTATACCGCCGACGGCGGCAGCTGGGACGATGTGAAGACCGCCTTCGTGGAAGGCTGGGCTACCCAGTACAACAACGATATCGCCAACGGCTAAGCTACGGTTTCAACCACATACGCACAGGGGGCGGGCTTTTCGCCCGCCCCCTCTTTCTTACTCTGTGACGGCGTGCGCTGTCCTTCGAACGCACTTCGGAGGAGAGCTTTCGCTGTGACAAAACTACGGAGAACAGGAGTGGTCTAATGAAACGATTTCAAGCGAAACGGGACGCGGCTGCGCTGAACAGCCGACTGGTCCGACGGCCAATTCAGCGCATGGTGTGGCTGTTTCTGCTGCCCACCTTTGCCGCCTTCTGCATCGGGTTCATCTACCCGTTCCTGAAGGGCGCGTTCCTGTCCTTCTGCAAATTCAAGCTGACCAGCAAGTGGACATGGGTAGGCTTTGACAACTATCTGAAGGCCTTTGCCGACAGCAGCTTCCGCCATGCCTTCTTGTTCACGGCGCTGTTTGCCTTTGTGTCGGTGCTGTTCATCAACGCGCTGGCCTTCGCGGTGGCCTATGCGCTGACGCGGGGCATCAAGGGCTCCAATCTGTTCCGGACGGTGTTCTTCATGCCGAACCTGATCGGCGGCATCGTGCTGGGCTACATCTGGTCCATGATCTTCGACGGCTTTCTGGTCGCTTACGGCCAGTCCGTGGTACTGAACAGCCACTTCGGTTTCTGGGGGTTGATCATCCTGCTGTGCTGGCAGCAGGTGGGCTATATGATGATCATCTACATCGCCGGATTGCAGTCCGTGCCGGAGGATATGCTGGAGGCGGCCCGCATCGACGGCGCCACCAACTGGCAGACCCTGTGGAAGGTCACTATCCCCAACATGATGAGCTCCTTCACCATCTGCATTTTCCTGACGCTGACCAACGGCTTCAAGCTGTTTGACCAGAACCTGGCCCTGACCGGCGGCCGCCCCTTCCTGCAGCAGGCGGACGGCAGCGTTGTCAAGACCACGGAAATGCTGGCCCTGAACATCTACAACTCCTTCTACTCCGGCAGCGGCAACAACCGCGGCGTGGCCCAGGCCAAAGCCGTGCTGTTCTTCATACTGGTGGCGGCTATCGGACTGATCCAACTCCGGGCTACCCGTAAAAAGGAGGTGCAGCAGTAATGCAGACGAGCCTTGCCAAAAAGCATGACCGCAGCAAAATGGTGTTGACCATAGCGTTCACGGTGATCTGCATCGTGTATGTGCTGCCCATCGTCATCGTTCTGATCAACTCCTTCAAGACCAATGCCGCTGTCAATACCGATACGTTCGCCCTGCCCAATGAGGACACCTTCGTGGGCTGGCAGAACTATATCAAGGGCATGACCTTCGGCAACTATCCGTTTATCAAGGCGGTGTTCTACAGTCTGTTCATCACCCTGGTCTCCTCGGCGCTGATCCTGATCTGCACCTCTATGGCCGCGTGGTATGTGGCCCGTGTGGGCAGTCTGTTCAGCAAGATCGTGTACTACCTGTGCGTGTTCTCCATGGTGGTGCCGTTCCAGATGGTGATGTTCACCCTGTCCCGAACCGCCGAGCAGGTCAAGCTTCCCTACTTTAGCTTCACCTCTATGGCTTTTGCCAAGATCGGATTGAACACACCGTGGACAATACCTATCGTGTACCTGGGCTTCGGCGCGGGACTGGCGGTGTTCATGTTCTCCGGGTTTGTCAAGACGATTCCGCTGGAGATCGAGGAGGCTGCCGCCATTGACGGCTGCGGGCCTGTGCGTACCTTCTTCCTGGTGGTGCTGCCCATGCTGAAGCCCACGTTTATCTCCGTGGGCGTGCTGGAGATCATGTGGGTGTGGAACGACTTTCTGCTGCCGTACCTGGTGCTGGATCTGAACAAATACCGCACCATCCCCATCGTCATCCAGTATCTGAAGGGCAGCTACGGACAGGTGGATATGGGCGCCACCATGGCGCTGATCCTGCTGAGCATCGTCCCGGTCATCATCTTCTATCTCTGCTGCCAGAAGCACATCATCAAGGGCGTGGCGGCAGGCGCCGTCAAGGGCTAAACTTACAACACGCCGGGGGCGGGCTGATCGCCCGCCCCCGTATATTTTGGCCGGGACCGTCCGGCTGAAAGTCAAATCCTATCCAAGAGAGAAGTTGAGTTATGAAACGAAGCAGCGGTATTTTAATGGCGGTATCCTCCCTGCCCTCCCCCTATGGCATCGGTACCCTGGGCAAGGCGGCCTATGATTTCGCCGATTTCCTGAAAGACGCCAGCCAGTCCTACTGGCAAATGCTCCCCCTGGGCCCCACCAGCTATGGCGACTCCCCCTACCAGAGCTTTTCCGCCTACGCCGGCAACCCCTACTACATCGACCCGGATATGCTGGCGGCTGACGGACTGCTGACGGCCGCCGAGTGCGCCGCCCCCGACTGGGGCAGCGACCCGCGCCATGTGGACTACGGAAAGATCTACGAGAGCCGCTTTACCCTGCTGCACAAGGCCTACAAACGGGGCTGGGAGCGGGACGCGGAGGCCGTAGCGGCCTTTGCGCAGGACAATGCGCGGTGGCTGCCGGACTACGCCCTGTACATGGCCTGCAAGCGGCACTTCGGCATGAAGGCATGGACGGAGTGGCCCGACGACGACCTTCGCCTGCGTAAGAACGAGGCCGTGCTGGACAAGTACCGCACACTTCTGCGGGAGGATGTGCAGTTCTTCACCTATCTGCAATTTCTGTTTTTCAGGCAGTGGACCGCTCTGCGCGACTACGTCCACCAGCAGGGCATCCGCATCATCGGCGATCTGCCCATCTACGTAGCTATGGACTCCGCCGACGTCTGGGCTGAGCCGCAGTTCTTCCAGCTGGACGACGATCTGGTGCCCAAGGCTGTGGCCGGCGTCCCGCCGGATTACTTTACCGCCGACGGTCAGCTGTGGGGCAACCCCCTCTACGACTGGGACGCCATGCGTGACGACGGCTTCGGCTGGTGGATCCGCCGGATCGACGGCGCCGGCAAGCTGTATGATGTGATCCGCATCGACCACTTCCGCGGCTTTGCCAACTACTGGGCCGTGCCCTACGGTCAGCCCACCGCCAAAAACGGCCGCTGGATCGCCGGTCCCGGCATGGACCTGATCGAACGGCTCAACGGCTGGTTCCCACAGCTGGAGTTCATCGCCGAGGATCTGGGCTACCCCACCCCGGAGGTGGCGCAGCTGCTCCGCGAGTCCGGCTGGCCCGGTATGAAGGTGCTGGAATTCGCCTTTGACTCCCGGGATTCCAGCGGGTATCTGCCCCACGCCTATACGCCGCACTGCATCTGCTATACCGGCACCCACGACAACAGCCCCCTGGCACTGTGGCGGCAGGAGGCCGCGCCGGAGGATGTGGCCCACGCGGTAGAATACCTGGCGCTGACTGAGCAGGAGGGCTTCCACTGGGGTATTATCCGCGGCGGTATGTCCAGCGTGGCGGAGCTGTTCGTGGCGCAGGTGCAGGACTATCTGGGCCTGGGCGAGGGAAACCGCATGAACATCCCCGGCACCCAGGGCGGCAACTGGACCTGGCGGCTGCTGCCCGGCGAGCTGAGCGATGCGCTCTCTGTCAGGATCGACCGCATGACTGCGCTCTACGGCCGCAAGGCATAAGCGAACACCCCCGGCAGTGCCGGGGGTGTTTTTTTTGCCGTGAGCACCGCTTCCGCAACGCCGAAACCCCCATCTGCCATGTGACAGATGGGGGTTTCGATGCCGCCGAGGTAGGGGTTAGACCTCCGCGACCCGTACTGCAATATGGGGCCCTGCCGGGCAGGGCAAATAAAAAACCGGCTGCAATGTATGCACCTTTGAAGCGCATCCCACTTGCAGCCGGTCGATCATGCGGTCAAATGCCGTTTAGACACCGTAGCTTTGCGTCTCGGCCTTTCAGCCGATTTGCCAACAGAACATTATTGTATTCGCAGTGTATCACTTTCGTTCCGTTTCGTCAAGTCTTTTTCGCAAAAATCCGTGTTTTCTACGCGCCCGTCTCTAAATCTCCGATCGCCGCGCACGCCTCACGGTATGCCGCGGCCGTCTCCGGATACAGCGCCGACGCGCGCTGCATATCGCTGCCGCGCAGAGCCTCCGTCAGGGCGGAGGCTGCCTGCCCCAGCTGCACCAGCCCCAGGTTGGCTGCCAGGCCCTTCAGCGTGTGCGCCGCCCGGAAGGCCCGTTGGACGTCTCCGGCGCTCATGGCCGCCTGCAGCATGGCGAAGGTGTCGTCTCCGGCGAACATCCGCAGGAAACGCTCCACCGCGGACGCGCTGCCCAGCCGGCGCACGGCGTCCGCCATGTCGCCGCCCATCTCTTGATAAAGCTTCTCTAAATTCATTGTTTCTTCCTCTCCAGCCACTCGGCGATCGTTCTTATCATCTGCCCAGCCTCCAACGGCTTGGGGATATGCGCGTCCATGCCCGCTGCCAAGCAGGCCGCCACGTCCTCGTCAAACAGGTTGGCGGTCATGGCGATGATCGGCAGCTGCGCGTCCGGCCTGTCCATGCCGCGGATGGCGCGGGTGGCGGAAAGGCCATCCAGTTCCGGCATCATCACGTCCATCAGCACCGCGTCGTAGGTACCGGGCGCCGACGCGGCGAACATCTCCACCGCCTCTTTGCCGTCGGCGGCCTGGTCCACCATGACGCCGGCCTCCTGCAGCAGGTACACCGCGATCTCCCGGTTCAGCTCGTTGTCCTCCGCCACCAGCAAGCGCCGGCCGGCGATGGAAGCCGCCGCACCGGGGAGCGCGGCTTCCGGTTCGGCCTCACTGGGCATCATGGGCAGCACCACGCGGAAGCGCGTTCCCTGTCCGCGTGCACTGTCCACCTGAATGGTACCGCCTCTTTCGTCCACCAGCTTTTTCACCACGGCCAGACCCAGGCCCACGCCGCCGGAAAGGCTGCCCCTATCGCTGTTTTCCTGGGCAAATGCCTCGAACATATGGCGCTGGAACGTCTCGCTCATGCCTGCGCCGTTATCCTCGCATATAAATTCCAGCCGGCACACGCCGTCCGCATAACGGGACTCGCGGAAGCTGCAGCGCACCCATCCGCCGGGGTGATTGTATTTGATGGCGTTGCCGATGATGTTCTGGCAGATCTGCCGCATATACAGCGGGTCGCCTGTGAATTGTTCATGCTCCAGCGTCAGGTCCATCACCGTCAGCGCAACGCCTGCGCTCTCCGCCTGGGCGCGCGAAATATCCAGCATCTCGTGCAGCTCGCTTGTCAAACAATAGGGGGTCTTTCCCAGCGCCTCCTGCTTCGGGCGATTCAGCGTCAGCACGTCGTTTACCAACGCCAGCAGATAGCGCGCCGCGGTCTGCGCCTTCTCCCGGCAGGACTGCACCAGCGTCACATTCTCCGGGTTCCGCCCGATGATCTCCAGCATACCCATGATGATGTTGATGGGTGTGCGTATATCATGGCTCATGCTGCGAAGGAAGTGCGTCTTGGCCTGGTCCGCCGCTGTGGCACGCTCTACTTCCTTTTCCAACTGCTTCTGGTACGCCAGCTCCCGCCGTTTGCGGTCCTGGCCGAGCCTGACCAACAGCAGTGCCGCCACCACCGCCGCCATCGCGTACACGCCGAAGGCGGAGATCAGCATATTCTTTGTCTGCGCGAACACAAAGTCTGCCGGCAGGAACACATACAGGCTGTACTGCTGGTATCGCTCCCGTGCACCGAAGAACGTGCCGTCCGTGCGGAGCTGGGTCAGCTTGCTGCCCGGGGAGGGGGAGGACTCCAGCGCACGGATGAGGGGCACCTCGTCCACCGGCAGGTTCCACTGCTCCGCCGCGCTGCTGCCCACCACGCGCTCGCCGTCGGTGATGTAGGTGTAGACCTTGTCATTGAGCAGCGTCTCGTAGCCCGCCAGCAGGCTCTCGATGGACGCACGGTAGGAGGCGATGATCGTGTTCGACTGGAGGCGGACGCAGAAGACGACGCCGGGATTTTCGACGCGCGCCACGGCTGCTATGTCGTATACCGCGCCGTCACGGGTCAGGCGGCGGGCGAAGATCTTCTCCGGGTAGTCCATAACGGAGCGGATCGCCTCATTGGTGTAGTAATCGCTCCAGTCCATGTCCGCACCGGAGCTGAACTCGATCTCCAGATCCTTGTCCAGCACCAGCACGCAGGTTACGCGCTGATGCTGGGCGTACCGCGCCAGCTCCTCGTTGGAGCGGTTCTGCCCCACCATACCCTCGCGCTCCGCCACCTCCTGCGCCTGCTCCGTCAGCCGCACGAGGCTCTTTAGCCGGTCGGCGGCGACGATGTCGCGGTAGCTGATGCACTGGTTTTGCAGATATTGCAGCGTCCGCTGGGCGGTCTGCTGGGCGTTGCGGATGCTGCTGTTGCCGCCGATGAGAGCCGTGACCGCCATCACAAAGACGCCCAGCACCAGCATGAGCACCCAGATATATTTGTTGGAAAACTTATTGCCCATGGATCAACCCCGCTAAAGCCGCCTGTGCGTCCACGCCGTAGCTCTCCAGAATGGCGGCCACGGTGCCGTCCGCCACCAGCTCGTGCAGCATTTCGTTCAGAGCCTCCGCTCTGCCGCTGCCGTCGTCCTTATAGAACGCCGCGCCCAGACCTGCCCGCAGCAGCCCCGGCTCCAGCACCCGGTATTCCCCGGCGCGCCCGGCGATGAAGGTGAGGTACGCCGTCTCGTGTCCGGCGCAGGCGTCCACGTAGCTTTTGTCCAGCGCGGCGAACACGTCCACCGTGTCGGCGAAGCAGTACACGCTGTCCACCTGCTCCACGCCGGGCACCTGATGCTTCAGAAACAGCTCCTCCGGCTTAGTGGATATCTGCACGGAAATACGCTTATCATTCAGGTCGGCCAGTGTACGGATATCGCTGTCAGCCTGCACGATGACCACCTGACGGCTGTACATATACGGCCCTGCCCAGCGGTAGCAGTCCTCTCTGCCGTTCATGGAGAAGCTGCCCCAGAGGCAGTCCACGTCGCCTCGCTCCAGTAGGGCGTCCTTCTCCTGCCAGTTGATTTTTTGGAAGCTCGCCGTCCAGCCCAATCTCTCGCAGGCGGCGGTGGCGATCTCCACGTCGATACCCGCATAGGCGCCATTCTCATCCAGATAGAAATACGGCTCATAGTCGTCGCTGCCAATGACCAGCACCGGCAGTTCTTCCGTTTCCGTCTCCCGCTGTCCGCAGCCGCACAGCAACGCGCCGCACAGCGCCAGCAGCACCGCCAGCAATCTTTTTGTCCTGCTCATTCCTTACCTCTCATGCCGTATACCTCACGGCACAACGCACTCTGTATGTCCTCCAGACAGTCCACCAGCAGCGGATCGAACGCGCCGCACTCGCCGCGCCGTATCATAGCCAACGCCTCCGCATGGGTATACGCCGGCTTGTACACCCGCTGGCTCACCAGTGCGTCATAGGCGTCCGCCAGGCCCACCGCCTGCACGGTCATCGGTATCTCGTCGCCCTTCAGCCCGTCGGGATAGCCTCTGCCGTCCACCCGCTCGTGGTGCCAGCGGCAGATCTCCGCCGCAGCCTCCACCAACGGCTCGCTTTCCATCTCCTTCATGCCCCGCATCAGTTCCTCGCCGATCAGGGTATGCTTCTTGATCTCGTCAAACTCCTCCGGCGTCAGGGGACCGGGCTTTCGCAGCAGGGCATCCGGCACGCCCATCTTTCCGATGTCGTGGAACATAGCCGCGGCGGCGGCCCGCCGGCAGTCCTGCAGGGTCAGGCCGTATTTATCCGTGCGTTCCAGCATTCTCTGCAGCAGCCGCTGCGTGATCTGCTCCACGTGCCGCCCGTGGTCCGCGCCCTCGCCGTTGCGGTAGCCCATCACCCGCGACAGGATATCCGCCACGATGCCCATCATATGCTCCTGCCGCCGCAGCTGCTGCATCATCACCGCTGCCAGCCGCCGCTGCCGCGCGTACAGCTTCACGGTGTTCATCACCCGCTGCCGCACGATACGGATATCAAAGGGCCGTTCTATGTAGTCCGCCACGCCCATGTCATAGGCCTGCCGCACCTTTTCTTCTGACCCGTCCGCCGTGATGATAATGACCGGGATATCCTCGATAAACCCCCGATTATTCATCTCCTCCAGCACCTGCAGGCCGTCCATCTCCGGCATGATCATGTCCAGCAGCACCAGTGAGATATCCGCGCCGTAGGTCTCCAGCTGCGCCATACACTCCCGGCCGTCCTCCGCCTCCAGCACGTTGAAATCCTCCGCCAGCATCTCCCGCAGTATCGCGCGGTTCATAGCCGCATCGTCCACCACAAGAATATGCGGCTTGATCTCCTCCCCCTCCACGGGGGTATCCTCGGTGACCACGGCGTTCTTTCTCCGCTTGGCCCGGTACATCAGCCGGTCCGCCCGCTGCACCGCCTGGGCGATCGTCTCCTGCTGCGCCATGACGCAGCCCACGCTGATGGTGATATGCTGGCCGCCCTCGCAGCCCGGTATGCTCACTGTCCGCAGCCGCCGCTGAATGTCTCCCAGCACGGTGGTAAAGGCCGCCTGCTCCACGCCCGGCAGCAGCAGCAAAAACTCGTCGCCGCCGTAGCGCACCAGTGAACCGCTGCGGCCCACTACCTCATAGATGGTATCAGCCAGCGCCCGCAGCGCGTTGTCGCCCACCTGATGGCCATTCATGTCGTTATACAGCTTCAGATCGTCCATATCGATGAGCGCTACACCGCCGCGGTATACCTCATTGCTCATCTCCCGCTGGTAATGGTTGCGGCTCAGCGCGCCGGTCAGCGCGTCTATCTCCTGCTCCTGTGTATCCCGTCCGGAGATGACCAGCACATAGTCGTTGATCCGGTCGATGCGGATGTCATACTGCCGGCAGCCTACGCCGCCCTGCCGGAACCGCAGGCGAAAGCTCTCGTTTCGCTCCTTTTTGTAGAAAAAGCTCCGCAGGTTTTCGCTGCTGAGATAGCGCATCCACACGCTTTTTTCCGCCGACACTCCGCCGTTGTCCCGGAAGATGTCCCGCAGCTCCTCTACGGTGTACCATTTGTCCTCCAGCCCACTGGCCAGACTGGTTTTCCGGACCCGCAGCTTTCCCCGGGCCCTGTCATATTCACATACGGTGTCGCAGATCGGCAGCAGTGCCGCGATAAAGGCTTCCTTCTCGATCATGGCTGAGATCTCCGTTCCTATCATATCAGCCTTATTATAGCATCTTAATGCCGTATTGCAACGGCCTCCCCCCTGAAACGCCGAATTTTTCGCCTGTTTTGCAGGCGGCGCGCCGGGGTGCGCTGTCGGTGAACGGCCCTGACCCGCACAGGGCAAAATAAAACCGCCCGGACGGGCGGTTTTGTTTTGCCTTTTTGCGATCTAACTGCGGCGGCGGCGGAGGGCTAAAACGGTCAGTGCCGAAATGGAAGCACCAACAATAAGCCATGCCCACGGACCGGCGGAGGACGCGGCGGCCGGCAGAGGCTGCCAGGCGGCATACAGCGTCATATCCGCCGTGACCGGCGCATTGAAATCCCAGGGGCGGGTCAGGTCGTAGTCACTGTACCAGCCGGTGAAGCGATAGCCCGAGCGGGTGGGCGCCTGCGGCGGCGCCAGGGGCGTTCCACGGAGCACCTCCGCCGGCGCTACGTCGCTGCCGCCGTTACTTTGGAAGGTCACGCGGCACTGCTCTGACACCACCACCGTGACGTCCCGGGCAGCGGCGGCGTAGCGGCCCATGCCGTCCTCGGTGGACACCAGGTAATGGCTGCCGGTTATGGCGGACGCACCGCCGTCGGCCAGGACCTTCAGCTGAAAGGAGCCGACGACCGTCTCATCCGCCCAGTCCGCGCCGCCGCCAAAGTCTACGCAATTCATGTAGACCGCCTGACGGCCATCACGCAGCGTGACCAGCGTCGTCTTGACGCCCTCGCGGAGCAGGGTGCCATCAGGCTGATAGGCGAAGAAGGCAGGATCGAAGCATATCTCGTCCTGCATGGCGAACATCGGTCCTGTGCCGGTGGTCCGGCACAGGGTAAGCGATACCGTTACGGTATCGCCGGCGGCGGCATGGTACGTCGCCTCTCCGTTGGCGGCAAGGCGGAATTCATAGTGCCGGCTGTCGTCGCCCCAGGCCAGGGACGGCGCCAGCAGCAGCACCGCCAGCAGCGCCAGAACTACCCGCTTCATGGTCCGCCTCAGTTCAGGAAGTCCTTGAGCTTCTTGCTGCGGGAGGGGTGCCGCAGCTTACGCAGGGCCTTGGCCTCGATCTGGCGGATACGCTCACGGGTGACGTTGAACTCCTTGCCTACCTCTTCCAGCGTGCGGGTACGGCCGTCCTCGATACCGAAGCGCAGCTTCAGCACCTTCTCCTCCCGGGGCGTCAGGGTACCCAGCACGTCCACCAGCTGCTCCTTCAGCAGCGTGAAGCTGGCGGCCTCGCTGGGCTCGGATGCGGCCTCGTCGGGGATGAAGTCGCCCAGATGGCTGTCCTCCTCCTCGCCGATGGGCGTCTCCAACGACACGGGCTCCTGGGCGATCTTCAATATCTCGCGGACCTTGTCCACGGGCATATTCATCTCGGCGCTGATCTCCTCGGGGCTGGGGTCGTGGCCCAACTCCTGCAGCAGCTGGCGGGACACACGGATGACCTTGTTGATGGTCTCCACCATGTGGACGGGGATGCGGATGGTACGCGCCTGATCGGCGATGGCGCGGGTGATGGCCTGACGGATCCACCAGGTGGCGTAGGTGGAGAACTTATAGCCCTTGGTGTAGTCGAACTTCTCCACGGCCTTGATCAGGCCCAGATTGCCCTCCTGGATCAGGTCCAGGAACAGCATACCGCGGCCCACATAGCGCTTGGCGATGGACACCACCAGACGCAGATTGGCCTCGGCCAGCTGCTGCTTGGCCTTCTCGCCGGCCTTGATCTGCTTTTTCAGCTCGGCCATCTCCGCCTCAGGGATGGTCTCGCCGTCCGCCTCGGCCTGCGCCACACGCGCCTCGGCCTCGCGGCCGGCGGACATAACGGTGGCCAGCTCCACCTCCTGATCGGCGGTCAGCAGGGGCACCTTGCCGATCTCCTTCAGGTACATACGCACGGGATCGTCAATGTTGAAGCTGTCCACCAGCGTGTTGGGGTCGACCAGCTCCTCCTCCTCGATCTCGGCGATCTCATCCATAGCGGGCTCGCCATCCTCATCGGGCAGGTCGGCCAGGAAATCCTCGCTGCCTACCTCGATGCCCAACTGCTCCAGAGAGTCGTAGATGGAGTCCATCTGCTCGCTCTCCAGGTCCAGCTCGTCCAGCACGTCGGACAACTCACCGGCATCCAGCTTGCCCTTCTTCTTACCCTTGGTAAACAGGTCGCGCAGCTTCTCGTTGCCGTTCAGCAGCGCGGCCGCCGGCAGGGACGCGATGGTCTTTTCGTCCAGGCCGCCCTTGGCGGGCTTGTCCTGCGCCGGCGCGGCCTCCTGCAAAAGCTGGTCCGCCATCTGCTCCAACTGCTCCGCGGTGTACTTTTCTTCGGTCATGTTCGCTTTCCTCCGTAACCTTTTTTATCTTTATACGTCTCCATCGCCGCCGCCAGCGGATCCGTGCCGCCGGTGCGCTTGGTGTGTTCTTCCCGAATGATGCGTATGTAATCCGCCAGCGCCTGCGGCGCGTTGGCTGCGGATTCCGGTTTTTGCAGCAGCGCCGTTAGGTGGTTCATCTCCTCCGGCGTCAGCACCGCGGCCAGCGCCGCCATGCTCGCGTGCCCCCGCCGCTGCCACAGCTCGCCGTAGATGCGGCCCAGCAGCGGCGAAGAGAATTCCTCCGGCCGCACCGGCATTTCCGGCGGGAACAGGCTCTCGTCCTGCATCAGCAGACGGATAACGCCCTCCTCCGCCAGCGCGCTGCGTACATTCTGATAACGGATGCTGCGGTCCGCGGGCTGCAGGGCCGATATCGGGTTCATCTCCTGACGCTCCTGCGCCTTCCGTGCCTTGGCCTGCACCCGCTTGGCGGCCCGCTGGACCTCCATCCGCATGGCCTCTACCGGCAGGGACGCCGCCTCGGCGGCCCGGGTGGTATATACCTCCCGTCCCACAGGATCATTTAATTTACATAATGTTTCAGCAATCTCCCCCGCGTAGGCGATGCGGCCCTTGTCGTCCTTCAGGTCATACTTGGCCGCGATCTCAGACATCGTGAATTCAATGCCGTTTGCGCTGCCGGAAAGCAGCTGCTCAAACGCGTCCCTACCCTGGTATTTGATAAAGTCATCGGCATCCTGCTTTACATAATGCCCATCCACCAATCGCTGCGGCAGACGCAGGACCTTCACGGTGAACTCGCTGTTCTGCAGCAGCTCCAGCGCCCGGTCCGTGGCCATCTGGCCCGCGCCATCGTTGTCATAGCACAGCACCAGCTCCTTGGTGAAGCGGCTCAGCAGACGTATCTGCTCCTGGGTCAGCGCCGTGCCCATGCAGGCCACCGCGTTGTCGAACCCCGCCTGATGCAGCGTCACCACGTCCAGGTTGCCCTCGCACAGGATCATGTTGGGCCGCTTGGTCTTTTTGGCCAGGTTCAGGCCGTAGAGCACCCGGCGCTTGCTGTAGGCCACCGTTTCGGTGGTGTTCATATATTTCGGCTCCGACTTGTCGATCACGCGGCTGCCGAAGCCCACCACGTCGCCCCGCACATCGATGACCGGCAGCATCAGCCGGTTGCGGAACTTATCGTACAGCCCGCCGTTTTTCCCGTTGACCACCAGCCCGGAGGCCAGCAGCTCCTGCTTGGTGAAGCCCTTGTCCGTCATGGCGCGGAGCAGCGCGTCCCACTGGTCCAACGAAGCGCCCATGCCGAAGCGCACCGCGATGCCGCGCCGTATCTGCCGCTTGTCCAGATACGCCTGCACCGCCGCACCCTGCGGAAGCTGCAGCTGGTCATAGTACCACCGCGCCGCCGCGCGGTTCAGCTCCAGCACCCGCCGCCGCAGCCGGTCAGCATTGCTGCGGGACTCGTCCTCCGCCGGCAGCGGGATGTTGGCCCGCTTGGCCAGGAACTCCACCGCCTCCGGGAACGACAGGCCCTCGATCTCCATAATAAAATTGATGACGCCGCCGCCCTTTTTGCAGCCGAAGCAGTGGTAGATCTGCTTGTCCGGCGCTACGGAAAATGAGGGCGTTTTCTCGTTGTGGAAGGGGCACAGGCCGAACAGGTTGCCGCCCTTGCGTGTCAGCGTCACGTAGCTGGATACCACATCCGCGATGTCGTTCCGCGCCACCACTTCGTCCAGAAACTGGTCGCTGAAATGCACGAAAAGCCCTCCTTTCCCCCGCCGAACCGCGGTGCAAAATAAATCTGACAATATACTATACCAAAAAACTTCCTCAAATCCTCTTTTTTCGCAAAAGTTTTTAGCCGTGACGGATGAGGTGCCATAAAAAAAGAAAAGCCCCGTAGGAACGCAGCATTTACTATTCCTCCCGCGGCAGCGGGAGGGATAATTAAACACAAAAAAAGAAAGGCCCGCTGGGCCTTTCTCTTTTTTGAGTTTAATTAGAACTCCTTTTTCTTGCCGATGACGACGGCGGAGCCGGCGACGGAGGTCAGAGCCATACCGACGTACATAGCGATACCAGCGTCAAAGGTCTTGGGGCTGGAAGTGCCATCAGCGGGCTTGGTGTCAGCGGTCTTGTCAGCGACAACCCACACACCAGCGGCCAACTCAGCGGTAGCACCGGAGGGAACCTCAGTGTAGTACTCATAAGCCTTACCAGTAGCGCCGCATGCAGAGCACTTAGCAGTCAGCTTCTCCAGGTCCACAACCCAAGTGTGAGGAACCAGCAGTTCATCGAGGGTCTTCTCATCGTCAACACGCTCAACAGCGGTCATGACACCGTTGACCATCAGATACTCGGTATTATCGTCAATATCATCAGTAGCAACCTTCACAAACAGATAGGTCTCATCGTCCGCCTCATCAACAGCGGTGAAGAACTTATCAGTCTTGGTGTAGTTAGCAGCCTTGTAGTCAAACTGGCCGCACTTGGTGCCCAGATTGGTGTAAGCAGTACCCTCGCCATTGTAGATAACGCTAACAACCTCAGTCAGATACATAGCGACAGTGGTCTTGCCAGCATACTTCAGAACATAAGTGGCGTCAGCGGCCTTGTCAGCTTTCACGAAATACTTGCCTTCAAACTGGTTGACAGTAGTGCCTTCGTTCTCACCCGCGATCATCTTAGTCAGGGTGTAATAGGCAATCTGATTGGCATCCTTGTCAGCCTTCTCATAGGTCAGAGTGACCTCTGTGGCTACTTCAGCAGAACTATTCTTGCCGAAGACGTCGTACTTCTGCTCCGCCGCGAAAGCGGTGGTGCACAGTGCCAGAGCCATGACCATGGCCAGCACAGTTGCAATGATCTTCTTCATGTTTGTTTCCTCCATAAAAATTTGTTTGTGTCCGGTTCGGCTTCATCCTCCGAGACAGCGTTTACAACGTAAACATCATTATGTTGTAAAAATTTTTACGGTTTTTATTGCCAGTTATTTCCATTTTTGAGACAGCGCCGCCGCGCCGTTAAAAATCGCCCAAAATTGGAAATAACTTCCATTTCTTCCATAATTTACCAGTAATTTACGCAATTTATCTGAGCACCTGCAAAGCGTAATTCTTGTGTAACGCAGCATTTATGCAATTCAAATGGAGATTTTCAAAAAATGCAACAACTTAGCTGGAAAAATTTTCCAGTCAAAATCGAAAAGTCATTATGTAAACTATTCGGCCCGAAATACGCCCCAAATCCCGTTCATAATTCGGTTACAATTCATTCGGTGAAAGCGTTGTCTGTGTTTTTGTGCGTAAAAGGAGCTTCGCCGCCCCGGCGGCGCGGAGGCTTACGCGGCCACTTGCCCCAGCCACGGTAGGGACGTTTTCTTCTCCCGGGCGGGCGATTATCAAATCGCGCCTATTGCCTGCACTTTTCTGAACACACCGGCGTAGAGGCGTTGAACAGCGCGAAAAATTGGCTAAAAACGCGAATTATCCTTGAAAAACAGTTTGTGAAGTGGTATCGTACTATTTGGCCTTGCAGGGGGCTGCGGCATAGGGGTACGCCGCACGGCAGGGGGGATCAACAAGGGGACACGAAGCCGAGGGGGGCTCACTGCGCGGGAGAATGTACAGTGCACGAGCGCGCTTCGCAGGGGGCAAAGGCTCCCGGGAGACGGATATCCGTCCCCCGGGAGCTTTTTTCTGTGCAGCTTTTCGGTTCTCTTAAAAATTTCCTGCGGTTTTCTTGCTTTTATCGAAAAATATGGTATACTGATAGCACTTGTATTGCGCCGTATGGACCGAGCGCTGTCTGGACACACTATGTTTGGCGCTTTTGACGCCGGCACAGCGCCGCCGCATACAAGCACCGATGACTTGAAAAGAGGGAAATTGCCTTGAATAAATACATGATCCGCGGCGGACGAGAGCTTTTTGGTGAAGTGACCGTCAGCGGTGCGAAAAACGCCGCTGTAGCTATCATCCCTGCCGCCCTGCTGGTGGATGGCGTATGCCGTATCGAGAACATCCCCCAGATCAGCGATGTGACCCTGTTCTTCTCTATTCTGGAGGAGCTGGGCGCAAAGGTGCGCGTGCTGAACCAGCACGCCATTGAGATCGACTGCCACGCCATCCACTCCACCCGCCCGTCCTACGACCTGGCGCGGCGTATCCGCGCCAGTTACTACCTGCTGGGTGCGCTGCTGGGCCGCTTCGGCCAGGCCACCGTGGCCATGCCCGGCGGCTGCAACTTCGGCGTCCGGCCCATCGACCAGCATATCAAGGGCTTCACCACCATGGGCGCTGAGGTGTCCGTGGAGGGCGGCTTCATCCACACCGCGGCCAGAAACGGCCGTCTGGTGGGTGCGCCGGTATATCTGGACGTGGTGAGCGTGGGGGCCACCATGAATATTATGATGGCCGCGGCACTGGCCGAGGGTACCACCACGATCGAAAACGCCGCCAAGGAACCGCACATCGTGGATCTGGCCAACTTCCTGAACTCCATGGGCGCCGACATCAAAGGCGCGGGCACGGATTCCATCAAGATCCGCGGCGTGAAGCGCCTGACCGGCGGCTCTTACGGCATTATTCCCGACCAAATCGAGGCCGGCACCTATATGGCCGCCGTGGCGGCCACCGGCGGCCAGCTGCTGCTGAAGAACGTCATCCCCAAGCACATGGAGTGCATCAGCGCCAAGCTGATGGAAATGGGCGTATCCGTCACAGAAGATGACGACTCTTTGCTGGTACGGCGCAGCGGTCCGCTGACAAAGACCAACGTCAAAACGCTGCCCTATCCCGGCTTCCCCACGGATATGCAGCCCCAGATCACCGCGGTGCTGGCACTGGCAGCGGGGACAAGCCTGGTGACCGAGGGCGTATACGGTGCCAACCGCTTCAAGTATGTGGATGAACTGAAGCGCCTGGGTGCACACATTCAGGTGGACGGCAAGGTGGCGGTTGTAGAGGGCGTGAAACAGCTGGTGGGTGCCCCCATTCAGGCCTGCGATCTTCGCGCCGGCGCAGCACTGGTCATTGCCGGTCTTGCGGCGCAGGGCACCACCGAGCTGAGCCACATCAACTATATCGAGCGCGGCTACGAGGATCTGGTGGGCAAGCTCCGTGCGGTGGGCGCGGATATCTCCCTGGTGGACGTGCCCGATGAGGCTGACACCGAGACCCACGCAGGATAACACGAAGCCATCCAGCGCCCGCTGCGAGAGGCCGCAGCCAACTGCGGCTTGCCGCGGCGGGCGTTTTCGTTCAGAGAGGACATAGACTATTGTTGACCGTACATATCTTAGCCAGTGGGTCGGAGGGAAACTGCCTGCTGGTCAGCGCCGGCGGGACCCACCTTCTGGTGGACGCCGGTATCTCCGCGCGGCGAATATGCGGCGCCCTGCAGGCGCTTGCCCTGTCCCCGGCGGATATCTCCGGCGTTTTGCTGACCCATGAGCACACGGACCACATTTGCGGCGTGGCGACGCTGACAAAGCAGCACCGCCTGCCGCTGTACGCCAGCCGTGGAACGGCGGAAGCCCTGTACCGCAAGAGTTCCTGCGTGTCGGATGTACTGCGTGTCATTCCGAGGGCAGGCGCTTTCGACATCGGGAACACCCGGATCACCGTATTCCCCACCAGCCATGACGCCACGGAAAGCATCGATTTTCGTGTGGATCACGACGGGGCGAGCATCGGGATACTCACGGATACGGGCGTTGTCACGCCGGAGGCCGAGCAGGCGCTACAGGGCGTGGGACTGCTGGTGCTGGAGAGCAACCACGACGAGGAATGGCTGCTCTCCGGGCCGTATCCCTATTACCTGAAGCAGCGTATTCTGGGCACGCGGGGCCACCTGTCCAACGCCGCAGCCGGCGCGTTTGCCCGGCGGCTGGCAGAAGGTGGGACGCGGCAGTTCGTGCTGGCCCATCTGAGCCGGGAAAACAATACCCCGGAGCGGGCACGGCAGACACTGGAACGGGCGTTGGCGGGACTGGACGCCGCCGTGACCGTGGCGCCGCGGTCGGAGCTCAGCGGGCCGTACACGGCGGAGGTATACGTATGCAGCGAGTGACTGTATTGTGCGTAGGCAAGCTGAAAGAGAAGTTCTACATCGACGCGGCGGCGGAGTACGTCAAACGGCTGCAGCGATCCTGCAAGCTGGACGTCGTGGAGCTGCCGGAATACCGCCTGCCGGAGGAGCCCTCCCCGGCGGAGATACAGAAGGCCCTGCAGGCCGAGGGCGCGGCCATCCGGGAGCGTCTGCCCAAGGGCGGCGCGGTGGTGGCCCTGTGCATCGAGGGCAAGCCCTGCTCCAGCGAGGAGCTGAGCCGCCGGATGGCGGACTTCGGCGTGCAGGGAAAGACGCAGATCACCTTTCTCATCGGCGGCAGCGTGGGACTCAGCGAGGACGTGAAAAAGCTGGCCGACTGGCGGCTGTCCATGTCCCCCATGACCTTCCCGCACCACATGGCCCGCATTATGCTGCTGGAGCAGCTCTACCGGGCATACCAGATCGCCGCCGGGACAAAATACCACAAATAGGAGGCAGACTATGGACAACTGGAATTTCACCGGAAAGCCGGACGTCCCCGCGTGGCCCAAGGACCCGCAGGGGCAGGACGAGAAGGCCGTGCTGCTGATGCAGACCTTCGATTCTCCCGCCGACACGGACATGATCATCTCCCTGCTGGCGGCCTACGGCATCCCCTGCTTCAAGTATTACGATCTGGATGGCGGCGCGGGAAAGGTCATCAACGGCTTTTCCGGCTACGGCGCCAGCCTGTATGTGCCCGAAGCGCAGCTGGAGGAGGCAAAGGACCTGCTGGCCTCCCGGCCGGTGGAGGACGAGGAAACGAAAGAACACGCCTGAAAGGAGTTTTTGAATATGCTGGACTATAAGAGGGAATACGAGCGTTGGCTGGCCAGCGACGCTCTGAACGCCGACGAAAAGGCCGAACTGCAGGCCATCGCCGGGGACGAGAAGGAGATCGAGAGCCGGTTCTACGGCCCGCTGGAATTCGGTACCGCCGGACTGCGGGGCACCATGAAGGTGGGCCTGCACCAGATGAACGTACACGTCATTCGCTGGGCCACACAGGGCTTTGCCGACGTTATCGCCGCCGAGGGCGACGAGGCCAAACAAAAGGGCGTGGCCATCTGCATGGACTGCCGCGTGAACAGCATGGCCTTTGCCCGCGCCGCAGCGGAGGTCTGCGCCGCCAATGGCATCCGCGTGCGTATTTTCGAGTCCCTGCGCCCCACGCCGGAGCTGAGCTTCGCCGTGCGGTACTATGGCTGCCAGGCGGGCATCAACGTCACCGCCAGCCACAACCCCAAGGAATACAACGGTTACAAGGTCTACTGGGCCGACGGTGCGCAGCTGCCGCCCCAGCACGCCGCCGCCATCGCCGCCCGTCTGGAGCAGATCGACATCTTCACCGGCGTGAAGCGCATGGCCTTTGACGACGCGGTGAAGGCCGGTCTTATCACCCTGCTGGGTGAGGAGACGGACAAGATGTTCATGTCCAACGTCATGGCTATGATCAATGACCGTGCCTCCGTCGCCCAGGTAGCCGACAGCTTCAAGGTGGTATACACCCCCTTCCACGGCTGCGGCTGGAAGCTGGTGCCGGAGGCTCTGCGCGGCCTGGGTGTGAAGAACCTGTACTGCGTAGAGCAGCAGATGGTGCTGGATGGCACGTTCCCCACGGTGGCCTCCCCCAATCCGGAGAACCCGGAGGGCTTCTATCTGGCCATCGAGCTGGCCGACAAGGTGGGTGCGGACTTCATTCTGGGCACCGACCCGGACAGCGATCGTGTGGGCATTATGGTCCGCGGCGCGGACGGCAAGTTCATCGCCGTCACCGGCAACCAGACCGGTGTGCTGCTGCTGGATTACCTGATCGGCGCCATGCGCCGGGCGGGTAAGATGCCGGAGCATCCCTATTTCCTCAAGACCATCGTCACCACCGAGATGGCCCGCAAGGTGGCCGAGAGCAACGGCGTCACCTGCTGCGACACGTTCACCGGTTTCAAGTTCATGGCCGAGAAGAAGAACGCGCTGGAGGCCGCCGGCGAGGGTCACGTCATCATGTCCTATGAGGAGAGCTACGGCTATATGCTGGGCGACTACGTGCGGGATAAGGACGCCGTCACCGCGTCCCTGCTGATCACGGAGATGGCCGCTTGGTACGCCGCCAAGGGCATGACGCTGTATGACGCCCTGCAGGCACTGTACAAGAAGTACGGCTGGTACGGCGAAAAGACCCATAACCTGGTCATGCCCGGTCTGGATGGCCTGGAAAAGATGGCGGCTCTGATGAAGCGCCTGCGTACCGCGCCCCCGGCCAACATCGCCGGTGTGGATGTGGTGGTCCGCAAGGATTATCAGGACGGCAGCACCGTGGACTGCGCCACCGGGAATGTCGGTAAAATGGAGCTGTCCGGCAGCAACGTCCTGCGCTTCGAGCTGGCCGACGGCACCACGATCCTGGTGCGGCCCTCTGGTACCGAGCCGAAGATCAAGGTGTATATCCTCACCAAGGGCGTCGACGCTGCTGAACGCGACGCCAATATCGAGAAGTATTCCGCCTGGGTCAAAACCCTGACAGAGTAAAACTATCTTTACTATCCCTCCCGCGGCAGCGGGAGGGATAATTAAGCACAAAAAAAGAAAGGCCCAATGGGCCTTTCTTTTTTTGTGTTTAATTAGAACTCCTTTTTCTTGCCGATGACGACGGCGGAGCCGGCGACGGAGGTCAGAGCCATACCGACGTACATAGCGATGCCAGCGTCAAAGGTCTTGGGGGAGGGCTTGGTGTTCTTGTCAGTGGAGGGATTAGTGGTGGAACCAGTGTACAGGTAACCCTCGGGAGAACCGGTGTACAGAGCGTTAGCAGCGATGGCCACGGAATCCTTGGCAGCATCAGCAACAGTGTAGTACTTGGTGTAGGTGTACACAGCGCCGCAGGTGGCGCACTTAGCGGTAGCCAGAGTGCCATCGGCTGCGAAGGTGTAGGTAGCGCCGGAAGCCTTGGTGAAATCGTGGGGAACAACAGTGTAATCGGTGCCCTTCTTAGCCTGCTTGACCTTCACGACCTCGTTGTTCACCAGCAGATAGATGGTGCCAGTGGTATCCTCAACATAGTAGTTAGTGGTTTTAGCGCCATCCTTGGCAGTGAAGAAGGTTTTGTCCTTAACGCTATCGTCCTTCTTCATCTCACCGCACTTGGAGCCGAAGGTCTTGTAGATTTCGCCAACATAGTTGTACTTGCCATCGTTGTCGGTAGCAACCAGATACTTATAGACGGCACCATCCTTGTACAGGATGTAGGTTGCATTCTCAGCAGAAGCCTCAACGAACTTGGTATCGGTCAGGGCAACGTTGGCAGCGCCCGTCAGGGTGTACATAGCAACAGAGCCAGAAACGACACCATCAGTAGTGGTGGTAGAAGCATTGGTGACGGCAACAGTCGCAATCTCCTTCTTCGTCTTGTTGGTGTCAGAAATCTCAACCAACTCATACTTTTCCGCAGCGAACGCCACGGTGCACAGTGCCAGAGCCATGACCATGGCCAGCACAGTTGCAATGATCTTCTTCATGTTTGTTTCCTCCATAAAAATTTGTTTGTGTCCGGCTCGGCTTTGTCACTCGGACCACCGTTTACAACGTAAACATCATTATGTTGTAAAAATTTTTACAGATTTTATTACCAGTTATTTCCATTTTTAAGGTAGTGACATCGCGCTGTTAAAAATCGCCCGGAATTGGAAATAATTTCCATTTCTTCCATAATTTACCAGTAATTTACGCAATTCATCTGAGCGCCTGTAAAGCGTAATTCTTATGTAACGCAGCATTTATGCAATTCAAATCGAGATTTTCAAAAAATGCAACAACTTAACTGGAAAAATTTTCCAGTCAAAATCGAAAAGTCATTATGTAAACTATATAGCCCAAAATACAGCCAAAATCCCGTTCATAATTCGGTTACAATTTATTCGACGAAAGCGTTGTCTGCGTTTTGTGCGTAAAAGGAGCTTCGCCGTCCCGGCGGCGCGGAGGCTGGCGCGGAGGCTTACGCGGCCACTTGCCCCAGCCACGGTAGGGGCGTTTTCTTCTCCCGGGCGGGCGATTATCAAATCGCGCCAAAGCCGCCCTTCGGGCGGCTTTGGAAGGTGCGCCCCCGGGCGCGGGGGCACATCTGTGAATGTTCCGTTAAGATGTCGTTAAGAAATCGCCAATTTTCTTGAAAACCAGATTTCAGAGTGCTACCATGAAACAACGTAGGGGGCGCGAGGTACAGGCCCCGCGCGACAGGAGGGGAGCTCCCGGGCGGCAGATATCATCTGTTGCCCGGGAGCCTTGCTTTGCCTGCAGAAAAACCCCACCGGCCGCGTTCTTACACAGCCGGTTGGGTTTACCATAATGTGTGTTATTGTTAACTTACAGATGCTTTTCCGGGGCCTGCATGTCCCTGCTGATCTGCTTGGCGTAGCGGTCCTCTTCGCTGAACACGCAGCCGCAGTACTTCTGCATATACAGCCCCAACTCGCGGGCCTCCTGCTGCCCCTGGCGGAAACCGGGACGAAAATCACGGTACAGGAATGTCACACCGTACTGCACGGACACCTCCTCAGCGGTTTGACGCAGCAACTCATGGTTCTGGTATGGGCTGACAAATAGGGTGCTGGAAAAGCTCTCAAATCCGTGTTCAGATGCATAGCGGGCGGTCTGCTCCAGCCGCAGGCGATAGCAATGGCCGCAGCGGCGGTCGATGTCCTCTGCCACGGCGCGGCAAAAGTCCCGCAGGCCGTAGTCCTCCTGCACGATCAGTTCCACGCCCACAGACGGCGCATAGGCCATCAGTGTGTCGCGGCGGGCCTTGTACTCCTGATAGGGGTGGATGTTGGGGTTATACCAATAGGATACCGGCTCGATACCCTCGGCCCGGAGCAGCTGGATACAGGCCACGGAACAAGGCGCACAGCAGGTGTGCAGCAGCGTTTTCGTCATTTCTGTTTCCTCTTTCCAAAGGGCAGGCGGACGTTGCCCAGCAGTTCCTTCAGCGGTTTTCCGGCGGCCTCGCGGGGCTGCAGGGCGGACAGGAACCGGGCGCAGACCTGGCGGAAAGGCTCCTGCTCCAGCGCGTCGAAGAACCGGGAGCGATCCACGGATACCGGCGTAGGTGAGCGCAGCGCACGGTCGGCGGCCACGGCCTCGGCCAGGCCGCAGCGTCGGCGGTGAAGCGGCAGACTGTCGAACATCTGGGCGCCCTTAGCGGTATTGATGAGCAGCAGCGATACGCCCAGGCGCTTTTCCTCCGGGGTGATGGCGCCGCCGGTCATGTCGCACAGCGTCAGGTCACCGGTACGGTCCGTGCTGGTATAGCCGCAGGTGTGGCAGGCAGGTCGCAGGAATATACCCCGCGCCAGCCCGCGGCCCACCTCGGACCGCAGCAGCGGCGCGTCGTACTGTCCGCCGTTTTCAAAGGTCACGTGGAAACGGCGCGTGCTTTCACCGTTCAGCTTGCCGCGGAAGTCCACGGACAGGGGCTTCTGCTGCTTGATGTACGCCATGGAGCGCACGAATTTTTCCCACACGCCGGGGCTGCCCACGCCGCTGCAGGCCACGTCACAGGTGATGAGCCGTTCCGGGTGCTCGCCCAGATAGCGGTACAGGCCGTCCACCTGGCAGGGCGTACCGGAAAACAGCACCTGCCGGCCCTGATCCAGATACAGCCGTACCTGCTGATAGCTCTCACCCACGTCGCTCTGCACCGGCTTGCTCCCCCGCAGTTGGGGCAGATCGTGCCGGTTTTTCACGGCGATGTGGCTGACCCGCAGGCCGCTGTCCAGTGCCGCGCCGAACACCACGCCGCCGCCCTCCAGCACGTATTCCGCCAGGGCGGAGAATGCGCCGCCGGCGGTGGAGTCACGCCGCACGGCCTCGTCGCCGTTCCAGACGATGAACGCCGCCGGCTCCGTGCGCGGCTCCCGCTGCTTCAGCACCGGACAGATATGCGTGCAGTGGCCGCACTGGACGCAGCCGTCGGTCACCTGCGGGTACAGAAAGCCCTCCCGGTCCGGCACCATGCGGATAGCGCCCTTGGGACAGCCATTGCAGCACGCGGCGCAGCCGGTGCATCGCTCCCGCGGGGCCAGCTGCGGCGCGGTATTCATCTCGGTCATGGCGGCCACCTCCTGGCTCGATTTCTCCCGCACATTGTACCACACGCCGGCAAAAAGCACAAGTGCGCCGAAGAACTGTCCGTTTTTTCGGACAGCAAACTTGGTAAGATGGGTACAGTCAAAGGAAGAACACTGAATTCATGATATTGGAGGTGCCGTATGCACAAGTTTTTTGACTATCTCGCGCCCGACCTGCCGGTGAAGACCATCGGCGAGCTGGCGGGCTACATCCGGCGCTTTGCAGCGCTGTTCAGCGGCGGCGTGCCGGTGGAGGGCCATATGGGCGGCGTGGCGTTCTGCGCCACGGAGCAGCCCGGCGGCGGTGTCCGCGTCCACTGGGTGCAGGTGGACCGCCAGCGAATCCCGGTGGACGCCACCGTCTGACGCGCTTTTCTTCGGGGTAGCTGCACGGCAGGGAAACAGGGAGACGCCATAGGCGTCTCCCTGTTTCCCTTGCGTTTCCGACAGCATGGGAGTATAATACATTTAATATGACTTTTTCCGCAAGGAGGTAAGACGGCGTGATCGTGTTGGATCTGGAATGGAACCAGCCCTTTGGCGGGCGGCGCATGGAGGAGATCATTCAGATCGGCGCGGTGCGGCTGGCGCGCCCCGGCGGCCCCGTGGTGGACGCATTCAACGCCCACATCCGGCCGTCCATCTACCGAAAGCTGTCGCCTGTGGCGAAAAAGTTGCCGGAATCCGCCCAGGCGCTGACGTCTGAGCTGGACTTCCCCGCGGCGTATCAGGCGTTTCTGGACTGGTGCGGCGAGGATACCCTGTGGGCCGAGTGGGGTGCCCAGGACCACGGCGTGCTGGCCGCCAACGCCGCCTATTGGAAGCTGCCCGCGCCGCCGGTCACGGCGTGCATCGATCTGCAGGCTGCCTTCTGCCGGACGCTGGAGATCGGCCTGGGTAGGCGTATAGCGTTGGAGCAGGCGGCGGAGTACTGCGGCCTGCCGCTGATCTATGAGTTCCACAACGCCCTGCACGATGCGCTGTACGCGGCGCTGATCACCGCGTGGCTGACGGAGAGCTCTCTGCTGCCCACCGCGCCCCGGGCTGAAGCCAAGCATAAGCGCCGCCGCGGCGTTAAGTTCAGCCGTGAGACGTACCCCAAGCAGCCCCGGCAGAAGATCACACCGCTGCCGGAGCGTGAGCAGCTGCTCAACAGCCGTCAGGCGCGTATCGTGCCCTGCCCCCTGTGCCGCCAGCCCGGGGCCGTGGAGTCGTGGTATCCCCAGGGCGACGTGTATTACGGCGTGTTCCGCTGTGAAAACCACGGCCTGTTCCCCGTGCGGATGTCCGTGGTGCACCGTGAGGACGGCAGCTGGCAGGGTCGCCGCGTGGTGCCGCCCCTGACCGACCCGGAGCGAGCCGCCTTTGCCGCCGCCCGGGAGAACGAGCCCTTCCACTGCACCCGCGAAAAAGCCAAGCGCCGCCGCAGGCACAGAAAAGCGAAGTGAACGAGAGAAGCCTTCCCCCGTCAGGGAGAACCGCAAAAGAACCGCCGCCGGGCGGTTCTTTTTTGCGGTTGTCTACCCCGGGGGAGGTATAATTAAACACAAAAAAAGAAGCACCCCGCAGAAAAGCAGCTTTTACTATTCCTCCCGCGGCAGCGGGAGGAATATATATTTATCCTCCGCGGCAGCGGGAGGTATATATAAATATCCCCCGCGGCAGCAGGGGATATTTATTTCGTCCGCGCCGTCAGGCGCGGGCTGATTAAGCACAAAAAAAGAAAGGCCCAGCGGGCAAGCAATCTTTACTATCCCTCCCGCGACAGCGGGAGGGTTATATATTTATCTCACCCCGTCAGGGGTGAGATATTATCTATCCCTGGCCGTTAGGCCAGGGATAATTAAACACAAAAAAAGAAAGGCCCAATGGGCCTTTCTCTTTTTTGAGTTTAATTAGAACTCCTTTTTCTTGCCGATGACGACGGCGGAGCCGGCGACGGAGGTCAGAGCCATACCGACGTACATAGCGATACCAGCGTCAAAGGTCTTGGGGGACTTGTTGCCATCAGTCTTGGTGTCGGTCTTACCGTTGATCCAGCCGATCACATAACCACCCTCAACGTCGGTCATGGTAGCGCCAGCAGCCTCAGCAGCCTCAACGGTCTTATACACGGTAGCGACAGTGCCGCACTTCTTGCACTTGTAGGTGGCAACAGTGTCATCCTTAGCATAGGAAGCAACCTTCCACTGATGCTTGGTCAGGCCTTCGGACAGAGCAGTAACAGCAACCAGCTTGCCGTCAACGAGGACGTTGGTGGAGCCATCCTTGACGTAGTAAGTGGTCTTACCATCATCATTGGTGTAGGAATAGTACGTGCCATTGGGATCCTTGTCCAGCTGCTCGCACTTGTCACCCACATTGGTAAACAGCTTAGCAGTGTTATCATAGTTCAGTGTGCCGTTGGGAGCATCCTTCAGATACAGGGGTGCACGACCGTCAGCAGTCAGCTTCAGAGTGTAGTCAGCAGCGGTAGCAGCAATCTTGTAGCCCCAAGATTCGCCACTCGCCTCAGAGCAAACGACCAAATAGCCAGCTGCACTGGTCTTTGTAGCGCTAATAGACTCAACCTTGAAACCCTCGTGATTGGCCGTAATGTCTTCGCCCTTGTTGTTGTAGGCCTTGGCGTAGACGACAGCGCTCGCCGCAAACGCGGTGGTGCACAGTGCCAGAGCCATGACCATGGCCAGCACAGTTGCAATGATCTTCTTCATGTTTGTTTCCTCCATAAAAATTTGTTTGCGTCCGGTTCGGCTTTGTCACTCGGACCACCGTTTACAACGTAAACATCATTATGTTGTAAAAATTTTTACAGATTTTATTACCAGTTATTTCCATTTTTGAGGGAGTGACACCGCACCGTTAAAAATCGCCCGGAAATGGAAATAATTTCCATTTCTTCCATAATTTACCAGTAATTTACGCAATTTCTCTGAGCGCCTGTAAAGCGTAATTCTTGTGTAACGCAGCATTTATGCAATTCAAGTCGAGATTTTCAAAAAACGCAACAACTTAGCTGGAAAAATTTTCCAGCTAAAATCGAAAAGTCATTATGTAAACTGTTTTGACGCTGATAGCGGCCAAAAGCCGTTCATAATTCGGTTACAATTTATTCGGCGAAAGCGTTGTCTGCGTTTTTGTGCATAAAAGGAGGTGTGCCCCCGGGCGCGGGGGTACATCTGTGAATGTTCCGTTAAGATGCCGTTAAGAAATCGCCAATTTTCTTGAAAACCAGATTTCAGAGTGCTACCATGAAACAACGTAGGGGGCGCGAGGTACAGGCCCCGCGCGACAGGAGGGGAGCTCCCGGGCGGCAGATATCATCTGTTGCCCGGGAGCCTTGTTTTGCTGTGCAGAGAAAAAAGCCGCCCGAGGGCGGCTTTTTATCCGTGAAGAAATACGTACAAAGCAGAAAGCCCCGGCAGAGCCGGGGCTTTCTGCCCTATGACCGGTTTCAGTTCTCCTCTTCCGCGCGCAGGTAGATCGTCAACAGAGACAACAGCTCTGAAACAGAAGGCTTCTCCGTCAAGTGTCGATGTGCGAGCTCTGACAGCTTCTCCGGCGCCGTGTTCCAGGCAACGTTTGCGGCGCGGCGCAGGCCGCGCTCCACGCACTTCCAGTTTGTGTCAAAGCAGCGCGCCACGTCCGGATACACGTGCTTTGTGACCAGCAGAAGCCTGTCCGGCTCCCGCAGCGACAGCCGAAGCGCCTCTGCCATATAAAAATAGCAGACGCTGCTCGGCAACAACCCCAAGCCGCACAATGTGCGGCTCACATCCCCCTTATCCATGGATGCTACGCCACCTCTTTACCGTCTAATTTTTCTGTAATTTTGCGAAAGTCGTTCAGAAGCTCTGCCACCTCATCTTCCTTCAGTATGAGGAGCAGGGCCATCAATGCCGGGGCGGAAAAGCAGAATTTTCCACGTTCCAGGTCGCCGTAGGCCCGCGCCGTGATGCGAAGCTTTTCGGCCATTTCTTCCTGTGTAAGCCCACGGCGCTGCCGCAGTTGGCACACATAGCTTGACAGATGCTCCCGCACCGCGTCCTTATACTCCTGCATGGCAAATACCTCCGTTTCCGCTTTATAAGAAGATGATAGCGCAGCGGGAAGTTTACTTCCACGAAGCATACTTCCATTTATTGGCTTTTTTGTCATGAAATAGCGAAAGCGGTACACGGTGCAGCGGGACAACGCAGGGTAAAAAGGGCAAAAACAGGCTGACAAAACTATTGCATTTTTGGAGAAATCGTTGTAAAATACAGATGACAATCCAAGATTGGTAGCTGTAAGGAAGTGCTTCGCGCACGGGCTGAAACTATCACTCGGCGGACGCTTGAGTGTTTCAAACCCTCGGAAACAGGGTTTGGGGCACTTTTTGTTTACCGGGGAGTAGAGCCATATTGGGGAGAACACACGAACACTATCGGAAACAAAGGAGGAATACACATGGTTCTGGTAACAAATGGACGGCTCATTACCCGCGACAGTGAGGGCAAGGGCTACTATGAGCACGGCGCGGTGGCCTACGAGGGCGCCAAGATCGTGGAGGTAGGTGAGGAAGCCGCTCTGCGGGCAAAATATGCCGATGCCGAGATCGTTGACGCCAAGGGCGGCGTCATCATGCCTGCCTTCATCAACGCACACACCCACATCTACTCCGCACTGGCCCGCGGCCTGAGCATCGTGGGCAACAACCCCACCAACTTCTACGAGGTGCTGGACGGCACCTGGTGGGCCATCGACCGCCACCTGATGATGGACGGTACCCGCGCTTCCGCCACCGCGCTGTACATCGACAGCATCAAGCAGGGCGTGACCACCATCTTTGACCACCACGCCAGCTATGGTGAGATCCCCGGTACCCTGTTTACCATCAGCGAGGAGAGCCGCCGCCTGGGTCTGCGCTCCTGCCTGTGCTACGAGGTCAGCGACCGCGACGGCGAGGAGAAGTGCCTGCAGGCCATCAAGGAGAACGCGGACTTCATCACCTACTGCCAGAAGCAGAACGATCCCATGCTGGCGGCCATGTTCGGCGGCCACGCGCTGTTCACCATCAGCGACAAGACCTTTGATCGCATGGTGGAGGCCAACAACGGCCGCACCGGTTATCACATCCACGTGTCCGAGGGTATGAACGACGTGTACGACAGCCTGCAGAACTATGGCCGCCGTCCGGTGCAGCGCCTGCAGGACCACGGCATCCTGGGTGAAAAGACCATTCTGGGCCACTGTATCCATGTGAATACCGCCGAGATGGATATCATCCGCGAGACCAACACCATGGTGGTCAACAACCCCGAGTCCAACATGGGCAACGCCATCGGCATCTGCCCGGTGCTGCAGCTGTACAAGCGGGGCATCCTGCTGGGCATGGGCACCGATGCCTATACCAACGATATGCTGGAGTCTCTCAAGGTGGCCCTGTGCTCCCAGCGGAGCCAGAACTGCCTGCCTAACGTGGGCTGGTGCGAGGTCACGGATATGCTGTTCAAGAACAACGCCAAGATCGGCGCACGGTACTTCCCGGACCAGCTGGGTGTGCTGAAGGCCGGCGCGGCGGCGGATATCATCGTCATGGACTACAAACCGTTCACCCCGTTCAGCGACGAGAACATCGACGGCCACATGATCTTCGGCATGACCGGCCGCCAGTGCCAGACCACCATCGCCGCCGGCAAGGTCCTGATGAAGGACCGCGTGCTGGTGAACATCGACGAGGAGGCGGAGAACGCCCACATTCTCGAGGCCGCCAAGAAGCTGTGGGGCGACCTGAACCACCGGGTGTATTGATAAAATCAACGACAAGGAGGAAGACCCATGTCTGAAAAAATGTATCCGATCCCCTTTAAGTCCCTGATGAACTGGGTGGTCACCGAATATGCCAACTCCGGCGAGATCTTCGGCGTCCGCAAGGCGTACCACGCCACGGGCAAGAGCCTGCCCATCTTCGGCGAGCGCATCGAGACACCCTTTGGCCCCGCCGCCGGCCCCAACAGCCAGCTGGCCCAGAACATCATCGCCGCCTACATGGCCGGCGCACGCTTCTTCGAGGTCAAGACCGTCCAGAAGATGGACGGCGAGGAGCTGGCCGCCTGCGTGCCCCGCCCCTGCATTCTGGCCAACGACGAGGGCTATAACCAGGAGTGGTCCACCGAGCTGACCGTGCCCCAGGCTATGGACGAGTACATCAAGGCGTGGTGTGCGCTGAAGGTCCTCAGCAAGGTCTACGGTCTGGGCGATCCCAATGGCTTCGTGTTCAATATGTCCGTGGGCTACGATCTGGAGGGCATCAAGGGCGACAAGGTCAACACCTATATCGAGGGCATGAAGGACGCCACCAAGACCGCCATCTTCGGCGAGTGCAAGGCCGTTCTCAAGGAGCTGTTCCCCGCCGAGAGCGACTATATCGACGCCATTGATCCCCGCGTCAGCCGCAGCGTCACCGTATCCACCCTGCACGGCTGTCCCCCGGATGAGATCGAGCGCATCGCCAGCTATCTCATCACCGAGAAGCACCTGCACACCTTCGTCAAGTGCAACCCCACCATCCTGGGCTATGAGACGGCCCGCCGTATTCTCGACGGCATGGGCTATGACTATATTGTATTCGACGACCACCACTTCCGCGAGGATCTGCAGTGGGCCGACGCAGTGCCCATGTTCGAGCGTCTGCAGGCGCTGGCCGACAGCAAGGGGCTGGAGTTCGGCCTGAAGCTCTCCAACACCTTCCCGGTGGACACCACCCGCGGTGAGCTGCCCAACAACGAGATGTATATGTCCGGCCGCAGCCTGTTCCCCCTGACCATCGAGATGTGCCACCGCATTTCCCGCCAGTTCAAGGGTAAGATGCGTATCTCCTTCGCCGGCGGCGCGGAGTATTTCAACTGCGACAAGCTGTTCGCGGCGGGCATCTGGCCCATCACCGTTGCGACCACCATCCTCAAGCCCGGCGGCTACAACCGCCTGCTCCAGATGGTGGAGAAGGTAGAGCCCATGCCCTACAAGCCCTTTGACGGCACCGACACCCAGGCCATCTGCGACATGAGCACCGCCTCTCACACCGACGTGCACCACGTCAAGCCTATCAAGCCCCTGCCCAGCCGCAAGAGTGAGAAGAACGTGCCCTGGATCGACTGCTTCACCGCGCCCTGCAAGGGCGGCTGCCCCATCGCGCAGGACATCCCCGAGTACATGGAGCTGTGCAATAAGGGCCTGTACGGTCCGGCGCTGAAGCTGATCACCGAGAAAAACCCCCTGCCGTTCCTGACCGGCACCATCTGCGCCCATCGCTGTCAGACCAAGTGCTCCCGCAACTTCTATGACGAGTCCGTCCGCATCCGCGACACCAAGCTGCTGGCTGCCCAGAAGGGCTACAACGCCCTGATGGCCTCCATCAAGCTGCCGGAGCGCGTGGCGGGCAAGAAGGTCGCCATCATCGGCGGCGGCCCCACCGGCATTGCTGCCGCCTATTTCTGCGGCCGCGCCGGTATCGAGACCACCATCTTCGAGCGCGAGAGCTGCCTGGGCGGCGTGCCCCGTCACGTGATCCCCAGCTTCCGTATCGCCAACGAGGCCATTGAGAAGGATATCGCCCTCATGGAGAAGTACGGCGTGGAGGTCAAGTGCGGTGCGCCCGCCCCCTCTGTGGACGAGCTGAAAAAGCAGGGCTACACCCACATTCTGCTGGCCGTGGGTGCCTGGAAGCCCGGCAAGCTGGACATCGCCGGCGATGTGGCCGGCGCCATCCAGTGGATGAAGGGTGTCAAGGCCGGCAACATCGCTGTGGCCGGCAATATCGTGGTCGTGGGCGGCGGCAACACCGCCATGGACGCGGCCCGTCTGGCCAAGCGCAGCGGCGCCGAGAGCGTGACCCTCGTGTACCGCCGTACCCGCAAGTATATGCCCGCCGACGAGCACGAGCTGGCGCTGGCGCTGGCCGACGGCGTGACCTTCGCCGAGCTGGCTGCCCCCGTCAAGCAGGCCGACGGTGTGCTGAAGTGTGAGAAGATGGTGCTGGGCGAGGCCGATGCCTCCGGCCGCCGCAGCCCCGTGGGCAGCGGTGAGTTCTTCACCGTCCCCTGCGACCTGGTGATCTCCGCTGTGGGTGAGCAGGTGGACGACGCACTCATGGCCGCCAACGGCATTGAGTTGGACAAGAAGGGCCGTCCCGCCTTCCAGACCAACGTGGATGGCGTCTACGCCGCCGGCGACGCCAAGCGCGGCCCCGCCACTGTTGTCGAAGGCATCGCCGACGCCGCGGCCTTTGCCGAGGCAGTTATCGGCAAGCCCTATACCTATGACATCCCCGAGCAGGCCTATGTCACTAAGGCGGACGCCGAGGCTAAGAAGGGTATTCTGAAGATGAGCGCGTGCATCTGCTGCGAGGGCGACCGCTGTCTGCAGTGCGCCACCGTCTGCGAAAACTGCGTGGACTCCTGCCCCAACCGCGCCAATGTGGCCATCCGCATGGCCGATGGCAGCCACCAGATCGTCCACGTGGACAAGATGTGCAACGAGTGCGGCAACTGCACCCAGTTCTGCCCGTACAGCTCCGAGCCCTGCCACGACAAGTTCACCCTGTTCCAGACCGCCGAGGACATGGTGGACAGCCACAATGCCGGTGTCCTGTTCCTGGGCGGCGACAAGGTCCGCGTCCGTACCTTCGGCGAGCCGAAGGACTATGACCTGTCCGGCAAAAACGACCTGCCCGCCGATCTGGAGAAGCTGATCGTCACCCTGCGCGACAAGTACAGCTACCTGTATCTGTAACGTATATCCGCCCCGGTGTCAACCGCAAAAAAGAACCGCCGCCCGGCGGTTCTTTTTTGCGGTTGTCTACCCCGGGGGAGGGCTGATTAAGCACAAAAAAGAAGCCCCCGCAGAAAAGCAATCTTTACTATTCCTCCCGCGGCAGCGGGAGGGTTATATATTTATCTCACCCCGTCAGGGGTGAGATATTATCTATTCCTGGCCGTCAGGCCAGGGATAATTTAGCGCAAAAAAAGAAAGGCCCAGCGGGAAAACGATCTTTATTCACCCCACCCCCACCAGGGGGTGGGATAATTAAAGTCAAAAAAGAAAGGCCCAGCGGGCAAACGATCTTTATTCACCCCACCCCCGCCAGGGGGTGGGATAATTAAAGTCAAAAAAAGAAGCACCCGGTAGGGTGCTTCTCTTTTTTGAGTTTAATTAGAACTCCTTTTTCTTGCCGATGACGACGGCGGAGCCGGCGACGGAGGTCAGAGCCATACCGACGTACATAGCGATACCAGCGTCAAAGGTCTTGGGGGAGGGCTTGGTGGTGTCGGTGGAAGGAGTGGTGGAAGTGGTCCAATACCAGTTACCGGTCAGGTTGGTGGTATCAGCACCAGCGGGAATAGAAGCATAGTTGGGAGCCTCAACAGCAACAGCCTTGCACTTGGAGCAGGTGTAACCAGTAACCTTGCCATCCTTAACGGTAGGAACGGCAGTGTGCTGAACCTTCGCGGCATCAAGAGTACGCACGGTAACGACCTTGCCATCAACCACCAGAGTACCAGTAGCAGTAGTGCTGCTGTCAGCAACAGCCAGATGGGTGTTGCCAGCAACCTCATAGGTGTAATAGGTCTTAGTGGCATCGTAGTTGGCGGGCTTCTCATACTTGCCGCAAGCGTCAGCGAAATCGTTGTAAACCTTACCGATCACATAGTCAGCAGTGGGAATCTTAGCCAGGTACAGAACCACGTTCTTGGCATCGGCCTCTTTGTACAGAACATGGGTAGCCTCGGCCAGAGTGCTGACTACGATATACTTGTCGTTACCAACCTCATAGTGAGCGTAAACACCAACAGTGGTCTTACCATCGGTAGTCTTGGGATCCTTGCCGGGAACATAGGTCAGGGTGCTTTCCGCCGCAATGGGATCAGTAGACTTATCATCGGTGTCCTTCAGGTAGCCCTTAACAGGCTCCGCCGCGAAAGCGGTGGTGCACAGTGCCAGAGCCATGACCATGGCCAGCACAGTTGCAATGATCTTCTTCATGTTTGTTTCCTCCATAAAAATTTGTTTGTGTCCGGTTCGGCTTCATCCTCCGAGACAGTGTTTACAACGTAAACATCATTATGTTGTAAAAATTTTTACGGATTTTATTACTAGTTATTTCCATTTTTGAGGTAGTGATACCGCGCCGTTAAAAATTGCCCGAAATTGGAAATAATTTCCATTTCTTCCATAATTTACCAGTAGTTTACGCAATTTATCTGAGCGCCTGTAAAGCGTAATTCTCGTGTAACGCAGCATTTATGCAATTCAAACGGAGATTTTCAAAAAACGCAACAACTTAGCTGGAAAAATTTTCCAGCTAAAATCGAAAAGCCATTATGTAAACTACTTTGACGCTGATAGCGGCCAAAAGCCGTTCATAATTCGGTTACAATTTATTCGGCGAAAGCGTTATCTGTGTTTTTGTGCGTAAAAAGAGCTTCGCCGCCCCGGCGGCGCGGAGGCTTACGCGGCCGCTTGCCCCAGCCACGGTAGGGCGTTTTCTTCTCCCGGGCGGGCGATCATCAAATCGCGCCAAAGCCGCCCTTTGGGCGGCTTTGGGAGGTGGCGGTTCCGCCGCCGGTGAAAGCTTTTATCCATGGAGTTTCGTGGTAATTTTTGGAAAAATGTTTGGAAATAGATGGAAAACAATTCCTGCGCCGGAAAAATTATTTAAAAAAAGCAGAATTTCCTCTTGAAAAAACGAGCGTGTTGTGCTATTTTTATCTGTGGTAAAGCCATTTACTGAGGGGGATGCGAAGCGTGGGGTGCGCTTTGCACGACAGGGAGGGCTCCCGGGAGGCGGATATCTCCGCGTCCCGGGAGCTTTTTCATTATATAGTTAAAGCCGCCCTGATGGGCGGCTTCGGTTTGCGATAACAAAATTATGGTCAACTGTTCGGTGCATCATCGCCGCGATATCTATCCAGTGCCTGCCGGCAGTGTTCGGTGAAATCACGGCGCACATGGTCGGGCGCAAGAAGCTCGGCCTGACCGCCGAACTGGAACAGCCAGCCGTAAAATGTAGGACCTACCTCCACCGGGGCGGTAACTGCGATACGGTCTCCATCTGGGCGGATATGCGCATCAGCGCCGAAGCGGTCCATGACTACATTGATGAGGGCCCGGTCAAAGCGCAGCTGCACCGTTTCGGTGCGGCCATTGTACATATCGAAAATCGTTTTGACGTATTTACCCAGGTCGAACTGTTCCGGCAGCGGATCGCGGGGTGTGTCGGTAACGGTCAGGGACTCCATACGGTCCACACGGTAGTGGCGATAGTCCTGAATGGCCGGGTCGTAAGCCACCAGATAGTAATGCTTATCCACGCAGAGGGCCACCGGGTTCGTCTCATAGGGCATGCCGCCGCGGCGGTAGGCCTTGCCGCCATCAGGTGTCCAGTCGAAGTAGCGAAACGTGACCTTGCGGTCATCGTTGATGGCGGTATTCAGACCGTCGATGGCGTAATAGAGCTTCTCATTGTGGGTGCGGACCCGGTCCATGACATAGACCTGACGGCGCAGCTGGCGGGCATTGGGGCGGCTGGTGAGCTGCTCCAGCTTGGCGATAAGCTCCATGCTCTTGCTCTGTGTGAGAAAGGGCGACGCCTGTACCACATCAATGAGCAGCTTCAGCTCCGGCAGCTGGAACTCCCGTTCGCCAAGAAAATAGCCGTAGGTCTTGCCCCGGACAGCCTGCACATCCATGCCGTACAGCTCCAGCAGCTCCAGGTCGTCATAGATGCTTTTGCGCTCGGCGGAAATACCCTGGCGTTCCAAATAAGCGATCATATCCTGAACGGTCCTGGGGTGGCGCTCGTCTGTTTCCTCCCGCAGATACCGCGCCAGATACAGCAGCTTCAGCTTTTTATTGGCCATGGCGCACCCTCCCTTCGTTTGTCCCATTGTACCAGATACGGGCAGGAAAGAAAACCAGTTTTTACCGGCGTTCGACTTTACATACACGTATTTTTAGGCTATAATAAAGTGCTATGCTATCGACGAAAGGAAGTGCGGCGTTGCAAGTGAACCAAATACGGGCAGGCGCCGCGCTGAGCTATGTGTCCATGGCGCTGAGCACCGTTATCTCGCTGGTCTACACGCCCATCATGCTCCGACAGCTGGGCGACAGCGAGTTCGGCGTGTACCAGGCGGTGCTGCCGATCATCTCCTATCTGAATTTACTGAGTTTCGGCCTGGGCAGCGCCTATGTGCGGTATTACTCCCGCTTCCGTGCCGCCGGCGACAAGAAGGGCTGCGCCAAGCTGAACGGTATGTTCCTGATAACGTACCTCATCCTGGGTGCGCTGGTGCTGGCCATCGGCTTCGGGCTGTCCTACTGCGATGTGGTGTTCGGCAAGAAGCTGACAGCGGAGGAGATCGACCTTGCCCAGCGGCTGCTGCGTATCATGTCGGTCAATGCTGCGCTGACGTTCCCCATCAGCGTGTTCGAGAGCCATGTGACCATCAACGAGAGGTATCTGTTCCAGAAGATCGTAGCCATGGGCAAGCAGGTGCTGAACCCCCTCATTATGATCCCCCTGCTGCTGATAGGCTACCGGTCCGTGACGCTGACCATCGTCTCGCTGATCTTCACGGTGCTCAGCGGCGTGATCAACATCACCTACTGCCTGACACGGCTGAAAATGCCCTTCGCCTTCCGGCACTACGACTTCGCGCTGCTGCGTGAGATGTTCGGCTTTACGCTGTACGTGTTCATCGGCATTGTGGTGGACAACATCAACTGGTCCATCGACCGGCAGCTGCTGACGTGGTTCCACGGCTCCGCCGCGGTGACGGTCTACGTCATCGCCTCGCAGCTGAACAACTATTTCCTGCTGTTCGGCAACGCCATCTCCAACGTGATGACGCCCCGCGTCCACCGTCTGGTGGCGGAGAACGCCCCCATGCGGACGCTGGACGCCCTGTTCACCAAGGTGGGGCGGCTGCAGTTCATCCTGCTGGGCGGCATATTCCTGGGCTTCGTGGCTATCGGCCAGTCCTTCGTGGTGCTGTGGGGCGGCGGCGAGCAGTTCCGCATCGACTATTGGACCGCGCTGCTGCTGTTCTTTGCCTGCCTGTGGACCAACATTCAGACCGTGGGCATCGAGATACAGCGTGCCAAGAATATGCACAAATACCGTTCGCTGGTCTATCTGGGCGTACTGGTGGGCAACATCGTGATCTCCATCCCCCTGTGCATGAAGTGGCAGGGGCTGGGCGCGGCCATCGGCACGGCGGTCGCCACGCTGGTGGGCAACGTGTTCCTGATGAACCGCTACTACTACAAGCACATCGGCCTGAACATCCCCGGCTTCTGGCGGCACATCAGCCATCTGCTGCCGGCCATGGTGCTGCCCACCACCGTGGCGGTGCTGCTGGCGGTGTTTGTCCATCCCGCTACCTACTGGCAGCTGATCCCGCCGGGACTGTTGTTTGTGGCGGTGTACGCCGCCAGTATGTGGCTGTTCGGCATGAACCGCTATGAGCGCGGACTGGTGACCGGACCGCTGCGGCGGATACTGCATCGGCAATGATCTGTCTCCCCGCCCCTGTGCGGCGGAAAGAGAAAAGGGAGGTACTCTGTTATGGGAAGAAAACTTGCGACCTTTTTTCGCCAGCTGAAGCATCTCAGCTTCGCGCGGATGAAGCTGCACATCAACGCCGTCCATGAGGAGACAGGCAAAAACCGCCTGGCCATTTTCTGCGACATGGTATGGTGCGAGGTGCGCTACGGCATCGGCTATCTGGACTACCATGTGTTCGGCTTTGCGAACCGCCGCGGCGCGGTGCGGAAGACCTATATGACCGCCGTGCAGAACCAGGCCCTGACCCGGCAGATGAACGATCCGGCGTATTTCTATCAACTCAACGACAAGATCGAGTTCGACACCATCTTCTCCGACCTGCTGAAGCGCCGCTTTCTGGACCTGCGTAAGACGGACGCCGCGGGCCTGCGGGAATTCTGCGCCGGCACGGAGGCCATCTTCTGCAAGCCCGCAGGGCTATGCGGCGGCGAGGGCATCCAGCGCCTTGCCACGGCGGATATCGACGATTACGACGCTTTGTATGACCGACTGGTCAAGGGCGGCCAGTTGCTGATCGAGGAGCCCATCCGCCAGCATCCGGACATGAATAAGCTGTGCCCCGACTCGGTGAACACCGTCCGTATCGTCACGCTGGTAACGGCGCAGGGCGCGCAGATGGTCTATGCCCTGGTCCGCATGGGCATGGGCGGCGTGTGCGTGGACAACGTCTCCTCCGGCGGTATGTACGCCCCGGTGAACGAGCATGGCCAGCTGTACCGCCCCGCCTTCTGCGACAAGACCGGCAAATATTACGAGCGCCACCCCGTCACCGGTACAGAGATCACGGGCTTTCAGATCCCCCTGTTCGACCAGGCGCTGGAGCTGTGCCGCACCGCGTCCAGGCGGGTGGAGGCGCACCTGAAATATATCGGCTGGGACGTGGCCATCACGCCGGACGGCCCCGTGCTGGTGGAGGGCAACAACCTGCCCGGCTACGATATGTGCCAGAACGCCGGCCATGTGGACGAGGGTATGCTGCCCCGGTTCGAGAAGCTGCTGGGCCGCCCCATCATGTGATGAAGTCATATACTGTGCCCCGCGGGGCGAAGCAGAGATAAGGAGGACAGACCATGCATCCTATGCGCAGAAAAGACAAGGAACGCGACGCCGCCTTTGCCTGGCAGGTGCTGCGTGACGCCACCTATGCCACCCTGGCCATGACCGACAGTGACGGCGCCCCCTATTGTGTGCCCGTGAACCATGTGGCCGACGAGCAGGGCAATGCGGTGTATTTTCATTGCGCCGGCGCCGGCCGCAAGTGGGACATCCTGACGAAGGAGCCGCCCGTGTGCCTGTCCGTCGTGTCCAAGGCAGAGCTGATCCCCGGCGAGCTGACCACTGCCTACAAGTCCGCCCTTGTGCAGGGCCGGGCCGTACTGGTGCAGGACCCGGAGGAGAAGATGTACGCCCTGAAGCTGCTGGTGCAGGCGCTGGACCCGGTTTCCATGTCCCGGGCCGTCCTCTGCGCCGAACACTCTATGCAGCGCACCATGCTGGTAAAGATCGTCCCCGAGATCATCACCGGCAAGGAGTCCTTCGGAGACTGAACAAACAGCTTTCTGCGTGAAGAGAACCGCAAAAGAACCGCCGCTCGGCGGTTCTTTTTTGCGGTTGTCTTCCCCCTGGGGGTGGTTTCAAAAGGAGGGGGCCGAAGCCCCCTCCTTTGTCGCTTTAAGGGGATAGGATTCTTAAGGAAAGGGGGAAATTCGAAATCCCCCTTTCCTTAAGTGGCGTTCTTTGGCTACTTTCTTTCGACATGGAAAGAAAGTAGCTTGCGCCCGGGGGGGCGCAACACCCTCCCGCCGGAGGCAAAAAAAGAAAGGCCCGTAGGAAAGCAGCATTTACTATTCCTCCCGCGACAGCGGGGGATATTTATTTCGTCCGCGCCGACAGGCGCGGGCTGATTAAGCGCAAAAAAAGAAGCACCCCGAAAAAATCATCTATATTATCTCTGGCCGTTAGGCCAGGGATAAATAAGTACAAAAAAAAGAAAGGCCCAATGGGCCTTTCTCTTTTTTGAGTTTAATTAGAACTCCTTTTTCTTGCCGATGACGACGGCGGAGCCGGCGACGGAGGTCAGAGCCATACCGACGTACATAGCGATGCCAGCGTCAAAGGTCTTGGGGGACTTGTTGGTGTCGGTGGGCTTGGTGGTGTCGGTCTTGCCATCGGTGTAGGCCAGGTAGATGGTCTCGCCATCATCGTTCACAAACGCCTCAACATTCTTCAGACCGGAAGCCTTAGCGGCAGCATAGGTCTTGTAGATGGAAGCAACAGTGCCGCAGTCAGAGCACTTGTAAGAAACGACCTTGCCATCCTTCTCGACAGCAACCCAAGTGTGGCCAACCAGAGTCTGCTCACCAGCCAGCGTCACGGAAACCAGCTTGCCGTTCAGCAGGACATACACAGCGCTCTCAGCATCGCTGGCCACAAAGTACACCTCACCAGCGTCCTTGGTGACGTTACCAGAAGTGTATTTGCTGGTGTTCACATAGTAAGTGCCATCGGCATCAACATCAAGCTGGCCGCACTTGTCACCAATCTTGGTGAAAGCCTCAACCTTGGCAACATACTCAGCACCAGTATTAACGTGCTTCAGATACAGCGTAGAAGCACCGGCCTTGGTGAGCTGCAGATCGAAATCAGTCTTGTCTGCCTTGGTGTAATCACCGTTGTAGCCAGTGTTTGCAGCCGTGGCATTACTTACAGTGTAGTAAGCAACATTACCAGCGCCGGTGGCTTTGTCGAACGCAGCCTCGTGAGCTACCACAGAAAAGCTTTCAGCATCCGTGGCGTTCGCCATCAGCTTTTCGCCGCCTCTGGTATAGCCGGTATAACCAGCAACAGGATCCGCCGCGAAAGCGGTGGTGCACAGTGCCAGAGCCATGACCATGGCCAGCACAGTTGCAATGATCTTCTTCATGTTTGTTTCCTCCATAAAAATTTGTTTGTGTCGAGCTTGACCTCGCCACTCTCGCCAGCGGTTTACAACGTAAACATCATTATGTTGTAGACCGCAGGCCCGAACAACTCGGCTTCGCCTTTCACGGTTGTAAGTATACCACATCCCGCAGATAAATCAAGGCGTTTTGGCCGGGGATTTGCAAAAAAACTCGTAAAAAATTATTAAAAAAGATTTACATTTTCCGAAACGTTGCGATTTCAATGAAAAACAGCACATTTTCGGAACTTTTATGACCGTTCTGGTTCGGCGTCCGGGGGTGCGTAAAACACGAAAAAACGCGCTTTGCATGCGATATTCGGTATTTCACTGGCGTATATGTTCGTTGCAGCGCAAATACGCTGGGAATAAATGGGAAAACTTTGAGACGCGAAAGCGCGCAAGGCGGACATTTGTTCACAATTTGTGCGCGTTTTGCGGACGTGTGCATGGTTTTGCAGAATGTAAAGGGGTTGGGGTTGTTTTGCGGCGCTTGACAAATCGCGGAGAGGGGTTATAATAGGAGATGAAAAGGGGACGCCGCGACAGGCGGTTGACCCCGTTGCGTGAGAAGTTTAGATGAGTTTCAGCAACTCAAAGAAACCGTCACTTGGCAGAGTGGCGGTTTCTGCTTTTGAGTTTCTGTATCCGTATCGAGACCGAGTGGCCCAGAATATGGAACGTAAACACAAAATACATTGCGTCACCCCCTTTCGGGGCCGTGACTGACCGCCCGCCTATGTATGCAGCGTCCTTGTGACGGAGTATACACCGCGGGGCGGCGTTTGTCAAATTTCGGGGAACGGCGGCGCTTGACAAATCGCGGGGATAGGGTATAATAGGAGATGAAAAGGGGACGCTGCGACAGGCGGTTGACCCCGTTTGGTTGAGAGTTTATTTTGGGCTATGTCAGCCCGCAAAAACCGTCACCGTGCAGGGTGGCGGTTTTTGCTTTTGAGTTTCTGTATCCGTATCGAGACCGAATGGCCCAGAATATGGAACGTAACTACAAAATACATTGCGTCACCCCCTTTCGGGGTCGTGACTAACCGCCCGCCTATGTATGCAGCGTCCTTGTGGCGGAGTATACACCGCGGGGCGGCGTTTGTCAAATTTCGGGGA
>CDYR01039968.1_pt1 | contig 193602 bp, 182 predicted proteins | sample 557691 | NCBI WGS metagenome assembly CDYR01 (sample SAMEA3182103, study PRJEB8094) | gut metagenome | biome: human; feature: gut; material: Stool; isolation source: human stools | place: Canada | collected 2013-02-19 | reverse complement strand
TTCCGCTACTCCTGATAGGGGTACCTTGAAGCGTGTCCTCGGATTAGGCAGGCAGTGCAATTGTACTGTCTGCCTTTTCTGTTGTCTCTCCGCATAGAAGCATATCGTCTGTCTCGTTGAGGTTGAAGTCCCGAAAACAGATGTGGATCTTCTGCGGTGCGTGCTTGGAGTATTTGACCTCTTTCTCATACACGATGATTTTCGCCACAAAGGTGCGGAGCAGTTCCGGGGTCAGTTCCGTCATGTCGGTGAACTTTCTGGCCTTGGCGATGAAGTTCTTGGCGTTGGCCATGCTACTGCGTAGTTTCTCCAGGCGCTCCTCCGTGGCAGGGATGGCTTCAGCCAGCTGCGCTTTCTCCTTGGAGTATGCCTCAGACAGCAAACGGAACTGCTCATTGCTCACCCGTCCCAAGGCGCTGTCCTCATACATCCGCTTGAACACTACATCCAGTTCGCCATCCCGTTTCCGCATCGTGGACAATTCCCGTTCCACCCCCCGGATCTCCTTTGCCACCTCAGTAGATTGCTTTTGCTGAATATATGCGGCGAACCGCTCCGGGTCGCTCCTGGCAAACTCTGTGGCTCTGCGGATTGTTTCCAGCACGATTTCCTTCAGTGCCACTTCCCGGATATAGTGAGCGCTACACACTTCTGCCCCGTCCTTCTTGTAGGTGCGGCAGGTGAAATGATTCTGTTCCGGCTTCATGGTGTGCGCCCGGTGCAATACCATGGGCTTACCGCAGTCCGCACAATACACCAATCCAGAGAACATATTCTGCTCATCCATATTCGTGCGGCGGCGCTTATGAGATCGCACCTCCTGTACGATATCCCAGGTTTCCTGATCCACCAGCTCTTCATGAGTATTCTCAAAGATAAGCCACTCTGATTTGGGGCGTTCACATCGTTTTTTGTCCTTGTAGGACTTGGTGCTGTAGCGAAGGTTGACCGTGTGCCCAAGGTAGACCATGTTCTGAAGCATATCCGCCACCATGTCGCCAGTCCAGTTGTAGGGCCGCTCTGCATTCAGCCCGGAATGGGATGTGCCGAATTTCGTATAGGCGTACATGGATGGACTGTAGATGCATTCTTTCTTGAGCTGCTTTGCAATCTGGGCTGGTCCCATTCCGCCGGCGCACATGGCGAAGATGCGTTTGACGACAGCCGCCGCCTCATCCACCAACAGAGGAGAGTCCTTGGTTGCACCCTTGCGGTAGCCGTAAGGAGCTCGTGTCCCCACCCGGATTCCCCGCTGTGCCTTGGCGTTCACTACATTCCGCACCTTGCGGCTGCAGTCCCGCACGTGCCACTCATTGAACAAATTCTTGAAAGGCATCAGCTCGTTGCTGTTTTCATACTTGGTGTCAACATTGTCGTTGACAGCGATGTAGCGCACATCATTGGAAGGGAATATCTCCTCGATATAAAGACCGGTGTGCAGTTGGTTTCTTCCAAGGCGGGAAAGATCCTTTGTGATGATGATGGCGATGTCGCCGTTGCTCATGTCATCCATCATCTGTTCAAAGGCTGGGCGATTGAAATTCGTGCCGGAATAGCCATCGTCCACATAAAATCTGGTGTTCTGGAACCCATTCTCATCGGCGTACTTTTGCAGGATAAGTTTTTGGTTCTGGATACTGTTGGAGTCGCCCTCCAGATTATCATCTCGGGACAGACGGCAATAGAGCGCCGTGATCTTTTGGTTTGGCTGTAACATATTGACCTCCTTCATAAAACGCCAAACCGATTGAGAGATTGCAACCATACAATACCCTCAATCGGTTTGTTTGTCTATGCGAACCTGTTTTTCAGGCGGAAATATTTTTTGCGTCCTGCTCCAGGTCGATGACCTGTTTCATAAGATCGACCGTAGATTGCGTTCCTCCGAAACTGAATTCCGCGAACACAATGTACTCTCTGCCGCATACATGCTGTCGGCGGCTTTTTATAATCTTGTCGTCCCTTTCTTCCACTGCGGTATCCCGCACTGCCTTGGCAGAGGGAATATCCTCATCTCCATGCTTTTCTTCACTGTAGGAGCGGGGACGCTCATTGTATTTGAATTTATACGCCATATCGTTCCTTTCCCCTGACGCTACAGTCAGGCAACAAAAATAGCAGACCGTTACATGGTCTGCTGCTGTGTTTGTTCTGCCTGCTGATCTTCGGTCCACTGCTGTTCTGTAGATGATTGCTCATCCTGTGTGAGCACCATGGCTACGCCGGCCACCAGTCCGATGACAGCGCCGATATTTTTGGCTTCCTGTTCTGCCTGGATACGGCGGTAACGTTCCTCGACATCTTCGTTACCATCATCCAGTAACGCTCCAGTTACCGCCAGACCATACAGTCCAGCGTGGAGCGGCTTCATAGAAACAGGTTGCGGATGTTGCTGACCACTGTCGCTGTGCCATACCCCATCCCCAGCAGTGCCGCCACGATGAGCAGTACCAGTACGATCCATTTGGCCACTACGATCAGGTCGAAGTCCGGAAGCCAGTCCAGCCATTTGCAGGAATGCTTTTCTTTCTTCTTCCCAGCCTGTTCCAGCAGAGTGGTCATCTCCGTCAACGATTTCTGGATCTTCGCCATGCTGTTCTGCACCGCTGTCAGGTCTGTGTGTGATCTCAGGTTCGGAAGATACTCCCGCATTCCACGCACTTCCCACCCGATGGATTCTGTCTTCTGTGTCAGCATCGTCAGAGCCTCCGGCAACGGACACTGGATGACAATGGGCGTGATCGGTGAACTCGACTCCTGCGCTGTCGGCTGCGGTGAAGGCTCGGGCCGGTTCAGGGCCATGAGCTCGTCCATAGATAATTTCTTCTCTGATCCTGAATTCATATTCCATGTTCTCCTTTAGATATTTGTCACCGAACAGCAAACGGTCCCGACACTGCCAGCCACTCGGCGTGGTATAGGTGATATTCTTTCGGGACTTTTCCCAGCGAACCTTGTAGCCCTCGCTCTCCATCAGCGCAATGAACTCCTCGCGGTTGGAAGCGTGGCGCATACAGTCATTGATGATATTCATGAGCTGCAGCTTCTTGCTCTGACCGCGGGCCGCCGTGTGATACTCTCCGATGGTCATAGTCTTTGTTTTCTGCTTTTGTTCCCTGGGTTGAAATACAGGAAGTGAAAACTCCTTGCAGACCATGTCGTTGCGTTGCCGCAGTTCCTGGAGCTGCTCCTTTGCGATATGCAGTTTCCGTCCGGTATCGAAATTGACCGAGTTGATGAGGAAGTGGGAATGGATGTGCTCACGGTCTGTGTGGGTGCAGACCAGAACTTCGTATCCCTCATAGTACTCGGCCAGCTTCAGCGCGGCCGCGTGAGCGGTGACCGGGTCGACTGCTTCGCCTTTCGGGAAGCTCTGTACCATGTGATAGAACAGTACACCGTCCGTCTTGTGGTAGAGCCGCTTGGTGGTCATGAAATCCGCGTAGACAGATTCCGGCTGACAGTTGATACCTGTGACCAACTGCTGCCCCTCGAACTCGGTCTTTTTATCCTGCATGGTATACCGCATCACGGCGCTCATGCATCCGGTGGTCTGGCCCCGCTTGTAGTTTGTGAAGCTGATGATAGCCATAGCTTACCAGCGCTTTCGTTCAAGGATCATCCGAACGGCACCACAGAGTTCAGAGAACGCCCGACATACGCTTTCCAAATCGATCACGGTCACTCGTCCCATGTGCGCCAGGGTGACGAGCTGGTTCAGATTTCTGCCGATGGACTTCAGCTCCTTCAGCACTTCTTTCAGGCCGTCGATGACCACCACCTGCTTTCCCAGGCAGCAGGCAGTGACGTAGTCGCTCATGGACATCCCGGACTGCTTCGCCAACTCCTTGATGGCCTCCCGGTCTGTGGACGCCATGCGGGTGCTGAATTTAACATCTTTTTTCATGTCGTTTCCTCCAAATCGTAGATAAAGTGGGCCCGGGCTTCTGCCCGGAATTCATGCGGAAGTCGGGCAGCGGCGTTGCCGCAGACCAGACAAACGCGATGCTGGCCACCTCCAAGGAGGTGATTTCCCTGCACCGAACACCCGCGCTCCGCTTTCGGCCACAAATGGCCACAAACGGCGTTTCTTTTTCCCTGCGGGTGTTTACTCGCCATGCCCGGCAATCTCCCGCAAATCGCCGCACAGCGCCCCAACAGGGTCAACAGGGGCGACCACAGGTACACCCTGGGCATCGTCACTTTCGGCACGGCGCAGCTCGATGAGCCGCTTCCCGTTGCTGCGGCGCACCATACCGAAAATTCCGATTTTGCTTAGCGCGTCAAGGCTTTGCAGGATCAGGCGGGACACTTTCTTAGGCGAGATACGCTCCATACCGACAGGGTCGATTTTTTCAGACAGCTCTGTGGGAGTGCCGATAAATTTCGTACGGTCGCGCATCAGTTCAGAGACCAGATAGGTGATCCGGTCGCCCAGTAGCTCCGGCTGCGTTCTGCTGTCTGCTACCATCTCCCACACGTTTTCAACGTTGCGTTCCAGAGACAACTCCCGGTATTCAATGTCACGACCGATGCAGGAGAGCTTCGCCTTACCGCTGCCGCGCCGATCTTCCACCAGAGTAAAACTGGAATCCACCGCCCCGCTGATGGCTGTCGTACCGGAGATACGGTTGAACACATCATCGGCAGTTTCCTTTCGCAGATGATGGATCAGCAGGATGGCGATGCCGTGCTTGTCCGCCAGCCGCTTCAGCACGGACAGGTCCCGGTAGTCATTGGCGTAGGTGGCATCGTGGACGGGGCGGACCATCTGCAGCGTATCGACGAGGACCAGAACAGTATCCGGGTGAGCTACGAGGAAGCCCTCCACCTGCTCCTCCAGCCCCTGGCCGATGGGAGCGCACTCCGTACAGAAATGGACGCTGTCCGGCGCGTCCTCTGTGATCTCGAAGAGGCGGTTCTGGATGCGAAGGACGGAGTCCTCCAGGCAGAGATAGAGGGTGGTGCCCTGCTTCACGCTCATTCCCCAGACCGGTTCTCCCTTGGCCACCGTCACCGCCAGCCACAGGGCCAGCCAGGACTTGCCCACCTTGGGTGAACCCGCCAGGATATGCAGACCCTGAGAGATCAGCGTGTCCACCACAAAATTGGGCGGCTCCAGCGGACGGTCCATCAGCGTCCTACCGTCCACCGTGACCAGAGGACGGTCCATTTTGTTGCTCATAGTCAGTACCTCCAATTAAAAATATCTGAATACAAAAATCTCCCACCTCGAAAGAAGTGGGAGTAGTATTCTTTTAGAGGAGCAGTGCCCACAGGACTTTTGAGCATCCCCTTGCCCCTCTGCTTGTATTGTGGTGGAAAAGATGGTATCCTGATAAAAAGCATGGACAGATTAAAAATCAAGTAGGACAAATTATTGCAGAGGAGGGGGCCAGCGGAAATGGAGGGGAGCATCATATTCTATACCTACGGCAGCACCTTGGAGCTGAACGGGCAGCAGTTTGAGGCAGGCAGGCTGACCGAAGATCTGCTGAATCTATCACCGGATGACTACCACCCCCTGCACGAACGGATGGTGCGCATCCGTACCCTTATGGACATCTACGAGTATGTCCGCAAGAGTGAACTTTGGTGGAAACTGAATGATGAGATGGAGCAGCTCTGTCAGGAACTTCGCCGATATACTGTGTTCCGCTTGCTACCGGACGATTGCTATGACGCTTTCTTTTCGGTGATACGGGAGATCACAGGACAGTTCAGCTTGTTTCCTCCCGAGGAGCACAGCCTTTCAGAGGATGATCAGACAAAACTTCTCAGCGCCTCAGCGGAAGAATTCTTCCAGAGCGATGATGGGGACAGCGATCCTGAAATCTCCTTGGGACTGCTGGATCTGTTTCGTCGCAGAGAGGGCAGCGAGGAAAAGGGCGAGTTGTTTTATTACGAGATGTTTCGCCTCCTGGGAGCGTGCGAAGATACCTGGAGTGCCTACAAGAAATACATCGACCGCTACATGATGTATCTTCACGACATCCGTGCCTTTGTTCCTACCATCCGGAATTTCATCAAGTTTATCCTCTCCACACTCACGACCAATAGGCCGGAAAGTTATGCGGCAGCGCTCTATGGTTTCTATAACGATGATCGCACCGCAGAGAAGCTGATCGTCAACCCCATCACTTACCACGGGGACTGCTACAGGAGACACGATGAATATATGCTCTCCTATGTCCCGCGGGAGCTGCCGGACGGCTCCATGGCCATCTGTCAGGAGCATGTGACGGACAGCTTACAGGCGCTGATGAAGGCAGACTATATGCTGGCCCTGAATAGTGGACACAACATCCGCCGCTGCATCATCTGCGGGAAATACTTCATGCTGAAGAGCGGCGTCCACGCTTTGTACTGCGAAGGGGCCTGTCCCCACGCTCCTGGCTACACCTGTCGGCAATTTGGCACGGTGGAAGTTCAAAAGGAACTGGCAAAGAACAACCCTAAGGTGAAGGCCAAGCTGACTGCCTTTTCCAGGATCACGAAGGATATGCAGCGGGGAGCTATCTCTCAGGAGGATGCCAGAAGAGCCAAGGATCATGTGCGAGACCGGCTCTACGATGCGCTGCGCAGCCCGGATATCTCTGTTGAGGAGTTTTCTGAACAAATATCTACTGCGCAAGTGTATGAATATTGCCGCATCACCAGAGTGAGCAAGCCCCGAGGGCGTCCACCGAAAGCAAAGGCGGGTGGGACCCATGACCAATGAGGAATTGGTCCGCCGATATTACGGCGGTGATGAGCGCGCGCTGGAGGAGTTGTACCGCAGGAATCTCGGGCTGATCCGGCGCATCGCCCGGGAGACTGCCAGAGAGTTCAACTGTCTGCATATGGACAGGGAAAGACCGGGAGAGTTGTCCGGCTATACGAAAACGATTCTGGAGGATCTTTGCGGCGAGGGTGCGTTGGAATTTCTGACACGGGTCCAGAGCAGAGAATACGATGAGAGCCGTGCTGTGCTTGCCACCTACCTGTACCCACATCTGAAAGGCCGGATGACCCGTTGGCTGGAGCAACATATCGGAAATCTTTCTCTGAGCAAGCACGAGATGGATGCTGTCCGGCAGGCACAAAGGCTATATCATTCAGGTCAGTTCAGCATCGAAGAGATCGCGGAGAAAATGGATGTCCTTCTGGAACAGGCTGTCAAGCACATCCGTTACAACACCCATTTTGTTGGTGTCAATGATCTTATCCCTGGGAGCTATGACGGTGATCCCTTTGAGCGGCTGATGCCTGGGAATCTCTCTGTTTCTGCGGAGCAGGTCGTGTATCGAAAAGTCTGCATTGAGCTGCTGCAGGAACTATTTGATGCTCTCCCGAAGAAGGACAGGGACATCCTCGGAAAATTCTACGGCGTATTCGGATTTGAAAAAACTTCGCTGAAGGAAATCGGCATGTACCACATGATGAAGGAGTCCGCCGTGGAAAAGGCAAAGGAGCGTGCTGTCACAAAGCTGAAAAAAGCCTATCCGGGTAGCAGGCTGCAGATCTGGAGGAATGTTCATCGTATGATACGCAGACCGATCCTGCCAGCGAAGGATGACAGAGCACTGCGGCGCAGCTTCACGACTTCGACCCTACGAAAACAGGAGTCTGGAAGATCGTAGTTTCGATACAGTCTGGTGAGAATTTTGCGCAGACAGGAGACCGCAACAGTCCCCTTTAGGACATGTTTAGGAAAAATCAAGAGTCATACTCGCTTTTTTATACGTTCCGTGCTATAATGCAGAAAAACACGAAAGGCCGGCAACTATGGCTACACATATTTTAGTCGTCGATGACGAGACTGCGATCGCAGATCTGGTGGAGGTCTATCTGAAAAACGAAGGCTTCACCATCCACAAATTCTATAATGCCTCCGACGCCCTGGCTTGTGTGCGGACGACACGCTTGAATCTGGCGGTGCTGGATGTGATGCTGCCGGACATGGACGGCTTTACCCTCTGCCAGCGCATCCGGGAGGACCACCTGTTCCCCATCATCATGCTCACCGCAAAGGTGGAGGATATGGACAAGATCATGGGGCTGACCTTGGGAGCGGACGACTACATCACCAAGCCCTTCAATCCTCTGGAACTGGTGGCCCGGGTCAAGACTCAGCTGCGCCGCTACACCCGGTACAACCCCAGGGAGGGGACAGTCCAGGAGGTCACCGAATACGACTTTCGAGGCCTTCAGATCTCCAAGGCCACTCACAAGTGCGTCCTGTTCGGCGAGGAACTGGCCCTGACGCCCTTGGAATTCTCCATTCTCTGGTATCTATGTGAGCACCGGGGGAATGTGGTGTCCAGCGAGGAACTGTTTGAACATGTTTGGGGCGAGGCGTTTATGGACAGCAACAACACCGTCATGAGTCACATCGCCCGGCTACGGGAAAAGATGCACGAGCCCAGCCGAAAGCCCAAATTCATCAAGACCGTTTGGGGGGTGGGGTACACCATTGAGTAAGAAAGGAAATACCCGCAGCCGCCGGAGATCTTTGCGCATCTGGGGCGGCTACCTGCTGGTCCTCATGGCTTGGGTGGTCGCAGTGATGGCCTTGGCATTCCTGGGCTTCATCATCTGCGCCAGCATCACCTGGCAGCCCTCGCCGCTCTACGACTTCCTGAATTGGGTTCGAGACTACATCGTTCTGGTCTGCATCGTCACAGTGCTGGCGGGCTGGGTGGTCATCAGCTTCTATTTTATCTCCAAGCCCATCAAGCAGCTGGACGTGGTGGCCAATGCGGCAGAGCAATTATCCCGCCCCAGTGAGGAGCCCATCCAGCTGCCGGATTCCCTGGAGGACATCTCCATCCAGCTGAATCTGGCCCGGGAGCAGGCTCTCCGGGACGCCCGGGCAGCCCGGGAGGCAGAACAGCGGAAAAACGACCTAATCGTCTATCTGGCCCACGACCTGAAAACGCCCCTGACCAGCGTCATCGGCTACCTGACCCTCCTGCGGGATGAGCCTCAGATCTCCCCGGAGATCCGGGCCAGGTACACCGGCATCGCCCTGGAGAAGGCGGAGCGGCTGGAGGACCTCATCAACGAGTTCTTCGACATCACCCGCTTCAACCTCTCTCGCCTGGAGCTGGAGCGGCAGAGCGTGGACCTGACGCGGATGCTGGAGCAGGTCGCCAGCGAATTCCGCCCCATTTTCGCAGAATCGGGGCTGTCATGCAGCCTGGATCTGCCGCCCAAGCTGCACTATTCCTGTGACCCGGATAAGCTGGCAAGGGTCTTTGATAATCTCCTGCGCAACGCGTCTTATTATAGCCTGCCGGACAGCACGGTGGAAATTGCCGGACGGATAGAGGCCGGGAAAATCGTACTCACCTTCTCCAATGCGGGAAAGAACATCCCCCAGGAGAAATTGGACCGGATCTTTGAACAGTTCTTCCGTCTGGACAGCTCCCGCGCCACCCGGACAGGTGGTGCGGGCCTTGGCTTAGCCATCGCCAAGGAGATCGTGGAGCTCCACGGCGGGACCATTCGGGCGGACAGCACCGAGGATCGGATCACCTTCACCATCTGTCTTCCGTCAGACCATTCAGAAGCGCCGTAAGAAAATCACAAGAATTTCGCAGAAAACTTGCAAGGCATCCGTTGGTAGATAGACAAGTATGAAACGCCTGGTTCTGGTACCATTTCAGTATCAGAACCAGGCGCTTTATTTTGATTAGGAGGTCTTATCCCATGAAAACCATTCTCGTTCTCTTCGGCGGATGCTCCACGGAGTACGAAGTTTCTCTCCATTCCGCCTATGCGGTGCTGTCCCACATGGACCCCGCCCGCTATACTCCTTTGGCTGTGGGCATCACACGGGAGGGGCAGTGGCTCTGCTATACCGGCGACCTCTCCCGGCTGGAGGACGGTACTTGGCAGCAGGCGGCAGACTGTATCCCCTGCACCCCGCTGGTGGAACGGGAGGCCCACGCTTTACTACTGCTGGACGGCTCCGGCCGCCGTCTCCTCTTTGACGCGGTATTCCCAGTCCTCCACGGCAAGAACGGCGAGGACGGTACGGTACAGGGACTCTTTGAACTGGCCGGGGTCCCGGTCATCGGCTGCGGGACATTGTCCAGCGCCTTGTGCATGGACAAGGACCGGGCCCACCAGCTGGCGGCCCTGGCCGGCATCCGGGTCCCCCGGAGCCACGTCTTTCATTCCAGCGATGATTTCAGCCGGATCGCCCAGGCAGCGGAGGAACTGGGATACCCGGTGTTTGTCAAGCCGGTCCGGGCCGGTTCCTCCTTCGGTATCACCAAAGTCTCCGGGCCGGAAGAGCTGCCCGCCGCCATGGAGGAGGCATTCCGCCACGACAGCGCCGTGATCCTGGAGGAGACGATCCCCGGCTTTGAGGTGGGCTGCGCGGTCATGGGCAACGAGGAACTGACCGTGGGTCTGGTGGACGAGATTGCGCTGTCGGAGGGCTTTTTCAACTATGAGGAGAAGTACACCTTAAAGACCTCCGCCATCCACTGTCCCGCCCGCATCCCGCCGGAGAAGGCGGCAGAGATCCAGGCAGCGGCAAAAACCATTTACCGTGCCCTGGACTGCCGGGTATTCGCCCGGGTGGATCTGTTCCTCACCCCGGATGGGGAGATCGTCTTCAATGAGGTTAACACCATCCCCGGCTTCACCGCCCACAGCCGCTACCCCAGCATGATGCAGGGCATCGGCATTTCCTTTGGGGAGCTGGTGACCCGCCTGATCGAGTTGGGGGTGGCGGGATGAGAACCGTGTCGATTCCCCGGGAGCAGATTTTTCAGGGGCCGCTGGTCCTGGTCAACCGGGCGCATCCCCTGCATGAAAAAGAGCGATCTGCGCTGACCTCGGTGGACCCGCACCACCCCGACATTCTTCTTGAAAGCCGGGCACGGCAGCTACTGTCTGCCTGTATCCAAAAGGCGGGGGGACAGCGGGAGATCGTGCCGGTGTCCGGCTGGCGGAGCCAGCAGGAACAGCAGCGGATCTGGGACGACTCCATGGCGGAGCATGGGGAGACATTTACCCGCCAGTATGTGGCCCTTCCAGGATGCAGTGAGCATCAGACCGGACTCGCCATCGACCTGGGAAAGGCTGCCGGATACATCGACTTCATCCGGCCTGCCTTTCCCTATGACGGCGTCTGCGGAAGATTTAGGCGTCTGGCGGCCCGGTACGGCTTTATCGAACGCTACCAGCGGGGCAAGGAGGAAGTCACCGGGATCTCGGCTGAGCCGTGGCACTTCCGCTATGTGGGGGCGCCCCACGCCCAGCTGATGGAAACCAACGGGCTGTGTCTGGAGGAGTACCGGGACTTTTTGCGGCAGGGTCCCCGGAGCGTCGCTCTGGAAAACGGCCGCATGGCCCAGGTGTTCTATGTGCCCGCCGCCGGAGCCGTCACAGAGGTGGAAGTGCCGGAGGGCTGCTGCCAGATATCCGGCGACAATGTGGAGGGATTTATCCTGACATGGTGGGGGGATACCCATGAGAACGGCTAAGAAAACCGTCCCGACTTTGGACCTCTTTCGTCTGGCGGCAGTCCTGCTGGTGGTGATGAACCACACCTCGCCCCTGGCGGATGTGTCTGCCATGGCTGATTTCTGGCTTACCCGGGTACTGGCCCGGGTGGCAGTCCCATTCTTTCTGATGACCACTGGGTACTTTCTGAGCCGGAATCACTGGGCTGGTGTGGGGCGGCAGCTGAAAAAGCTCTGCCTGCTCTACGGCGTCTGCATCCTTTTGTATCTGCCAGTGAATCTCTATGCCGGCAGCTTCACCGGTCCGGCGGATGTTTTGCGGAAACTGCTGGTGGACGGCACCTTCTACCACCTGTGGTATTTCCCGGCGACCATTCTGGGCATCGTCATCGCCCGGTGGCTCAGCCGGCTGGGCCTGCGGGTGGCTCTGCCTGTGGCGGCGCTACTCTATCTCATCGGTCTGGGCGGGGACAGTTACTATGGACTGGTTTCCCAGATCCCGCTGCTTCGGACCCTTTACGACGGCATTTTTACACTGTGCGGCTATACCCGCAATGGCCTGTTCTTCGCGCCACTGTTCCTTCTGCTTGGGACCGCCGGAAGGCGGTGGAACCAAAAGCTGTCTCTGGCGGGCTTCTTCCTCTCTCTGGCAGCCATGAGCGCCGAGGGGCTGTGGCTCCATCGCATGGATGTCCAGCGCCACGACAGCATGTACCTCGCCCTCCCCCTGTGCATAGTATGCCTTTTTTCTCTGCTGCTGGGCGGAAACAAGGGCGAGTCCAGGAAAGTCCGGGAATTTTCCACAGCCATGTATGTGCTCCATCCCCTCTGCATCGTACTGGTCCGGGGAGCGGCAAAGCTACTGGGACTGGGAGAAATGCTCATTGAAAACAGTGTTCTCCATTTTATTGTGGTGCTGGCGCTCAGTGCGCTGCTCTCCGCCCCTTGCCTGCTGAGGCTTCAAAAGAAGCCCAGCCCCACCGCTCGGGCCTGGCGGGAGGTGGATCTGGCGGCCCTTGGGCACAACGCCCAGGTGCTGCGGAACACATTGGCCCCGGGGACAGAGCTGATGGCGGTGGTAAAGGCGGAGGCCTACGGTCACGGCGGGGCAGTGACCGCCCGCACCTTACAGCGAGCGGGCGTCCGGGCCTTTGCCGTGGCCTGCCTGGCCGAGGGGATTGCTCTGCGAAAGGCGGGCATCCGGGGGACGATCTTGATCTTAGGTTATACCTCCCCGGAGGAAGCTCCGCTCTTGACACGATGGCATCTGACCCAGACGGTGGCGGATATTGACCACGGGCGGGCCTTGGCAGCCAGAGGGCGGCGTGTCCATGTCCATCTGGCCCTGGACACGGGGATGCACCGGCTGGGCATCCTGGCGGAAAACCGGAAGGAGATCCTGGAGGCATTCCGGCTTCCAAACCTGGTAGTGGACGGTGTCTTTTCTCATCTATACGTCTCGGACAGCCTGGAAGCCGAAGATGTTGCCTACACCCAGGAGCAGCTGACCTTGTTCTATGATACGGTGGCCTGGCTCCGAACTGCCGGATATGATCCCGGCAAAGTTCATATCCAGTCCAGCTATGGACTTTGGAACCTCCCAGCTCAGCCCTGTGACTATGTCCGGGCTGGAATCGCACTCTATGGAGTTCGAAGCGATGATGCGCCTGTTCAGCGAAGCCTTGACCTGCGGCCGGTTCTGTCTCTCCGGGCCAGAGTGGCCAGCATCCGCACTGTGCAAGCCGGAGAGAGCGCCGGGTACGGGCGGGTCTTTCAGGCAGAGCAAGAAACCAAACTGGCGGTGGTCACCATCGGCTACGCGGACGGTCTGCCCCGGGATCTGCCTCAGCGGGGCGGCCAGGTGCTGATTCAGGGCCGGCGTTGTCCTATGGTGGGGCGGATGTGCATGGACCAGTTGCTGGTGGACGTCAGCGATCTTTCGGAGGTCGCTCCTGACGATACAGTGACTATTATCGGCCGGGATGGCGGTCAGGTGATTCGGGCAGAGGAACTGGCTGCATGCTGTGGGACGATTACCAACGAACTGCTCTCCCGGTTAGGCATGCGGTTACCCATTGTTTCTGGTTAAAGAGCGGTAGGGAATTTTACAAAGATTCTGGTTCGAATTTCAACATGAATATACCTTTAAACAGGAATAGCCACCAACCACGATGAAATGGTTGATGGCTATTCCCGTTTGGTCGACACCAAGAGATTCTCTCAATCGGTTTAATCTGGTGTTTTCAAGATGTCCTTATGAGGAGTCGCCCTTGTGTGCCTCTTCTTTTTTGGTGCGGCACTTTTGCTGTGCAAAAGTGCCGCCTGCGGGCGGATGACTGAACGCGAGTGGGGAAACCCGCAAAGGTTTCCCCCTCACACTCCCCCTTCCTTGCGGTATGTGGAAGTACGGACAACAAAACCTGTGGGCAGTCACGGAAAAGCCACCCTAAAGGGTGGCTTTTCTTTTTGGCGCGGGCGATAGGGACAGCGTATTTGACAATGGCGGCGGTTCCCTGTACAATGGCAGAAAATACCGCGAGGGAGGGCTATCATGGAATTCTGGAAGATGAATGGGGCAGGCAATGATTTTATCGTGGTGGACGACCGTCGGAACGCCATCCCCGAGAACAGGTGGCCGGAGATCGTCCGCGTCCTGTGTGAGAGGCATATGTCCATCGGCGCAGACGGCTTCATGGTGGTGAAGCCCCCCACCTGTGGCGGCGACTACAAAATGCTGTTCTTCAACTCCGACGGCTCCACGGGTGAGATGTGCGGCAACGGCGCGCGGTGCATCTGCCGCTACGGGTTCGAGAGCGGCCTGGCCGGCGAAACACAGCGGGTAGAGACCACCGCCGGCATGGTCACCGGCTGGCGGGCAGATCGGCAGCTATACCGTATACGGCTCAACGATCCCTGCCATCTGCGGCTGAACGGTACGGCGGAGGTGGACGGCATCACCTATGACTGCGCCTATGTGGAGCTGGGCGACCCCGGCATCCCCCACGCGGCGATACCCATCGCCGGCTTGAGAGACTATGACACGGCGGCGCTGCTCCGGCTGGGCCGGACCCTGCGGCACTATCCGGATTTTTCCAAGGGCGCCAACGTGAACTTTTATGAGATCATCGGCCCGGACCATGTGTACGAGCGCACCTATGAGCGCGGGGTGGAGGATTTTACCTACGCCTGCGGCACGGGCACCGGCTCCGTGGTGACGGTGCTGACGCTGCTGGGAAAGGTCTCCGGCAAGCATGTGCGGGTAGACATGACCGGCGGCACGCTGTATGTGGACGTGGAACGGAACGCGGCCGGCCGCGTCACCGACCTGTATCTGACCGGCCCCACCAATGTGGTCTGCAAGGGCGAGATCACCGACGAAAACCTGGTCCTGTAAAAAAGAGCCGTCCCCCATGGGGACGGCTCTTTTCTTGTATCAGTCCGCCGCAGACAGGTGCAGATGCTCGCCGCGCTGGTCCATGGGGATATACGCCTCATGGGTGGTGACGGCACGGTAGGCCGGGCGCATGATCCGGTGGCAGGTGACCACCTCCTCAATGCGGTTGGCGCACCAGCCGGCAATACGGGCGGAGGCGAACAGCGGCGTGAACACCTCCTCGGGGATTCCCAGCATGGCATACACCAGACCGGAGTACATATCCACATTGGCACACATGGGCGTGTCGCTGTGCTTGCGTTCCATGACCATGGGCAGGCCCAGCTCCTCCACCTTCTGCAGCAGGGCGAAGTCGTCGGCGTAGCCCTTCAGCTCCGCCATGCGCTGGGCGTACTTCTTCAGCAGCACGGCGCGGGGATCAGACATGGTGTACACCGCGTGGCCCAGGCCGTAGATCTTGCCGGACCGATCGCCCGCCTGGCCGTCCAGCAGCTTGCTCAGATAGTCCTTGATGGAGCCGTCGTCGTGGGGATCCACATTCTCCTTGATATAGCGGAACATCTCCATGACCTTGGCGTTGGCGCCGCCGTGGAGGGGCCCCTTCAGGGAGCCGACAGCCCCGGCAATGGCGCTGTAGGTGTCCGTGCCGCTGGAGGACATGGCACGGCAGACGAAGGTAGAGTTGTTGCCGCCGCCGTGCTCCGCGTGGACCATGAGCATCATGTCCAGCAGATGGGCCTCCTCATCGGTGTAGCTCTTGTCCGGGCGCATCATGCGGAGGAAGTTCTCCGCCGTGGACAGCTCCGGCACCGGGAAATGGATATGCAGGGAGTCGCCGTGGAAGTAGTGGCGCTGCACCGCGTAGGCATTGGCCACAATGGACGGGAAATAGCCAACGAGCTTGACGGACTGCAGCAGCATATTGTCGATGGAGGTGTTATCCGGATCCGGATCGTAGGAATACAGGCTCAGTACGCTGCGGGCCAGTTCGTTCATGATATTGTGGCTGGGGTGCCGCATGATCATGCCCTCGGTAAAGCCCTCGGGCAGCTTGCGGGCCTGGTTCATGATCTTGTCGAAGTAGGCCAGCTCGCTCTTGGAGGGCAGATAACCCATCAGCAGCAGGTAGGCTACCTCCTCGAAGCCGAAGGTGCCGGCCTTGCGGTGGGCCTCCACGATGTCGGTGAGTTCGATGCCGCGGTAGTACAGCTTGCCGGGGGCGGGAACACGCTGACCGTCCTGCATCAGATAGCCCTGAACACTGCCCACCTTGGACACACCCACCAGAACGCCTGTGCCATCGTTATTCCGCAGGCCCAGCTTTATATCGCCCCGATAGTGATCCGGACTGATGGCGTACTGCTCCTGGATGCTGCGGCTCAGAGGATTGGTATACTGTTTTAAAATCGTGGTGTCTTTCTCGGTCATGTCGGTTTCTCCTTTCGCCGCAGGGCGGTACGTTGTTTCATGGGTGATTATACGTCCGCCGCCTTCATTTTGCAAGAGTAAAATTTCAAAATTTCAAAATTTTTTATTTTAACGCAAATTTATCCGTTAGCACTCGGCATTTTTGCAAAACGCAAATTTCAAACTTGCATTTTTCTTGATTTTCCTCTTGCATTTTTCCAGCATCGTGCTATACTGACTACATTATTGCACGGGCCGCCTGTGCCCGACACTCTGATTTCCCGAAAGGGGTGCTATCCTATGATCAAGCTGCACGATCTCCCCGTCCTCTGGACCGGCGGCGCCGTCCGTGAGGCCACACCCGCCATGGCGGCAGCCCGGGAGAAGACCATGGCCTGCCGCATTCTCCGCGCCCACAACACCGGCAGCGGCGACGGCCTGCTGCACCTGACGTTCGACAGTCTCATCTCCCATGATATTACCTATGTGGGCGTGATCCAGACCGCCAAGGCCAGCGGTCTGACGGAGTTCCCGGTGCCCTATGTGCTCACCAACTGCCACAACAGCCTGTGCGCCGTGGGCGGCACCATCAACGCCGACGACCATGCCTTCGGCCTGTCGGCGGCGGTAAAATACGGCGGCGACTATGTGCCCGCCAACCAGGCGGTCATCCACCAGTATGCCCGGGAAATGTTGGCCGGCTGCGGCAAAATGGTTCTCGGCTCCGACAGCCACACCCGCTACGGCGCGCTGGGCACCCTGGGCGTAGGCGAGGGCGGCGGCGAGATCGTCAAGCAGCTGCTGCGTAACACCTACGACCTGGCAGCGCCCCAGGTGGTCCTGGTGCACGTCACCGGCAGACCCCGCCACGGCGTGGGCCCCCACGATGTGGCCATCGCCCTGTGCGGCGCGGTGTATAAAAACGGCTTTGTGAAAAACAAGGTGCTGGAGTTCGTGGGTGACGGCATCGGCCGTCTCAGCATGGACTACCGCATCGGCATCGACGTCATGACCACCGAAACAGCCTGCCTGACCTCCATCTGGGAGACGGACGGCGCCGTGCGGGACTATCTGGCGCTGCACGGCCGGGCGGGGGACTTTGCACCCCTGCATCCGGAGGACGGCGCGTACTATGACGGCCTTATCGAGCTGGACCTGTCCGCCATCGAGCCCATGGCCGCCCTGCCCTTCCACCCCTCCGAGGCGGTGACACTGCGGGAACTGATCGCCGACCCCGGCGACATCCTGCGTGAGGTAGAGAAGCGGGCCGCCGACCAGTTCGGCGGCAAGGTGCAGCTGCATCTCACCGACAAGGTAAAAGGCGGCAAGCTCCATGTAGAGCAGGGCGTTATCGCCGGATGTGCCGGCGGCCTGTATGACAACATCGCCGAGGCGGCTGCCATTCTGGACGGCTGCGATGTGGGCAGCGGGAATTTTGACTTCTCCGTGTATCCCCCCTCCGTCCCCGTGGAACTGGAGCTGGTGGAAAACGGCGTGTCCGCCCGGCTGCTGCGCGCCGGCGCCGTGTGCAAGCCCTGTTTCTGCGGCCCCTGCTTCGGTGCGGGCGATGTGCCCGCCAACGATGCCCTGTCCATCCGCCACACCACCCGAAACTTCCCCAACCGCGAGGGCTCCAAGCCCGGCGACGGCCAGCTGTCCGGCGTGATCCTCATGGACGCCCGCTCCATTGCCGCCACCGCGCGGAACCACGGTGTGCTCACCTCTGCGGCGGATGTAGACTACGACGCTCCCTCTCCCGCGGAGCGCCGGTTCGACGCCTCCGTGTACGACAAGCGGGTCTACCGCGGCTTCGGCCACCCCCAGCCGGACGCCCCGCTGCAATACGGTCCCAACATCGCCGAATGGCCCGCCATCCCCGCCCTATCCGATGATCTGCTCCTACAGGTGGCCTCCGTTCTGCGGGATGAGGTCACCACCACAGACGAGCTCATCCCCTCCGGCGAGACGTCCTCCTACCGTTCCAACCCCATGAAGCTGGCGCAGTTCACCCTGTCCCGCCGCGACCCGGACTATGTGCCCCGGGCCAAGGCCGCGGCGGCGCTGGAAAGCGCCCGGGCCGCAGGTGAGGTACCGGCGGTGCTGGCGGATACGCTGCACGCATTTGGTCTGGATACGCGCAGTCTGTCCCGGCTGCACATCGGCTCCGTTATCTTTGCCAACAAGCCCGGCGACGGCTCTGCCCGGGAGCAGGCGGCCTCCTGTCAGCGGGTGCTGGGCGGCAGCGCCAACATCTGCTACGAATTCGCCACCAAGCGCTATCGCTCCAACTGCGTCAACTGGGGCCTGCTGCCTTTTACACTGGCGGCGGATGACAGCTTTGACGGCGCACCCGGCGACTTTATCTACGTCCCGGAGGTGCGGGAGAAGGTGGCCCGGGGCGACGAGGAATTCCCCGCAGTACTGCTGCATGACGGCAGGAAAACGGACCTCCTCCTCTATCTGAAAAACACCAACGCAGAGGAGCGCGAGCTGCTGCTGCGCGGGTGCCTCATCAACTATTACGCGGCAAAGGCGGTGAACTGAATGGAAAAGATCAAAATGCCTGTCCCCATCGCCGAACTGGACGGCGATGAGATGACCCATGTGCTGTGGGGCATGATAAAGGACACACTTATTAAGCCCTTCGTGGACCTGAACACCGAATACTACGACCTGTCCCTGCCCCACCGGGAGGAGACGGCAGATGCCGTCACCGCACAGGCAGCGGAGGCCATCAAGCGCCTGAAGATCGGCGTGAAGTGCGCCACCATCACCCCCAACCTGCAGCGCCAGGAGGAGTACGGCCTGACCCAGCTGTGGAAATCTCCCAACGCCACCATCCGGGCGGCGCTGGACGGCACCGTGTTCCGCGCACCCATCCTGCTGAAGCGGGTCAAGCCTGTGGTGACCTGCTGGGAGAAGCCTGTCACCATCGCCCGCCACGCCTACGGCGACCTGTACAAGGCGGTGGAATACCGCGTACCCGGTGCCGGAAAGGCGGAGCTGGTGTTCACCGATGAAAGCGGCCGGGCGCTGAGCCGCCAGACGGTATTCGACTTCAAGGGCCCCGGCGTGGTGCAGGCCATGCACAACCGGGACGCCTCCATCCTCTCTTTCGCCCGCTGCTGCTTCACCTACGCCCTGTCCGTGGGGCAGGACGTGTGGTTCGGCGCAAAGGACACCATCTCCAAGGACTACGACCAGACCTTCAAGCTGCTGTTCCAGCAGGTCTATGACGAGGAGTACAAGGCCGCCTTTGAACAGGCGGGGCTTCACTACCGCTATGCGCTCATCGACGATATCGCGGCCAAGGTCCTCCGCAGCAAGGGCGGCATCGTCTGGGCCTGCAAGAACTACGACGGCGACGTGATGAGCGACCTGGTCGCTGCGGCCTCCGGCTCCCTGCCCATGATGACCAGCGTGCTGGTGTCCCCGGACGGCTGCTTCGAGTATGAGGCCGCCCACGGCACCGTCACCGACCACTTCTACCGCTGGCGGAAGGGAGAAAAGGTATCCACCAACCCCCTGGCCACCATGTTCGCCTGGGCCGGCGCCCTGCGGAAGCGGGGCGAGCTGGACGGCAATGCCGACCTGGTGCACTTTTCCGGCTGCCTGGAGCAGGCGGGGCTGGATATATTCGAGGCCGGACACTTTACCGAGGACCTGACCATGCTGTGCGCCCCATCGGAATACACCGACAAGCCGGACAACGACACGCTGCTGGGTCTGATCCGTGCGCGGCTGGAAGCGCTGCTGACAGAGTAACATGACTGTGCCGCGGACATGACGTCCGCGGCACTTTTCCCTCCGGTCATATTGACATATCCCCTACACATCTGTATAATAAAACATAACCAAAAATACAGGGAGGTTCTATCACAGGATGGACACAGCCGGCAGCGACTCTTGCCCTGAACGAGATCAGAACAACAGAGAATGACGTGAGACATGACCTGTGCGCGAGGCACACAGGCCGTGTCTTTTGCGCTTTTTACATCGCGCAAAAAGCGAGAGGAGGCGCTCCGCAAAAGCAGCGGAGCCCGGGAAAGGAGACAAAATTTGGATACCTCAATAGGTTGGTTATTGCTTTTACAGGTGGTGCTTATCGCCCTGAACGCCGTGTTCGCCTGCGCGGAGATCGCCGTGCTGTCGGTGAACGAGGTAAAGCTGAGCAAAATGGTGTCGGAGGGCAGCCGGAAGGCCAAGCGGCTCAGCCGGCTGACGGCCCAGCCGGCCAGGTTCCTGGCCACTATTCAAGTGGCCATCACCCTGGCGGGCTTTCTGGGCAGCGCCTTCGCGGCGGAGAATTTCTCCGATCCGCTGGTGGACTGGCTGGTGGGGCTGGGCGTAACGATCCCGCCCGCCACGCTGAACACCCTCGCCGTGATCCTGATCACGCTGATCCTGTCCTTCTTCACGCTGGTGTTCGGCGAGCTGGTGCCCAAGCGGATCGCCATGAAGCAGTCGGAGAAGGTAGCGCTGAACATCTCCGGGCTCATCACTGTCATCTCCAAGCTGTTCGCGCCCATCGTGTGGCTGCTGAGCGCGTCTACCAACGGCATACTGCGGCTGCTGGGCATTGATCCCAACGAGGCCGAGGAGCAGGTGGGCGAGGAGGACATCCGCATGATGGTGGACGCCAGCAGCGAGCACGGTGGCATCGACCATGAGGAAAAGGAGTTCATCCAGAACGTCTTTGAGTTTGACGACCTGACCGCCGAAGAGATCGCCACCCACCGCACGGATGTGGATCTGCTGTGGCTGGACGACACCATGGATGATTGGGCCGAGACGATCCACAACACGCGGCACACCCGCTACCCCGTGTGCGAGGACAGTGCGGACAATGTGGTGGGCATTCTGAACGCCAAGGAGTACTTCCGCCTGGCGGATAAGAGTCGGGAGAGCGTAATGGCCGGCGCCGTCCGCACGCCGTACTTCGTGCCGGAGACCATTAAGGCCGACGCCCTGTTCCGCAACATGAAGCGTACCGGCAATCCCCTGGCCGTGGTGCTGGACGAGTACGGCGGCATGGTGGGCATCGTGACGCTGAACGACCTGGTTGAGGAGCTGGTGGGCGACCTGGGCAGCGACGACAGCAACATTCCGGACGATGATGAGCCCCGCATCGAAAAGCGGGAGGATGGCTCCCTGGTCATCACCGGCAACGTAGAACTGGACGATCTGGAGGATGCACTTGGCATCGAGCTGGACCAGGAGGAGCATGACACCCTGACCGGCCTGGTGTTCGACGCGCTGGGCATGATACCCGACGACGGCCCGCAGGACATTACGCTGGAGGCTGAGGGGATGCGGATCCATGTGACCTCCATTCTGGACCATCAGGTGAATGCGGCGGAGGTAACGCTGCTGCCTCAAACAGAGGACGCGGACGAGGCGAAAGAATAAAAAAGCAAAAAGGAGCACCCGGCCGGGTGCTCCTTTTTTATCACAGCTTACTCGCCCATATACAGGTGGAAATACAGGCCATTCATGCCGATGCCGTCCAGCATGGCGATCATAACCGGGCCGTCCTCCTGCTCAATGAAACCGCCGGCATACTGGATATTGTTGCTGAACAGGCCCATAATATATACCTCCTGTACCAGCGTCCGCTGCACGGCCGCCGATCACATGATCGCAGTCAGTTGGCCTTGTGCTCCTGCTTGTGCTCCTGCTTGGGCTCCTGCTTGGCCGGGCCGGAGAATGCCTTGATCTCCACACCGCCGCGGATGACCGCGCCCTTGACCACCGCCAGCGTGCCCGTCACCAGGCCGCCGCTGATCTGAGCCTTCTCCTCCAGGGTAGTGCCGCCGGTGATCTCCAGATCGCCGTTGACCTTACCGGCGCACAGCAGCTCCTTGGCGTTGATGTTGCCCGTCACCTGAGAATCCTCGCTGACGGTAACGGTGCCCGTGACCTTTACATCACCGGTCAGCGTACAGCCGATGAGGTTCAGGCTGCCGGCGGTGATATTGCTCTGGATGACCGAACGCAGCGTCACCGTGCCGGTGGTAATGACCTCGCCCTTGAATGCCCCGGCGATCTCCACATCGCCGTCGGAGCGCAGTGTGCCCTCCAGTGAAGTACCCGCAGCCAGATAGCTGGCAGCCTTGGCCTTCACCACAGGCTGTACCGGTGCCTGCACCGGCGCGGTCTTTACCGGCTCCGGCTTTGCGACAGGCTTTTTGCCGCCGGCGGCCAGCACCTTGTCATCCTCGCTGCCCACGCCGAACAGTTCAAACATCGTCCGTTTCATTTCATCGCGCATAACAATACCCTCCCAATGGTTTTTGTTGCTTCTCTTTCCTGTTCATCTATATATGTACCCGGCCGGGGACCTTCGCGGCCTCCTCATAGTGGAAGCCCATCAGCCGCCCGGGAATATAGATCCATGGCCGATGCAGTGTCTCGTTATAGTTGCCGGCGGCCTGCCGGTAAATGCTCTCGCTGCGCCGCAGGACCTCCGTCACATCAGCATTGCCCGCAGCCTCTGCCGCCCGCTTTTCAAAAGCGGCCAGCTGGCACCGGGCGCTCTCTACCATGCTCCGGTGCTGACGCAGCAGACGGCGGACCTCCCAGAACCACAGGACGACAAGCGCTGAAGTGCTGGCGATCGCCACGAGCCAGATGACCCATTTCATACGCAAACGCCCCCTTCCGCAGGGCACAGCGACCCCTGCTGTGGATATCGTAACAGATACGAGAAGGATTGCGTCCGCATATGCCGCGAAATGCACATACACGTCCGCGAAATGTAAAATTTGCGGTGACAATTCCATTTTCTTATGATAAAATAAAGCCGCGTGAAGCACAAGAAAAGCACAAGGAGGCGGCGCCATGTATATCGCAGTATGTGATGATCAGATCGAGGAACTGGAAAAGCTCACGGCGCTTTTGCAGGCCTGGCAGTCTGACCTGCACTCCGATGTCCGCTTTCAGACCTTCCGCAGCGGCGGCCAGCTGCTGGACGCTGCCCGCGCCGAGCGCTTCACCCTGTATCTGCTGGACGTGCTGATGCCCGGCATGACCGGCATGGACGCCGCACGGGAGATCCGTTCCTTCGACGCGGCGGCGGACATTATCTTTCTCACCACCTCTCCCGGCTTCGCCTACGAAAGCTACGGCGTCCGGGCGGCGGAGTATCTGCTCAAGCCCATCAATGCCAAGCTGCTCTATCCGGTGCTGGACAAGCTGTATCTGCGGGAGCAGAAGCCGCAGGACGGCCTGACCGTCAAGTCCAACGGCATGCTGGTGCGTCTGCCCTTTTCCCAGCTGAGCTATGTGGAGGTCAACGGCAAACACCTGTTCTTCAACATGGCCGACGGCACTGTCTATGAGGTGGCGGCCTCCATGCGCGAGTATGAAGGGGCGCTGCTGGCCCGCCCGGAGTTCATGCGGGTCCACCGGTCCTACATCGTCAATATGCTCCAGGCCGAAAAGCTCTCCCCCGCCGGGGTCATCACCTTCAGCGGCCATAACGTGCCCGTGTCCCGCCTGCTGTACGGCCAGCTGCAAAAGGACTATCTGGCCCTGCTGTTTTCCGGGAGGGACGCATAATATGTTTGATTTATCTATGCAGTCCGCGCTGGATATATTCTGCTATGTGCTGGTGCTGATCTATGGACTGGCGTTCAGCGCGGATCTCTCCACCGGCGGCCATGTCTCCCGACAGCAGAAGTACCTGCTGACGCTGCTGTGCCTGCTGTTCCTGCTGGTACTGGGACTGGGGCTGGTGCTTTTGGGCGAACGAACGGTAAAGCAGCTCTACCCGCTGGTCATCCATGTGCCGTTGGTGCTGATCCTGATTTTGTTTATGAAAAAATCGGTGGGCGTAGCCATTGTCAGCACCTGCACCGCGTATCTGTGCTGCCAGCCGCCCCGCTGGGGACGCATCGCCGTGGAGGCGCTGACGCAGAGCATGCTGGCCGCCGAGCTGGTCTATATCCTGCTGATGCCGGTGATGTATTATCTCCTGCGCCGCTTTTTCGTGGCCGCGGCCTATAACACCATGACCTCCTCAACGGCGGTGCTGCTGCTGTTCGGCAGCCTGCCCGTCACCTATTATATTTTCGACTATGCCACCACGATCTACTCCGATGCACTCTATTCCGGCATTCAGGCGCTGAATGAATTTCTGCCCACAGTGCTGATAACATTCTATGTACTGTTTCTGCCCGCCTTTCACCTGCAGTCACAGCGGCGCGCCGACGCGGAGATGCAGCGCTCCATGCTGGAGGCGGAGCTGGAGCAGTCCCAGTCTGAGATGGACTCCCTTCACCGGCTGGAGACCCAGACCGCCGTCTATCAGCACGATATGCGCCACCACCTGAATATGCTGGACGGTCTGCTGTCCGCGGGACGGCCGGACGAGGCGACAGCGTATATCAAAAATGTCCAGGCGGATATCGAGGCCATCACGCCCCGTCGCTTCTGCGAAAACCATCTGGTGAACCTGCTGTGCTCCTCCTTCACCGACAAAGCCCAGCGGCAGGGCACCGTGCTGACCGTGGATGCCTCACTGCCCAACGATGTAGCCATTTCGGACACGGAGCTGTGCTCCCTGCTGAGCAACGGTCTGGAAAACGCCCTGCACGCCGTGGCGGACCTGCCCGCCGACCGGAAGCAGATCTCCCTGTACTGCGGTGTGCGGCAGAACAAGCTTCTCATCGAGATACGCAATCCCTGCGCCGGACCGATAGCCATGCGGGACGGCCTGCCTGTCAGTGACCGGGAAGGGCACGGCTACGGATGCCGCAGCATCCAGGCCATCGCCCAGCGCAACGGCGGGCTGTGCGTGTTTTCCGCCCAGCAGGGCCAGTTTCTGCTGCAGATCATGCTTCCGGTGCTGGAGACGTAAGAAAGCTTTTGTTTGAAGGAGCCGCCTTGGGCGGCTCCTTTCTTTTTATCCGATATTCTCGATATACTATCACGCCTTGGACAAAATGCGGCGGTTCTCACCTTGTTTTTCCGTCGTTCCCGTGCTATAATTTCTGCAAATACCAGAGATAAGCCCGGTCGGGCGCAAAGGAGAGATACACTATGGCGACATTTACCGTGAACGGCAAGTCCGTCACTGTGGAAAAGAACCAGAAGCTCATCCGCTTTCTGCGTGACGAGCTGCACCTGACCTCCGTAAAGGACGGATGCAGCGAGGGTGCCTGCGGCACCTGCCACGTCCTCATCGACGGCAAGCCCACCAAGGCCTGCATCCCCCAGACGGACAAGCTGGAGGGCAAAACCATCCTCACGGTAGAGGGGCTCAGCGACTGGGAAAAGCAGGTCTACACCTTCGCCTTCGGCGAGGCCGGCGCGGTGCAGTGCGGCTTCTGCATTCCCGGCATGGTCATCTCTGCCAAGGGTCTGCTGGACGTGAACCCCGACCCTACCCGCGAGGAGGCCGCCTTCGCCATCCGCAACAATATCTGCCGCTGCACCGGTTACGTGAAGATCATCGACGGCATCCTGCTGGCGGCTAAGATATTCCGCGAGGGCAAGCTGCCCGCCCCCTCCGCCGACGACTGGCAGATGGGCAGCCGCGTCCACCGACTGGACGTGGAGGAAAAGGTCCTGGGCTATGGCCAGTATCCCGATGACATTTATGTGGACGGCATGTGCTACGGCGGTGCGGTCCGCAGCCAGTATGCCCGCGCCCGCGTTCTCTCCATCGACACCAGCGAGGCCGAGGCGCTGCCCGGCGTGATCTGCGTGGCCACCCAAAAGGATATCCCCGGCAAGGTCAACGTAGGCCATCTGAAGAAGGATCAGCCCACCCTGATCGGCGTGGGCGAGCTGGTACACTACCTGGGCGACAGTGTGGCACTGGTCTGCGCCGTGGATCAGGAGACGGTGGAGGCCGCCAAGAAGCTGGTGAAGGTGGAGTACGAAGTCCTGCCCGCCGTCCACAACCCCGCCGAGGCCGCCGTCCCCGGCGCGCCGCTGGTGTTCGACGAGGAGGAGAGCAACGTCCAGGCCTACAAGCACGTCTCCCGCGGCGACGCGGAGGGCGCTATCAAAAATTCCAAATATGTGCTGACCGAGCACTTCTCCACCCCGTGGACGGAGCACGCCTTCCTGGAGCCGGAGTGCTGCGTGGCGCTGCCGCTGGACAACGGCGGCGTAAAGCTGCTGACCACGGACCAGAGTGCCCACACCACCATGCATGAGTGCGCGTCCATGCTGGGCGTGGACTACGACCACTGCCAGGTGCGGAACTGCCTGGTGGGCGGCGGCTTCGGCGGCAAGGAGGATATGTCCGTGCAGCACCACGCGGCGCTGCTGTGCTATCTGACAAAGCGCCCCGTCAAGTTCAAGCTCAGCCGCCAGGAGTCCATCCTCGTCCATCCCAAGCGCCACAGCATGGACATGGACTTCACCATGGGCTGCGACGAAAACGGCATCATTCAGGGTGTCAAGGCCAGCGTGGTATCCGACACCGGCGCGTTTGCCTCTCTGGGCGGCCCCGTGCTGGAACGTGCCTGCACCCACGCCGCCGGCCCCTACGCCTACGAGAATTTCGAGATCGAGGGCCGCGCCTACTACACCAACAACCCCCCCGCCGGCGCCTTCCGGGGCTTCGGCGTCACCCAGACCTGCTTCTGCACCGAGACGCTGCTGAACCAGATGGCCGACCTGGTGGGCATCTCCCCCTGGGAGATCCGCTACCGCAACGCCATCCGCCCCGGCGGCGTGCTGCCCAACGGCCAGATCGTGGATGACTCCACCGGTCTGGTAGAGACACTGGAGGCCATCAAGCCCGCCTATGACGAGGCGGTGAAAAACGGCGATCCGGTGGGTATCGCCTGCGCCATGAAGAACGCCGGCGTAGGCGTGGGCATTCCCGACTGGGGCCGCTGCAAGCTCATCGTGGAGGGCGACGGCAAGGTGCACATCTACTCCGGCGCCAGCTGCATCGGCCAGGGACTGGGCACCGTGCTGGTGCAGGTGGTGGTCACCAACACCGGGCTGCATCGGGACGATATCGTCTACGAGCGCAGCAATACCTGGATCGCCCCAGACTCCGGCGACACCTCCGGCTCCCGCCAGACCCTTGTCACCGGCGAGGCCACCCGCCGCGCCTGCGAAAAGCTGAAGGCGGAGCTGGACGCCGGCAAATCCCTTGCCGACCTGAAGGGCACGGAGTTCTACGGCGAGTATCTGGCCAAGACCGACCCCCTGGGCGCCGACGTACCCAACCCCGTCAGCCACGTGGCCTACGGCTACGCCACCCAGATGTGTATTCTGGATAAGGAGACGGGCCGCATCAAGAAGATGGTGGCCGCCCACGATGTGGGCAAGGCCGTGAATCCCCTGAGCGTGGAGGGTCAGATCGAGGGCGGCGTGGTCATGTCCATGGGCTACGCGCTGACAGAGAAATACCCCATCGACGAGAACTGCAAGCCTACCGCCAAATACGGTATGCTGGGCCTGTTCCGTGCCAACCAGATCCCGCCGGAGATCCAGGCCATCGTGGTGGAGAAGCCCGGCCTGAATGTGGCCGGCGGCGCCATCGGCATCGGTGAGATCACCTCCATCCCCACCGCCCCTGCCATTGCCGACGCCTATTACCGCCTCACCGGCGAACGGGAATTCAGTCTGCCGCTGAAGAACACCCCCTACGCACCCAAGAAATAAACGTAAAAGAGCACCCCAAAGGGGTGCTCTTTTCATATCTGTCTGTCCTCTTGTATCGCGGCCAGCGCCTCCACCGTGTCCACGTCCCGCAGCTCCGCCGCGGACGTCTCATACAGCAGCAGCGCGTCCGGGTGTGCGCGGATGACCACGTTGCCGCCCACATCGCCCTCCAGCGCCATCAGCTCCGGGAAAAACTTCCGGGGAAAGATGCACGGGTTGCCCCGCACGCCGTTATGGGCCAGGCCCACGATATGGTCCGGATGCGTCCGGAAATATTCGAGCTCCCGCCGTACGGTCTCCTGCTCCAGAAGCGGCTGGTCCGCCACCTGATATAGAATAGCGCCGCAGCCCGCCATGGCCTCGGTGCCCAGACGCACCGTGCGGCTCAGGCCGTCCTCCGGTCGGTCGTTCCGCACCACCGTGAAGCCGAATTCCTCTGCCAGCGCCGCGGCGGCATCGTACTGCGTCACCACCGTCACCTGTGCGAATTCCTCCGCCGGCACCGCCTCCAGCGAACGGCGCAGCAGACTTTTTCCGTCCACCACAGCCTCCAGCTTATTGCGCCCGAAGCGGCTGCCGCTGCCCGCCGCCATGACCAGGCAGCCGATCCGCAGCTCCGCCATGCAAACCACCCTCTTTCGTGTGTTCCAGTGTATCAGCTTCAGTATGCCCCGTCAAGCTTCGCCGTATCGTTATTCCGAAAATAAAATCACGCTTTCGCTGTACATTTCCCCTGTCCCGTGCTATAATTTTCGTGAATATGTATCATTAGCAAAAAATATAGACGACATTTCCAAGTTTTGCAACAGGAGGCTGCCTACTATGAGTAAGGTGGGAAAGAGCGAGATCCGTGTGGACGCCTTTGACAAGGCCACCGGGCGGACAAAATACTATGAGGACCGTATGCCTGCGGGCGCGCTGTATGCCCGCATCAAGCACGCCACTATCGCCCACGGCTACGTCAAGTCCATTGACACGTCCGCGGCTGAGGCGATCGAGGGCGTGGTGAAGGTGCTGACCTGCTTCGACGTGCCGGAGCACTGCTTCCCCACGGCGGGTCATCCCTGGTCCATGGATACCGGCCATCAGGACGTGGCCGACCGCAACCTGCTGAACCGCCATGTGCGCTACTACGGCGATGATATCGCCGTGGTCATCGCCGAGGATGATGTGTCCGCTATGCAGGGCGTCCGCGCGCTGGTGGTAGAGTATGAGGAGCTGCCCTTCGTGCTGGACGTGCAGAAGGCCATGGAGCCCGGCGCGCCCCAGCTCCATGAGGGATATTCCAACAACATTCTCAAGCACTCCGATATCCGCAAGGGCGACTATCAGGCTGCCATTCAGGAGCCGGGGCTCATCAAGGTGGAGGGCTGGTACGACACGCCTACCGTGCAGCACAGCCACATCGAGAACCACGGCTGCTTTGCCTATGAGGAAAATGGCCGTATCGTCGTGGTGGCGTCCACCCAGATCCCCCATATCATCCGCCGCATCGTGGGCCAGGCCTTGGGCCGTCCCTGGGCGGACATTCAGATCATCAAGCCCTACATCGGCGGCGGCTTCGGCAACAAGCAGGACGCCCTGTATGAGCCCCTGTGCGCCTGGTGCACCACGCAGGTGGGCGGCCGCTGCGTCCGTATCGACTGCACCCGGGAGGAGACGTTCGTCTCTAACCGCGTGCGCCACGCCATCCGCTTCCACATCGTCACCTGGCTGCACAAGGACGGCTCCATTGCCGCACGGAAGGTAGAGTGCTTCTCCAACCAGGGCGCTTACGCCTCCCACGGCCACTCCATCGTGGCCAAGGCCATGGGCTCCTTCCCGCAGATCTATCCCTGCGACAATTTCGAGGGTGACGCGTGGACGGTATACACCAACCGCCCCGCGGCCGGCGCCATGCGCGGTTACGGCATGCCCCAGGCCTCCTTTGCCGACGATGCCAACATTGACGAGTGCGCCAAGGCTGTTGGCATGGATCCGCTGGAGTACCGCATGAAGTACATCATGCCCAAGGGCTTCCACGACGGCTTCTCCGGCAACACCAACTACTACGACTCCTTCCGCGACTGTCTGGAAAAGGGCAAGGAATACATAGAGTACGACAAAAAGAAGGCCGAGTACGCCAAGGACACCGGCAACATCCGCCGGGGTATCGGCGTGGCGGCGTTCTGGTACAACACCGCCGTCTATCCCATCTCGCTGGAGACCTCCAGCAACCGTATGCTGCTGAATTTGGACGGCACCGTCACCATGCAGTGCGGCGAGACGGAGATCGGCCAGGGCGCTGATACCGCTTACGCCCAGATGACCGCCGAGGCCGTGGGCCTGAAGAGTTACAGGGACGTCCGCGTGGTCTCCTGCCAGGATACGGACATCACCCCCACCGGTCTGGGCGCCTACGCCAGCCGCCAGACCTATGTGGCCGGCTTCTCCATCCGCCAGACGGCGACCCTGCTGCGGCAGAAGATCCTGGCCTACGCCACCAAGCTGACCCGTCAGGCCGTAGACAATATGGACATCGTGGACGGCAATATCGTCCGCAAGCAGGATGGCGCGGTGCTCATGAGCCTGAGTGAACTGGCCATGACCGCCCAGTACAATGCGGCGGACAGCGAGCACATCACCGCCGAATCCACCTACACCATCCGCAACAATGCCTACTCCTTCGGCTGCACCTTCGCCGATGTGGAGGTGGATATCGCCCTGTGCAAGGTCAAGCTGAACAAGATCATCAACGTTCACGACTGCGGCAGTCTTATCAACCCCGCCCTGGCGGAGGCGCAGGTCCACGGCGGTATGTCCATGGCCATCGGCTACGGTATGAGCGAGCAGCTGCTGTTCGATGAAAAGACCGGCAAGCCCCTGAACAACAACCTGCTGGACTACAAGCTGTCCACCTTTATGGATCATCCCCATCTGGAGGCGCAGTTCGTGGAGAATCCCGAGCCCACCTCCCCCTTCGGCACCAAGGCTCTGGGCGAGCCGCCGGCCTGCTCCGGCGCGCCGGCCATCCGCAACGCCATTCTCAACGCCACCGGCGTGGCCATCGACTGCACACCCATCACGCCCCACGTGCTGTTCGCCGAGTTCAGCAAGGCGGGCCTGATCCACGACAGCTGGAATGAAAAGGAGGGCAACTAAGCCATGTATGATATGAAAGCCTTATACGAGGCCTCCAGTGTGGAAAACGCGGTGGCCCTCCGTCTGGAGCATCCGGAAGCCCAGATCATCGCCGGCGGCAGCGACGTACTGGTGCAGATGCGCGAGGGCAAGCGCGCCGGTGCGGAGCTGATCTCCATCTACGGGCTGGACGAGCTGCGCGGCATCACCATTGACGCCGACGAGAACATCCGCATCGGCAGTCTGACCAGCTTCTCCCACATTACCCGCGACCCCATCATCCAGCAGTATATCAACGTGCTGGGTGAGGCCGTGGATATGGTGGGCGGCCCCCAGATCCGCAACATCGGCACCATCGGCGGCAACACCTGCAACGGCGTGACCTCCGCCGACTCCTCCTCCACCCTCCACGCATGGGATGCCATCGTGGAGCTGACCGGTAAAAACGGCGTCCGCCGCCTGCCCATCCATGAGTTCTATATCAAGGCCGGCAAGGTGGACATCCGCGCAGAGGACGGCGAAATTCAGACCGCCATCCTTATCCCCAAGGAGAGCTATGACCGCTGCTATGGCCACTACATCAAGTACGCCATGCGGAACGCCATGGACATCGCCACCCTGGGGTGCAGCGTCAACGTCCGGCTCAGCGAGGACAAGAAGACCATTGAGCGTGCCCGCATCGCCTACGGCGTAGCCGGCCCCGTGCCCCTGCGGTGTGCCAGCGCTGAAGCGGCAGCCCAGGGCAAGCCCCTGACCGAGGAGACGGTGGAGACTTTTGCCCACGCCATCCTGGACGATATCAACCCCCGTGACAGCTGGCGCGCCAGCAAGGCCTTCCGGCAGCACATCGCCGTGGAGATCGCCAAGCGCTGTCTCGTAAAATCCATTGAGCTGGCAGGAGGTGAGCTGGCATGAGCAAGCAGTATAAGCTGATCCGCTGCAATATCAACGGCAAGGACGTAGAGAAGATGGTGGACGTTCGCGCCAGCCTGACCGATATGCTCCGCAATGACTATCACCTGACCTCCGTGAAAAAGGGCTGCGAGGTAGGCGAGTGCGGCGCCTGCACCGTCCTCATCGACGGCGAGACGTTCAACTCCTGCATCTATCTGGCCGTGTGGGCCGACGGCAAGCACATCCGCACACTGGAGGGCTTGCTCAGCCCCGACGGTGAGCCCAGCGACATCCAGCAGGCCTTTATGGAGGAGTCCGCCATCCAGTGCGGTTTCTGCACCCCCGGCTTTCTGATGACTGCCGTGGAGATCCTGGACAGCGGCAAGCTCTACTCCGATGCGGAGCTCCGCAAGCTGCTCTCCGGTCACCTGTGCCGCTGCACCGGATATGAGAACATTCTCAAAGCGGTGAAAAAGACCATGTACCGCCGCCTGGGTATGGAGATGCCCACCATTTGATGCCCGCAAAAAGGCCGCCCGGATGGGCGGCCTTTTTTATTTCTCTGTGCAGAAGCCGAACAATTCCCGAAACAGCTCCTGTCCGTAGGCATCCAGCTTTCGGCAGTACGCGTCATAGGCCTCCATGATCTGTCGGGCCTCGTCGGTAAGCTGCGCGCCGCCGCCGCCGGAGCCACCGATGGTGGACCGGAGCAGTTTGCAGCCGAAGCCCTGCTCCGCCGCCCGGACGATGCTCCACGCCTTGGAATACGCCATGTTCATGGAGGCCGCGGCCGCGCGCAGGGAATGGTTCTGCGCCACCTCGCCCAACAGCCGGTGAACCCCGGGACCGTAGCACTTTTCCTCCGCGAACAGGCGGGCGGTGATATGGACGATGATGTTGTCGTTCACTGAAGCACCTTCTTTCCTTTCGTGGGTCCATTTTACCAGACCTGCGTCCCCCCGTCAACGGGGCTTTGTTGACAACCCTCTCTCGTTGTGTTATTGTACGGATAACGAAAATACGAGGTGATACTATGCTGGTTTTGATACGCGGCGCAGGCGACATTGCCACCGGCATCGCTTTGCGGCTGTACCGCGCCGGGATGCAGGTGGTCATGACCGACCTGCCCCGCCCCACCGCCATACGGCGGACGGTGTGCTTCTCCCCCGCCATCACCGACGGCGAAACGGTGGTAGAGGATGTGCGGGCCGTCCGCGCCGACAGTCCGGCGCAGGCGCTGTCCCTGCTGGCGCAGGGTGCGGTACCCGTCCTCCCCGACCCGGAGTGCCTGTGCCGTGAGCAGCTGCACCCGGATGCCCTGGTGGACGCCATACTGGCCAAGCGCAATCTGGGCACCCGCATCACCGACGCCCCCGTGGTGGTAGGCATCGGGCCCGGCTTCACCGCCGGAGAGGACTGCCACGCGGTAGTGGAGACCATGCGCGGCCACACCCTGGGGCGCGCCATCTATCAGGGCAGCGCCCTGCCCAACACCAACATCCCCGGCCTCATCGGCGGCTACGCCGGCGAGCGCGTGCTCCGCGCCCCGGCAGACGGTGTCTTCACCCGGATACTGGACATCGGCGACAAGGTGCAGCCCGGTGACATCGCCGGGACCGTGAACGGCCAGCCCATGAAATGCACCATCGGCGGCGTGGTGCGGGGTATCCTGCCCAGCGGCACACCGGTACACCGGGGGATGAAATCCGGCGACGTGGACCCACGGTGCAAACCGGAATACTGCACCACCGCCTCAGACAAGGCGCTGGCCGTTGGCGGCGGCGCGCTGGAGGCCATACTGCACCTGACCGGTGCACTGCGATAGGAGACAAGTCATGGAAGAACAGGACATCAAGCTGACAAAGCTGACCAAGTGCGCCGGCTGCGGCGCCAAGGTGGGCGCGGGCGTACTGGCCCAACTGCTGGAGGGCATCCGCGTGCACCACGACCCCAATTTGCTGGTGGGCTTCGACAAGAGCGACGACGCCTCCGTGTATAAGATCAGCGACGAGCTGGCGCTGGTGCAGACGGTGGACTTCTTCCCCCCCATCGCCGACGACCCCTACCTGTTCGGCCAGATCGCCGCCACCAACGCCCTCAGCGACGTGTATGCCATGGGCGGCGAGCCGAAGCTGTGTCTGAACATCATGGCCGTTCCGGAGGATATGCCGAAGGAGGCCGTGCATGACATCCTTCGGGGCGGCTATGACAAGGTTTATGAGGCCGGGGCCCTGATCACCGGCGGTCACAGCATCCTGGACGATGAGCCGAAATACGGCCTGGCCGTGACCGGCTTTGTTCACCCGGACAAAATGCTCACCAATTCCGCCGCGCGGCCCGGCGACGTGCTGGTACTGACCAAGCCCATCGGCATCGGCGTGCTGACCAGCGCCGGGAAAGCCGACCTGCTGACGAAAGAGACGGTGGACTTCATGAACCGGATGATGACCACCCTGAACAAGGCCGCCCGGGACGTGATGGTCCGCTACAAGGTCCACGCCTGCACCGACGTGACCGGCTTCGGCCTGATGGGCCACGGCTTCGAGATGGCCCAGGGCAGCGATGTGGCACTGCACATCGACGTGTCCGCCATCGACCTGATCCCAGAGGCACTGGAATTCGCCCGGATGGGCGTGCTGCCCGCCGGTATGTACCGCAACCGCAGCTTCGCCGAAGCCGGTGTGGACGTGGGCACCACCGAGCTGGCCGTACAGGACCTGCTGTTCGACCCCCAGACCTCCGGCGGCCTGCTGATGGCCGTAGACCCTGCGGACGCGGACGCGCTGCTGGTGGAGCTGACACCGGTAGTGCCCAGCGCCCAGCGCATCGGCACCGTGGGCGAATATCACGGCGGCAAGCGTATTCTTCTGCGATAACCAAAAACCGGGCGGCAGTGCCGCCCGGTTTAATTCATGCCAAGGCCCGTATGGCCGCCAGTGCCGCGTCCACGTCCGCTTCCGTGCTGGCCCAGCCCAGCGAAAACCGCACAGTGCCCTGGGGAAACGTCCCCAGTGTTTTGTGGGCCGAGGGCGCACAGTGCAGGCCGCAGCGGGTCAGGATGCCGTACTGCGCTTCCAGCGCATAGGCCATCTCGGCGTTGTCGCGGCGCAGGAAGTCCACGGAGATAACGCCCACCCGACGGTCCATATTCCGGGGGCCCACCAGTCGGACCCCGGAAATATCCGCAAGACCGTCCAGAAACCGGGCGCACAGCGCCCTCTCGTGCTGCCGCAGAACGTCCACGCCCGTCTCCTCAATAAAGCGCAGGGCCGCCTCCCAGCCGTAGCAGCCGGGGAGATTGGCCGTACCGGACTCAAATCGGTCCGGCAGATAGGGCGGCAGGTACTCGCTGTCCGAGGCACTGCCGGTGCCGCCGGCGATCAGAGGCGTCAGCTTTTGGGCGAAATCGTCCCGCAGCAGCAGCGCACCCACGCCGCCGGGGCCCAGCAGCCCCTTGTGGCCCGGTACCGCCATGGCACTGAGGCCGAAAGCCTGAAAGTCCACAGGGAGGTGTCCCGCCGTCTGGGCGGCGTCCAGTGCAAAGGGCACGCCCTTTTCCGCGCAGATGCGGCCGATAGCCGCCGCGTCCTGCACCGCGCCGCAGACGTTGGAGCCGTGGGCCATGATGACCAGTCTCGTATCCTCCCGGAACAGCCCCGGCAGGGCGTCCAGCTCTGCAAAGCCCTCGGCGTCACAGGGAACGCGGCTGACCGCCACTCCCGGCAGGCGCAGCAGCGGCCGCATGACTGCGTTGTGCTCCATGCTGCTGACAATGCAGTGGTCGCCGGGACGCAGAAGGCCGGAGATGATCATATTCAGCCCCGCCGTAGCACCCGGCGTCAGAATAACGTGGGTAGGCGGCTCCGGGAAATCGAACAGCCGGGCCAGCCGCTGCCGCAGTGTCAGCGTCACCAGCCCCGCCTCCTGGGCGGCGGTATACACGGAACGGTTCACGTTGGCTCCCACGCAGTCCAGATAGTATTTCATCCGGTCGCTGACCCCCGCCGGCTTGGGGAACGACGTGGCGGCGTTGTCAAGATAAATGACCTCCATGCAGGCACCTCCTCACAGCTCGTGACCCATCATACCACAGAAAGTGAAGTTTGTCACGGTCTTGACTTTTCCGGTACAGTGTCGTATAATGGCATCGCTATTCTTTAAAAGAAATAACGCAAAGGAGAGACACATCACATGAAAAAAGTAAGTTGGATCGTGGTCATCGCCGGCGCGGTGGTCGGTCTAGCCGCTGTGGTGCTGACCCATCTGGGCAACCCCGCCAACATGGGCTTCTGCATCGCCTGCTTCCTGCGGGACATCACCGGCGCGGTGGGTATGCACGGCGCAGCCAAAGTACAGTATGTCCGGCCGGAGATCATCGGTCTGGTGCTGGGCGCGTTCATCATGTCCGTGGCCACTAAGGAATTCCGGGCCAAGGCCGGCTCCTCCCCCGCCACACGCTTCGTGCTGGGCGCCTTCGTCATGATCGGCGCACTGGCCTTCCTAGGCTGCCCCCTGCGGATGGTCCTGCGTATCGGCGGCGGCGACCTGAACGCCGTGGTGGGCCTGGTGGGCTTCACCCTGGGCATCTTCATCGGCATCCAGTTCCTCAAGCGCGGCTTCTCCCTGAAGCGGGCCTATCCCGTTGGGAAGGGCGAGGGCGGCGTGCTGCCCATCGTGATGACCGGCCTGCTGATCCTGGTCATCGCCGTGCCCAGCCTGTTCAAGTTCAGTGAGGAGGGCCCCGGCTCCAAGCACGCGCCCATGCTGGCTGCACTGCTGATCGCCGTGGTGGTGGGCGCTCTGGCCCAGCGCGCCCGCCTGTGCATGGTGGGCGGCATCCGCGACGCCATGCTGTTCAAGGATTTCAAGCTGCTGTACGGCTTCGTGGCCATCTTCGTGGTCGTCCTGGCGGGCAACCTCATCACCGGCAGCTTCAAGCTGGGCTTTGAACTGCAGCCCATCGCCCACAGCAGCCAGCTGTGGAACCTGCTGGGCATGGTCCTGGTGGGCTGGGGCAGCGTGCTGCTGGGCGGCTGCCCGCTGCGTCAGCTGATCCTGGCCGGCGAGGGCAACGGTGACAGCGCCGTGACCGTGTTCGGCATGATCGTGGGCGCGGCCTTTGCCCACAACTTCGGTCTGGCCGGCAACGCCGACGCCATGAACGAGGCCAAGGAGATCGTGGTGGGCGGTCTGTCCAACAACGGCAAGGTAGCCGTGTGTCTGGGTATCCTCATCATGCTGGGTGTGTCCCTGTGGAATATGCCCAAGACCGCCAGTGTGCCTGTTGAGGCCGCCAAGTAAAGGAGGAACATCACAATGACTGTTGACGCAAGAGGTTATTCCTGCCCCATGCCCGTGGTGATGGTGCAGAAGGCCGTAAAGGCCAACGCCCCCGCCACCCTGGAGGTGCTGGTGGACAACCAGTGCTCCGTGGAGAATGTCACCCGCTTCGCCGAAAACAGCGGCTACAAGGTAGCCGTGGCGCCGGAGGGTCAGGACTTCCGTCTGTCCCTGTCCAAATGAGCCGCTATATCGCCACGTTCCACACCCATCTGTCCGCTCTGCTGACCTGCCAGCGCTTGACGGCGGCGGGGGTCCGGGCCCGGATGATGCCGGTACCGCGGAAGCTCAGTGCCTCCTGCGGCACCTGCGTGGACTACGAGGCAGCGGAGCCGCTGCTGGAGCAGATGGACACCGATGTGGAGCGCGTGTTCGCCGTGGAGGGCGAGATATACACCCTGCTGCTGGAAAACGAATGAAAAGAAGTGACCGCTTCCGCGGTCACTTCTTTTCATTCCCGGCCCTCGGGCCGTGGCGCCTATTTTTTGTTTTTACGGGCCAGACGGGCGATGTCGCCCACACCGTCCAGAATGACGTTGGGCTGATAGGCATACGTCTCCACCGTCTGACGGGTGGACACACCGGAGAGCACCAGCACCGTGGACATACCGCTTTCCAGTCCGGAGATAACGTCGGTGTCCATGCGGTCGCCCACCATCACCGCGTCGGCGGAGTGGCAGTGCAGCAGCCGCAGGCCGGTCCGCATCATCAGGGGGTTGGGCTTGCCGCAGAAATAGGCCTGCTTGCCGGTGGCCATCTCGATGGGGGCCACCAGAGCGCGGCAGGCCGGAGCAATGCCGCTTTCGATGGGGCCGGACACGTCTGAGTTGGCGCCGATGAGCTTGGCACCGGCCATGACCAGGTTCACCGCCTTGGTCAGCGTATCCAGAGAGTAGGTGCGGCCCTCGCCCACCACCACGTAGTCCGGGTTCACGTCGTTCATGGTGAGGCCCGCGTCGTACAGGGCGTTCAGCAGCCCCGCCTCACCGATAGCGAACACGGAGCAGCCGGGAGCCTGGTCCTTCAGGAAGGCCGCCGTGGCCAGGGCACTGGTATAGAAATGCTCCTCCGGCACATCCAGTCCCATCCGGGCCAGCTTCTGCTGCAGCTCACGGGGCGTGTAGCCGCTGTTGTTGGTCAGGAACAGATACTCCTTGTTCTCCTCATGCAGCCACTGGATGAAGTCCGCCACGCCGGGCAGGATGCGGTTCCCGTGGTAGATGACGCCGTCCATGTCGCAGATAAAGCCTGTTTTCTGGTTGAAGTCGATAAAGTCTTTCGGCATAATGGCCCCTCCCGTCTGTTGCTGCTCCCAGTATACCACAGCGCGGCGGCGCTTTCCATAAGGAGAACGTAAAATTTTACCGCTTTCCGGCATAAAAAGGCCCGCTTTGCAGCGGGCCTTTTCGATGTACTTACTTGCTCAGGTACTCGTCGATGGACTTTGCGCCCAGCTTGCCGGCGCCCATGGCCAGAATGACGGTGGCCGCGCCGGTCACAGCGTCGCCGCCGGCATACACTGCCTGACGGGAGGTCAGGCCCTCCTCGTTGACGATGATGCCGCCCTTCTTGTTGACCTCAAGTCCCTTGGTGGTGGACTTGATCAGCGGGTTGGGGCTGGTGCCCAGGGACATGATGACCGCGTCCACGCTCAGGTCGAACTCGCTGCCCTTCTTCTCCACAGGGCGGCGGCGGCCGGAGGCGTCCGGCTCACCCAGCTCCATCTCGATGCAGGTCATGGACTTCACGCAGTCCTGCTCGTCGCCGTTGATCTGCACGGGATTGTTCAGCGTCTTGAAGATGACGCCCTCCTCGATGGCGTGCTCCACCTCCTCGTGACGGGCGGGCAGCTCCTCCATGCCGCGGCGGTACACCACGTACACCTCAGCGCCCAGCCGCTTGGAGCAGCGGGCGGCGTCCATAGCCACGTTGCCGCCGCCGACCACGGCCACGGTCTTGCCCTTCAGGTCCATGATGGGCGTGTCGCTGTCCTCGCGGTAGGCCTTCATCAGGTTGATACGGGTCAGGAACTCGTTGGCGGAATAGACGCCCTTCAGGTTCTCGCCGGGGATGTTCATGAACATGGGCAGGCCCGCGCCGGAGCCGATGAACACCGCCTCGAAGCCATACTCCTCCATCAGCTCGTCGATGGTGATGGTGCGGCCCACCACGGTGTTGGTCTCCACCTTGACGCCCATGGCCTTCAGTCCGTCCACTTCCTTCTGGACGATGGCCTTGGGCAGACGGAACTCGGGAATACCGTACACCAGCACGCCGCCGGCCAGGTGCAGCGCCTCGAACACCGTCACCTCATAGCCCTTCTTGGCCAGGTCGCCGGCGCAGGTCAGGCCCGCGGGGCCGGAGCCGATCACAGCCACCTTATGGCCGTTGGGGGCGGGGACCGCCGCGGCCTCGGTGCTGTGGGCGTTGTGCCAGTCGGCCACAAAGCGCTCCAGCCGGCCGATACCCACGGGGTCGCCCTTCTTGCCGCGGACGCAGTGCATCTCGCACTGGCTCTCCTGGGGACACACGCGGCCGCACACAGCGGGCAGGGAGCTGGTCTGATGGATGACCTGATAGGCGCCCTCATAATCCTTTTCCACGATCTTCTGGATGAATTCGGGGATACGCACGTTCACGGGACAGCCGTCCACGCAGGGGTGGTTCTTGCAGTTCAGGCAGCGGGCCGCCTCGTCCAGCGCCTGCTCCTCGGTGTAGCCCAGGGCCACCTCCAGGAAGTTTTTGTTGCGGACATTGGGGTCCTGGGAGGGCATTTCGTTCTTGTCCAAACGCATATTGATCTTAGCAGCCATCTTACTTTACCTCCTGCTTGAACAGATTGCAGACTTCCTCGTGCTTACGCACCTCGAAGTCGTGGTACATCTGGTTGCGCTTCACCGCCAGATCCCAGTCCACCTTCTGGCCGTCGAAGTCAGGGCCGTCCACGCAGGCGAACTTCGTCTCGCCGCCCACGGTCAGGCGGCAGCCGCCGCACATACCGGTGCCGTCGATCATGATGGGGCTCATGGAAACGGTGGTGGGCATATTGTAGGGCGCGGTGGTCTTACAGACGAACTTCATCATCACCATGGGGCCGATGGCGAAGATCTCGTCGTACACATTGCCCTCGTCCAGCAGCTCCTTCAGCGCCTCAGTGACCAGACCCTTGCGGCCGTAGGAGCCGTCGTCGGTGCAGACCTTCAGCACGGAGGAGACCGCCTTGAACTTATCCTCCAGAATGACCACGTCCTTGCTCTTGAAGCCGACCACCGCGTGGACCTCGGCGCCGCAGTCGTGAAATTTCTTCAGCACAGGATACGCGATGGCGCAGCCCACGCCGCCGCCGACCACGCAGACCTTCTTCTTGCCCTCGGTCTCGGTGGGCTTGCCCAGGGGACCCACGAAATCATGCAGGCACTCGCCCTGCTGCTTGTGGCTCAGCTTCTCGGTGGTAGCGCCCACGGTCTGGACGATGATGGTCACGGTGCCCTTCTCGCGGTCATAATCATGGATAGTGATGGGGATACGCTCGCCGTTCTCATCCACACGCAGAATGATGAACTGGCCCGGCTCTGCCTTTTTGGCCACCATGGGTGCCTCGATCTCATAGAGGATCACAGTGGGCTTGAGCGCTTCTTTCTTGACGATACGGTACATACATCACGGCTCCTTCACTTTGTATTTTGCGGCGGAACAGCCGCCGTCGGTTTCCGTTCTTTCTATTGTATCATTCCACAGAGAAACCGTCAATTATCAGATATTCTAAATCCCGGAAACAAATGGAAAAAACCGCCGCCATACCCGTGTATGGCGGCGGTTTTTATGGCTTGTCAGCTGGTCACGCGGACGGTGCAGGATATCTCGGTGCTGCCGATCTTGATGGTCAGCGTCGTGGTACCCCGGCCAATGGGCTTGATGGTGCCGTCAGAGGTGACGGTGGCGATGGAGCTGCTGCCGCCGGACCAGGTGGCGGTCATGGTCGTACCCTCCACAGTGAACTGGCTGGCCGGCTCCTTGAGGCTCATGGAGATATCGAACGCGCCGTCCGCCGGGTCGATATAGGTGTCATACACGCTCTTCAGCCGCAACTTGCTCACATCCACGCTGCCGGTGCTGGGCTTGTTGCTGTTATTGGGCTTGGTGGTCGTGCTGTTGTTGTCGGGCGTATCGGTGCCGTTATCCGGCGCGTCGCTCTCATCCTTGACGGTGACGGTGCAGGTGACGGACTCGCCGTTCACCTCGGCGGTAATGACCGCGTTGCCCTTGGTCAGCGCCGTCACCTCACCGGCGGAGTTGACGCTGGCCACGGTGGGTGCGCTGCTGCTCCAGGCCGCAGCATCCTCCGTGCCGTTGACCTTCAGCTCGTCCTTGTCGCCCACGTTCAGCACCAGAACGGTGCGGTTCAGGGAGATAGTCGGCGTGACGGGCGTGTTGTCAGGCTTGTCGATGGTGTCGTCAGGCTTGTCCACATCGGTAATGGGGGGCTTCTCGCCAGTGATGGCCTCCTTGATCTGGTCGCCGAAGATCAGCCACACCACCAGCGCCGCCAGCAGGATCAGGACGACGATGGCCACCGGCCCCAGTACGCTGGGCGTTTTGCGGCGGCGGCTCTCGGCGGCGCGGCGGCCACGGCTCTTCCGCAGCTTACCGCTGTAATAGGCCTCGTCTTCCTCGCAGAAGGGGCAGGTCTTATAGCTATCGGAGAACATCTCTCCGCACTTGGGACATTTGATCAGACTCATTATAGAAAACCTCCATACCGGGCATTGGATTTACATAATACATATCATACTCATTTTTGTGCCGCCCGTCAACTGCATTTCGAGGAAATTCATCCTTTTTTTACAACACTTCACGCCGGCACTTGCTTTTCCCGGCCGCGCTTCTTATAATAGAGCCAGAGAAATGCGGGGAGGCGCAACTATGAACACCATTTTCATCGGCATCGCCGGCGGCACCGGCAGCGGCAAGACCACGCTCACCGAGCACCTGGCTGCACGCTTCGGCAGCGACATCAGTGTGGTACACCACGACAACTACTACAAGCGGCAGGACAGGCCCTTCGCCGAGCGCTGCCTGCAAAAACTACGACCATCCCGACGCCTTCGACACCGACCTGATGATCGAGGACCTGAAGGCGCTGAAGCGGGGCGAGACCATCCACTGCCCCGTGTACGACTACGCCATCCACAACCGCACCGATGAAACGGTGGAGATCAAGCCCACCAAGGTGGTCATCGTGGAGGGTATCCTGATCTTCCAGAACAAGGCGCTGCGTGACCTGTTGGACATCAAGATCTTTGTGGAAACAGACGCCGACGTGCGTATCCTGCGCCGCGCCCTGCGGGACGTGGAGGAACGCGGACGGTCGCTGGAGTCCGTGGTAAATCAGTACCTGACCACCGTGAAGCCCATGCACGAGCAGTTTGTGGAACCCACCCGGAAGTTTGCGGACATCATCGTGCTGGAGGGCGGACACAACCTGGTGGCGCTGGATATGATCATGCAGCGCATCGCCGGACATATCAAGGAGAACTGACATGGCAAAGGTCCTACGGCATATATTGGCTGTCCTCTGCCTGCTGGCGGCGGTGTTCTTCCTGCTGCCGCTGGGCATAGGTATCCTGCACTTCGGCATGGTCTGGCCGGCAGCGCTGCTATTGCTGTGCGCCGCGTGGCTCACATGGCCGGACTTCTTCCGCCGCTTGCTGCGGCCAAAATGGCTTCGCGCGCTGGTGGGCTGCGTGATCGCCGTGTGTATGACGGCCATTCTGGCAACGCTGGGTAAAATGGCCATGGCCGCCGCGGACCGGCCCGCCGACGGACAGGACTGCACCGTGGTGGTGCTGGGCTGCCAGGTGTTCCCGGACGGCCACCCCAGCCTGATGCTGCGGGGCCGCATCAACGCGGCCTATGACTATCTGACCGCACACCCGGAAACCCTGTGCATCGCCTCCGGCGGGCAGAACGGCAGCGAGCCCATCAGCGAGGCACAGTGTATCCGTGACACGCTGGTGTCCATGGGTATCGCGCCAGAGCGTATCCTGCTGGAAGACCAGTCCGCCTCCACCGAAGAGAACTTGGCCTTCTCCGCCGCGCTGCTGCGGGAGAAGGGCCTGTCCACGGACGTGGCCATCGCCTCGGACAACTTCCACCAGCTCCGCGCCGCCATCTGGGCGCAGCGCAGCGGCCTGACACCGTATTCCGACGGCTGCGCCAGCCCCTGGTTCCTGACCGCCGGCTACTGGGCGCGGGAGACAGCGGCACTGCTGTACATGGTGGTCACCGGCGGATGAACGGACGTTTCCCGGGATTTCGCGAGTTAGTGTATGCTAACTAAAAACCTTGAATTTCCACGGAAAATGGGGTTGATTTTTTCATTTTTCATGGTACAATGTGTTTACAATCTTAATGGAGGTACTTACTATGGCTTATCAGATCGGTTCTGCTTGCGTGAGCTGCGGCGCTTGCGCTGATGCTTGCCCCGTGGGCGCTATCTCTCAGGGTGATGATCGTTACGTCATCGATGCCGGCGCTTGCCTGGACTGCGGTTCCTGCGCTGACACCTGTCCCAACGGCGCTATCAGCCCCGCTGAGTAATTGAACCAAGCACAACGATGAGGAAAAGTGACCGGCACCGCCGGTCACTTTTTTGTTGTATCCTACCGATTTTTGTATTACAATGGTATCATAATGGTATCATTGTGATACCATCAGTTGATAAGGACAGACACACCTTTGTCAACTGATAGTACAGCTATGTGCAGAGGAGGAAGCGGCATGGAGCACTGGGATGAGCTGTGGCCGGGCGGTTTTCGCTTCCGCTTTGACGACAACGTGTTCAAGCCCTCCACCGACACGTTCCTGCTGGGAGCCTTTGCCGAAGTGCGGCGTGGTGAGCGCGTCTGTGACCTGGGCGCCGGGATCGGCCTGCTGGGCCTCCTGCTGCTGGCGCGGCAGCAGGAACTGCACATCACCAACATTGATATCGACAGTGCTGCCTGTGCGCTGGCGGAAGAAAACGCCGCCGTCAATGGTCTGGAGGACCGCGTTGCCGTGCTGCGGGCCGACCTGCGGGATCGGACAGCTCTGCCAAAAGCCGGGAGTTTCGACCTGTGCGTGGCCAATCCGCCCTATTTCCCGCCCCACACAGGACGGGTGGCGGAGGGAAGCCGGGGCACGTCCCGGTCCGAAACCGCCTGCACCTTTGACCAGTTGTGTGCTGCGGCAGCGTATCTGCTCCGCAGCGGTGGACGGTTCTGCCTGGTCCACCGGGCGGAACGGACGGCGGAGCTGATGGACGTCCTGCGCCGCCACCGGCTGGAGCCGAAGGTGCTGCGCTTCGTGCAGAAGGACGCACAGACGCCGCCGCGGCTGGTGCTGCTGTCCTGCCGCCGTCACGGCGGGGCCGGACTGGCGGTGCACACGCCGCTGCTGCTGCACGCAGACGGCGGCGAAAGCGGCGAGCTGCGCCGCATCTATTTCAAGGACAGGGGGTAATTCCCAATGGCAGGTATCCTGTATCTGGTGGCCACGCCCATCGGCAACCTGGGCGACTTCTCGCCCCGCGCCGCAGAGACGCTGACCCGGGCAGATTTCATCGCAGCGGAGGACACCCGCGTCAGCGTGAAGCTGCTGAACCATTTTGACATCAAAAAGCCGCTTGTCAGCTACCACGAGCACAACCGCGCTGCGGCGGGTCAGGCCATTTTGGAACGTCTGCTCTCCGGCGAAACGTGCGCGCTGGTCACCGATGCCGGCACCCCGGCCATCAGCGATCCGGGGCAGGAGCTGGTGGCCCTGTGCGCCGAAAACGGCGTGACGGTACAGGCCATTCCCGGCTGCTGCGCCGCCATCGCCGCCCTGGCCGTGTCCGGGCTGGACACCCGGCGCTTCACCTTCGAGGGCTTTCTGCCCTCCGGTAAAAAAGAGCGCCGCGCTGCCCTGGAGGAGCTGACCGGTGAGGCGCGCACCATGGTGTTTCACGAGGCGCCCCACCGCCTGCGTCAAACCCTCGCCGACATGGTGGAGCTGCTGGGAGACAGGCCCGCCGCCCTGTGCCGTGAGCTGACAAAGCTCCATGAAGACACTGTCCGCACCACACTGGCCCAGGCCGCGGCCTTCTACCGGGACAACGAGCCACGGGGGGAGTACGTTCTGGTGGTAGCGGGCCGGGAGAAGCAGAACCTGCCGGCCCTGACGCTGGAAGAGGGCGCAGCACGGGTGCTGGCCCTGCGGGACGGCGGTATGAAGCTGAAAGAGGCCGTGCGTCGGGTAGCGGACGACACCGGCCTGCCCCGCAACGCCCTGTACGATACCGCGCTGAAAGCATAAAACGAAAAAAACAGTGCCGCCCCAGTGGGCGGCACTGTTTTTTCTTGTTTTCAGGTCTTTTGCAGCTCGCGCCTGCACTTGGCACAGACGCTCTTACCGTGGAACGTGGATATGTCCTTGTTCCCGTCGCAGAACACGCATCCCACATGGGCGCGGCGCAGCACGATGCCGTCGCCCTCCACGCTGATCTCCATTGTCTCACGCTCGCCGATATCCAGCGCGCGGCGCATTTCGATCGGGACCACGATCCGGCCAAGCTCGTCGATGCGGCGGACAATACCGGTAAATTTCATGTCCTCTCCCCCCTCTATGCAGTAATAACAAAATCCCCGCAAATTTTATACCCGTATTTTAACATATTCAACGAAGCATGTCAACAACAATTCGAAACGTGTCGAGAATTTTTGCAAATAACCGCACAGACCGCCGCGTAGACTTCTCCCGTAAGGAGGTGCGCGGTGTGGCGATGGGGATATTCTGGACGCTGATGGTAACGGTGTCCCTGGTGTACGGTGCAGTCAGCGGCCGCCTGTCGGCGGTGACAGCGGCGGCACTGGAGGGTGCCGCTGCTGCGGTGGAGCTGGTACTGGTCATGGCTGGGGCACTGTGCCTGTGGTCCGGTGTACTGGAGCTGATGCGGCGCAGCGGCATGGCGGCGGGACTGAGCCGCCTGCTGCGCCCGGTCCTGCGGCGTCTGCTGCCCCAGGCAGGGCGGGACGAGGAGACGCTGGCTGCCCTCAGTGCTAACGTCAGCGCCAATCTGCTGGGGCTGGGTAACGCCGCCACGCCGGCGGGTATACAGGCCGCCAAACGCATGGCGGTGGGCTGCGGCGGCACCGCAAGCGACGAGTTGTGCCGTCTGGTGGTGCTGAACACCGCGTCGGTGCAGCTGCTGCCCTCCACCGTGGCTGCCCTGCGGGGCGGACTGGGCAGCGCCGCGCCGCTGGATATCCTGCCGGCGGTGTGGCTGTCCTCGGCGCTGTCGGTGACAGCGGGCCTGGCCTGCGCCCGGGTGCTGGGCCGGGTGTGGAGGACATGAGATGGAGCCCTTTTCCGTCTGGATACTGCCGCTGCTGCTGTCCGGCGCCTCCCTGTGGGGCGCCCGGCGGCAGGTGGATGTCTACGACGCTCTTGTTGCCGGTGGGAAAAACGGCCTGCAGGTGGCGGTATCCATCCTGCCGGCGTTGGCCGCCCTGCTGACGGCGGTGTATATGCTGCGGGCCTCCGGCGCGCTGGACGCCCTGACGGCTCTGCTCGCCCCGGCGCTCACCGTTCTGGGCGTACCGCCGGAGACGGCTCCGCTGCTGGTAATACGCCCGCTGTCCGGCTCCGGCGCGCTGGCTGCCGGCGGCGATATCATGCGCCAATACGGGCCGGACAGCTACATCGGGCGCTGCGCCGCCGTGATGCTGGGCTGCACCGAGACGACGTTCTACACCGTCGCCGTCTATTTCGGCGCGGCGGGGATCAAGCGGACACGCTACACCATTCCTGCCGCCCTGATGGCGGACCTGGCTGCCTACCTGGCCGCGGCCTGGTCCGTCCGGCTGTTCTTTGAGACGTGAAAAAGCCACCCCTCACGGGGTGGCTTTTTCATAGTTTACATCTTCTCCGGTGCGGAGCAGCCAATGAGCGTCATGCCGTTTTTCAGCACGGCGCGGGCGGTGTCCGCCAGCTTCAGCCGTGCCAGCAGCACGTTCTCCGCTTCGCCCTTGATGCGGCAGGCGTTGTAGAATTTGTGGAACGCGGCAGCCAGCTCCACCAGATAGCGGTTGATGAAGCTGGGATCGTAGTCCCGGGCGGCCAACTGCACCACGGCAGGGTACTGGGCCAGCTGCTTGATGAGGGCCTTCTCCTCGTCGGCGGTCAGGACGGACAGATCAGCCTCCGCCGCGGCGGGGACGGTATATCCCTCCGCCGCCAGCGCCTTCACCAGCGTGCAGATACGGGCGTAGGCATACTGGACATAGTAGACCGGGTTCTCGCTGTCCTCCCGGACGGCCAGACCCAGATCGAACTCCATCTGCGTCTCCGGCTTGGCATTGAAGAACCAGCGGCAGGCATCCACAGGGATCTCGTCCAGCAGGTCGGTGAGACTGATGGCCTTGCCGGTGCGCTTGGACATACGGACGGTCTCGCCGTCGCGGACCAGCTTCACCAGCTGCATCAGCACGATGTCCAACCGGTGCTGGCCATCCAGGCCCAGAGCGTCCATAGCACCCTTCAGCCGGGCCACATGGCCGTGGTGGTCGGCGCCCCAGATGTTGATAACCTTGTCAAAGCCGCGGACGGCGAATTTGTTGCGGTGATAGGCAATATCGGCAGCGAAGTAGGTATAGAACCCGTTGGCGCGGCGCAGCACGTCGTCCTTCAGGCCAAGCTTTTCGATAGCCTCGTCGCTCTTGCCCTCCTGCCGCAGCTGGGCGGCCAGGATATCGGAGGTCTTCAGCCACAGCGCGCCGTCCTTCTCATAGGTATAGCCCCTGTCCGTCAGCGCCTGCACTGTGTCAGCCACATAGCCGCTGTCGTGGAGGCTGGACTCGAAGAACCACTGGTCGTACTGAATGCCGTAGCGAGCCAGATCGGACTTCATCTTGGGGATGTTGACGCTGAGACCGAACTGGGCCAGGGCGTCATGGCGGGTCTTTTCATCGCAGTCCAGATACTTATCGCCCTCATTCTCGTAGAAAGCCTGGGCCAACTCCCGGATATCGTCGCCGTGGTAGCCGTCCTCGGGGAATTCCACCGCGTCCTCGCCCTTGATGATCTGGAAGTACCGGGCCTCCAGACTCTTGGCGAACTTTTCGATCTGGTTGCCCGCGTCGTTGACGTAGAACTCACGCCACACGTCCGCACCGGACTTTTGCAGCACGCTGGCCAAAGTGTCTCCCAGCACGCCGCCCCGGGCGTTGCCCATGTGCATGGGGCCGGTGGGATTGGCGGAGACAAACTCCACCATGTACTTCCTGCCAGCCAGCGTGTCGTTCTCGCCGTACTTCTCCCCTGCCGTCTCAATACCGGAGACGGTGTCGGCGAACCACTTGCCGCCCAGGCGGAAGTTCATAAAGCCGGGGCCGGCAATCTCCACGGAGGTGAAGTAGCTGCCCTCCAGCGTCATGTTGTCGATAAGGGTCTGCGCCACCTGACGGGGGTTCATCTTCATGGCCTTGGCCGCCGCCAGGCAGAAGGTGGTGGTATAGTCGCCGTTGGCGGTGTCCTTGGGGATCTCCACCGCCGGCTCGGCGGTGATACCGGCAGGCAGCAGCCCTGCGGCCGCAGCCTTTTCATATGCAGCCACTGTCAGCTGCCGTACCTGCGCCTTGGCGCTTTCGATCATATTCATGCGTCCTTCTCCTCTTTTGTCAAAGTCAGTGCCAGGTGCAGGGCGGACAGCGCCTGCGTGCCCAGCAGCAGTGTATACGTCAATGCGATATGGCCATCACCCTTTCGGGGCAGGTGCCAGGACACCTCCTTCGTGTCCACGTGCAGCGTCAGCGCACCGCCGTCGCCGCCGGCGATCTGCGTGACCGTTTGCCGTTGAGGGTCCAGCAGCAGGCCGTAGCCGCCGTCCTTGGACTCGGTGATGACAACGGCCCGGCGCTGCTGCGTCTCCAGCCGCACCTCCGAGGCCACGGCACTGCCGTCCAGCTCGTTCTGCGCCGTATAGCGCAGGCGATAGCCATAGTCGGTCTTTTCCAGCGTCCCTGTGCCCCGGAAGGTCAATTCGTCCACGCCGCCGGCAAAGTCACTGCGGCTGCGGACCAGTACCTGTACCTTGTCCATGTCAGTACCTCTCGATGTCTACGTGCTGTACCGCGCTCTCCAGCGGCCGCCGCAGAAACTGCCCTGCCAGCGCACCGAAGTCCTCCGGCCGGTCGCTGGCATACAGTGTCAGTGTGCCGTGGTCACGTTGGGCCAGCGCACCCCGGTCTGACAACGTCTGCCGCAGGACCCGCGCCGCCGCAGCGCCGGAGTCGATGAGCGTCACGCCAGGGCCCATAATGTCCGCGATGATCTCCGTCAGCAGCGGATAGTGGGTGCAGCCCAGGATGAGGGTGTCGATCCCCGTGGCACGCAGCGGCTCCAGATACTCCCGGGCCACCGTCTCGATGACCGGATCACCGGGGCGGAAGCGCCCGTTCTCCACCAGCGGCACAAACAGAGGGCAGGCCTTGACATACACCTGAATGGCGCCGTCCAGCGCCGCCAGACAGCGCTCATAGGCCCCGGAGCGCACGGATGCCGCCGTGGCGATCAGGCCCACCCGCTTATTTCGGGTCGCCGCGGCGGCCGCCGCGCAGGAGGGCTTCACCACACCGAGAACGGGGATATCGTTCTCGGCCGCCAGCACCGGCAGAGCGTTGGTAGATACGGTGCCGCAGGCCACCAGCAGCGCTTTCACATCAAAGCTCCGCAGGAAATGTACATCCTGCCGGGCGTAGCGCAGCAATATTTCCGCCGAGCGCCCGCCGTAGGGCACACGGGACGTGTCGCCGAAGTATATAATGTTCTCAGAGGGGAGGATGCTGCGTATCTCCCGCACGGCGGTCAATCCGCCGGAGCCGGAGTCGAACACCCCGATAGGCCGCTGATCCATATGCGCCCTCCTTTTTCCTGCCGCCGCGGCGGCAGTGCATAGTTTAACTCATATATTGTACTATGTTTCCCCTATCGTTACAAGCTAAAAATTGGCGCACCTGTTCATTTTTTTCTGTGGCAATCCCTGCGGGAACGTGCTATAATCGTGGAAATGAATTTCTGCCCGTGATGGAGGTGGTATGATGGAACTGAACATGACGGAAAAGCAATTCCGGCGTCTGCTGGATCTGGTGTATATCGGCAACTGGGTGCTGAACTCCACCCGTGGCGACGACCGCATCAAGGAGTACGACCAGGTGGAGAGCCTGGTGTTTGCCCACTGCCTGGACCACGGCATGGCGCCCCTGACGGAGCTGTACCAAGGAGAGCTGATCCCCTCCCGCGCCTTTGCCGATGGCGGTATCCATGAGGCCATCATGGCCTATGAGGACGCCACGTTCTTTGAGATACTGGCCCAGGAGCTGGCCCTGCGAGACATGGACGATCCCCCCATCACGCCGGAGAACTACGATGAGATCATGGCCCGGATGGAGACGTACTTAGGTGAGTTTGAACAGCACGGCACCGACAACATCACCGTGGACATGGAAGAATAAAATGACCCCCCGACGGTATCGGGGGGTCATTTTATTCACCTTTTACCGGAACATACTCCTCATAACAAAACCGCAGGCCGTTTTCCTCCATATCCGCCGAGCGCTTGTCCAGTCTCCACCCGGGATCGTGCTCCAGATCAGGGAAGAAGGCGTCCGCGCTGCCATCGGCGGCAATTCGTGTCACATAGACCCGATCGCACAGCGGCAGGAACATCCGATAGACACTCTCGCCACCAATGACCCATCTGTCCTCATCGGCAGTCAGCAGTGCCTCCGCCGGAGAGTGGACGATCTCGGCCCGTTCTGCCGTGAAGCCCCGCTGCCCGGTCAGGACAATATTGCGCCGGTTCGGCAGGCCCCTCCCGCCGGGTAGGGACTCCAGCGTTTTGCGGCCCATGAGGACCGTATGCCCGGAGGTCAACTCCTTGAACCGCTTGAGGTCGGCGGGCAGGTGGAACAGCAGGGCGTTGTCCCTGCCGATTCCCCACTTCTCATCCACAGCGACGATAGCATACACGGTGCTCCCTCCTTAAATGGCCACCGGGATCTTGTCCTCAAAGGGCTGGGGATCGTAGCCCTCCAGAGAGAAGCTGTCACGGGTGAACTGATAGAAATCCGTCACGGACGTATCGATGCTGAACTTAGGCGCGGGACGCTCGTCCTTTTCCAGCAGCTTTTCGATAATGGGCACATGGCGGTCGTAGATATGAGCGTCGGCGATAACATGGACAAGCTCACCGGCCTCCAGCCCCGACACCTGCGCCATCATGTGTACCAGCACAGCGTACTGCACCACGTTCCAGTTGTTTGCAGCCAGCATATCCTGGCTGCGCTGGTTCAAAATGGCGTTGAGGGTGTTGCCGGAGACATTGAAGGTCATGGAGTAGGCGCAGGGGTACAGTGCCATCTCGTGCAGATCCTGAAAATTGTAGATATTCGTCAGGATGCGGCGGCTGGCAGGGTTGTGCTTCAGGTCGTACAGCACCCGGTCCACCTGGTCCATCTCCCCCTCGGGATACTGATGCTTCACCGCCAGCTGATAGCCGTAGGCCTTGCCGATGGAGCCGTTCTCATCGGCCCAGCTGTCCCAGATATGCCCGCGGAGATCATGGATGTTGTTGGACTTCTGCTGCCATATCCACAGCAGCTCGTCGATACACGTCTTGAAGTACGTTCGGCGGATGGTGAGGATGGGGAACTCCTGGCGCAGGTTGTAACGATTTACGATGCCGAATTTTTTGACGGTGTGGGCGGGCGTACCGTCCTCCCAGTGGGGGCGCACGTTTTGGTCGGTATCCCATACGCCGTGGGTAAGGATCTCCCGGCAGTTTTCCTTGAATATGCGGTCTGCGTAGCTCATGGCGGCGTCCTCCTGTGTGATTTTTTCTATTGTAGCACAGGATAAACCGAAACACCAGCGCTTTACGATAAGAAAAGTGAAATCACATTTTGATATACCTGCCATAAGAAATTGCGGGTTGCAAGTTTCCGTTTCCTTGTTATAATATTCTGCGGATAAAATATAAGGAGGTATCTCCATGACTTATGATGTGATCATTATTGGCGCCGGCCCCGGCGGTATTTTTTCCGCCTATGAACTGATGCAGCGCAGGCCGGAGTGGAAGGTAGCTGTGCTGGAGGCTGGCAATCCGCTGGAAAAGCGGCACTGTCCCATCGACGGCGACAAGGTGAAGTCCTGCATTCACTGCAAGACCTGCGCCATTATGAACGGCTTCGGCGGCGCCGGCGCATTTTCCGACGGCAAATATAACCTGACCAACGAGTTCGGCGGCACACTGTACGAGTACATCGGCAAGCAGAAGGCCATGGAGCTGATGCACTACGTGGACGATATCAACGTGGCCTGCGGCGGCGCGGGGACGAAGCTCTACTCCACCGCCGACAGCGGCTTCAAGCGGCTGTGCCTTCAGAATAACCTGCACCTGCTGGACGCTTCCGTGCGGCACCTGGGCACGGACATCAACTACAAGGTCCTTGAGAACCTGTACGCCAAGCTGAAGGACCATGTGGACTTCCACTTCCTCACCCCGGTAAAGGCGCTGTCCATCACCGAAGATGGCGCCTACGAGGCCGAGACGGACAAGGGCACGTTCACGGGACGCAAGTGCATCATCTCTGTGGGACGCAGCGGCAGCAAATGGATGGAGTCCGTCTGCCAGTCGCTGGATATCCCCACCAAGTCCAACCGTGTGGATATCGGCGTGCGGGTGGAACTGCCTGCCGAGGTGTTTGCCCCCATCACCGATGAGCTCTATGAAAGCAAGATCGTCTATAAGACCGAGAAGTATCAGGACAAGGTGCGCACATTCTGCATGAACCCCAGGGGCGCGGTGGTCAACGAAAACACCAACGGCATCGTCACCGTCAACGGCCACAGCTACGAGGACCCCGCCATGCACACGGAGAACACCAACTTCGCTCTGCTGGTATCCAAACACTTCACCGAGCCGTTCCGGGACAGCAACGGCTACGGCGAGAGCATCGCGCGCCTGAGCAATATGCTGGGCGGCGGCGTGATGGTCCAGCGGTTCGGCGACCTGATCCGCGGCCAGCGCAGCACCCCCAAGCGCATCGAAAAGGGCTTCATGACCCCCACGCTGGCCGCCACACCCGGCGATTTGAGCCTGGTGATGCCCAAGCGTATCCTGGACGGCATCATCGAAATGCTCTACGCCCTGGACAAGATCGCCCCCGGCACCGCCAGCGACGACACGCTGCTCTACGGCGTGGAGGTGAAGTTCTACAACATGGAGGTGGCACTGGATAGAAATCTGGAAACGCCGCACAAGGGCCTGTTCGTCATCGGCGACGGCAGCGGCGTCACCCACTCCCTGTCCCACGCCAGCGCCAGCGGCGTGTATGTGGCCCGCTATCTGGCCGAGCACGAATGAGATACAAAACCGGGACGGCGCTGCCGCCCCGGTTTTTCGTTTGTCTTTGCCGTGCGGCTGTGGTACAATGTACAAAACCGCAAAGGAGGGGCACCCATGGCCGATCTCAATACCGATATCCGCTATATCAAAGGCGTGGGCGAGGCCCGGGCCAAGGCTTTTGAAAAGCTGGGCGTTTTCACCCTGGGCGACCTGATCGCCTACTATCCCCGCCGATGGGAAGACCGTTCGCAGCTCTACCCCATCCGGGACCTACCGGAGGGGGAGTACGCCTGCTGCAAGGCCATGATCGCCCAGCCCCCCACTACCGCCCGTATCCGCGGCGGACAGACGCTGGTGCAGGTACGGGCCGTGGACGAGGGCGGCGTGCTGGATGTATCCTTCTTCCACCAGGAATACCGCAAAAACGTCCTGCATCCGGGAGAGACATACATCTTCTACGGCAAGGTCGAGGGCGGCGGTGTGCGCCGCCGCATGGTCAATCCCCTGCTGGAGACGGAGGGGAAGCAGCTGCTCACCGGCCGCATCATGCCCATTTATCCCCTGACGGCGGGGCTGACCCAGACTATGGTGGCCAAGGCCGTGCGCCAGGGGCTGGACCAGTGCCGCGACCTGCCGGAAGATGTGCTGCCGGACGGGATCCGGCAGGCGCACCATCTGTGCTATGCCGGGTTTGCCTACGAGAACATCCACTTTCCCGCCTCGGAGGAGGCGCTGGATACCGCGCGGCGGCGTCTGGTATTTGAGGAGCTGTTCCTTCTGAGCTGCGGTCTGTCTCTGCTGCGGCAGCGGCGGGAGACGGTGGCCGGCCTGCCCTGTCAAGCGGCGGACATGGCGCCCTTCTATGCCGCCCTGCCCTTTGCCCTCACCGCCGCCCAGCAGCGGGCTATTGCGGACGCCGTAGGCGATATGACCTCCGGCCGGCCCATGAACCGCCTGTGCCAGGGCGATGTGGGCAGCGGCAAGACCATGGTGGCCGCCGCCTGCGTGTGGTTCGCCGCCCAAAGCGGCTGGCAGTCGGCCCTGATGGCCCCCACGGAAATACTGGCACGCCAGCATTACGAAAATCTGGCCCCGCTGTTCGCCCGCTTCGGCCTGCCGTGCGCTCTGCTCACCGGCTCCACCCCCGTCAGGGAACGCCGCGCCATTCTGGCCGGCCTGCAAAGCGGGGATATCACACTGTGCATCGGTACACACGCCCTGCTGACGGCGGACGTGCAGTATGCGCGCCTGGGTCTGGTGATCACCGATGAACAGCATCGCTTCGGCGTAGAACAGCGCTCCGCCCTGTCCCATAAGGGCGCCGCCCCACACACGTTGGTGCTGTCCGCCACCCCGATCCCCCGGACGCTGGCTCTTATCATCTACGGTGATCTGGATGTGTCCGTGATCGACGAGCTGCCGCCGGGACGGCAGACAGTGGAGACCTTCGCTCTGGGCGAAAAATACCGTGCGCGGCTCAACGGCTTTATCCGCAAGCAGGTGCAGGAGGGCCATCAGGTGTTCATCGTCTGCCCGCTGGTGGGCGAGGATGACGCTCTGCCCGACGAGCGCAAGGCCGTGACGGCCTACGCCAAGACCCTGCAGGAGGATACCTTCCCCGAGCTGCGGATAGCCGTGCTCCACGGCCGTATGAAGCCAAAGGAGAAGGAAAAGATCATGGCCGCCTTCGCCGCCGGGGAGAGCGACATTCTGGTCTCCACCACCGTGGTGGAGGTGGGCGTGGATGTGCCCAACGCCACGCTGATGGTGGTGGAGAACGCCGACCGCTTCGGCCTGAGCCAGCTGCACCAGCTGCGCGGCCGGGTGGGCCGCGGCCAGGCCAAGAGCTACTGTGTTCTGCTCAGCGACGTACAGAACGACGACACGAAACGGCGGCTGAAAGCCCTGACCCAGACGAACGACGGCTTCCGCATTGCTGAGGAGGACCTGAAGCTCCGGGGCCCCGGCGACTTCTTCGGCAGCCGCCAGCACGGCCTGCCCACGCTGAAGGCCGCCGACCTCAGCTGCGATATGCCCCTGCTGGCCGAGGCCCGGGATGCCGCGCAGCAGCTGCTGGCCGGCGACCCGCTGCTGACCCGGCCGGAGCACGCCGTGCTCCGCCGCCGGGTGCAGGCCATGTTCCGGCAAAAGGACGGCACTCTGAACTGAAGCAGGGCACCCTCTCCGCGCTTGAAATGCCGGCAATAAGCAGCGGCGCCGGAACGATGTTCCGGCGCCGCTGCTCTCTGCTGTCTCCGCGCCGTTTGCCCGGCGGCATGGGGCAGATATTCCCCCGGAAATGAAGAAAGAGCAGCCTTTCGGCTGCTCTTTCTCCCTCCCCAAGACGGCCACAAGGAGCGCCGTAGCGCTCCCTGTGGTGGTGTGTTGTCGGGTAAAAGGGGGAATACCCGACAGGGGGGTGGCACGGACAGAGGGGGGTGACTCTATTCGTGCTCAACTGTATTGTACACCTGCCTGTCCGGTTTGTCAAACGTTTTTTCTGATTTTTTGCAATGGGTAACATTGGGGTAAAGTTAATGTGTTCTTAATGTCACTATCCTTGCTTTTTGTGAAATAATGTCGTACACTATATGTGTGTTTGCATGATACAGGAGGTATACTAAATGGTCTCCATTATAGAAGTAACTGACAAAGCCCAGCTGCGCCGGTTCGTGGACTACTCAAATGAGCTGTATAAGGACGTGCCTCAGTTCGTCCCCGCCACCTATGGCGACGATCTCTCCGATTGGGACCGCAGCAAGAACCCCGCCTTTGAATACTGCGACGCCCGCTGCTGGCTGGCCATGCGCGACGGGGAGATCGTGGGCCGCATCGGTGCCATCCACTCCCGCAAGGCCAACGACAAGTGGGGTGCCAACCGCCTGCGCTTTACCCAGGTGGATTTCATTGACGACCCGGAGGTCTCCTCCGCCCTGTTCCGCACGGTGGAGGCCTGGGCGAAGGAGCTGGACTGCACCGCCGTTCACGGTCCCCTCGGCTTCACCGACATGGACCGCGAGGGTATGCTGGTGGAGGGCTTTGACCGCCGCAGCTGCTTTTTCACATACTACAACTATCCCTACTACATCGACCACATGGCCGCCCTGGGCTATGTGAAGGACGTGGACTGGATCGAGGAGCTTATCACCGTCCCGGAGGACGAGGCCACCATACAGCGCTGGGAGAAGATCTCCGACTTCGTTCTCAAGCGCCACCGTCTGCACATTCACGAGGCCAGGAACCGCCTGTCCTATCTGCCCCTGCTCAAGCCGTTTTTCGAACTGGTCAACCTGGCCTACGCGCCGCTGTACGGCACTGTGGATCTCTCTGACCGCCAGATCAAAAAGTACTCCGCCAAGTTCGCGCCCCTCATCAATCCCAACACCACCTGCTTCGTCATGGATGAAAACGACCGCATGGTGGCCTTCGGCGTAGGTGCGCCAAGCCTGGCCTCCGCCCTGCAGAAGCACCGGGGCCGCCTCATGCCCACCGGCTGGATCGACGTTCTCAAGGCCTTCCACAGGAACGACACCGTGGACCTGCTGCTCATCGCCGTCCACCCGGACTACCAGAAAAAGGGTGTCAACGCCATTATCCTCAGCAAGGCCATGAAAGGCTGCCACAAGCTGGGCATCAAGCAGGCCGAGACCGGCCCCATGCTGGAGCTGAACGACAAGGTCCAGTCCCAGTGGAAGGATTTTCAGACCGAACAGCATAAGCGCCGCCGCTGCTTCATCAAGCAGCTGTGATACATAAAAGGGACCGGCTCGGCCGGCCCTTTTTATCTCCCGCTGAAAAAGCAGCACCCTCCTGCCGGCGCAGGAGGGTGTTGTTCATTTCAGCTCTACCACGGTCACGCCGGCCTCGCCCTCGCCGTATCGGCCCAGGCGGAAGGACTTGACCTGTTTGTTTTTCTTCAGCAGCTGGTGCACGGCGGCGCGCAGCGCGCCGGTGCCCTTGCCGTGGATGATGGTCACGGTGCCCAGCTTGGACCGGGATGCCGCGTCCAGGTAGTTCTCCACCACGCTCTCGGCCTCCAGCGTCTCCAGGCCCCGGATGTCCAGCTCGGCGGACGCCCGCGCCCCGGTGTTGATGGACACCGCCGGTCCGCTGCGCTGCTGCGCGGCGGCGGACTGCTTTTTCTTCTTCTCGATCTCCTCCGCCGTTTCCAGCAGGCGCACCTGCGCGGCCTTGACGGTCATCTTCATCTTGCCCGCCTGCAAAAGCAGCGTGCCGTCGCCATTGACCGCCAGCACCGCGGCGCCGGTACGCACACCGGCCAGCTCCACCGTGTCGCCCACGGCGATGGGCCGGCTGGGCGCGGGCACCGGCTCTGTATCCTCGTCCCGTTGGTGCAGCGCCGTCTCCGCCTCGTTCAGGCGGCGGCGTATATCGCTCTTCCGGTCATTCACAGCCTGATAGTCCGACCGCTGCTGCTGTTTCCGCAGCTCGTCCAGCTCGGCGAACACCTGATCCGCCTGCCGCTGGGCCTGCTGCACGATGCGCCGCGCCTCGGCCTCGCCCTTGGTCCGGGCGTTGTCCTTGGCCTTCTCCATCTGCTCACGGAAGGTCCGCGCCTTCCGTGCGTCCTCCTCCCGCTGGCGCCACAGCCGATCCGCCTCGCCCTGGGCCTTCTCCAGCCGCTGGCGCTTCTCCTCCAGCTGGGTCAGCACGTCCTCGAACCGCACGGATTCACTGTCCATCTGGGCCTTGGCGTCCTCGATGACGCTCTCGTCCAGCCCCAGCCGCCGGGAGATGGCAAAGGCGTTGGATTTGCCCGGTATGCCGATGAGCAGCCGGTAGGTAGGCCGCAGCGTCTGCACATCGAACTCACAGCTGGCGTTCTCCACCCCCGCCGTGGTCATGGCAAAGGTCTTCAGTTCCGCGTAATGGGTGGTGGCCGCCGTCAGTGCGCCCTTGCGCCGCACGTCCTGAATGATGGCGATGGCCAGCGCCGCGCCCTCCACCGGGTCGGTGCCCGCCCCCAGCTCGTCGAACAGGATCAGGCTCTTCTCATCCGCCAGCTTCAGTATCTCCACTGTGTTGGCCATGTGCGCCGAAAACGTGGACAGGCTCTGCTCGATGCTCTGCTCGTCGCCCACGTCCGCCAGTACCCGGTCGAACACCTGCACGGCGCTCTGGTCTCCGGCGGGGATGTGCAGGCCGCATTGGGCCATCAGGCACAGCAGCCCCAGGGTTTTCAGCGTGACGGTCTTGCCGCCGGTGTTGGGGCCGGTGATGACCAGCGTGTCATACGCGCCGCCCAGCGCCACCGTCACCGGCACCGCCTTGGCCGGGTCCAGCAGGGGATGCCGCGCCCGCTTCAGGTCGATGCCGCCCCGCTTCCGCACCAGCGGACGCCCCGCGTCCATAGCGTAGCTCAGCTGCGCCCGGGCGAAAATGGTGTCCAGCTGCACCAGCAGGTCGTAGTCGTACAGGATGTTCTCCCGCTGCGCCGCGCACTCGCCGGACAGTATACGCAGCACCCGGTCGATCTCCTTTTCCTCACGGGCCTGCAATTCCTTCAATTCATTATTGGCCTGCACCACGCCCATGGGTTCCACGAACAGCGTGGCCCCGGAGGATGAGATGTCGTGTACAAGACCCGGCAGACTGCCCTTGCACTCCGCCTTTACCGGCACCACGAACCGCCCGTCCCGCTGGGTGATCAGCGCCTCCTGCAGCACCTTGGCGTAGGAGGGCGACGAGATGATCCGCTGCAGGATCTGCCGTCCCTTGCTGGCCGCAGCGCGCATATTCCGCCGTATGTCCGCCAGCTCCGGGCTGGCGGTGTCGGCGATGGTCTCTTCGTCCAGTATGGCGCCGCGTATTTTATCCTCCAGATAGCGGTTCACATGGAGGGCAGAGAATAGCCGGTCGATGGCCGTGGCCTCCCCCTGGCGCTCCGCGTCATAGTCGCTGACCCGCCGCGCAGCGGTCAGCACGCCGGCCACATCCAGCAGCTCCCGGGTGTTCAGCACGCCGCCGTGGTCCGCCCGGTCCAGTGCCTGGGATACGTCCTTCACGCCCGCAAAGGACGGACTGCCGTGCAGGCCCAGCCGCGTCTTGGCCGCGTCCGTCTCATCCAGCAGGTGCTCCACCGCCGCCGCGTCTGTGGCAGGACGCAGCCGCAGGCACCGGGCCTTGGCCTCGTCGCTGACCGCATGGCGCGCCAGCAGCTCCAGCACCGCCGGCAGCTCCAGTGTGCGGATAGATTTCTCAAATAACTCGCTCATGTATGTATGTCCTCCTGTTATCCCAACAGGGCCTTGTAATAGTCCAGCGTCCGGAACCCGCGCTCCAGCTGGGCGGCGATAAACGCCTCACCCGCCTGATCCAGCGCCTGCAGGGCGCCCGGTTCCAGCGTAAAGCTGTACAGCCGCCTGGGGTCCGCGTACAGCACGTGCCGCAGCGCCGCCAGACCAGCCTCGGTCAGCGGCAGCCGGAAGCTGCGCTCCGGGCCCCTGCACGTTCCGCACGCCACAAATCCGCCGGAGATGTCCAGCACCGGTCCCTCCGGCTGTGCCGTCCCGCACACGGCGCATTCCTCCGCCAGCGGCTCAAAGCCCGAGAGCGCCATCAGTCGGAACTGGAACGCCGCCTTCACCAGCCGCGGGTCCTTCCCCGTGCGGCACAGGGCGTACAGGGCGTTCAGCAGCAGCGACAGTATCTCAGGGCAGGGCGTCTCCTCGGCGCACACCGCCTCCGTCAGCTCACAGAACCACGCCGCCAGCGCCAGCAGCTCGATGTCCCGGCCCAGCCCGTCGAACAGCTCGATGGGCGACGCCTCATCCAGCATATACCAGCTGCCCCGCTTGAAAATGGTCAGCTCGGAATAGGCCGGCATCTGGCAGGCCGCCGCCAGGCGGCTGTTCTTTCGCCGCGCACCCCGTGCGATCAGGGGTATCTTCCCCCGGTCCGCCGTCAGCACCGTCAATATCCGATCTGTCTCCTTTGTGTCTGTGACCCGCAGCACCACGCCGCCGGTCACGGTCTTTCCACTTTGCATACAGCCTCCTGGGCCCCGCGGTACAGCAGATACGCCTCCGGCGCGCCGGTGTCCAAAAATAATTCCCAGTAGTCCACGCGAACACCTCCATGTCGTTAGCATGGGAGCTTTCGCCGGTTTTATGGCTGGAAATTTGTTGATGTTATTCCTCGTTATAGCCCTGACTTCTGATGAAGTTGGGATTATCTCTCCAGTTTGCCCCACTCGATGTCCCATCGAGCGGGGACCCCGCATTTTATCGCTTTACGGCGGAAATGAATTCCGCCTACGGAATTCTTCGAATTCACGCCGCATGCGCGGCGGCTCGCTCCGCTCGCAGGAAAACTGGCCGGAGTGCATGCTGCGACCGCAGCCTTACTCCTCGTTATAGCCCTGACTTCTGATGAAGTTGGGATTATCCCGCCAGTTTTCCTTGACCTTCACCCACGTCTCCATGTACACCTTCGTGCCCATGAATTTCTCAATATCCCGACGGGCCGCGGAGCTGATGCGCTTGAGCATTTCGCCGCCTCTGCCGATGATGATGCCCTTGTGGCTGGCCTTCTCGCAGTAGATGGTCACGTCCAGGTCGATGATGCCCGTGTCCTCCCGTTCGGAGAACTTCGTCACCTCCACCGCCGTGCCGTGGGGGATCTCCTTGTCAAGGCAGCGCAGCATCTTCTCCCGGACGATCTCCGCGCACACCTGGCTGTCCGCCTGGTCGGTGGTCATGCCGTCGGGGAACAGCTGGGGGCCCTCCTGGGCGTATTGGGACAGCTGCCGCATCAGCTCATCCAGGCCGTCGCCGGTCCGGGCGGAGATGGGAATGATGGCATCAAAACCGTCATAGGCCGCGCTGTACGCCGCGATGACCTCCAGCAGGGCCTCCTTTTTCTCTACCGTGTCGATCTTGTTGATGCACAGCACGCAGGGCAGGTGCTCCTCCCGGATGCGCTGCAAAAGGACCTTCTCCGGCTCGCCCACATGGGGGATGGGCTCCACCAGCAGCAGCGCGCACTCCACGTCGCTGAGGCTCTCCCGCACCACCTTGACCATATAGTCCCCCAGCCGGGAACGGGGCTTGTGCAGGCCCGGCGTATCCAGCAGCACATACTGGGTATCGCCCCGGTTCACCACGCCGTAAATGCGGTTGCGGGTGGTCTGGGGCTTGTCCGAAACAATGGCAATCTTCTCGCCCACCAGGGCGTTGGTCAGGCTGGACTTGCCCACATTGGGCCGTCCGCACACGGTGATCATTGCGGTTTTTGTGATGTTCATAGGTGATCCTCAACTTTCTTTCGTTTGAGCAATTTTCGTGCAGCGTTATTTTCGTTCCAGGCCCAGCACGGACATGATGGCCTCTTCTCTTTCGCGCATCTGGGCCTTCATGGGACCCTCGTCCAGGTGGTCGTAGCCCAGCAGGTGCAGCACGGAGTGTACCGCCAGATAGGCCAACTCCCGGCGGTTGGCGTGGCCGTATTCCTTCGCCTGCGCCTTCACGCGCTCCAGAGAGATGACCATGTCCCCCAGGGGCACATAGCCGGTGCCGGGGTCGGCGTCCTCCGCGCCGGGCAGCTCGCCGGGAGTCAGTTCAAACTCCGGAAAACTCAGCACGTCCGTAGGGCGGTCCACCCCACGCATCTCCAGGTTGATGGTGTGGATGCCCGCGTCGCCGGTCACCAGCACATCCACCTCGCAGGGGAAGTCCACCCCTTGCTCGGCCAGCGCTGTGCGGATGACCCTGCGGAGAAAGCTGCGTGTGCCCTCGCTGACACCGGGGACATCGGCGGTCACCGGGATATAGTGTCGCTTCATTTCTTTTTCTCCTCAAATTTGGCGTAGGCCTCGATGATGCGCTGCACCATCACATGGCGCACCACGTCCTCCTTGGTGAGCCTGCATATGGCCACGCCCTCCACGTCCCGCAGCACCTTCATGGCCTCCTTCAGACCGCTGACCTTGTCGGTGGGCAGGTCGATCTGGGTCACATCGCCGGTGATGACCACCTTGGAGCCGAAGCCCATGCGGGTGAGAAACATCTTCATCTGCTCGCGGCTGGTGTTCTGGGCCTCGTCCAGAATGATAAAGCTGTCGTCCAGCGTCCGCCCGCGCATATAGGCCAGGGGCGCCACCTCGATGTTGCCGCGCTCCAGATACTTCTGGTACGTCTCCGCCCCCAGCATATCGAACAGGGCGTCGTACAGCGGGCGCAGATAGGGGTCCACCTTCGACTGCAGGTCGCCGGGCAGGAAGCCCAGCCGTTCGCCGGCCTCCACCGCCGGACGGGTGAGGATGATGCGGTTCACCTGCTTGTCCCGGAAGGCGGCCACCGCCGCCGCCACCGCCAGGTACGTCTTGCCGGTGCCGGCAGGGCCCACACCGATGGTGACGGTCTGCTTCAGGATGGCGTTGACGTACTCCTTCTGACCGATGGTCTTGGGCTTGACGGGCCTGCCCTTGCTGGTGATGCAGATCACATCCTGGGTCAGCTCGCTGATGCGCTCGGCCTGACCGGAGCGCACCAGCCCGATGACGTAGCGCACGTGCTGGTCGGTGATCGTCTCACCCTTATTGGACAGGGTCAGCAGCGCCTGCACCGCCTTCACCGCCAGCATCACGTTTTCCGGCTCGCCGGACACCACGATCTCGCCGCCGCGGTTCACCGCCTGCACCTGAAATTCCGCCTCCAGGAGCCGGATATTCTCGTCGAAGGAGCCGAAAAGATTGACGGCCTCCTCCATGCGTTCAATACCGATACGTTGTTCCATGTTTTGGGTTTACCTCCCTGTATCGCTTGTTATAGTCAGCGGCGCGTCCACGCCGATCTGTTCCTCGCACTCCGCCCGCAGCGTCACCATAAGGTACGCGCCCTGCCGCCGGGCGGATACGTCCGCTTTCAGGACACGGCCATCGTCTCCGATGGTCTGCGCCAACTGGGCCTCCAGCTGCTTCTGTCCCTCGGCGCGGGCCTCATCCTCCGGACGCTGCCCGTCATACACCGCGGGCTCCGTCACCGTCTCTGTTACCAGCGTTACCGGCAGACGCAGCCCGAAGGGCAGCTGCACGCCACGGTATCGTATTATTTTATCACAGTTTTCCCGGCCCTGCAATATGCTGTCCCCCGCAGGCAGCGCAATTCGGTGCCGTCCGAGGTCCAGCGCGGTATGGGTGCGGGTCTTCACGGGCTCCGCGCCGTCCTTCAACACCGTCTCCAGAGGTACGGGCACCGTCCACTCGTACCATGTCCGGGCCCAGATCCGCCCGGTGGCCCGCATATACCGGCAGCCCCGGGGCGAGTCAGCCACCCCGGACAGCAGCACCTGCCCCGCCTGCACCGTTTCGCCCACCGCCGCGCAGGTCACCCCGTCCAGCGCCTCGATCTTCGTGATGAGCCCGTCTCTGGCCGCCACGATGTTCTGCACGTCGCTGTCCCGGTACAGATGCGGCGGGCGGACGCGCTCCACCACCTGCACGTGGGCGGTGCAGCCCCTGACGTTCACCGCCAGATACACCACGTCCGGCAGCAGCGGCAGCACCCGGTTCCGCAGCTCGTCCTGGTCCAGGCCCACACCGCGCGTGCCCACGCGCACGCCGCATCGTTCCAGTGCCTGCAATACGCTTTCCGTGGGGACGGTGTCGTTGCCGGTGACCTCAAAGTCCCAGATGAAGGCGCTGCCCACCGCCAGCAGCAGCGGCAGCACCAGCGCCGCCGCCAGCAGCACATACCGGCGCCTGCACCGCCGCCACAGCTCCGGCGCGCCGGACTTTCGGCACACGGTCACCTGTGCGCCGATGTCCGCCGTCACCTCGGCCAGGCGCCGCGCGCCGGACAGGGTGGTGGTCACGCGGAAGGATGTCTCCGTCAGCCAAGTCAGGTCCCAGAAAGGAATGCCGTGGGCGGCGCACAGGTTCACCACGCGTTCCGGCGCGGTACAGACCACCTCAGCCACCGCCTGACCGCGGAGATAATTCACTGCTTTACGGTACACGGCGTCCCCCTTACTCCACCAGTTCGATGCCGGATATTTTTCCGGTGATCCGCAGTTCCTGCTCCGTCATCACCAGCAGCTGCAGGTCCTGGCCCCGGACGCGGACCACCACGCCGCCGCCGTTGACGTCCACCGCCTCGGTGGTGTAGGCCAGCACGCCACGGTGCCGGTCCATATACAGCTCCCGGTTGCCCAGCAGCTCGATCCGGGCCACGCCGGCGGCGATGTTCACCGGCAGCTCCAGGCGCTCCAGCGCCTCCTGGCCCACCTGGGCCAGCTTCTTTTTCAGTCCCGCCACACCGTCACCTCCCTGCGGATGATACAGAACGCTATGCGCGGACGCACCGGAACTTGCCTGTCCGGGGCGGGGTATTTCCCGGCGGCGGCGCGCATAGGCTGGGGACCGGTGATGGTGATGATAAAGCGCGTGTTGGCACTACTGGGCAGCGGGGCACTGGCGATACTGCTGCTGCGGCAGGCGGAGACGGCGGCCCAGGCGGTGCGGGACGGCATACAGCTGTGTCTGACGTCGGTGATACCGGCGCTGTTCCCGTTTTTTGCCGTCTCGTCCCTGCTGGTGGCACTGGGGGCAGCGGAGGCGGCGGGCCGGGTGCTGGCACGCCCCTTCGGGCGGCTCTTCCGCTGCGGCGGCGCGGGGTGCGCCGCCCTGCTGCTGGGGCTGGTGGGCGGCTATCCTGTGGGGGCGCGGACGGCGGCGGAGCTGGTGCGCCGGGGAGAGCTGTCCCCCGCCGAGGGGGCGCGGCTGCTGACGTTCTGTAACAACGCCGGCCCGGCCTTTGCCATCGGCGTGGCCGGGGTGTCGGTATTCGGCAGCGCCCGGACGGGAGCCTGGCTGTATCTGCTGCACTGTGCCGCCGCGCTGCTGACGGGTCTGCTGTTCTGCCGCCGCCCGCTGCCCGTCACCGCCATGCCGAAACGGCCTGTGCCGCCGCGGGCCGGACTGACGGGGCAGTTTCTCCGGGCGGTGGAGGGGGCGGTGTCCGCCATGGCCCGGGTGTGCGGGTTCGTGGTGTTCTTTCTGGTGCTGCTGCGTCTGGCGGAGGGGCTCATCGGTCCCCTGCCGCCGCTGGCGGCTGGGGTGCTGGAGCTGACCAACGGCATCCTGCGCCTGACGCCGGACCGCCGGGGCTTCGTCACCGCGGCGGCACTGCTGGGCTGGGGCGGGCTCAGCGTCCACTGCCAGACAGCGGCGGTGACGGCGGGCAGCGGCATCTCCCTGCGGCTGTATGTGCCGGCCAAGGCGGTGCAGGCAGCGTTGTCAGCAGGACTGGCGGCGCTGCTGGCACCGTATCTGCTGCCGTAGGGCACCCCGAGGGTCCCTCCTGCGTAGAATGACCACGGAGAGAAGTCTCCCATCATTCCCGACAGGAGGTCACATAGGATATGAGCATTACGCTCCGTCATGCCGCCGCCTGCTATCAAGCCCCGGACGGTGAGGTGGAGGCGGTACGGGACGTGTCCTTCACGGTGGAGGAGGGCGCGTTCGTCAGTTTAGTGGGGCCCTCCGGCTGCGGCAAATCCACCCTGCTCAGCGCCATTGCCGGGCTGGAGCCCCTCAGCGGCGGCGCTATCGAGATCGACGGCCGGACGGTACAGGGCACGTCGCCAAAAATCGGCTTTATGCCCCAGCGGGACCAGCTTTTCGAGTGGCGGAATATATGGGACAACGTGACGCTGGGGCTGACGGTCCGTGGTGAGAAGGACCCGGCGGCCTATGCACACGTGTCCCGGCTGCTGGAGCGCTACGGGCTGGCGTCCTTTGCCAAAAAGCGGCCCTGCCAGCTCTCCGGCGGTATGCGCCAGCGCTGCGCCCTGATCCGGACCTTGGCCACTGAGCCGGAGATATTGCTGCTGGATGAGCCCTTTTCCGCCCTGGACTACCAAACACGGCTGGCGGTGTCGGCGGATATCTGGCGCATATTGCAGCAGGAGGGCAAAACGGCCCTGCTGGTCACCCATGACATCGCTGAGGCGGTGAGTATGTCCGACCGGGTGGTGGTGCTGTCCCGCCGCCCCGCCGTGGTGAAGGCGGAGATGGACATGGGTGCGCTGCGTGGTCTGCCGCCGCTGAAGCGCCGGGACACGCCGGAATTTCACCGGTACTTCAACGCCATATGGAAGGAGCTGGACGTTCATGCCTGAGAAAACGCCTTCGCCCCGCCGTGCGGCGTACCTGAGGACCGTGCGCCGCGAAAAGCGCCGGGTGCGTATCTGGCAGATCGCGCTGGTGGCGGGGCTGTTTGCCGTGTGGGAGCTCAGCTGCCGGCTGGGGCTGTCCGACGGCTTTCTGGTCAGCAGTCCCAGCCGCATGGTGCAGACCCTGTGGCGGCTGTGCGCCTCCGGCGAGCTGTGGCACCACGCGGCGGTGTCCATCGGTGAGACGGTGCTGGGCTTTACCGCCGGGACAGTGCTGGGCACGGCCGTCGCCGTGGCCATGTGGTGGTCGGACACCGCCGCCCGCATTCTGGACCCGTACCTGGTGGTGCTGAACGCACTGCCGAAAACAGCCCTGGGGCCCATCTTCATCGTGTGGATGGGCGCGGGCATGGGGGCCATCGTCACCATGACGCTGGCCATTTCACTCATCGTCACCATCCTGAGTATGTACACCGGCTTCCGCACCACCGACCCGGAGAAGCTGCGGCTGATGCGGACGCTGGGCGCTGACAAGCGCCAGATCCTGTGGCTGCTGGTGTTCCCGGCCAACTGCCCCACGCTGTTCTCCACGCTGAAGGTGAATGTGGGCCTCTCGTGGGTGGGGGTCATCATGGGCGAGTTCCTGGTGTCCCGGGCCGGGCTGGGGTATCTCATCGTCTACGGCTCCCAGGTATTCAACATGGACCTGGTCATGGCCAGCGTGCTGGTGCTGGGGCTGGCGGCGGTGGGAATGTACCTGCTGGTGCTGCGGGCAGAAGCATTCTTAAATCATCTATGGGGGGTACGTGCATGAAAAAACAACTTATCTGCATTTGTATGGCCGCGCTGCTGTCGCTCAGCCTGCTGACCGGCTGCGGCGCGGGGACCGATACCGGCGATACCGCCGGCACGGAGGCGAAAAATGTCACGGTCCGGCTCAGCGAGGTGACGCACTCGGTGTTCTACGCACCGCAGTACGTGGCTATGAGCCAGGGGTTCTTCGCCGACGAGGGGCTGGACATCGAGCTGAGCAACGGCGGCGGCGCCGACAAGGTGATGACCGCCGTGGTATCCGGCGGCGCGGATATCGGCCTGGCCGGGCCGGAGAGCTGCATCTATATCCACGCGCAGGGCAAGGACGATCTGCCGGTGATCTTCGCCCAGCTGACCAAGCGGGACGGCTCGTTCCTGGTGGGCCGCAGTGACGAGGCCTTCGACTGGAACGACCTGAAGGGCAAGACCATCATCGGCGGGCGCAAGGGCGGCGTGCCGGAGATGACGCTGGAATACGTCCTCAAGCAGCACGGCATCGTACCCCAGGAGGACGCGGTGGTGGACACCTCGGTGCAGTTCAACATGATGGCCGGGGCCTTCACCGGCGGACAGGGGGACTATGTGACGCTGTTTGAGCCCACCGCCACGGAGGTAGAGCGCGCCGGACACGGGTATATCCTCTGCTCCATCGGCGAGGAGTCCGGGGAGATCCCCTACACCGCCTATTTCGCCAGCCAGAGCTATATGACGGCGCATCCGGAGGTCATTCAGGGCTTTGCCAACGCCATCGCGCGGGCGCAACAGTGGATCGTGGACCACACAGACCGGGAGGTGGCGGAGGCCATCATCGACCAGTTCCCGGATACGGACCTGGATACCCTGGAGGCCGTTACCGCCCGGCACCGGCAGATCGATGCCTGGAACGCGGGGCCGATGATGGCGCGGTCGGCGCTGGAACGGCTGGAGACGGTGATGACCGAGGCCGGCGAGCTGGAGAAGGACCAGTGGGTGGATTTCGACAAGCTGGTGGACAACAGCTTTGCCCAGAAGGCCATGGAAGCGCAATAAGCAAAAAAGAAAGCCCATGCGGGCTTTCTTTTTTGCGTTCATATCAGCTCAGGGCGGAGATGACCTCGGCGTATTTGTCGATGTCGGACGCGCCGTTCCAGGTCATAAAGCCGCCGGTGCACCCGGCGTCGCGGAGGGCCCGGACCTCGTCGGCCAGCTCCGCCGCGCCGTAGTGGTTATACGGCTCGCGGATGGCGTTGTAGCACTGTATCCATGTGCGTACCGCGCCGGGAGAGGCCGTCTCGCTCTGGCGGGCCATGGCGCTCTCGCCGAAGTTGTGGACCGTGGTATAGGGGTGCTCCCAGGGCTTATAGTCCCCCTGCGCGCTGTAATGGTCGGGGTAGGGCATGCCGGAGATGGCGTCCACCACGGAACTGATGGCCGGCCAGTACTGGCCGCAGGCGGTGACGTAGGCGTTGGCGCACTCGCCGAACACATCGCCGGAGATGTAGTACCCTGCGTCATGCAGCCGCTGCGCGGCGTAGATCAGGAACCGCTGGACCGCCTGGGCCTTGCTCTCACCGTAGGTGTTTTTGTAATCGATGGTACCGGCCTGCTCGTACTTATACGCGCCGTCGGGGAAGCGGATGTAGTCGAACTGGATCTCGTTGAAGCCCAGCGCCGCGGCCTCCAGAGCCAGATCCACCTTGTACTGCCACACGGTGCGGTTGTAGGCGCTGGGCCAGTACATGGAGCTGATCTTCAGGGGCGTGCCGTTCAGGTCGGAGATGACATATTCCGGGTGGTCGGCGGCCAGGTGGGCGTCATTGAACACCGTGATGCGGCCGATGACGTAGTAGCCGGCGTCACGGAGCTTCTGCACGTTGGCCTTGAAGCCCTCCATAGTGTCCTGGGCCGCGGCGTAGGCGGACGGGCTGTACTGCTGCATGACCGGGGAGGCGTAGGACACAGCCGTGCCGTCCACGATGTCCACCACAAAGGCGTTGATGCCCGTCCCCTGGGCCAGCCGGATATAGCTGTCCGCATACTGTATGGCGCTGCCGTTCAGGTACAGCGCCCGCACCTCGTCGGGCATCACATTGTCCGTGAAGGCCGGCTTCTCCGTGGGGTAGTAGTCCAGGCCGGCCGCGTCGCCGCCGCCCCAGGCGTCGCCCCGCGCGGCGTGGCGCTGGTAGAGCGCGTCGTCATACTGCGCCAGCGCTTCCTCCTCCGTCATGCGGATGTTCTCTCCGTCGATGTACCCCTCGCCCCGGTCACAGCTGACGGCCCAGCGCAGGACCTCGCCGTTCTCGTCCAGGCCGTCAAAGCCGGTGACGGTCAGCGCCATGCCCTTTTCCACGGCGCAGCCGGGGACCGCGCCCGTTTCGTCCGTCAGGCTCATGCCCCGCAGGGCGTACACCGTCTCCGTCAGCACCGCGCTGCTGTAGTCCGCGGTCAGGTTGGCCGCGTCCAGATAGGCGTAGCCCTCGCCGTTGACCACGCGGACGCGGTCCGCGCCGTCCTCGGCGTCCTCAGCAACGTACTGTACCTCCGCACCGCGGACCAGGGAACCCAGCTGAGTCCCGTTTTCGTCATACACAGGGGCGGTAGTCCCGGCGGCGGCCACATAGCCCGCCGCCGTCTCCGGCACCACGGGATTAAACTGCCGCCAGATAATATATCCCAGCGTGCCCAGCGCCAGCAGGCACAGCACGATGAGTACCACCGCCGCGCCGGTGCCGTGTTTCTTTTTCGTATTCGTTGACATAAATTGATTTCTCCTTGCGTATTTTTGTCAGCCTGCGGCCATTATACGCCATTCCGCGCCATAAATCCACCCAAATCTTGTGGCGCCGGTGACAAAATTTTCATATTTTTTGTGTTTTTCTCGTTTTTTTGGTAGACAACGACGCAGACCGATGGTATACTACACATGACTATTGTTATGTAAATCGGCGGAGGGCCTTCCCGCCGCTGGCGCTTCCCATACAACTTAGAGATAAGGCAGGGTGTATCGACATGAAAAGGACGAAACGGGGAATGGCATTGATCCTGGCGGCGGTGATGGCGGTGAGCTGCGCGACCACCATACTGCTGGCTGCCAGCAAGAACTGGAGCAGCCTGAAGGACCTGGGCGCACTGAGCCAATATTATGAGACGGGCGCGGACGCCGACCCGGGCGCTGTTTCCACCGTACCCGGCGACCCTGGCGGCACGTCCTTCGGCCTGTATATGTTCTCCAGCAAGGCGGGAACGCTGGACGCGTTCCGCACCTGGCTGCGAAACTACCAGGGCAATGCTATATACAATGGCTTCGCGGCCACGCTGGATAAGGCCTACGGCGAGAACACCAGCGGCGCAGCCGCAGCAGGCTACGGTCCCAACTTTGAAAGTGCCTGGAGGGAGCTGGGCCACGGCGGCAACAAGGGTGAGTTTGCCAACGCCCAGACAGAGTACTGGGGTACCGAGCGTTACTCGACCCTGATCAGCCGCCTGCAAAGCAAATACCCTTCCCTGAACCTGAACGACTACTCCATCGCCCTGAAGAACGTCCTGTGGAGCCGCAGCGTCCAGCATGGCGTGGACGGCGCCTATAACGTGGTCACCCGCGCCATCGACAACCGGCTGGGCGGCTTCAAGATGCAGAGTGAGGCGGAGCTGATCGAGGCCATCTACACTGAGTGCAGCAAGCTGGCGGAGGATATCCCCAAGTATCGGGATATGCAGACCCAGCTGTCTGACCGCTATGGCGTGAAGAACCGTTCCATGGCCTATTACAGCAAGGCGGACGGCGATGTGCAGTCCTCGGTATACAGCCGCCTGCACATCAACGAGCCTGCCGATGCGCTGGTCATGCGCTATCAGAACACCACCTCCCACCTGGAGGGCAAATACACCCTGTGCTATAACTCCGACGGCAGGACCTTCAGCTACAGCGTAGGCAGCACCGACCTGGTGGCCGAGGAGAAGGCCTCTCAGCTGATCCTGACCTACTACAATTCCGGCAAATACACCCTGGCCACCACGGATGGCAAGCGTCTGGCGGTCGTTGACGGCGCACTTATGCTGCAAAACGCTGCCGCCGACAGCAGACAGTTCTGGACACTGACCGGCAGCAACAACGGCTACATACTGTGCAACGTGGGCACCGGCAATTACCTGACCATCACGGTCAGCCAGACACAGGTCGCTGATCCCAACGCCCGCACGGAGCCTACAGAAGAAGAGATCACGGCAAAGCGGGCGGAGATCGAAAGCGAACTTGCGAAAGGCGCTGACGAGAAAACAGGAAAACCTGTCAGTGAGGTAGCGCAGGCCTACGTGGACGCGCTGACGGAGAAAATAATTACCCTCATGGCGGCAAATCTTGACGGCAAGACGGATGACGAGATCATCAAAATGGTAGATGATTGGCTCGGCGACACTATGGAAGAAACCGCGAAGCAAGACTTTATCACAAGGATAAAGGCGCTTGCCGCTGTAAGTGAAGAGACAAAACCCGAGGATATCCCCGACTTTACGGATGACGAGATGCAGAAGCTCCTCGAAATTTTTGCAGGTAAAAAACTCGAGGATATCGAAAAGGAAGTCGTGGCCGACATGGTCAGAGAAGACCTGAAGGCTAAGGCTGCAAACACCACTGTCACCGCCTATAAGGTCGGTTTGAGCAAGGAGAGCAAGACCGCCGCTGTTGTGACCATGAAGCCCGCGGCCGGACAGGACGCCTGGAACACCATCGGTCTGTTCTATCCCCAGAAGGCGGAGAAGGACGAAGCCGGCAAGAGCATCGTCCACAACCTGACCCAGGGCAACTCCTCCTTCCCCCTGCGCGGTATCGTCACCTGCACCCAAAACATCAGCACCGTAAAAGCGGTGGTCACCAACACAGCTACCGGGACAGCGCCTACCTACGCCAGCCGCAGCGGAATCAACGCCAAGTGGTTTGACCTGTGGAAGCTGGATGAGAACCTAAAGTTCAGTGCGCTCGCCGCCGGGAAGTATAATCTCACCATTACCGGCACCACCGATAGCGGCAGCACTGTGACACTGCTGGATACCACCTTCACCGTGGGCGCGGCCACGACCACCACGCCCGAGGCCCCCAACAACACCTACACGGTGACCTTCGTGGTCAACGGCAAAACCTTGGAAACGCGCACCTATAAAGAGGCGCAGCCCTACGGTGCGCTGCCTGAAGTGGACGAAAAGGGCTTCCAGGGCTGGTTCTACAATGACCGCGAGATATCCCAGAGCACGCCTGTGGCACCCAAGAACCACACCGTTACGGCCAAGTTCGGTACGCTGCACACCGTGAAGTTCATGTCCCAGGGCGCCGTGTGGGATTCCTACAAGCTGGCCCAGAACGACATTATTACGCTGCCTGCAACGAATCCGGTCATGCAGGCTGACAGCAAGTACGTGTACAGCTTCGATTATTGGGCGGATGCCAGCGGCAAGCGCTATACCAGCGGCACCGTCATGCCCGACGCCGACGTGACCTACACCGCCGTGTTTACCAAGAGCCCCAACTCCGGTGGGAACACGGGCGGCAATACCGGCGGGAGCACCGGCGGGAGTACCGGCGGCGAGACGCCCAAGCCCTCCGGCAACTATCTGACCGGCGTATCGCCCAGCACGTCTGTCTCCGCAATGAACCGTGCGGGCTACACCATCTATAACGGCAGCACCAAGGTGACATCCGGCCTCGTGGGTACCGGCATGACCGCTGTCAGCAGCTCCGCCACCGTGACCATCGTGGTCACCGGCGACGTCAGCGGCGACGGCAAGATCACCATCACCGACGTGGTCAAGCTGCAGAAGTCCGTGGTGGGCTCCGGCAGCCTGTCCGGCGCCTACGCCAAGGCGGCCGATATCAACGGTGACGGCAAGGTCACCATCACCGACGTGGTGCAGGCCGCCCAGGTCACCGTGGGCCAGCGCACCATCGGCTGAGGAGGAAACATCCTATGAAAAACAAACTGTTCCGCGCCGCGGCCTCCGCGCTGCTGACGCTGCTGCTGGTGGTCACACTGCTGCCCGTGCAGGCCCACGCCGCCGGGGCGACACTGACCGGCACCGCCGCCCCACAGGCGGGCGACACCGTCACACTGACGCTGTCCGTGCCCAACAAGGTCTACGGTCTGACCGCCGACCTGAGCTACAGCGGCAATTTGTCCTTTACCAACTACAACTGCTCTGTCAGCGGATGGAGCATCGTGGTCAACAACAACAAGTTCAGCGTTTACGGCACGTCCAGCTCCAGCGGCGGACTGGTCACCATCAAGATGAAGGTATCCGGCAGCGCCAAGGAGGGCGACGCCCTGACCGCCACGTTCTCCAACATCGTGGTGTCCGACGGCAACAGCGACACCAGTCTGGACAGCGCCAGCTGGTCCGGCAAGGTGGGCGCGGCACCCAGCGGCAACTGCAGTCTCAGCTCGCTGAGCTGCTCCAATGCCACGCTGAGCCCGTCCTTCTCCAGCAGCACCACGTACTACACCTGCACGGTGCCTTTCGCAGTGGAAAAGCTGGATCTGAACTACAAAAAGGCCGACAACAGCGCTACGGTGTCTGTCAGCGGCAATGAGCTGGCGGTGGGCGTCAACACCGTGACCATCAAGGTCACGGCGGCCAACGGCGCCACCAAGAGCTATACCATCGATGCCACACGCCAGCAGGACCCCAACTACAAACCCTCCACCGACGCGTCCATCGCCGCCCTGACGCTGGAGGGGGCCACGCTGTCCCCGGCGTTCACGCCCACGGTGACGGATTACATCGCCTACGTCCCCTATGAGACGAAGCAGGTGACCATCGCCGCCACGGCAAAGGACGAAAAGGCTCAGGGCATCACCGGCACCGGCGAGGTGCGGCTGTCCGCCACGGAGGCGGAGACTGTGCTCACGGTTACCGGCACCGCCGAGGACGGCAAGACCAAGCAAAACTATACCATCCATGTGCTGCGGATGCCGGCCTATACCGGTATTGTCCCCACGGTGGAGGTCATCGACCCGGCCACCATCCCCGAGGTACCGCCGCTGGAGATCCCTGGGACCATTGCGATGCCGCTGATCGGCGAGGTCAAGACCGTGTATGTGGCCATCGCGGCGGCGGTGCTGCTGGTGGCGGTGCTGTTCCTGCTGGGCTTCCTGATCGGCCGCGGCCACACGGGCGGCGGCGATGACGAGGAATACGACGACGAACCGCCGCGGACCCCGGCGAAGCCCCTGCTCCCCGAGGAACGGCACACGGCACGGGTGCCCCGTCTGGTGCCCCGCGAGGAGAGCAGCGACAGCGAGCCTGCCGCCATCCCCGACAAGACCCCGGCGGCGCCTATGACGCCCGCCGCGCCGGCGGAGACGCCGGCTCCCGCAGAGCGCTCCGCCCAGGACGAGCCTACCCAGGCCGATGAGGACGAGGTGCGGACTATGTCGCTGGACGATTTGCTGGACGATATCCACAATATGTAATAAAAATGACCTAAGCCTTGGCTTAGGTCATTTTTACGCAGCAAAAGCATCCGGGATAGCGCCCGGATGCTTTTTGCTCAATAATCCACCTTCATCAGGCACAGACCCTCCGGCGGCGCGGTGGGGCCCGCCTGCTTGCGGTCCCTGGCGGCCAGGATGTCACGCACCTGCTCCGGCGTCCAGTAGCCGCGGCCCACCTCCAACAGGGTTCCCACCATGATGCGGACCATGTTCTGCAAAAAGCCGGTGCCATGGAAGGTGAATACCACCCGGTCCTTCCGGCGCTCGATAGCGATGTGGTCCACCAGGCGGACGGTAGACTTCTTCATCCGCGGATTGCCGCAGAAGCTGGCGAAGTCGTTTTCACCCAGCAGATAGGCCGCCGCCTGCCGCATTTTCTCCACATCCGGGTCGTAGTCCAGCAGGGTAACGTACTTCCGGTCAAACACCGGCTTCACCGGCCCGGTGTGGCAGGTGTAGCGGTAGGTCTTGCCCAGGGCGTTATAGCGGGCGTGGAAACGGGGCGCGGCCTCCTTGACCTCCCGGACAGCGATGGCGTCGGGGAGGTAGCGGTTCAGATAGTCGCGGAGGGCGTCGGGCGTCTCGGTCACGTCCAGCACCACGCTGGCGGTCATGGCCCGGGCGTGAACACCGGCGTCGGTGCGGCCCGCGCCGATGACGTTCACCGGATGGCCCTGCAATGCGCCCAGCACGGCCTCCAGCTTCCCCTGGATGGTATCCTTGTCCGGCTGGCGCTCCCAGCCGAAGAAGCGGGAGCCGTCGTAGGCGATGGTGAGCCGGTAGTTCTGTTCCATAAAAAGATCACGCCCTTTCTGCCTTATTGTAACAGAAAGGACGTGATTTGTGAAGTGTTTTACAGCCAGCCCATCATCTGGACGAAGCTGTACAGCAGCTTCAGGCCGTAGAAGATGATGACGGCGCCGCAGACCTTGTTGATGATGTTCAGCACCTTCTCGTTGAACTTGCTACCCAGCAGGGAGACGACCGTGGACAGCGTCAGGAACCAGATCACCGAGGCGGAGCCGAAGCCGCAGATGAAGAACAGGTCGCCGCCGTTGGTCAGGGTGGCCCGGAAGGCGCCCAGCATCATGGTGCCGTCAATGATGGCCTGAGGGTTCAGCCAGGTGACCACGAAGGCGGAACCTGCCAGCTTCCAGATGGGGACGTTCACGTCCCGGCCGCCCTCCAGACTGGCCTTGGACCGCAGCAGGCCGATGCCGATATAGATGACGATCAGACTGCCCAACCCCAGGATGACCTTTTGCAGCCAGGGCAGCGCCTGCATCAGTGCGCCGGCGCCCAGGAAGCAGGCCACACCCAAAGAGATGTCCCAGAAAATGACGATGAGCGCGGTGATGTAGACGCGGCTGCGCTTCTGCGTCAGGGCACTGTTGATAACGAACAGGTTTTGCAGGCCGATGGGCGCCACGTAGGCCAGACCCATGGTCAGCCCCTGAAGATAGATATTCATGGCTGTGATTTTCTCCTCATGCTATTTACTCCGGTTTTCTTACCTGCTATAATGATACCATAGCTTTGGAGAAATGCAAGAGCGCAGATTTTTATGGGCAAGTAAGGAGGGGCTTACCATGTCACAGGCCATGCCGCAAAGCCACTACGACTGTCCCTGTATGGAGAAATGTCCGCTGCACCACGCCATGCAGCTGATCGGCGGCAAGTGGAAGGTGCAGATCCTGTGCGCCGTGGCCAACGCCGGGGCCATCCGCTACAACGCCCTGCGGAGCAAGCTGGACGGCATCTCCAACACGGTGCTGGCCTCGGCCCTGCGGGAGCTGGAGCGCGACGGGCTGGTGACACGGCGGGAGTATCTGGAGGTGCCGGTGCGGGTGGAATACGGCCCCACGGACAGCTGCCGTGCACTGCTGCCCATTTTGGAGCAGCTCAGCGACTGGGCAGAGGCCAGGATGTGAGCTTTCGATTGGACAAATACCGGAATTTGTCTGCAAGATACATCATTTTTCACAAATTGCAGTGGGAATTATAGAGCAAATCGCGGGATTTTCGTATCAATGCCCATTGCAATCCTGCCGTAATCCAGTATAATAGGAAATGGTGAGGGTTAGTTTCTGCGCGCTGCACCCTCTGGCGCGAGAGTAAAAATGAGCGTAAGGAGTGCTGGTTCATGTATACACGGGAGATCACGGTGAAAAATGAGGTCGGTCTGCACGCCAGACCCGCGACCTATTTCATTCAGAAAGCCAACGAGTTCAAAAGCGGCATCTGGGTAGAAAAAGAAGAACGCCGCGTCAACGCGAAGAGCCTGCTGGGCGTGCTGAGCCTGGGCATTATGAAGGACACCACAGTGACACTGATCGCGGACGGCAGCGATGAGAAGGAAGCTGTGGATGCGCTGGCTGAGCTGATCGAGAACCTGGACGAGTAAACACAATGAAAGAGAGACGGCTTCGCCGTCTCTCTTTTCTTTTGCGTACGACGTCCCCCCGGCTCTGCCGGGGGCACTTTTTTATCCGTGGAACTTCTCATATACCGCCCGGGCGGCCGCCTCCGGCACCACGGCGGAGAGCTGCTCGAGCGCGGCGTTTTTTACCGCGGTGACGGTACCGAAGTGCTGCAGGAGCCGCTTCTTCCGCGCCTCTCCCACACCGGGGATACCGTCCAGCTGCGAGCGCTTGGCGGAACGGGTGTGCTTCTGGTGGTGGTAGGCGATGGCGAACCGGTGTACCTCCTCCTGCACCGTGCCGATAAGGGCGAACAGGGCGGGTGTCTGCTGTATGCCCAGCTCATGGCCCCGGGCGGTGATGAGTGCACGGGTGCGGTGGCGGTCGTCCTTGACCATGCCCAGCACGGGCACATCCAATCCGCAGCCTGCCAGCACCTGCTCGGCCACGCGGGCGTGCTCCTGACCGCCGTCGATCAGCAGCAGGTCCGGCAGAGGGGCGAACTTTACATCGCCGTCCAGATAGCGCCGGAACCGGCGGGTGAGCACCTCACGCATGGCGCCGTAGTCGTCGGCGCTGGGGCAGGATTCGATGCGGAAGCGGCGGTAGGCGGACTTCAGCGGCTTGCCGTCCTGAAAGACCACCATGCCGCCCACCTGGTCCGCGCCGCCGGTGTGGGAGATATCATAGCTCTCCATGCGCCGGGGCAGGACCGGCAGCTGAGCCGTTTCCTGCAAAAGGCGCAGGGTGCCGTTAATGCGCTGTACGGCGTCGGTAACGCGCTCCACCTCCTCCCGGGCGTTGCGGTGGGCGATGTCCAGCAGCGCGCGGCGCTGACCTCGCTGGGGGACCCGGAGGGCCACGGCGTGGCCGCTGCGCTCCGTCAGCAGGGCCGAGAGCGCGTCAGCGTCCTCGATGGCGGCTGGGAGCAGGATCTCACGGGGCAGAGACTGGCGGGTCAGATAGTACTGGGGCACCACAGCGGAAAGCAGGGCGCTCTCGCTGTCGGCAGCGTCGGGGAACACCTCGGTCTGCCGGGCCAGGAGATCGCCGTCTTCAATGTGGAGAATGGCGCAGCCGGACCGGGCGGGGCTGGTATACGCGCCCCAGACATCGGTGTCGGCGCAGATACCGGCGATGACCTGCTGGTCCTTGGTCAGCACGGACAGGGCCCGTACACGGTCGCGGAGGGCGGCAGCCGTCTCGAAGTCCAGGGCCTCCGCCGCGGCGTTCATCTGTTCCGTCAGCTGGGTCGTGACGGCGCGCAGCTTGCCCTCCAGCAGGGCGGTGGCCTGGGCCATGCGGCGGCGGTATTCCTCCGCGTCCGGGCCGTCCGGGCGGCAGAAGCCGTCACACCGGCCCATGTGGAAGTTCAGGCAGGGGCGCTCCTTGCCGATGTCGCGGGGGAAGCGCCGGGAGCAGGTGGGCAGGCGCAGGGCGGCGCACACCGCGTCCAGTGCCAGGCGCGTTTCGTGCCGGCCGCCGAAGGGACCGTAGTATTTCGCGCCGTCGTCGGCGGTGCGGTTCACCAGGGTAAAGCGGGGATAGTCGCCGCTGTCCAGCCGCACGAAGGGATAGCCCTTGTCATCCTTCAGCAGGATGTTGTAGCGGGGCTGATGGCGCTTGATGAGGGAGTTCTCCAGCACCAGGGCCTCGAACTCCGATCGGACGATAATGGTGTCGAACCGGTCCACATGGGCCACCATCATCTTCGTTTTCTCATTATGGCTGGCGGTGTCCTGAAAGTATTGGCTGACGCGGTTTTTCAGTTTTTTGGCCTTGCCCACATAGATGACCTGGCCGGTCTTGTCCATCATCAGATAGACGCCGGGCAGCAGGGGCAGGTCGTTGGCCTTGGCGCGGAGCTCATCACGGGTCATGGCGTCATCTCCTTTCATGGAAAACTACAGATACGGGGATAGTATACCACCGCCGCGTCCCCTGGGCAAGGGGTGGAAGTACCGGAAAGTACAGAGAAAAGCCTGCGGCGGCGAAAAAGCAGTAGCGCGGCGCGGCAGGATGTGATACAATGGGTGCGAAAAATATGACGCGGGAGGCGCGGGATATGGAATTGCAGTGGTTTGACATCCGGGAGCTGACGGAGGACGCGGCCCAGACCGTGATAGGCATGATGGATGAGACGCGGCGGCGGCGTGTGGCCGACATCGCCGGCGAGGACGACCGGAAGCGCACCATCGCCGGAGAGCTGCTGGCGCGGCGGATGCTCGCGCAGACGATGGGCTGCGCGGAGAAGGACGTGCCGCTTCAGTGGGACGAGTTGGGCAAGCCCAGCGTGGAAAAGGATGGCGTGTATGTGTCCGTGAGCCACTCCGGCCCGTGGGCGGTATGCGTAACGGCGGACGCGCCGGTAGGCGTGGACGTGGAGGTGGTACGCTCGGCCCAGGAGAAGTTCATGCGCCGGGTATGCAGCGAGCAGGAGATGGCGTACATACGGTCCGGGGACGACGGCGACTGCCAGCGGTTCTGGGAGATATGGACGGCCAAGGAGGCGCTGTTCAAGCTGACGGGCAAGGGTCCGCTGCTGGCGCTGAGCCGCTTCAGCCTGCCGGCAGGCGTAACGCTGGACTATACGGCACAAAAGGGCTGCGCCCTCACCATCGCGGCGCAGATTTTGTGAAAAATTTTGCAAAGTTGGCAAAAAAGGCTTTTCTTTCCCGTTTTCTTTTGGTACAATAGGGGCAGAAACATACGTCGGAGCGCAGGGCGCCCGGCGGTTTGAGGACGGACAGAGGAGGTTCGCTTTTTATGATCCGAGTCGGCATTATCGGCTGCGGCAAGATCGCACAGGTGCGCCATCTGCCTGAGTATGCAGCCAACCCCAATGCGGAGATCGTCGCATTCTACGACAAGAACATGGAGCGCGCGCAGGAGATGGCGGCGCAGTACGGCGGCAAGGTGTACAACAGCTTCTATGAGCTGGTGGATGATCCCAACGTGGACGCCGTGTCCATATGCGTGGAAAACCGCAGCCATGCGGAGATCTGCACGGCTGCGCTGTACGCCGGCAAGCACGTGCTGGTGGAGAAGCCCATGGCGGTAACGCTGGCGGAGTGCGAGTCCATGGTGGCCGCCGCTGAGCGCAATGGCAGACACCTGATGGTGGGCCACAACATGCGTTTTGACCCGGTGCACCGCAAGGCCAAGCAAATGCTGGACAGCGGCATCATCGGCGATGTGATCACCTTCCGCACCATTCTGGGCAACTCCGGCCCCGAGGGCTGGTCTCTGGAGGGTACGTGGTTCTTTGACAAGAACAAGGCGGCCATGGGCGCCCTGTCCGACATGGGCATCCACAAGGTGGACCTGATCCAGTACCTGCTTGGGCAGAAGGTCATCGAGACCACCGCCAAGGTAGTCACCCTGAATAAGCGTGACGACAACGGCAAGCTCATCAGCGTGGATGACAACGCCCTGTGCATCCTGAAAATGTCCGGCGGCGCACTGGGCACCATGGCGGCCAGCTGGACGGTGTATGGCCACGAGTGCCAGTCCACGGTGCTGTACGGCACCAAGGGCCTGATGATGATCTACAGCGAGCCGTCGGCCCCCATCATCATCAATGACCTGGAGGGCAACCGCACCAGCTTCGCCTTCGAGACAACGTCCCACAACTCCGGCGTCATCGACGAGTTTGTGGACGCGCTGGTCCACGACCGGGAGCCGGAGGTGTCCGGCAAGGAGGCTCTGACCACCATGCGGACCATCTTCGGCAGCATCCGGTCCTCAGACATCGCGCGGCCGGTGGCGGTGAACACCGATTTTGTGACCCATATCTGAGACAGAGACGCACTTGGGGCGGGCGATACGCCCGCCCCGTTCATTTCCCCGGAACGCGGGGACAGGAAGCGCAAGGAGGCAGCATATGTATCGTATTGGCATTGATCTGGGCGGCACCAACATCGCCGCCGGCGTGGTGGACGAGGGCCAGCACATTGTGGCGGAGGTCAGCCTGCCCACCGGTGCGGAACGCCCGGCGGAGGCCGTTGTCGCGGATATCTGCCGCGCGGCGGAGAAGGCCATGGAGAAGGCTGGCATCACGGCGGCGCACTGCGCGTCCGTCGGCATCGGCTCGCCGGGGACCTGCGACAGCGCCAACGGCGTGGTGGTGCGGGCCTATAACCTGGGCTGGTTCAATGTGCCGGTATGCAGCATGGTGACGGCGCGGCTGGGGCTCCCCTGTCATCTGAGCAACGACGCCAACTGCGCCGCGCTGGCGGAGACGGTGGCCGGCGGGGCCGTGGGCTGCCGGAACATGATACTCATCACCCTGGGCACCGGCGTAGGCGGCGGCATCGTGGCCGACGGCCAACTGCTGGAGGGCGTGGGCGGCACCGGCGCGGAGGTGGGCCACACCGTGCTGGTGCTGGACGGCGAGGACTGCACCTGCGGACGGAAGGGCTGCTGGGAGGCGTATGCCTCCGCCACAGCGCTGATACGGCAGGGAAAGCGGGCGGCCGCGGCGCAGCCGGAGTCCCTGCTGGCCGGATACGGTGAGGGGCTGACCGGGAAGGACGTATTTGACGCGGCGGCCGCCGGAGACGCGGCGGCACAGGCTGTGGTGGACCGCTACTGCGTGTACGTGGCGGCGGGCATCACGGATTTGGTGAACATTCTGGGGCCGGAAAAGGTGCTCATCGGCGGCGGCATCAGCCGCCAGGGCGAGAGACTGCTGGCCCCCATACGGGCGTATGTGGCGGCCAACTGCTTCGGCGGGCACGACCGGACACCGCCGGTCATTGAATGTGCCCGGCTGGGCAACGAGGCGGGCATCATCGGCGCAGCAGCACTGTGAGTAAAAACGCACCTTGGGTCAGACCCGGGGTGCGTTTTTTATGCCGTTTATAGGAAATGATATTGCGCATTCTGGCAGAATATGGTACAATATGTCGTACCACAACAAATTTGGAGGGGCAACATATGGAAATGCGCCGATACGTAAGACACTCCCCTGCCTGGTGGATCGTGGGCGGCATACTGGCCCTGCTGACGGCGGGGTGTATCGTGCTGGGGCTGCTGGCGCAGCGGGACAGCGCAGCAGCGGAGGCCGTGCCCATCGGGGACGAGATCTATCTGGGCGACTACAACTACATCGACGTGCAGTACATGACCACCTGGGCCTATCGGGTGACGCTGGGCGACGGGCGCAAGCTGGTCTTCTATCTGGCGGAGGACACGGAGGGATACGGCTATCTGGTGCAGCTGAACGACGCCGAATACGCACGGTATGCGGACATTGTGGACTATACCTATGCTGACGACAGCGGTGACGGCGCAGTGCCGGACGATACGGCCGCGCCCTCGGAGCTGGCCGTCTATATCCCGCTGACGGAGACCACCGCGCCGGCACCGGTACGTCTGGTGGGCGTGATCTGTGAGACGCCGGAGGCATATATCGACGATATTGCCGCCGCCGTCGGCATGACCGCCGAGGACTTTGTGTACACCTACGGCGACTATTACATCGACAGCGAGCTGACACCGGACACGGGGAGCAGCTTTTGGTCCCTCATAGCCAGCTTCCTCGGGCTGGCCGCCTTTGTGCTGCTGGTAAGCGCCGCCTCGTACACCGCACAACTGAACAGCACGCTGAAGCATCTGAAAAAGGGAAAGCTGCTGGAACGGGCGGAGAGCGAATTCCACTATCTGGAGGGTGACCGACGCTCTGACGCACTGGTGAGCACGGCGTTCCTATACGGGCGGCGGCAGAACATCGTTCTGCCCCTGGCGGACGTGCTGTGGGTCTATCGTCACGACCTAAAACTGCTGTGGGCAAAGCGCACCGTGGTGGAGCTACTGACCTATGACGGGCGCAGCATCACACTGCGGCTCGAAAGGGGCGGCAGCCGCCGGATGGCGGACGCTATCGTGCAGGCGGTCGCGGCCCGGAACCCGGAGGCACTGGTAGGCCTGAACCGGGAAAATCAGCGGCTGTACAGCCAGCAGGTGCCCCACGCCAAGCGGAAACGGGTGTGGGCCACAGCCGCCGGCATCGGCGGCGGCGTGCTGGGCTATGCCATTGCCCGGGTACTGCTACGCCTGCTGCTGTCGTAAACAGCACAGCCCCGCCCGAAGGGCGGGGCTGTGCGCGGAAAAAGCACCCCCTGTCGGGGGTGCCTTTCTATTCAGTCGATGGTGCGGACGAAGTTCATGCCGCTTTTCTGCATATGTACGTCCAGGCGGACCCGATCGCCGCGTATGTAGCTGCGGGTATACTCGTAGATACGGCCATCCTCCGTACGGGTGAGCCGCTGGTGGAAAAAGGCACAGCTGCCGGAGGGCACACCCAGCAGGGCGGCACAGCTGTCATCCAGAATAACGGCCTCATAGCTCTCGTCCGCAGCGAAGGGGACGATGCCCACATGGTAGAGCAGGCTGTAAAAACTGTGGGTCTGGAGCATATCGCGGGTCAGATTGGGGTAGATGTACTGCGGGTAGTAACTGGTCTCCAGGATCAGAGGCTCACCGTCCACGTTGCGGACACGGGTAAAGCAGTAGACCGGCGTTCCCTCCCGCAGCTCCATCTTCTCGCAGACGGTGGGCTTGGGGACCTCCACAGCAAAGTCCACCAGCGTAGAGGAGGGGACCTTGCCCATAGAGGAGACCTCGGTGGTGAAGGAATAGCGGACGCCCCGGCGGTTGGTGGCGGGGTCGGCCACGAAGGTGCCGCGGCCGCGCTTGCGGACCACCAGACCCTCGTCCTCCAGCTCTCCGATGGCCTGACGGACGGTGTTGCGGCTGATGCTCAGGCAGCGGCAGAGCTCGGCCTCGCTGGGGAGCAGGGCGCCCACCGGCAGGGCGCCGGTGGAGATACTGCGCTTGATGATGCCCACCAGTTGGGCGTAGAGGGGGATATCGCTGTCCAGCGACAGCGTAGTATGCAGAATGGAGTTCTGTTCCATGACGGGGTTCCTTTCCCTTGCGTTACCCTTAGGTAAGTTGTACCTATTGTACCATACAATCCAGTGGAATGGTAGGGGGTAAATGAAAAAAATTTGTCACGCTGTCGATTTTCTTTCAAAAACCGCCGGAAGCGCTTTCCCCCTCTGTACAGGCGGCGCGCAGCGTCTCTGTATGCAGACAGCGCCGCGTGACGCGGCGCTGTCTGCGGAACAAAAAGAAGGAAAACCTTTCGGTAGTAAGCGATTTACTTGTGGTCCACGCTGTACATATGCTCGATGAGGCAGAGGACCTTGTCAGAGTAGCCCATCTCGTTGTCGTACCAGCTGACGACCTTGACAAAGGTATCGGTCAGTGCGATGCCGGCCTTGGCGTCGAAGATGGAGGTATGGGTGTCGCCCAGGAAGTCGGAGGAAACAACGTCCTCATCGGTGTAGGCCAGAATGCCCTTCAGCTCGTTCTCGCTGGCCTTCTTCATGGCGGCGCAGATATCCTCATACTTGGCAGGCTTGGCCAGGTTGACGGTCAGGTCCACCACGGAGACATCCAGGGTGGGGACGCGCATGGACATACCGGTCAGCTTGCCGTTCAGGCTGGGGATGACCTTGCCCACGGCCTTGGCAGCGCCGGTGGAGCTGGGGATAATGTTGCCGGAGGCAGCACGGCCGCCGCGCCAATCCTTCAGGGAGACGCCGTCAACGGTCTTCTGGGTGGCGGTGGTGGAGTGCACGGTGGTCATCAGGCCGTCGGTGATACCGAAATTATCGTGCAGGACCTTGGCGATGGGGGCCAGGCAGTTGGTGGTGCAGCTGGCGTTGGAGACAAACTGCATATCGCTGGTGTATTTGTCCAGGTTGACGCCGCAGACGAACATGGGGGTGTCGTCCTTGGAGGGGGCGGACATGACCACGTGCTTGGCACCCGCGGCGATGTGGCCGGCGGCCTTCTCCTTGGTCAGGAACAGGCCGGTGGACTCGATAACGTACTCGGCGCCGACCTTGGCCCAGGGCAGGTTGGCGGGGTCACGCTCAGCAAACACGGGGATGGCCTTGCCGTTGACAACGATGTTGTTGCCCTCGGAGGAAACTTCACCCTTGAACTTGCCGTGCATGGTGTCAAACTTCAGCATATAGGCCAGGTAATCGGCGGGGCACAGGTCGTTAACGCCCACGATTTCGATGTTGGGGTGATCCATGCAGCAGCGCATGACCATACGGCCGATACGGCCAAAACCATTGATACCGACTTTAATGCTCATAAAACATCTTCCTCTCTGATGGAATATCCTAAATGTATGGTATGTTTAGAATTATATGCAGTTGTTCCGCAAAATGCAAGCCTTTTTTGAAACTTTTTTTCGTTTCGCGGAAATTTGATAAAAATCTTGTATTCTTGCACCGCATTTGATATGATGTGAACAAGCTGACAGAAGTTGGCACGGTTGATGGCGCCGGGAAACTGGTATGCTGACAACAGAAGGAGGCTGGTCTCATGGAACAGGCACAGCAGGAAAAGGTATACATGGAGCGGCTGCCGCTGGTGGCGATGCAGATACGGTCCGCACTGGGCAATATCTACTATGGGATGCAGAAGCTGGCCCCCGCCGATGAACGGGACGAGGATCCGATACTGGACGCGAACGCCGCCATGCTCTACCATGGCTATTTCCGGTTGCTGCGGCTGGCAAAGAACCTGGAGTCCGCCTCTATGCTGAACCGCAAGGAGCTGCTGCCCACCGAAAACACGGACCTGAAGGTGTGGCTGGACGAGATCATCCGGGAGGCGGAGGTCCCCTTTGAGTTGAAGGGTGTACAGCTGGAGATGGTGTGCGAGGAGCGCTACGCCATCACCGCTGTCAACGAGCCTTGGCTGAGCCAGGCCCTGTGGCAGCTGCTGTCCAACGCGCTGAAGGCCTGCTCCGCCGGTGGAAAGGTGACGGTGACGCTGGCCGTGCAGAAGCCCCATGTGCTCATCAAGGTGAAGGATACCGGCTGCGGCATTCCTGCCGACCGGCAGGAAATGCTGTTTCGCTGGCATATGCGGCCCATGACCCTGGACTATGTCGCCGGCGGCGTGGGGCTGGGACTGCCCCTGGCGCATCAGATCGCACGGCTGCACGGCGGCCAGCTGCTGCTGAACAGCCGGGAGGGCCAGGGCACCACTGCCACCATCGCGCTGCCGATGGTACGGGCTTTGGGGACGCTGGGCGAGAACATCGAGGACTACACCGGCGGCTTCCAGCGGGTACTGCTGGAGCTGGCGGACGCGCTGCCCGACGAGGCATTCCTGGCAAAGCATCTGGACGAATAAGAACACGCTGTCGGGCGGAGGGCCGCCGCGGAACGGCAGGGACGCGCCCCTGCCTGCTATGGCGCTCTTCGCCCGATAGCTTTCCACATTTTCCCGAAAGTATGCGCCGCCGCTGAACGGCGGTGCATACGTCCCATGCGGGCGCGGGAGACATAGACTACGGAGAACGATCGTATGCGCAAGAAAAAGGTTCTGGTGGCCATGTCCGGCGGCGTGGACAGCTCCGCTGCGGCGGCACTGCTGGTGCAGCAGGGCTACGACTGTGACGGCGCCATGCTGAAGCTGGCCCCTAACGAGGACAGCCGATGCTGCTCTGCCGACGACGCTGAGGACGCACGGCAGGCGGCCACACGGCTGGGGATGCGGTTCTATGTATTCAACGAGACAGACCGCTTCCGTCGGTGCGTGATGGACAGGTTCACGGCGGAATACGCCGCCGGGCGGACGCCCAATCCGTGCATCGACTGCAACCGGGAGCTGAAATTCGGCGCCCTGCTGGACCGGGCACTGACGCTTGGCTACGACTATATCGCCACGGGACACTACGCCCGGGTGGCCTATGACGCGGAAAGCGGCAGATACCGCCTGCTGCGGGGTGTGGAACGGCGGAAGGACCAGAGCTACGTGCTGTATCAGCTGACGCAGCACCAGCTGGCCCATCTGCTGCTGCCGGTGGGAGACTATGACAAGCCGGCTATCCGTGACAAGGCGCGGGAGGCAGGGTTGGACAACGCCGACAAGGGCGACAGCCAAGACATCTGCTTCGTGCCGGACGGAGACTATGTGACCTTTCTGCAGCGGCAGGGGCTGACACTGACGCCGGGAGACTTCCTGGACGAAGCGGGCCGCGTGCTGGGACGGCACCGGGGCCTGCCCTGCTATACCATCGGCCAGGGAAAGGGCCTTGGCGTGGCGGTGGGGCGGCACGTATATGTGCTGGAAAAGGACCGGGACCGCAACGCTATCGTGCTGGGAGACGACGCGGCGCTGTATGCCTCCTCCCTGCTGGCGTCCCACGTAAACTGGATCAGCGGCCAGATACCGGCGGCGCCGGTACGGTGCGCCGCCAAGACGCGATACAGCCAGGTGGAGACCCCCTGCACCGCTTATCCCCTGCCGGACGGCGGACTGCGGGTGGTGTTCGATCAGCCTCAGCGGGCCATCACTGCCGGGCAGGCAGTGGTGCTGTATGACGGCGATGAGGTGCTGGGTGGCGGCACCATCGAAAAAAGCGAATAAAAACCTCCCCGGCGCATAGTGCCGGGGAGGTTTTTATTCGCTTAGATTTATCAGAAATGCGTCTCCACGAACTTGTTGAACTTGGCCACATCCATCTCGTCCTTATAGGTGTTCTTGAAGCGCTTGACCGTTTCACTGTTGTACTGGACGATGGCGCGGTACTTCAGCAGGCCTACCACCAGACCCACACCGCCGCAGATATAGCCCCAGGGGGAGGCCTTGGCACAGGTAAACGCCAGCACCGCCAGCATGATCAGCGAGATCACCACGCCGGCGATCTGCTTCTTGGGATGGATGCGGTCCACGTCCTCCTGCTTGACGACGCCCTCCTGGACCATGGCCTTAGCAAACTGCTTCTGTACGCCGAACAGGCTGGCCGCCTGCAGCATCATGGGCGCCACCACAAAAAAGGCAAAAAACGTGTCCACGACGCCGATGATCAAAATTCCTAAATCTCCCATTGTCTTACGCTTCCTCCTGTTGATGTTTGAATAGGAGCCGCATATCGCTCCGTGATGTGGCATACAGCATATGGCTGTAGCACAGCGAGAATTCCACGATATCGCCCACTTGCAGACGGCGGGGGCAGTCCTCCACGTCCACGATGCAGTGGTCGGAGGATCCGCCGATGACTGTCAGCCCCGGTTCGCGGGGGAGCAGGCTCTCCAGGTCGCCCACGTCGGCCCGGCCCAGGGCCAGGAGGGCGCGGCGGCGGACACCGCGGTCCACATAGGTAGGCTTGCGGCCGAAGGCATCGATGGCCAGCTCGCCGATGGGATAGGTGGGCTTGTCCTTGACCTCCACCACCTCAGCCCGAAGGGTAAAGGTGTCCATGCGGAGGTAATCCATGTCGCGAATGCCCCAGTCCACCTGCAGGTCCTTGCCCAGCAGGATGCCCTCGCCGATTCGGAGGTGGTTGATACCGGCGGGCATGGTGCCCCAATGGACCAGCGTAAAGGAGCTGGTAGCGCCGCCGGAGACGACCTCCAGCGATCGGCCGATACGCGCCTCCACCCGGCGGGCCAAAGTGACCAGCTCGTTCATCTTGTCCGGGGTGGGCTTAGTGGAGCCATAGCAGGACAGATTAACACCGATACCGGCCAAGTGTACATGGGGCAGGTCCTGCTCCACCCGCTGGCAGACATCCACCAGCTCATCCTTGTCCCAGAAGCCCTCACGCAGGTCGCCCAGGTCTGTCATCACGATGACGCGGTGGGTCCTGTTCTGGCGGAGACACTCCTCCTCCAGCGCCATCAGGGTGGCCCACTCGCTCTGTAGGGATGTATCGCACAGGGCAACCACGTCCGGCAGCTCCGTCAGACCGGGGATTCGGATCAGGAGCCAGGGGCCGGGCACACCGGCGGCACGACACTTGGCCACCTGCTCCAGGCGGCTGGTGCCCAACTCTGCGGCACCGGCAGCACGCAGCGTCCGGGCGATCTCCGGCAGGCCATCCGCACCCTTGATAACGCCGCAGACACAGATACCCGCGGCATTGCAGCGGGAGATCACCGCCCGGGCATTGCTTTGCAGCAGAGAAAGATCGATCTCTAATTGGGGATATTGCCGCACAGCGACACCTCCTATGTACTCAATAGGGACATTGTACCACATTCGTTGCGGTTTGTCACATCTTTTCGCAAAATTCCCGCGGCGGACAGCAAAAGCTGTCCGCCGCCGATACGAGGTGCCCTCCCCTGCCCTGCACGCAAAAAAAGAGACCGCTGAAGCGGTCTCTTTTTTTGCTGGAGTATGTACTTACTTGGCAAGAGCCTTGTTGGCTTCGGCCATTTCGGCGAAGATGCCGGCGTGCTTCTTGGCAACGATGGCGCGGATGACCAACAGCGTACCGACCATCAGGGCCACAGCGATCAGCAGGTTGACAAACACGTTCTGGATCAGGCCGGCCAGGATGAAGCTGACGAAGGACACTGCGGCCACGGTCAGCGCATAGGGCAGCTGGGTGAACACGTGGTTCAGGTGGTAGCAGTGGGCACCGGCGGAAGCCATGATGGTGGTGTCGGAGATGGGGGAGCAGTGGTCGCCCATAACGCCGCCGGAGCAGGCAGCCGCCAGACCGATGGTGCACAGTATGGGCTCCACGTCGTAGTTGAACACGGAGACAACGATGGGGGCCATGATGCCGATGGTACCCCAGGAAGTACCGGTAGCGAAGCCGATAGCCGCGCCGATGATGAAGATGATGGCGGGCAGGAACATACGCAGATCGCCAACGTTGGCCATAGCATTACTGACGAAGTCAGCGGAGTACATGGCAAAGCGGGTGAAGGAGCACAGGGTCCAGGCGAAGGTCAGGATCAGGATGGGGGCGATCATCTGGATGAAGCCCTGGGGCACGGACTCAAAGGACTTCTCGAAGCCGATGGCGCCGCGCAGCCAGAAGTAGAGGAACGTGAACACGCAGCCGATCAGACCGCCGATGGCCAGCGCCGGACCGGCCTCGGCAGCGGAGAAAGCCGCCATAAAGGTCATGCCGCCATCGAAGTAACCGCCGGAGTAGACCAGAGAGACGATGCAGACAGCGATCAGAACGATCACGGGCACCAGCAGATCCAGCACGGAGGACTTGCCCTTGGAGCCGGTCTCGTACTCATCGTCGCCGGCGAAGGGACGCTCGGGGGTGGTGAACAGGTCGTCCTTGACCTGGGCGTTGTACTCATGGGTCAGCATGGAGCCATAGTCAATGTTCAGCACGGAGATGATGACGATCATCAGCAGGGTCAGCAGGCAGTAGTAGTTCCAGGGAATCTGCTTCAGGAACAGCTCAATGCCGTTGATGCTGGGGGACTGCACGTAGCCGGAAACGGCGGCGGCCCAGGAGGACACCGGGGCGATCATGCAGACGGGAGCCGCGGTGGCGTCGATCAGGTACGCCAGCTTGGCACGGGAGATCTTGTGGGACTCGGTGACGGGACGCATAACGGCGCCCACGGTCAGGCAGTTAAAGTAGTCATCCACGAAGATCAGCACGCCCAACAGCATGGTCAGCAGCTGCGCGCCGCAGCGGGTGTGAACGGTCTTCTTGGCCCAGCGGCCGAAGGCCTCGGAGCCGCCGCCCTTGTTCATCAGGTCCACCATGATGCCCAGGGTGACCAGGAACACGATAATACCCATGTTGCCGCCGTCAGCCAGCACGGAGATGATACCGTAATCGGCACCCACCAGGGTCACGATGGTGTCCCAGGGAGCGAACTGGGTGTACAGCAGTGCGCCGACCAGGCAGCCCAGGAACAGAGAGGAATACACTTCCTTGCTGATCAGGGCCAGCACGATGGCCACGATGGGGGGCAGCAGGGACCAGAAGGTGCCGGCAAACGGAGTCTCGGAGTAGACCTTCTCCTCATAGGTGGTGTACTCCACGCCGTTGACGTCCTTGGACTTCTCTTCGGACTTGACGTACTCGGTACCGTCGGCGCCGACGATGGTGTTGCCATCCTCAGACAGCTCGAAGTAGGTGCCGGCCTCGGGGCTCACATAGTAGGAGCCGTCCAGCGCATACTTAGAGCCCTCGCTGTCGTCCGCGGTCTTCAGGATGCCATCCAGGAACACGCCGTCACCGGTGGTGTAGAACGCGCCGTCGCCGACGAAGACAGGGTTCTCCTTGCCCTTGAACTGCAGGCCCAGGATGACCAGCAGGACAATGAAGATACCCAGCGCTACGAAATACGCTATTTTGGTGCTTCTCTTTTCCATGTGTGTGATTTACCTCCTCACAAATTGGTGCCACCATCCTAACGTTTTCCTGGCAGATTGTCAACATTTCAGCAAAGCCGGGAGTGGGTAATTTTGAACAAATTATGAACCGGTTTTTCTCCCTTTTATCCAATTTAGCGGCCATTTTTCGGAATATTTATGACATTATTATAAACCTTTACAGTTTCTTAGCGCGCTTCTCCCCTCCTTTTTTGGAAATATATGTTTATTTTAGCCAATATTACCGGCATTTATAGCGATATATCGACATAGTATACGCAAAAAAAGAAAGCCCCCAATGGAGGGCTTTCTTTTTATTAGGTGGGGTATAGCTTACTTGGCAAGAGCCTTGTCGGCCTCGGCCATTTCCTGGAAAATACCAGCGTGCTTCTTGGCAACGATAGCGCGGATGACCAGCAGCGTACCGACCATCAGGGCCACAGCGATCAGCAGGTTGACAAACACGTTCTGGATCAGGCCGGCCAGGATGAAGCTGACGAAGGACACACCAGCCACGGTCAGCGCATAAGGGATCTGGGTGAACACGTGGTTCAGGTGGTAGCAGTGGGCACCGGCGGAAGCCATGATGGTGGTGTCGGAGATGGGGGAGCAGTGGTCGCCCATAACGCCGCCGGAGCAGGCAGCCGCCAGACCGATGGTGCACAGTATGGGCTCCGCATCGTAGTTGAACACGGAGACAACGATGGGGGCCATGATGCCGATGGTACCCCAGGAGGTACCGGTGGCGAAGCCGATAGCCGCGCCGATGATAAAGATGATGGCGGGCAGGAACATACGCAGATCGCCAACGTTGGCCATGGCGTTGCTGACGAAGTCAGCGGAGTACATGGCATTGCGGGTGAAGGAGCACAGGGTCCAGGCGAAGGTCAGGATCAGGATGGGGGCGATCATCTGGATGAAGCCCTGGGGAACGGATTCCATGGACTTCTCGAAGCCGATGGCGCCGCGCAGCCAGAAGTAGACGAACGTGAACACGCAGCCGATCAGACCGCCGATGGCCAGCGCCGCACCGGCCTCGGCAGCGGAGAAAGCCTCCATGAAGGTCATGCCGCCATCGAAGTAACCGCCGGAGTAGACCAGAGAGATGATGCAGACAGCGATCAGGACGATCACGGGCACCAGCAGGTCCAGCACGGAGGACTTGCCCTTGCTGGGAGCCTCATAGTCGTCGGCACCGGCGAAGGGACGCTCGGGGGTGGTGAACAGGTCGTCCTTGACCTGGGCGTTGTACTCATGGGTCAGCATGGAACCGTAGTCGATGTTCAGCACGGAGATGACCACGATCATCAGCAGAGTCAGCAGGCAGTAGTAGTTCCAGGGAATCTGCTTCAGGAACAGCTCAATGCCGTTGATGCTGGGGGACTGCACGTAGCCGGAAACGGCGGCGGCCCAGGAGGACACCGGGGCGATCATGCAGACGGGAGCCGCGGTGGAGTCGATGACATAGGCCAGCTTGGCACGGGAGATCTTGTGAGACTCGGTGACGGGACGCATAACGGCGCCCACGGTCAGGCAGTTGAAGTAGTCGTCCACGAAGATCAGCACGCCCAACAGCATGGTCAGCAGCTGCGCGCCGCAGCGGGTGTGAACGGTCTTCTTGGCCCAGCGGCCGAAGGCCTCGGAGCCGCCGCCCTTGTTCATCAGGTCCACCATGATGCCCAGGGTGACCAGGAACACGATAATACCCATGTTGCCGCCGTCAGCCAGCACGGAGATGATACCGTAATCGGCACCCACCAGGGTCACGATGGTGTCCCAGGGAGCGAACTGGGTGTACAGCAGTGCGCCGACCAGGCAGCCCAGGAACAGAGAGGAATACACTTCCTTGCTGATCAGGGCCAGCACGATGGCCACGATGGGGGGCAGCAGGGACCAGAAGGTGCCGGCAAACGGAGTCTCGGAGTAGACCTTCTCCTCATAGGTGGTGTACTCCACGCCGTTGACGTCCTTGGACTTCTCTTCGGACTTGACGTACTCGGTACCGTCGGCGCCGACGATGGTGTTGCCATCCTCAGACAGCTCGAAGTAGGTGCCGGCCTCGGGGCTCACATAGTAGGAGCCGTCCAGCGCATACTTAGAGCCCTCGCTGTCGTCCACGGTCCGCTGGATGCCATCCAGGAACACGCCGTCGCCGGTGGTGTAGAACGCGCCGTCGCCGACGAAGACGGGGTTTTCCTTGCCCTTAAACTGGATCCCCAGGATGACCAGCAGGACAATGAAAACACCCAGCGCTACGAAATACGCTATTTTGGTGCTTTTCTTTTCCATGTGTGTGATTTACCTCCTCACAAATTGGTGGTGAATACCATCAGCCGGCGAAACAGCGTATCTGCCCCGCCAACCTCCTGTATCATACCGTCACGCCAAGATATTGTCAAGTTCTTAACGTCATATTCCATTATTTTAACAAATTGTGAACTCCGTTTTCGTCGTTTTTACAAGAGAAACCGGGCGGCAAACACAGCATCGTGTGCTTTTTACGGCAGGCGGCACAAGTCTTTCCGGGTCCGCGGACGCAAAAAGAGACGCCGGTGCGGCGGCACCGGCGTCCCCTCTGTTAAGTAAGAGTTTGTTTATTAACAATTCGTCAAGAGACTTTACAGGAAGAATTCCTTTATCTGACCGTACAGGATGAGGACCATGATCAGCGGCGTGATGAACTTGACGCAGACCTTGAAGAAGCCGTAGCTGCCCATGGCATGACCGGACTGCTCCGTCTCTTCCTTGACGAACTCGGGGCCGATCTCCCAGCCGATCATCAGAGACATCAGCAGCGCGCCCAGCGGCATCATAACGCCCTCGGACAGCGCATCCCAGAAGTCCAGCCAGTCGGCAGCCCAGGTCTTGGGATTTGCAATGTTCAGCAATTCCGCAGGCGAGAAGCTGCTGGCACCCAGACGGTCAGCGCAGACCAGGATGCAGCCCAGGCCCACACAGGCGGCGGCGATGAGGGTATAGCTCTTGCGCTTGTCGCCCTTGCCCTCGTCGCGGGCCTTATCCACAAAGTGAGCCACGATGACCTCCAGCAGGGAGATAGAGGAGGAGATGGCGGCAAAGACCACCAGCAGATAGAACAGGATGCCGAAGATGGGGCCGAGGCCGCCCATGCGGCTAAACACGTTCTGCATGGTGACGAACAGCAGGGACGGGCCACCCACTGCGCCGGAGGGATCCAGAGCGAAGCGACCGGGCAGCACGCACAGGCCGGCCATCAGAGCCACCATCGTATCCATGACCACGATCAGCAGCGCGTTCTTCTGGATGTTCTCCTTCTTCTGCAGATAGGAGCCGTAGGTGATCATGGCGCCCATACCCAGGGACAGGGAGAAGAACATCTGGCCGCCGGCGGTAGCCAGCACGGTCAGGACGTCGGGTGTCTCCTGCTTGAAGGTCACGATGCGCTGCATGACGCCGTTGATCTCCACCGCGGACATTTTCACGCCATCGATGACGGCGGAGGCGGGAACATAGTATCCATTTTCAGTAGCCCAGCCGGGGGCAAACATGTACTTCAGGCCATCCAGGGCGCTGCCGTGGATCACGTGCTCCACCAGGGAACCGTCCGCCTGGAGCACCTGCACGGTGGTGTCCACACCGTCCAGCGTGCAGGCGCGGATGATGCAGATCAGCAGAGCCACGAACAGGGCAGGCATACCCACGGAGCAGACCTTCTCGATGCCGCCGCCGACGCCGCCGAGAACGATAAGCATAGTCAGCACCACGAAAATCAAGCCATAGATAATGGCCTCGGTGGTGCTGGACATGAAAGCGCCGAACACCGCGTCGCCCAGAGAGGCGCTGGCTGCGTCCGCCGACGCGGCGGCGATGGCACTGGAGCCAAAGCCCGCGCCGAACAGGTCGCCTACATTGAGCACCACATACTTAATGCAGTAGCCGCCCAGAGCGCAGTAGAAGAACAGGATGAAGAACGCGGACAGGATGCCCATCCAGCCCATCCAGCTGAACTTCTTGCTAAGGGCCTTATATGCTGCCACAGCGCCCTTGCCTGTCTTACGACCAATGGCCAGCTCGCCCACCATGACGATGAAGCCGCAGCAAACAGCCAAAATGAGGTAAATGATGAGGAACGTGAAGCCGCCGCAGGCGCCCATCTTATTGGGGAAGCCCCAGATGTTGCCCAGGCCGACCGCCGAGCCGACCGCGGCCATCAGGAATCCGAAATTGGATCCAAAGCCTTTTCTTTCTTCCATTGTTTTCTCTCCTTACAAGTTTCCCCCGCCGCGCCGCGGCGGGCGTGTTTGTATCTTACTGCGAAAAAACCGCCCTGTAAATACAGGCAGGCGTTTCTTAACACGGTGACAGCGGAAATGCGGTTTTTCTTTATCCGTACATTATAAAATTTCCGTAAAGCGTCGGTTCGTGTCGGCAGATATTTTCCCCAAAAGAAACACCCCGCATATGAAAAAGACCGCCCGCAGGCGGTCTTTTCTTCTCGGTATGTATCAGTCTCCCTCGCGCATACGGTAGCCGACGCCCACCTCGGTGAAAATATACTGGGGGTTGCCGGGGGTAGGCTCGATCTTGCGGCGGATGTTGGCCATATTTACCCGGAGGATCTGGTTGTCGGTCTTGGCCTTGGGGCCCCACAGCTCCCGGATAATGAAGTCGTAGGTCAGGACCTTGCCGGCGTATTTGCCCAGCAGGGCCACGATCTTGTACTCATTGACGGTCAATCCGGCGTTCTCGCCGTTCATCAGCACCTGGTGCTTATCGTAGTCGATGGTCAGATCGCCGGTGACGAACTTGCCGGACTGGGCGATCTGGGTGTTGGAAAGGGTGGTGCGGGTGTGGCGGATGGCGGTGCGGATGCGGGCCAGCAGTTCGGAGGTGCCGAAGGGCTTGACCAGATAGTCGTCGGCGCCGTAATCCAGGGCCTCCACCTTGTCGTGCTCGTGGTTGCGGGCAGAAACCACCACCACCGGCAGATTGGACCACTTGCGGACAGATTTCAGCACCTCCATGCCGTCCATGTCGGGCAGGCCCAGGTCCAGGACGATCATGTCCGGGCAATGGGAGGCGATCATGGTCAGGGCCTCCTCGCCGGTGCGGACAATGATGGTGTCGAAGCCGTTGGCGGTGAGGATCATGGAGATAAAGTTGCTGATGGACTGCTCATCCTCCACGATCAGGACTTTGTCTTTAATCTTCATCGTTTTCTCCTTTCATGGGCAGGGTCACGGTAAATACCGCGCCGCCCTCCTGTCTGTTGTCTCCCCGTATCACACCGCCGTGGGCCAGCACAATGGTGCGGCACACGGACAGACCAATTCCCATGCTGCGCTTGCCGTCACTGCTGCGGTCGCTGCGGGCGGAGCCGTCGAACAGCCGGGGCAGCAGGTGCTGGGGAATGCCGCGGCCGTCGTCCGCCACAGTGAACACCGCGCAGTTGCCCTCGCTGGACAGGGTCACGTCGATATGGTGGGTCTCGCCGTGGATGACGGCGTTCTCCATCAGGTTCACCAGTACCTGCTCCATCAGCAGGGGATCCATGGGCACCATCATCAGCTCAGCCGGCAGATGGACACGGATATCCACCTCCGGGTAGTGCTTGTGGGTCTTGGCCACGGCGGACTCGATGACCTCCTCCGCCGGCTCCGGCTCTTTCTTGACCTTAGCCTCCTCAGAGCTTATGCGTGTGATGGACAGCAAATTCTCTACAATGCGGATGAGCCACTGGGCGTCCTCGTTGGTGGATCGCAGCAGCTGCTGGCGCTGCTCCTGCGTCAGTCCGCCGTCCTGCTCCAGCAGAACGTTGGTGGCGCCCACGATACCGGTCAGCGGCGTGCGGATGTCGTGAGACACGGCGCGCAGCAGGTCGGCATACATCTTTTCGCGGTCGGCCTCCCGGCGCACCTGCTCGGTCTGCTTGGCCCGGCTGGTAACGGTGGCGGTCAGGATGGAGATGGTCATCATCACCAGGAACGTCAGCGGAAAGCCCGTCAGCGTAAAGCTGATATGCCAGAAGGGGTAGGTAAAGATGATGTCCACGCTGAACATCCCCACCACTGCCATGATGATGCCCAGCAGATAGCCGTCCGTCCAGTAGGCGGTAAGGAACACATCCAGCAGAAAGATCATGGCTACGTAGCTGGTGTCGTTGTGCATATCGAAGCTGCGAAGCAGCAGACAGCACATAACGGCTACCAGGTAGAGTCCCAGTGCTTTCAGCACATCCATGCCGGAAAAGCGCAGGCCAATGGTCCGCAGCAGCTGTCTCCGGCGGGCTTGTTTACCGGTCATAGCCGCCCTCCCCTCCTTTTGATGACGTTATTATAACATACATTGTCGCTAAGGTAACGCTAAGATATCGTTAAGGTATCACGAATATCTCATTAAGAGCAACCGAAAATAACAAATAAGAGACGGCGTTGGCCGTCTCTTTTCATCTTTGCTGTGCGGGGATCAGGCTTTGCGATCTATGTGCAGGAGGCGTTTTCTGTCGAAAAACACCCATAAAAAAGCAAATCACCACGCTTTCGCGTGGTTTCCTCATCGGTATGCCTTACCGCTGGCTCACTTCCCAGTCGCTGTCGGCAAAGATCATGTCATCCAGGTCACCCCAGATCCAAGTTGTCGTCATGGTGATATCACGCTCCTTTCTTCCGTTTTACAGTGTTATTATATGCCGCGGCAGCCCGGATAACAAGCGCAAAATTGGATATTATGTATAAAGCTTTTGTAAACTTTTATTGCACATTGCACAATACCTATGAGTTATTTCTGTGTAACACTCTTGCGCTGTTGTGTGCTGTATAGTATAATAAAGTGTTCAAGCAGTCTTATGTGGTGAGGTGAGCACCTGATGAGAGAGTTTCACGGCGGCGACTATGATGTGGCCGTCATCGGCGCGGGGCACGCGGGCATCGAGGCCGCCCTGGCGGCGGCCCGGATGGGCATGAAGACCGTCTGCCTGACGGTGAGCCTTGACGCGGTGGGGAATATGCCCTGCAACCCGGCCATCGGCGGCACCGGCAAGGGCCATCTGGTCCGGGAGCTGGACGCACTGGGGGGCGAGATGGCCCGGGCGGCGGACAGGGCCTGCATCCAGTACCGGATGCTGAACCGGGGCAAGGGTCCCGCCGTATGGTCCCTGCGGGCTCAGGCGGACCGGCGGAAATACCAGCAGGTGATGAAGCACACGCTGGAATTGCAGCCGGGGCTGACGCTGCGGCAGGCGGAGGTGACGGAGATACGCTGCGACGGGAACAGTCATGCCGCCGCCGTGGTGCTCCGCACCGGCGCGGTGCTGGGCGCCCGGGCGGTCATTCTGTGCACGGGCACCTACCTGACCGGGCAGACCATCGTGGGCGAGTGCATCGAGTCCTCCGGGCCGGACGGCCTGCACCCGGCCAACGCCCTGACGGACAGCCTGCGGGCACTGGGGCTGCCCCTGCGGCGGTTCAAGACCGGCACGCCGCCGCGGATACACCGGGGCAGCGTGGACTTCAGCAAAATGGAGCTGCAGGAGGGCGACCCGGATCCGCTGCCCTTCAGCTTTGAGACAAAGAACGTGCCGGAAAACCGGGCGGTGTGCTACCTGACCTACACCAACGAGGAGACGCACCGGATCATACGGGAAAATCTGGACCGCAGTCCCATCTATTCCGGAGTCATCGAAGGCATTGGCCCCCGGTACTGCCCGTCCATCGAGACGAAGGTGGTGCGCTTTGCGGACAAGCCCCGGCACCAGCTGTTTATCGAGCCTATGGGGCTGGACACCGAGGAGCTGTATGTGCAGGGCTTTTCGTCCTCTATGCCAGAGGAGGTGCAGCTGGAGATGCTGCACACGGTGCCGGGACTGGAGCACGCAGTGATGATGCGGCCGGCCTACGCCATTGAGTACGACTGCATCGACCCGCTGGCGCTGCTGCCCACGCTGGAGGTAAAGGCGGTGCCCGGCCTGTACGGCGCGGGGCAGTTCAACGGCTCCTCCGGCTATGAGGAGGCGGCGGTGCAAGGCTTTGTGGCCGGCGTGAACGCGGCGCTGAAGCTGCAGGGTCGGGAGCCGCTGGTGCTCAAGCGGAGCGAGAGCTATATCGGCACGCTGATCGACGACCTGGTGACCAAGGGCACCGAGGAACCGTACCGCATGATGACCAGCCGGTCGGAATACCGGCTGCTGCTGCGGCAGGACAACGCCGACGCGCGGCTGTGCCCTATCGGGCACGAGCTGGGGCTGGTCAGCGATGAACGGCTGGCCGCGGTGGAGGCCAAGTACGAGGCCGTGGCAAAGGAGATACGGCGGCTGGAGCGCACGGGCATACCCGGTACGCCGGAGCTGAACGCCCTGCTGGCAGAACGGGGCACCGCCGCCGTGGACAGCGGCTGCCGCCTGATCGATCTGCTGCGGCGGCCCCAGTTGACCTACGCGGACCTGGCAGAATTCGACACAAATCGACCCGACCTGCCCGCGGAGGTGCGGGAGCAGGTGGAGATCACCGTGAAGTACGAGGGCTATATCCAGCGCCAGCAACGGCAGGTGGCGGAGTTTGAGAAGCTGGAGCGCCGGAAGCTGCCGCCGGATATGGACTACGACCACATTCAGGGTCTGCGGCTGGAGGCGCGGGAGAAGCTCAGCGCGCTGCGGCCCCTGAACGTGGGGCAGGCCGGGCGGGTATCCGGCGTGTCACCGGCGGATGTGGCGGCGCTGCTGATCTGGCTGCAGACACACGACAAGGAGGCGGACGCATGACGGCACATGAGCTGACCCACACCATACGGAACGATATGCCGGTGTATCCCGGCACGGAGCAGCCCCGGCTGACCACCGCCTGCACGATCGACCAGTGCGGCTACCGGGAGACGCTGCTGCATATGTTCTCCCATACCGGCACCCACATGGACGCCCCGGCCCATATGCTCCGTGACGGTACGGCGCTGGACCGCTACGACGCGGCGAAGTTCGCCGGTCCCGCCGTGGTGGTGGACTGCCGGGGGCAGCGCGCCATTACTCTGTCCCTGCTGCAGAGCTATGACCTGAACGGCGCGGACTTCGTGCTGTTCTGCACCGGCTGGGACAAGAAGTGGGGCACGCCGGGCTACTATGAGGGCTTTCCCTGCCTGACGGCGGAGGCGGCGGCATATCTGGCCGGCCTGCCGCTGAAGGGCGTGGGCGAGGACACCATCTCGCTGGACCCCTGCGACAGCGTGGATTTTCCCAACCACATGACACTGCTGGGCGCGGACTTTGTGAACACCGAGAACCTCAAGGGGCTGGACAAGCTGCTGGGCCGACGCTTCACGTTCGTTACGCTGCCCCTGAAATTTGAGAATGCCGATGGCTGCTCCTGCCGCGCCATCGCTCTGGAGGAATGACAATGGGTAAACTGCGGTTCCTGTTTGCGCTGTGGATGGCAAAGCTGTCCATCCCGGCGCTGAAGATCACCCGCCACAACGGCACGGACTTTCCCGGCAGTCTGGCGGTGAAGCTGTGTCCGGACTTTTTGAAGTATATCGGCAAGCCGGAGCACATCATAGCCGTCACCGGCACCAACGGCAAGACCACCGTGGCCAATATGCTGAACGACGTGCTCACCGCCGAGGGCAAGACCGTACTCAGCAACCGGGCGGGCAGCAACATCATCTCCGGCGTCAGCACGGCGCTGCTGAAGGGCTGCGGCCTGCTGGGCCGGGTCAGGCCGGAGTACGACCTGGCGATCCTGGAGATCGACGAGCGCTCCGCGCCCAGGATCTATCCCTATGTGAAGCCGGAGCACATCGTCATCACCAACCTGTTCCGGGACTCCATCATGCGGAACGCCCATCCGGGCTACATCGCGGACATCCTGACCCGGTCCCTGCCTAAGGAGAGCAGGCTGATCCTCAACGCCGACGACCTGATCTCCTGCACGGTGGCACCGGAGAACCAGCGGGTATATTTTGGCATCGACCGGCTGCCCACCGACGTGACGGAATGCGAGAACCTGCTGAACGATATGCGTATCTGCCCCCGATGCGCCGGGAAGCTGCGGTATGAATACCGCCGCTACCACCACATCGGCCGGGCCGTGTGCGAGAGCTGCGGCTTCCACTCCCCCGACTGCGACTATCTGGCCACAAAGGTGGACACCGCCGCCCACACCATGTGCATACGGGAGGCGGGGCAGGAATACCCGTACACCCTCATCACCGACAGCCTGCACAACATCTACAACACGGTGACGGTCATCGCCGCCCTGCGGCAGCTGGGCTATGACCACGGCACCATCGCCCGCCGCATGGCGGAGGTAAAGATCCCCGCCAGCCGGCTGTCCGAGGAGGAGATCGGCGGCGTGAAGGTCATTATGCAGATGTCCAAGGACAAGAACGCCCTGGCCTGCTCCCGCAACTTCGACTATATCCGGTCCAAGCCGGGGAAGAAGGAACTGCTGCTGATGATGAACTGCCTGGGTGTGGCCAAAAGCTGGTCGGAGAACCCCAGCTGGATGTACGACACGGATTTTGAATTCCTGAACAGTGACGATGTGACGTGCCTGGTCTGCGCCGGGCCGCGGGCCTATGACTACCAGCTGCGGCTGCTGCTGGCGGGCATCCCCCGGCAGAAGATACGGCTGGCCGAGGACGAGTTCGCCGCCCTGGAGCTGCTGCCGCTGACCCCCGGCGACGACGTGTATCTGCTTTACGGCGTGGACGGCACGCCCCTGGCCTTCCGGGTCAGGGAAAAGCTGAAGGAAAAGCTGCTGGCAAAGGAGGGCGCGCAATGAAGGCGGAAATTCTGTTTCCGGAGGTCTGCAACCTGTACGGCGATCTGCAGAACATCTACTATCTGAAGCGCTGCTGCCCGGCGCTGGAGATCATAGAGACGGACCTGCACAGCAAACCCCGGTTCCTTACGGAGGATGTGGCGCTGGTCTATATGGGCAGTACCACAGAACAGGGGCTGCGTCTGGCGGCGGACGCCCTGCGGCCCTATGCCGCGGACATCGCCGCAAGGGCGGACGCGGGACAGCTGATCCTGCTGACCGGCAACGCGCCGGACGTGTTTTCCGCCGTCATAGAAAGCGACAGCGCCGACACCATAGAGGGGCTGGGCATTCTGCCCGGACGGGTGCGGTACACCATGATGAAGCGGCACAACAGCTTCTTCCTGGGCACCTTTGACAGTATGGAGGTCGTCGGCTTTAAGAGCCTGTTCGGCTTCCACTACGACGCAGCGGAGGCGGAGGGCTGGTTTGACACCGTGCGGGGCGTGGGCCGCACGCCGGAGTCGAAGCTGGAGGGCTTTTGCCGGGGCGGGCTGTACGCCACGGCGCTGATCGGCCCGTTGCTGATCCTAAATCCTCCGCTGTGCAAGTGGCTGCTGCGGCAGATGGGCGCCGAGGACACCCTGGCCTTCGAGGACGCGGCCTTCGCCAGCTTTAACAAACGTGTGGCGGAGTTCAAGGAGCCGGGCAGAGGTTTCCAATACTCGTAAGCAAAAAACATCCCCCGGTCGGGGGATGTTTTTTTATCAGAGCTTTTCGGACAGCGTTTCGTCCAGGCCCACGCCGTAGAGGTTCTTGGCCGAGCAGCCGGCGCGCCCGCCGCCGGCACAGGCGCAGGCGCACGCACAGGCGCAGCTGCTGGCGCAGGCACAGTGGCTGCCGCCGCCGAAACCGCCTCCACCAAAGCCGCCGCCACGGCTGCCGCCGCCGAAGCCGCCGCCACCTCTTCTGGGCGGTCTGGGCTTTGTTTTGGTGCCCACGCTGCCGGGGCGGGGCCTGCCGTCCGGCCCGGCGGGATACCACAGGTGGTTGACGAACACATACCGGGTGCCGAAGCCGCCGGCGTAGCCGTCGCCCCGGCGGGCGGCGGAGATCAGCACGATAATAAAAATCACCACGAAGATCATCACCATCATGCCGACGATGGCGTCACCGGTGTCGTCCTCAAAATGCTCGCATGGCACATACACACAGTGGTCGTAGTCGGAGGGGAGATTGTCGGCGCTGTATTCCTCCGACAGCTGGGTGGGCCAGTCGGTGTAGCGCACCTGTACGTTCATTTTGTAGCCGTAGTCCAGATCGGAGGCGGTGATGGTCATGCCGTTTTGCACCGTCACGCTGTCAGCGCCGCTGACCGTGCCCTCGGTGAAATCGCCGGTCAGCCCGGCGGGGTCGTTCCAGATGAGGGTCATCTGGCCGATCCTGGCCTCGTCGAACCAGCCGGGGGTGTAGTCGTAGGTCACGGCGCTGCCGTCCAGTTGGTACATATACTCCTGCACCCAGGAGTAGGCGAAGGAAAAGGTCTCGTTCGCCTCGTAGGCGCGGTCAAGATAGACATACATATAGCTGTTATCGAAGTCCAGCCGCTCGATGTTGTCCGTCTGCGCCGCCACGTCCCGGATGGAGCCGTTGGGCACGCCTATTTTCAGCTCCTGCCCGTAGGGCAGCTCCTCCAGCGGCGTCCACTCCAGCTTCACGGTGATAAGCAGGCTGCCATCCTCCGTGTTGGGCGTCACCATAACGCCGTACTGCTCGATGTAGTCGTAATCTGCCCATGCGGTGGCGGTAAAGCAAACCGCCGCCAGTAAGACAAGCAGCAGAACGTGCAGTTTCTTCAGCATAGGGTGCCCTCCTCCCGGTTGCTTTCACGCAGTTGGCACAGCTGCTCCATTTTGGCGCTCTTGGCCCGGATGGCCGCGCAGCGCTCACTCTGCCAGATCTTGTCCCAGTCGTCGGCGAGGATATTACCCAAGGGTTGGCTGCTGAGCCAGCTCTGGCAGGGGATCACGCCGCCATCCGGGGCGATGGCCATATTGCTGAGGCAGGCGCCGCAGCTGGGCACCAGGGTCAGGCCCAGGGCGCGCAGCGTCTCCTCCTTCAGCCAGCCAGGGCTGGTGAAATCCAGCTCTATCTCCAGTTCCTCCGTCGCCGCCACAGCCTTTGTCAGCACGTCGGTGAGCTGCTGCTCGGTCAGCGCCGTGGCGCGGCTCTCGTCTCCCACCGCGCCGCCGGAGGGGATCAGCCCGGAGCAGGTCACGTAGCGGACGCCCAGACCGTGGACGACGCGCAGCATCTCGTCATAGGCGGTATTCAGGCTGCACAGGGGCGTGTTCACGGACACGGACAGCCCCGCCGCCACAGCGGCACGGATGCCCGCCACGGTGTCATCAAAGCCGTCGGCACCCACCAGGGCGTTGTGAATGTCCTTATCATGGCTGTAGAGCGTCACCTGCACACTGTCCAGGCTGGCGTCATACAGCTTTTGGCACAGCGCCGGCGTCAGCAGGCGGCCGTTGGTGTTCAGCCGGGTGACGAACCACTGGGCGGCATCCACCAGCTCCACCAGATCGGCGCGCAGGGTGGGCTCGCCGCCGGTGAACGTCACCTGGGGGATATTTGCCGCGCGCAGCCGATCCAAGACCTCCTTCCACTGGGCGGTGGTCAACTCCGGCGTGTCGGACAGGGGCTGTCCCGCCGCATAGCAGTGCAGACATTTCTGGTTGCAGTGCCACGCGCCGTCACGGGTCATGGCGCTGACCATCAGGTCCATACGGTGGGGCGCGGTCATCTCGGGGGCGTATTCCCCCAGCGTCAGCGGCGCGACCTCCGCCTCCGGCGCCTGTCCCCGGGCGATGGCCACCAGGGACTCTATCATGATTTGCAGGTCCTCCGCCAGACGCTCCTTGGGCGTGAAGGGGTAGACCTTATGGGTCCGGGCCACCGCGCCGGCAGCCATGGCGCTCCAGTCGCTCTCAGTGATCTCCAGCCCGGCGAAGGGCTCCAGCCGGTCCATGAAGCAGGAGAGCAGGATGGCCCAGCTCAGGTTCAGGGGCACCAGCTTGCTGCCGTTGAGCAGCAGCAGAAAGGGCGCGTTTTCCGCGTCCTCACGGGGTGGGATCATGTGGATACGCACCACGCCCCGGCCCTTGGGGTCCAGGGTGATGTGCCGCACACAGTTCAGGTGCTGCCGCCGGTAGCGGCGCTCCAACATTGTAGACACAGGCAGTCCTCCTTTATGAAGGCGATGTGGGGATAGATATGTGCAGTATACCACAGCGCGGGGCAAAGCGCAACAGGACGCACAGTGAGGCAGCGCGTTGGCAGGGCGCAGCAAAAATAAAGCCACCCTTGCGGGTGGTTTATTTTTGGTGGACCTGAAGGGATTCGAACCCTCGACCTCTCGGATGCGAACCGAACGCTCTACCAAGGCTGATATATTGCATCCACATACGTTTGATTCGTTGAATTTTTGCACTATTTTATTAAATTCGAGGCTAATTCAGCAGGAAAATGTTATATCCGCAGTTCGACATATATGGCCCGCTTTGTTCAAAAAAATACAAGTGTCAATTATCTTTTGCCTCTCCCTACGGACAACGACCATTGTGTTCTGCTACACGCAAGACAGAAAAAGGAGGACAGACGCATCTGTCCTCCCTAAGTGAACTCCTTAGAGATACACCGCGAGTGCTGTTTCCGCTATTTAAGAACGTCGGAATCGCTATCCCTTGCCAACCTAGAGTAGAAAAGCAATAATATGTTTGAGCTCCTTTGCGAAGCACTGTGTTAAATCCACACAGCGCACTTCGTTATGCAAAAGCAACTTCATCTACTTTGCGCGCAAGCCCCGCAAGCTTTTTTGCTTGTCCCTTGCTTAACTGCACAGTTGTTTGATCTTTGTGAATTTCGGAGTGATATATGTTCTCGTTTAGGTCAGTTTACAAGGAACTACACGCAGACCGTGAAACGGGCTGCTGACAACAAACGGCGCTATGCTTCCGACAGGGGCATAGCGCCTGTTTGTTGGGGGGTATCCAAAGGGGGCAGCGCCCCTTTTGGCACACGACTTTGCGAAGCAAAGTGTAGTGTGTTATACGCTCTGCCGGCGTTGCCGTGAAAATGCCGTTGCCGCATGAGAGGGCAATGGCATTTGAAGCGGCAGGAACCAGGGCTTTGTTTGGGGCTGGAAAGCCAGAAACAAAGCCCTGGTTTCATCAGCAGACAGGGCGTATATGAAAGCCCCCGTCCCTCGCCCTTATGGACACCGTGACCAGATGTGTGGCCACACTCCGGGAAAAGTAGCAGGACAGCGGGAAACCGTAAAGGCTGAAATGAACGGGCTGACGCCCGGCCTTGACCGTTCCCCGCCGTCCCGCTGGGTGGGTGGACAAGGCGGCCAATCCCTAAAAGTGCTTGGCCGCACGCATTCATTTTTGGAAGCCGTTTTTTCTCAAAATTGAAATGGGCGGGAAAGCCATTTTAGGGCTTTCCCGCCTTGATTACCCATAAGCAAAGACAGGCGAGGCTGTCAACGGCGGCGCTGAAAGCGCCGTTCATCTTGACCGTTGACTGGCTCGGCTGGCTTTGCTATCTCCCCAACAAGTTATTGTTTGTTGTTTTCCCAATTATCTAAACGGGCTTGCATAGTTTCTCGCCATTCTTCACTTGGACAAGCAGTAATCAATTTTCGATACTCCTCACTTGATGGCGCTTCTATCAAATAAGACTCTACCAATTTCAGCAAATCCCACTCTACTCCATACATTCCACCTTCGGGGAAAATGTCAATCAATACGCCTACCTCTTCTCTTGTCAGTGGCGTTTTTACATTGGAGAGCAATTCATCATACATATTGATGGTTTCTACTGTAGGGTCATCTTTCACTGCGTCTGGCATTTGACCGAGAAGTCTCAATTTTATAATTGCCTCCTGCACCTTTACTCCCTCCAATTTCTCGTTCTCTACTTTCTCCCCCGCTGGGGATTTGGATTTTTGAGCAAGTCCGACTTTTCCGAAATCTTTTTCAGCCACTTCTTTTCTTCCCCGGACAGCTTCTTAAAGTTCAGCCGCAGCCGTTTGCAGATAAACGCCAAAGACGCTTGCTCCGGGTCGCTGTCTGGGCTGGCGTTTTCGGTAGCGGCTTCCAATAATCCTTTCAGCGGGTTGTCCTCCGGGACGCTGAAAAAATCTTCCCTGTGTGTTTCCCGCAGGTCGGCGGCTATCTCGCTTATATCCTGCTGGATTATGTAGCGGCAAAAGCTATCATCGTCAATATGGGCGGCGATAAGCTGTCTTAACTGCGGGTCGGTCAAGCCGGGGTTGCGCTGTTTCATAATCGTTGCACTCATGGTGTCCACAATGGCGTTTGCGCTCTGTACCTGCTTCACCGCCGTTCCGTTCACATAGATTTCAAGGTCGGCCAAGAGCCGGGGAAAATCCGGGTGCGCCGCCAGCTCACACAAGAGGGAATTATCCACCCGCCCACTTTTCAATAGTTCAATCATATCGTCACTCAAACGCAGTTCTGCAAGATCGGCGTTTGGGTGATTTTTTGTTTCGGACAGCCCCAGCAGATAGTCGGCGGTCACGCCGTAAAACTTCGCCAGCTTGATAAGGGCATAGTGGCTGATGTCCTTGAAGTCCTCCGCTTCATAACTGCCCAACGCAGACTTGGAGAGATGGGTCTGCTCCGCAAGCTGTTCCAATGTCAGCCCACGCTCCACACGCAGGTCTTTCAATCGTTCTTGTATGGATAGTTCCATGCACTCCCTCCTTGTCTGCTTGATAATTTGGAAGTTATTCGCACAATTCCTTACGGATATTTTCGCAGTCTTTCGCCATTTCCAGCATATCTTCATCATCTACCATTTCATGAAGATCATATTCGAGCGGAGAAGCACAGAACTCTGCTAAAGCCCGATTCATTGCTTGATCCTCCTCTGGCGTAGTTATGATTTTTACAAACCTATCTCGTTTTTCCCCATCAAACAGATTTTTTATATTGAACCCACCACTTTTCTTACTCTCAAGAATAAGTGCTGCCAAATCAGTTGCCAAATCAATAGCATAATAAAATTCGTGACATTGGCCCTCCGAATCAATGTATTCTAAATTGGGTGAGATATGGAAATTCCAGTTTAGTTTGCTAAGGCCAGTATCATTGAATATCTCACTCAGAGGTATTTCAGTTTTGCCTTTGTCATAGAGGTAGTCCACCAAGGTCAGGCTATCGTCTGTGCCACCGATATAGTTATACCAATATTTTTTAATATACATTTTATCTCCTCCTTATCACTTCCGCTTTGTCGTTCTGTTTTTTTATTATATCACAATTCCGAGAGCGTGGAAATAGGCAGTTTTTTGGGCGGATTTCCTACCTTTCGGATATACGGGACGGGCGATCATTTAGGTGTAGACTTAGGGTAGTTCATCGATGAGCCGCACCTTGAAAACACAATGACCGTCCAAAAAGGCCGGCCCGGCAGGAGAAGCGCCGCCACGAGCAGGGTATGGGACATTTTGTCCCATAGTTTGGGAGCGTGCCAATGCGGGAAGCCCTTTCGGGGAGAACGGCTACCGAAAAGAAAAACGGAGGGACTGTATGAAAGAAAAACCCTATCAACATTTGCCGCCGCTGGAGCACAGGCCGGACGGCTCCCCCTACCGCATGACCCCGGCGCAGAGGAAACGGGCCAGCAGCCTGATACGCCGGGAGTGCTGCAACTGTGACGGCGGCAACTGCCTTGCGCTGGACGATGGTGACACCTGCCCCTGCCCGCAGATGGTCACATTCTCCATCTGCTGCAAGTGGTTCCGCTGGGCGGTCTTGCCGCTGGACAAGGCGCTGGAAGCGGAGATTTACCACAGGGACAGCGTGAAGCGATGCGCCGTCTGCGGGGCGGCGTTCATTCCCCATTCCAACAGGGCGAAATATTGCGAAGTCTGCAAAAAGCGGGTACACCGGCAGCAGAAGAACGCCAGCGACCGGAAACGCCGCTGGAAAACGGACAAATAAGGGCTGGAAAAAGCCCGTAAATCAAGGACTTTTCCGGGCTGTGCGGGGCGGGGCCGTATGTTTATACTCCCGCCCCTAAAACAGCCCCCGAACTGTCCGCAAAAGGAGGTCTGATAGGATTTGGCACAACACGCAATTCTGCGATTTGAGAAGCACAAGGGCCACCCGGCAGGGCCGCTGGAAGCCCACCATGAACGGAAAAAAGAGCAGTACGCCAGCAACCCGGACATTGACACCAGCCGGAGCAAGTACAATTTCCACATTGTCAAGCCAGAGGGCCGCTACTACCACTTCATTCAGAAACGAATTGAACAGGCCGGATGCCGGACACGCAAAGACAGCACCCGGTTTGTGGATACCCTCATAACCGCCAGCCCGGAGTTTTTCAAGGGCAAGTCCCCGAAAGAGATAGCGGCCTACTTCCAGCGGGCGGCAGACTTCCTCATTGACCGGGTAGGCCGGGAGAATATCGTTTCTGCGGTGGTACACATGGACGAGAAAACGCCCCACCTGCATTTGACCTTTGTGCCGCTGACGAAAGACAACCGCCTGTGCGCCAAAGAAATCATAGGCAACCGGGCCAATCTGACGAAGTGGCAGGACGATTTTCACGCCTATATGATGGAGAAATACCCCGACCTGGAGCGGGGTGAGAGTGCCAGCAGGACGGGCCGGAAGCATATCCCCACCCGGCTTTTTAAGCAGGCAGTCAGCCTCTCCAAACAGGCGAGGGCCATTGAAGCGGCGCTGGACAGCATTACCCCGCTGAACGCCGGAAAGAAGAAAGCGGAAGCCATCACTCTGCTGAAAAAGTGGTTCCCGCAGATGGAGAATTTCTCCGGGCAGTTGAAGAAATACAAGGTTACAATCCATGACCTGTTGGAAGAAAACAAAAAATTGGAAGCAAGGGCAAAGGCCAGCGAAAAAGGCAAGATGAAAGACACGATGGAGAGGGCGAAGCTGGAAAGCGAGCTGCACAACATTCAGCGGCTTGTTGAGCGTATCCCGCCGGAGGTGCTGGCGGAGTTGAAGCGGCAGCCGGATTACAGAAAGGAAAGGTGATTTTGATAGAGAATATCAGATACAAAAAGGAAACCGAGATCGTAACTTTTCAAGGGAAAGAAATCACGCTGGAAAATCTCTCCCCGGTGTTTACGCCGGAACAGGAAGCGGCCAAACGCCGGGAACTGGAACAGCAGCTTTATGAGGTGTTCCGCAAGTACGCAGACAAGCGGCGGAACGAGGAAGCCGGGGCGTAAAGTTTCCCAAAGCCATCATTGATTTACGGGGCTGCTGGCGGTATAATAAGACTGTCAGCAGCTCCGTTTCTTTTTTAAGAAAAGGAGCGAAGAATGAACAATCGGATAGACGCAATCTATGCAAGACAATCGGTAGACAAAAAGGACAGCATTTCCATTGAAAGCCAGATTGAGTTTTGCAAATACGAATTGAAAGGCGGTAGTTGCAGGGAATACACAGACAAAGGGTACAGCGGCAAGAACACAGACCGCCCGAAGTTTCAAGAGTTGGTGCGGGACATCAAGCGGGGTTTGATTGCGAAAGTCATTGTCTACAAACTTGACCGTATCAGCCGTTCCATTCTGGATTTCGCCAACATGATGGAACTGTTCCAGCAGTACAACGTGGAGTTTGTTTCCTCCACGGAGAAGTTTGATACCTCCACCCCGATGGGCCGGGCCATGCTGAATATCTGTATCGTGTTCGCACAGCTTGAGAGGGAAACGATACAGAAGCGGGTGACGGACGCTTACTACTCCCGCAGTCAGCGGGGCTTCAAAATGGGCGGGAAAGCCCCCTATGGCTTCCATACGGAGCCTATCAAAATGGACGGTATCAACACAAAGAAGCTGGTGGTGAACCCGGAGGAAGCGGCCCATGTGCGGCTGATGTTCGAGATGTACGCCCAGCCCACAACCTCCTACGGGGACATTACCCGGTACTTTGCGGAGCAGGGTATTCTGTTCAACGGCAGAGAACTGATACGCCCCACACTGGCGCAGATGTTACGCAATCCCGTCTATGTGCGGGCGGACTTGGATGTGTACGAGTTTTTCAAGAGCCAAGGGACGGTACTTGTCAATGACGCCGCCGACTTTACGGGCATGAACGGGTGCTATCTCTATCAAGGCCGGGACGTGAAGCCGGACAAGGCCCAAAGCCTGAAAGACCAGATGCTGGTGCTTGCGCCCCATGAGGGCATTGTCCCCTCGGACATATGGCTGACCTGCCGCAAGAAGCTGATGAACAACATGAAAATCCAGTCCGCCCGGAAAGCTACCCACACATGGCTGGCGGGGAAAATCAAGTGCGGGAATTGCGGGTACGCCCTTATGAGTATCTTCAATCCCTCTGGCAGGCAGTATCTCCGCTGCACAAAACGGCTGGATAATAAGAGCTGCCCCGGCTGTGGGAAAATCATCACGGCGGAACTGGAAGCGGTGGTGTACCAGCAGATGGTGAAGAAGCTGGACAGCTACAAGACGCTGACGGGCAGGAAGAAGGCGGCAAAGGCCAACCCGAAAATCACCGCCCTGCAAGTAGAGCTTGCCCATGTGGACGGCGAGATTGAAAAGCTGCTGGACAGTCTGACGGGCGCAAACAATGTGCTGCTCTCCTATGTGAATGTGAAGATAGCCGAACTGGACGGACGCAAGCAGGAACTTCTTGCCCGGATAGCGGAGTTGACGGTGGAAGCCATCAGCCCGGAACAGGTCAGCCAGATTTCCGGCTACCTCGACACATGGGACAGCGTATCCTTTGACGACAAGCGGCGGGTGGTGGATTTGATGATTACTACCGTTGCCGCCACAAGCGACAGCTTGAACATCACATGGAAAATCTGACGGGCATATCAGCGCCCGTCAGACCGTTACCTTGTGTAGTCCCTTGTAAACTGTACTTTTCAGGTGCGTAAATAACAGTAGCCCCTACATCATAGCAATCGTGTACTGTAACATAGACAATCGTACCAAACAGAGGCCCAGCGCGCATAATTTCAACAGCCTCGGCCAAAGGAAGATTCCCTGATCGGTTAACAGAAAGGCCGTGTGGGTCTTTAAATGCAGCGCTTGATAATGACCCATCACTTCTCCAATACTTCTCATCCGGCCTTACAGCACGAAAAAGCGCTTCAGTTAAAGAAAAATTTTCATCCATAAAATTCAGCTACTATTTTAGCAATGTTACCAGTTACATCTTCAAATTCGTCCTCAGATGAATCCTCGTTGATTCTAAATACTTCTACTGTAGAATCTTTGTTTAGTTCAAATTCAAGATACTGTCCGGCCTCTTTAGAGTACTCCATTTGTATGCGGCCATCTGTGAGGGGATAGATGTCAGGTTGAATAGGGATAGTTTTAATCAATCGAATTGCACTTTCAATGTAAGAGCTATCAAATGCTTCTGCTCCATAGCCATTCCAATTGGCTTTGTACTCGCCAAATTCCCTCAACTTCTGGATATTTCTACTCGACTCCAGCATAGGCACACTCTCCGTCAGACTAACAGTAATGCCATTATAGGCTGGAGTTACGGGTTCTATTCCTTGACTTTGATATTGGCAAACTTGCTGTACCTCACCAACATATTGCGCTATCGGAGATAGAGAGCTACCCCCATTTGGCAGACTTACAACAGCAGCTGTAAATACTGCAGCTACTTTCTTACCAACTTCAAGAAAAGCTTGGCTTTTTGTTTGTTCAGCAAGTGAAATAGATAATGAACTCATTGATTTACACTTCTAACATAGACAGGAATTTCTTTTGTGCCAATTAAACTGTTATTGACATATACTTCAAGTATATATGCACCAGAAGTTTCAATAACTACATTTCGAAAGTCTATACACGCTACAAATCCGCTATACTCTATCGGAAGAATATCATCTTCTCCAGCAATTGGCAGCAATTTTTCGCCTAAATCGCTCAAAACATCCCCGGAAGGATTTTTCAAGATAATGTGCATCGAATTTTCATTATGCATATCCAGCCCACGTACGCCAATCGATACCGCGAAAGAATAATTGCTAGGGACAAACTTTGGACGCAGTATCGTAACAGGTCCGGTTAATTGTTGGACAACTCCTCCTTGGCCATTAGAGATGTTTTGTGACGATTCGAACAGCGCAAAAGTTGCAATATCTATCATAAATAGTCCTCCTCAAGCAAAAACGTGACCTTTCCAATTTTCAATATACATAATATAACATTTTAAGGCAGAAATCAATGACAATTTTGTAAAATATAGTAGTTGACTTTGCCTACTTCTCTCAATCAGATTGCACCTTGTAAGGTTTCAGCTTTCATGATGTCCTAAACCGAAGATGTTGCACACATCCATGCAGCCCGCTTACAGCTCCATCCCATTCAAATACTGCGCCTCGGAGATATTGAAGTCGATCTGAATGCCGTAGCCGCGGGTCAGGGTCACGGCTCTGATCAAATGGGACGCGATAAGCTTGCGCTCGGCAGGGGTCGCGTTGTCAAACATTTCCGCCCAGGACAGAAGCTGCTGGTGCTGTTCCTTTAGCTCCTGTGTAAGTCTGTCGCTGTCAGCCAACCGAGTTTCCAGCGATTCGATGCTGGCAGTCAGTGCCGTCATGGCGTCTTTCACGGAATCCAACCGGCTCTTGACCTGCTCCGGTGTGAACGGACACTTGCCATCCAGCGAGTCCAGCATCAAGCCCTCCCAGCGGCCCTGCTCAATGTGCTTCTTGGAAAGCTCCAGCTTGGCTTGGCGGATCTGTTGCTGCAAATCAGACGCCGTTGCACCGATCTGATTCTGGACAATGTCGTACTCGCTGACAGCTCCAGCCTTTTGCAGAATATCCCGGATGAGCTTGCTGACAACGGCATCCACCTTTTCAGCACGATAGGTGGTAGGGCCATCGCAGTTTCCTTTGTGCTGGGTTCGGTTGTAGCATTTGTAGATGGCCACACGTCCATTACTGCCATCGGTGGGGTGATGGGTCTTCCGCGCTGTAGACGCAAAAATGCGGCCACCGCAGTGACCGCAATACACATTGCCGGACAGCAGAGCACTGCCGGTATTTTTTCGGGGATAGCTGCGAATCGGACGAGAAACCTCTGCTTCGCTGCCATCCTTCAGTGTGATGGTTTCCGTTCCATAGGCCGTAGCACACTTGGACAGATAGTCCGCAGATCGCTGCTCCCGTCCCTGCTGCACCCGCTGGAATTGCTCCGGCGTGATGATCTGCAATTCCGGAAATATCTCCGAAACGCTTTCGCCGCTTCGGAGTACACCGGTGTAGGCAATATTGATGAGGATATTCTGAATGGTGGAGTAATGGAACGGCTCACCGGTGCGGAGGTTGAGGAATCCTTCCTCTTTGAGCGTGGTGGAGGTCTTTCGTCCACCGTAGCCGTACTGGTCGGCCAAATCAAAGATACGACGCACAGCAGCGGCTTCCAGGGGGTTGACCTCAATATCAAACAGCTCGCGGTTCTTTTTGCCCATGCGTCCCTTCTTCACCAACTGATAGCCATAGGGCGCGTAACCGCCACGAAATCTGCCCTCCATAACGATCTGCCCCAAACGGGTCTTGGTACGAATAGAGGTCTTGATGCTTTCGCCGGACGCCTGCCAGTAACGGATGTAGTTCAGCAGCTTGTCCACATGGTTATCAAACCGCTGCTGGCCTTCCTCGGCGCTCCAAACCTCGATGCCGTTGTTGACGAACCATTCCACAATGAAAGGTGTTTCGTCATCGCGCCGGCCAAGGCGGTCAAACATGAAAACAAGAAGGATGTCAAAGGTGTTCAGTGCCGCCTCGCGCTGAATCTCCTGTATGGCGTCGCGCTGCTTGGCGGAGACCTTGAAGCCGGATACGCCTTTCTCGGAAAACTCTCGAACAATGTCCCAACCCATTTGTGCGGCGAACTCATGGCATCGCTGCTTTTGCATGGGGATGTCATCCTTTTCGACCTGCTTCAGCGTGGAAACGCGATACAGGCAGCAAACTCTTTTAGCCAAGGTCACGCCTCCTTACGTCTGGAGCGTCCGAACGTAGCTGTTCTTCAAAATTGCTCGGACGGCGGCCACGGTATCATCCGCAGGAAATGGTGTAAAGGTAAGATGCACATGGAGTCCATTTATCTCCAGCGCTATCATGTTTTTAGAAGCTGCCATAGCTTGTCCCCCTTTCTTCAGTATCCGATTCATTTGCGAAATGTTCGGCGAGGTCATTGACCGCCCGCAGACGGCCAACGACCTCGCTCAATTCATCTTCGGTCAGGGGTGTATCCCCCGTAATGATGATAGCTCCGTCAATGCAGGCGATCTGCACCTCCGCGTTCGAGTCGATGCCTGCTTGCCCCAATAGTTGCTGCGGTATGGCGATCTGCTGGGTGGTATCCAATTCAGAAAGAGATACCGATGAAACTGTGAACTCATGGTATCGGTTTGCGAGGTCATCGTCGGTGATATAAGCCACAAACACGTCCTGCCCCGCAGTCAACCCCATTTCAGTCAAGTCATCCGCCGGGATCACAAGGCGTCCGTCATCGCCAATGGTATAAGAGCTTTCAGAAATTTTAATGAGTACCCCTCCTCTTGCAGTTGCATTGATTCCTGATGGCACAAACACGGATGCTGCGGAAAGGGGTAATAGGGGTGTAGGTAGTAGGTATGTGAGGGAGAGAGAAAATGCAGCACCCGCGTTTCTGCCATCAGGCAAAGGTCGTGGCGGGGTCGCCCCGGTTTCCCGGAACGGCCCACGCCGTTTCTGTCGTTTGTCCAGTCCTATTCGACACTACTTCCCGGACTGTTGGGCGGTCAACTGGTCTGCGGCTGGCACCGCACATGGGAATCTCACCCCTCCGAGGATCTCTCCGAGCTGCACCGATTTTGTGAAGGCATCGCTATGCAGAAGTACCATAATAGGCAGATGAGGTCATGGCGAAACAGCCTGCCACGGCTGCTTTTGGATGAACGGGTATCGCTGGGCACCTTCCGATCTGGGACCTGCATTGACACGAGAAACTCCCGTGCAGGTGGTCATGGCGCGTTCTCCGCATCGCTGTCCTCTTTCTTACGGAGGCTCATCTGCTGATGTGATCCAGTTGCCGGATATGGCCGTATGGCGTTTTTCAAGGTACAGTAAGCCGCTATCTGCAGCTTTGATGTAATTGTACCTTGGACGATCTCACTGCAACAGAGACAAGCTGGCAGGCTTCTTACACTCTTTGTCAGATTTCAAAACTCTCCTCCAATTCAGAAAGAAATGCTATCACAGTTTGAAGTGCTTGCTTCTTGTCATTACCTGCTGTGCCCAGTAGAAGATAATCCAACGAAACGCCAAAACAGCTTGCCAGTTCAACCGCAAACTCAACAGAACCAGTTCTTTGGTTGCTTTCGATTTTCACGATGTACGTACCGGACACATTCAGTTTTTCTGCGAGTTGTTCCTGGGTAAATCCCTTTCTGATTCGCAGTTGCCGAATTCTTGCCCCGTATGATTTGTGGTCAAAGCGCATTTTCTTACCTCCGTTTCATCAAAACTCCTAAAGATTTCTCAAATGGTGAAAACGGTGGGGCACGGCAATGAAATTGGTATCCGCATAATGAAAAGCGGACAAAAAGCCAAGGATGGCCGCAAAGGGCCATCCTTGGCTTTTTGTCCGTTTTGTTGTGTTGTCTGGTCGCATGGTTAGGCGGCCTCTCGAATATCTCCAGAGGCCAATGTGTTCCGGGAACTCCGCTTCCTATATCAGCGTTCTCTATATCCTGGCGCCTCCATTATCCCCCCATACCACTGCCGAGATCATAGCCAAGGTCACAGGTATAGCGCCACTCCACGACGTCGCCGTCCTTCACCTGGTAGCGGGAGCAGCCGTAGTTGGGAAACCAGCCGTTGACGGAATACATCCAGCCGGACAGGCTGCCCACGTCAAACTCGTACAGGTTGTGGATTCCCTCCACGTAGGCGCTGTTGTACATAGGTGTCCAAACGGACTCCATGTGGATCTTATTGTCCTGGCAGACACGCTGAAGCACATCGAACACACTCTCGCCCTCGCTGAAGGTCACGGTGGTGGACGGCAAAATCACGCCGTCCGCAGGGACGAGGGGCTTCTTGCTATCGTCGCACTTGTCCCAGTTGTCCAGAATCGTGGCGCAGGAGATGGAGAAGGTGCAGGTAAGCTCCGCATCATCGTCCCTCACCACGTCCTGCGGCTCTACCGGCGCGGGCTTGCCCTCCGGCACCGGGTCGGTCATGTATTGATCCTTGTTTTCTGTATCCTCCGGCTGCACAGGAGCAGCGCCGCAGGCGGTACAGAAGAGCAGGAATACCGCCAGCAGCAATGCCGCTGCGCATCTGTGCTTCGTACCCATGTCACTGCTCCCTCTTGATGCGGCGGTAGCGGCGCACCATGGCAAACGCCAGTATGGCCACTACGATAACCGCCAGCAAGATCGCGCCCAGCGGCGTTTCCGTCAGGGCGGCGCCCACCACCTCGAACACGCTGCTGCCCTTGCCGTCGGGGCCGAATGTGCCGTCCTCGGCGGCTTGGAGGTAGGTCAGGGCGGAAACGGCAGCAGAAGCATCCATGACCGGATCGGCGTAGACCGGCAGGCTGCCCAAATCATCCAGCGGCGCTTCCACCTCGAAGCTGGAAAGAAAGCCCACTCCATCTACATAAAAGGTCTTCATGGCGTCCGCCGCGGTTTTTCCGTTTTTCACGAAGCGAGGGTCGTCCAGAGATATTCCCAGCGCTTCCATCATTTCCAGCACGGCGAGCGTTGCCTCGCCGTTTGAAGTACCGGTCATACCCGGAAAGCTGCCATCCGAAAGCTGTACGGAGGACAGGTATTCAATGGCACGGTCTATCGCCTTGGAAATGTACTCCTTGTCCGCGTGGGGAGCAAGGGCGGTGACATTCTCGGCAGTGTACTGCACATAATCCCGGAGTATCGGGGTAACTATCCCGCTATAGCTTGCGTAAGGGTCAAATTGCCCGTCTGCCGTCTGATATTGCAGTATACCGGCGGCGTACTTGTCCACGACCGTATCCGCGTCCACGCCGCGCTTACGCCACATAGACGCATCTACCGAGTCAAAATCCATCAGCGCCTCTCTGTATTCCGCAGTGTCCATGGCAGAGAGATTTGTCAACGGTGCCAAAAAGTCCATGCCGTTTACGTCTGCAGGATCCATATCCAGCGCTTTCATGGCCTGCACCAGAACCGGCGAGTAGGTGTTCGCCTTGCGTCCCATCAGATATTCGCCGCTGGCTCCCGACAGCATCTCAACAAGGCTTTCCAGCTGTGCACGTTGCTCCTCCGGCAGCTTACCGCCGCCGGCTTCGGACATGGATAAGATCTCCTTGGCCAAATGGCTTAGAGCACCCTCGGAAACGATCGTGCTGTTTCCATCCCCGTAATACCCCTCTGCCAGCTTCTGTGCATAATCCGCAGACTGCGCCTGTAAAAGTTCACTGTAATCTATGGCATTGTCTTGACGGTTTCCCTTTTCCGGCGTGCTTGCGGACGGTGTTCCCGCCACAGCCACTGCCGGTCTGACACTACAAAGCCCTATAAGTCCCGCTTCGTTTATGTAGGTTCGCCGTTCCACAGCCTTGCCGCGGTCATCCGGGGCATCCGGATCGGACATCAACGATGAGCTGGAGGCGTACCAAGCATCCCCTGATCCGCGGTACCCCCAAAGAATATCATGTCGGTAGAACCCCTGTCCCGGCGCGGGGGCACCGTCAAAATAGCTCTCCTGATACCAGTCCATCATGCCGTCCAGCACGGTGTGGCCGTTCTTTACAAATCGCCCGTCGTCAGGGGAGATATCCAGCGCCGCCAGCATTTCCAACACGGCGGCATCCTCCTCCACGTCCTCCTCGCCGTACCTGAGAAAGCCACCGCTGTCCAGCTGCTGCATCGAGAGATAGCTTACCGCCTTTTCTATGGCGGCCCTGACCTCCGGACGGCTCTGGTAAGGCGCCAGCGCCTGCGCGGACTTTGCCGTCAGCAGGATGTAGTCGAACCGGTCCGGCTCGGCAGCCACGCCCTTTTGCTTCAGCTCAGCGGGCCACTTAGAGGTATAACGGAACTCGCCGCTGCTCTGCTGACGGGCCAGCGCCTCGGTCAGAAGCTGCTCCCGCAGCGCGCTGAACTCGTCCGTCTTACCCGCATCACCTGCGGCGTCCAGATCCAGCAGCATATCCAACCTGTCCTCGTCCGCCTCCACCATCTCCGGCCGCCGCAGCGGCTCCAGCAGGTCGTGACCGGCGAGATCCGTCACGTCCAGCCCCATGGCCGCCACCGTGCGGAGCGCGCCGGGGATATAGGCGTACCTGCCCCGCTGCTCCGCCAGCGCCAGCCAGTCTGCCAGCGCCTGCAAATACTCGTTGTAGAAGCCCTCCGGCACGTCGGCGCCGGAGACCCACAGCGCGTACACCGCCTTGGCGTTGGTTTCCTGCCGTGCGGCGGATAGGTAGTCCCTGCTCTCGCTGACGGAGTCCGCCACCAGTCCGGACACCGTTTGGTACGCCGCCTCCAGCTCCGCTGTCCAGCCGTCCCATGCAGGCGCGGCCTGCGCCGTCACCGGCAGCAGCAGGATCACAGCCAGCAACGCGGTCAGCAGCCGCGTCAGTTGTCGTTTCATTTGCTCTCCCTCCTGCGGCGGACGAGGATGCTGCCGCCGATCATCACCACTGCCGCGCCGCCGATGCACAGCAGCAGCGTCCGCTGCGCCGCGTCCGTCTGCGCCTTTACCGCCAGCACCGCATCCCAGCTCTCCACCAGCTCCCTGTCGTGTTCAGACAGCGCGCGGTACCGCTTCACGATACCGTCCACGATGGGCTTTTCCTTCAAGCCGGCGTCGGTCATAGGCAATATCTCCGCGGCGATATCCGCGTTCAGGCTCTCGATCTCCGCGTACAGCGCGTCAATCTTCTCCTGCGCCGCCGTCAGCTTCTCCATGTACCTGTCATAGCCGTCAAATTCACGGCTCATCTTCAACCGCTCCAGCAGGAAGGCCACCTCCTCCGCGTCCTCCGTGGACAACGCGTCGGGCAGCGCGTCCACGCGGCTTTGCAGCTCCTGCGTAAACTCATAGCTGCCGGCGAAGGACACCTCGCTCTCCTCCGGCGTCAGTATCTTGGAGGATACGCCGCCGGGGCGGAAGTCGTACAGCGGGCTCATGCCCTGCGCCTGCCGCCACACGGACACCAGCGCCAGTAGCGCCTGATCCGTGGCCATGCTGTCGCTCTCCCCGGGTACGGCGGAGGGATTACCCTCATCCAGCTCGTAGGAGTGGGCAAAGCCGCCGTCCTCCTGTTGGTAATAGAACAGCGCGTCCAGCAGGTTCAGTCCGTTCTTCACAAAGCGGGGGTCGTTCTGCGGGTCGATGCCAACGCTGCACAGGGAGATGATGACCTGCGAGGTGGACTCGGAGTTCCGCGTGCCCCAGCTGCGGAAATCCGCCGTGTCCAGCTGGAGCTGCGACAGGCGCTCCAGCGCTCTGTCCACAGGGTCCTTCACATTCAGGGTGGAGGTGCGGTAGTACGGCCCCATGGACTGTATGGCCATGGCCGTGATGTCCGGATCGGCGGTGCTGCCCTGCGCCACCCGCAGGTTAAAGCCGTCGTCGCTGAGCTGATAGGACAGGATGGTCTTTACCAGCTCCGTGCGGGTATAGCTGGCGCCTGCGGGGATGGTGTACTTCATGCTGTCCAGCGTAATCAATCCCCAGAGCCAGCCGTTCAGCCCCTGCCGTCCCAGATCCGCCGTTTTGCCCCGGTCATACACGCCGTCGGCGATCAGGTTGATATCCGCGCCGTTTTCATCCCTGCCGAAGTGGGTGGGGTCGCCGCCGCACGCCAGCACCGCCAGCGCGATGCGGTGCCATTCCGTCGCCTTTGTTCTGTCCAGCTTGTCCGGCTCGCGGTATTTCTGCTCCACATACGTTCTCAGCGCCGCCAGATAGCTGTCGTAGTCGTCCTCCGCGCCGTAGCGGGACAGCCCGATGGGCAGCCAGTCGGCGGCGGTGCTGCCGGCATAGGTCAGCAGCTCGCCGCTCAGCAGCGGCTGACCCTCCGCCACGCCCTGCTGCGCCCGCTTCCACGCCAATATGCCGTCGATGGCCTCGGTGATGTCCGACACGCTGTATTTCCCCTTGGGCACCACCTGACGCTGGTTGGTCTTTGCCGCCGCGTCTGCCTGCTGCTGCGTCATGGGCGTGACGCTGATGGTCACGTCACCGGTGAAGGTGCCGTCCTTGAACTGCACGCGGCCGAGGATGTTGGAGCCCTCCACCGGCGTGATATTGCCCCACGTCTCCTCGCTCCATTGGGCATCCCTGCCGATCTGGATCTCCACCGTACCGGTGAAGAAGTCGGGATGCTCCAGCGTGACCGACTGCACATAGTACATCCCATTGATGGAGATACCGCAGGCAGCTTCATCCTCTTTGTTTTTGCCCACAGCCAGCGACACACGGGCGACCTTATTTGTGGGCAGGGTATGCCCTTCGTTGGCCGTCAGGTTCAGCACATCTGCGCTGTCTACGCCCACTTTCTCAAACACCCAATAGGGCAGATTATTCCCTGTTGGGGCGTTGACGGTGATGCTGTATCCCGCCGCGTAAGCTGCGGGTATCATGCCCAATACCAGCGCCAGCGCCAGCAGAAACGCCGCCCAATTCCGCACTTTTCTTCTCACAGAGGCATCCCTCCCATTTCCGTTTATATAGCCGTATTCGCGTGGACGGAAATTCCGCCCACGCGAATCGGCAGACCGCTCCTTGCGGAGCCGTCCCTATCTCTTATTCTGCACCGTTGTCGTCCCGCTCATCGCGCTTGACCTTATGGTAGCGGCGCACCGCGCCCACGATGACCAAGGCCGCAACGACTGCCACGATGGACCACACGATAATGGGGTTTTCCCGCACAGCTGTGCCGATGATCTCCCAGATGGAATTGCCGCTAACCTGACCCTCTGACTCCTGCCCGTCCGGAACATCCTCCGGTGCCTCCGTGGTCTGGGACTCGTCGGTGGTATCGGTATCAGGCTCCTCCGCCGTTTCGGACAGATTTTCCATGCTCACCTGCTGGGCATCCAGCCACACGGGGAAGGTCATGGAGGTGCCGCTGGATTCCCACTTGGTATACAGGCGATCCGCCAGCGCCAGCAGGCTGTCGGTATACTGGGTGAAGATGCTCTCCAGCGTACCGCTGGCCATGCCGCTGCCGGTGGTCAGCCATGTGCTGAACGTGGCCTCCGTGCCGGAGGTCATGAACCGCTGGAGCGCCTTGCTGATGGCGTCGCCGTCCTTGCCGGCCACGCCGCTGTGCTCATTCAGGCTGGCCAGCAGCGCCTGCGCCAAGGCGGAGGCCTCATCGGTCTTTTTCGCCGCGGCAGCTGCCGCCATGTTGTCCAGACTATTGGCGATCAGGGCGCGCAGCACATTGGGAGAGTCCTTCAGCCACTGGGAGAAGGTCTTGCCGCCGCCGTTGCTACCCCACTCGGTATAGGCGGACAGCACCAGCCCCTTGACGTTGTACTCCACGTCCATGTTCACGCCGTCCTGCAGACCCTCATCGCTCTCATCACCTGCGCCTGTGCCGCTTCCGCTGCCGGACCCACTGCCGCTGCCGCCGCCGCTGCCGGCGCTGGCAAAGGTCGCCACGACCTTTGCGTTGGCCGCGCCCAGCGCAAAGCTGCCGGGATTGGCAAGGTCAGCGGTCGTGCCGGTGCTCATCAGATCCAGCGTCAGGCTCTTGAGGGCGAAGCTGCTGTTCTTGGGCGTGGCAGTGACAGTCACATTGGTGCCGCTGGGCCCATAGACCGCGTTGTCCGCATCGCCGGTGCGGCCATCGCCGCGCTTGATGGTCACCGAACCGCCTGTGCCGCACTCGGCCTTGGCACGGTAGTAGCTGGTGGACGTTCCCTCGCCGATGGGAACAGGATAGTTGTTCGCGCCCTGCGTCCAGTAGTTCTTGTGGGCATTGACGCCGCCGTCCACGCCCCACGCCACCTTGCCGCTGGCAAAGTCGTCTGCGCTGGCCCACTCGCCGACGCTGGAAACGGAGTCCTTCTTGTCCGCCAGATAGTAGCTGTCGGACACATTTTTCTCTTTCAGCTCGGTGGGCGCAAGGCCGATATTGGCGCCCGGGACATAGCTGAAGGAATTGCTGACCTGATTATGCGCACCCCAGCCGTAGAGGATGCCGAAGGCCCTGACAGACGTGCTCGCCTCGACACTTCCGGTGTTCCAGCAGAATTCTACTGTACCGCCGTAGCCGCCGTTGGTGAGGATACCTGCCGCATATCCTGTACCTGTACCTGTACCTGTAACGGCACCTGTATTGCTACAGTTCGTTGCCTTGCTGCCATTGACGCAGATGCCCGCAGCATGCTGGCCGGTCACAGCGCCGCTGTTGCTGCACCGCTCATAGCTTCCGCCTGCCGCAATGCCGGAGGCGTACCCCTGTGTCGCAGATATGCTTCCGCTGTTGGTGCAGCTCGTGTAGGAGCCGTTGCTATATGTTTCATTCCCAGTCATTCCGCCTGCGGTGCGTTCGCCGACTACCGCAGCTTTGTTGGTACAACCCGCAAAAACGCGATCCTGAAGGTTGCTGTATCCCTTACCGGCCAGTCCGCCTGCATATCTGCCGGTTACGAAGCCGCCCCTGTTGTGGCAATTTGTCATTGCGACGGAACCGCTTCCCATAAGACCACCTGTTCCGTCTATACCGCCCTTGACCGTAAACCCTTCAACGGTGACATCGTTCAGGATAATGCCGCCCCATACATCCGCCACAAGGCCGCCGCAGAAAGATGTACCGGTAAATGTGGTCGTCACGCTGCCGTCCTTCAGCGTCAGATCGCGCATAACCACGGCGTTTCCTGCGGGGCTGTCTACATACCCAAAGAGCCCCGCCCATTGCGTGCTTGTGTTCACCTTCAGCCCGCTGATGGCATGGTTGCCGCCGTCCAGATTGCCGCTGAAGGGATGGAAGGCATCGATACCGATGGGCGTCCAGTTCGCATTGTTCAGGTTGATGTCACTTGTCAGTATGAACCACTTGCCGGTGTAGCTGAAGCCCTTCTCATTGACCTGCGTCTGCAGGGCGGTCAGGTCGGCGGCGTTGGAGATCTGATAGGCATCAGCTTCCGTGCCGCTGCCCGTCCAGATATTCTCCCACACGGCGTAGAGCGTCACGGTTTTGTCTTTCTCCACCGATACCGTTTTACCGGCAGTATACCTGTTATCCGCCGTTTTCGCACGGGGGTCTGTGCTCCAGCCGAGGAACGTGCCGTTCTCGTGCTTGAAGCCCAGCTCCGTATCGGACTTGATGGTGAAGCTTCCGGTATCGCCCTCGACCCGCTGCTGCTCAGTCACAGCCGTTTGCACGCCGCCGTTGTTGGGCTCATAGATCAGGGTGATCACACCCTCCACGCCTTCTTCGAAGCTGCCGTCCCAGCGGGTGATATGCACGGGGTTGTAGGGCGCGTCCTGCTTGTTGATCCACTCGATATATCTGCTTTTGTTCTTGTTCAGCACGTTCACCAGCACATCGTTGTCCACCGCGTACACGGTCTTACCGTCCTCTTCAGCGGTGGTGATGTCCTGCTTCGTCGTCTCACGGTCGACGTACTTCATTTCAGCCGCCTCCGCATCGTTCAGCTTGCAAATGTAGTAGCTGTTGGTGGCAGGCTGGCTGCTGATGCCGTAGGCCCTGCCTTCCGCGCCGGTCACATCGCCCAAGTTGTAGCTGTTGGCCGCGGTGCCGATACCCACAATGCCGCCGGCCGTGCTGCTGCCGGTGACCTCGCCGAAGTTGGCGCAGTTGGTCACCGTGCCGCCGCTGTTGGTACCGACGATGCCGCCTACGCTGCCGCTGCCGCCGTTGACGGTTCCCTCGTTCCAGCAGAGGTTTATTGTTCCGGTAATAAGATTGCCGACAACGCCGCCCACATAATAGTTCCCTTGTGCCGCGATCATCACCTTGCTCAGGCAGTTGGTCACCTTGCCGCTACTGTCGCAGCAGCCAACGATACCGCCCACATAACCAAATGTACCGCCGGTGTATTTCACGCTGCCCTCGACCCGCAGATTCTTCACTGTGCCTCCGAGCACATAGCCGAACAAGCCGGCATAACTGGTGCCTGCGGCGTGGACATTCATGCTCGTGATTTTGTGGTTGCCGCCGTCAAATACGCCCTTGAAGGAGTAATTTCCAATGCCGATGGGCGTCCAGATATAGCCGATCAGGTCGATGTCCTCGCCCAGCTTGACGGTCTTGTTTGCGAAGTTGGTTCCACCGTTCACCAGCTGTGCCAGTCCGAACAACTCGGCGGCATTGGTCAGGGTAAATTCATTATCGGCGTCTTTATACCAGCTTATATCTGCATCGACCTTTTCCCCGATGGTGTAGTAATATGTATTTACTGTGCTATTGTTTTTTGGGTCTTGGATTTTCTCCGGCTTGGCGGGGGAATACGTTATCGTAGAACCATCGCTGATGGTTTCCTTGAGCCGTACTTCCGTTTCCGCTGTGCCGTACAGGTACTGCGTGTCCCCGTTGGTCAGCGCGTTGTCATTTTCGATCGTCACGCCGTCCACACCAGCATCGCCAAGCTTTGTCAGTGTGAGCTGATACAGCTTTTTATACGACCCGAGGCAGGGCAGATTGTCGGAAGCGTTCGCGCCCCAACTACTGCCCAGCTCCCACGTCACGCGGCCAGCCTTAAATTCCTCCTCCGTCCGCGCGCCGGTGTCGCTCTCCTGTCCCCATGTGGAAACATCCGCCAGATAGTAGCAGCTGGCGACGGTGCCATTGCCGCTTACGGCCACGGTATTTTTGCTGCCCTCGTTGTAGTAATAGCTGTTCTTTACCGTGCCGGCGCTGGTCCCCACCAGTCCGCCGCCTTCGCCGGTGACCTTTGCGGTAGACATACAATTCTCCACCGTGCCGGATTTCAGCGTGTTCACCAGCCGTCCTGTGCCGCCGCTGATGGTCACAGATTTGACCGTGCCGCCCTCCACCACGCCGAACAGGTCGTTGGGCAGGTTAGAAATGGAATAGTTCCCCATAATCGTGAACGTCCCTTTGAAGGGGTTTTCCGCTGTGCCGATGGGCGTCCAGTCGATGCCGCTCAGATCAATGCTCGCGTTCAGCATGAAGTTCCTGCCGGTCATGCTGTCCTTGCCGCTGTTGACCATGCGGGCCAGCGCCTTCAGCTGATTGTGCGCAGTGATTACGTCATAAGCTTTGGTCACACTGTTCCACGCGGCGAGAGCCGCAAAGTCCGCCAACGTACCATAGTAATAGGTTTTAGGGAGGGTGTTTTTGTTGAACGTCGTGTCGCTCTCGAGCTTCTTCAGGTTGGCGTTTTCACCCTCCGTTGTGTAGGCGTTTTCGCTCTCGCTGGCGGCGTAGTAGATCGCGTCACTGCTGCCGCTGACCGCGATGGTAACGGTATCGTCCGTCACCTCATAGGTGTAGCCGTTAGCCTCGGTGAGCGCCGTGCCGTTGGCAGAGACCGCCGCCGTGCAGTCTGGGAAAACCGGCTGCATGGTAATGGTCTTGGGGGGATCGATCAGCGTCGGGTACAAAGTACCTTCTGTTTCTGTCCACGACCACACCTTTCCCGTATCGGGCGCGTTGGTTTGCAGCGTTGCCAGCTTGTCTGCTGTCATAGTCATATTATCAGAGGACGAAATCACAACGCAGTTGGTGGTGGTGGTGGCGGTGCCGCCGCACACGTCCTCCGCGCTACTTTCTGCGTCCTTATAGTACCAGCAGTTTCGAACCTTGCCAGGGCCTCCACCAGCTACACCGCCAGCGTCAAGCCCAAGCTCATTGTTCACGCTACCATAAAAGCCGCAGTTTTGGACAGTGCCGTTATTATCGCACACAACACCGCCTGCTTCCCAATAATCACCATTATCTGCTTCATCGCCGACTGTAACGCTGCCCTTTACTATGAGATTTTGTACCGTGCCGAATATACAGCCAAATAAACCGGGAGCATTTGCGTCGGGAACATTCAGCCCGCTGATGGTATATCCATCCCCATCAAACGTGCCGAAAAAGGCGAAAGAATTGTCGCCATTTCCAATCGGCGTCCACGCCTGATTATTCAGATCAATATCCGCCGTCAGCTTGATGGTCTTGCCGGAGAAATTATTTCCACCGTTTACCAGTTTCGCCAGTCCCGCCAGCTGCTCTGCGGTGCTGATCTCATAGATTCCCTCAGCGTTGGGTTCAACCGCCGCTATGGACGCACCGTCCCACGAATCTGCAGCAGCATACAGAGATATGCCCAGCAGGGTATCCTCCTGGACATCATAGATGTCGCCGTCGTCTGCATCTTCTTCGTCTGCAATTATCTCGTCATCTTCGCTGGGTCCTTTATCCTCATCATCAGGCTCGGTGGGCTGTTCGTCCTTGCCGTCCTCGGTGTTCTTGTCCTCATTGTTCTCGCTGTCCTCGCCGGGGGCGGGATCAGCCGGGTTCGTATCGCCCTCGACGATGGCCGTACCGCTGCCGCCCACCACCTCCGTGGCAAAGGCCGCGGGGGTCACCAGCGTCAGCGTGAGCACCATGCTCATCAGCAGGCTCACGATGCGCCGAGACACATTGCTTGTCCGTTTCTTCATGTGATCTGTCTCCTCTCGTTGTTGAACGTATCTATATAAAAACTATTTAGTTACTGCTCTTTGGCATCACCACATACAATTTGCCTGTCTCCGGGTCTTCGTACACCGTGCCCTTCTGCTCGAAGCTGCTGGAGGACTGGATGTCCTGCTCCATCTCTTCCGCGTTGTCCAGCTCCTGCATCTGCTCCCGCTGGAGGATCTCCACGCGGGTCTTGCTCAGATCCACGTTCCAGTTCAGTATGACCGCCGCCATCAGCCCGCAGGCGAACACCAGCATCACGTCCGACAGGTTCGCCAGCCCGGACATGGCGTCCACCTCCTCCGTCACCCGGCGGCGGGAGGAAAACTTACCCTTCAACATCGCTCGTGACCTCCTCCAAAACTGCCTCCATCAGCGTTTCCAGCGACACCATGTCGTCGTTGTACCACCGCTTGCGGATGTGGGAGATGACGCTGGCCACCGCCGCGCTGATGACGCCGGCGATGGTGGTGTCGAATGCCACGTTCATGGACTCCGACAGCGTCACCGTGTCGCCCTGTCCCAACGCCACGATGCCGGGGCCCAGGGGTATCAGCGTGCCCAGCAGGCCGAACATGGGGCCCAGCTTGGCGATCATGTCGGTGACGGAGGTGGTGCGGGCGTTCCGCGCTTCCTCCGTGGCCAGCAGACGCTCCGCCAGTGCCGTCAGGGTGTCCTTGGGCAGGCCGCGGCTCTCCGCCAGCTCCAGCAGGGCCTTCTTCTGCCGCCGCAGCAGGCCGCTGTTTTCGATCAAGTCGGCAAGGCCGTCCGCGCCCGCCGCGTGTACGTCGCGCAGCAGCTGGGGGACGTTACACTTATGCTTGCGGCGCTCCGCGATGTATTCAACCACGATGTCGCCGATCTGCCAGACCGCCCCGGCCATCAGAATTATCAGTATAATGAGGCAGGGGATCATCAGCGCCTGGGCGATGGTATGCAGTATTTCACTCAAAGAGATCATGTGTGTTTGCTCCTATTCCTGTTTCTCGCCCCGCAGATGGGGCGTATTTTTCCCGTTACCTGCCCCGCAGGGACGGGTAACATATTTGCTTTTGTATGTGGTTTTGGTCTTGCCGTTCAACAAAGAGAGGAGGTGGGAGGGGCGGCTTTTCCCCTCCCACCCTTATGGAAAGCTGACAGTCTCCGTTCAGACTGTCTCGGCTTGACAAGGGTAATTCAGCAGGACACCTCCTGCTCTGCGGCCTTTGCCGCTTTCTCAATTTCGCGCTGGCGGGCAGCGGCATCACGAGCCTCTTTCTTTTCCTGCTCCAGCCGCTTTTTCTCTTTCAGCCGTGATTGCTGCGCCGCATGACTGGCTGCGGCCTTGGCGCGTTTCGCCTTCTTCTTGCGCTCGGATTCCTCGTAGAACAGCGGCTCCTGCACGGCTTTTTCCCGCTTGTAGCGTGCGGTGTCTTTCAACTTGGGCTCTTTCGCCGGTGGCCGCAGACGTGCCATCTCCAATACTGCGGCCCAACCGCCGAAGCGCTCCTCGATGAACTCCCCGCCGTCTATCTCGCAGGGGACAGGCGTGTGCCGCAGCATATTGGCGCGGCGGACAAGATACTGCGCCAGCTCCTCCAGCGGTGTGTCCGCGTGCTTCTCGGCAAAGGCCGCATCACGCGCCTCCAATGCGGCCACGGTACGCTTGGCCACATTACGCTCAAACCAGCTTTTGTAGTCGAACCTCTCGCGGGGATTTCTGTGTGACATGGCATAGTCCTCCCTTACAAAAATCGCCGGTTTCCCAAGAGAAACCAGCGGTGATCCGGCAGAAATGAAAATGCGCTGACGAACCTCGTCAGCGCGCACTCCCGCCTATGCCGTCAGGGAGAGATCGCCCGCTGTCCAACACTGATCCTCCATCGTGCAATTCTTCTGCCCTAACGTCACGAAGGACGTTTGTCCTTCTCGTACCTGAACCTACCTTCTCAGAGCGTTCGCTCCAATGGCTGCTATTCGCCACACGACATTTCTGCCGCTTGAGTCCATTCCTTACGTCAACAGCGCCGTCCGCAGGGGGCATCACCCCATTCCTTCAAAACTGCCGCCTGACGGTAATGATATACCGCCTTTACAGTGACAGCCACACGACTTCGCAAGACCTTTTATTCAGTTTTTGGCCTCGATTTTTTTCGCAAAGTAACATACTTTGCGAAAACGCGCGGGACGCCTTGTGCTGCAAGGCATTCCGGATTTATGCCAGAAAAAAGTCGAAAATTAGAACTCGTTGTTGACACGGAAAAACGGCTGGTATATACTGTTATTCGGTTGAAATTGGAAAGTTTTCGCAAAGTATGTTACTTTGCGAAAATTTTTGCGTTGACAATATGTTTTTTATCACATATAATATGCATAGGAAAAGAGGCGGTGGTTATATGGATTTCATGGTGGAATACTATGAAAAAGCGGATGGTTCACGGCCTGCCGAGGAGTTCATTCTGTCACAGGACAACAAAATGCAGGCAAAGATATTCGCCGCCCTTGAATTGTTGGAATTGAAAGGCCCAGCACTGCGAGAACCATATTCCAAGCCGCTGGGTGACGGCATTTTCGAAGTCAGGGCAAAGCAGGGGTCTGACATCAGCAGGGTGCTGTATTTCTTTGTAGTGGGAAAACGGGTCATCCTGACCAACGGATTTGTAAAGAAAACCGCCAAAACCCCGTCCCGCGAGGTCGAACGGGCGAAGCGGTATCGGGCTGATTACGAAAGCAAGGAGGTATGACGCTATGGGAAAGAATTTTCGTGATACGCTGAACGAGCGAATGAAAGATCCCGCATTTCTGGCAGAGTGGAACGCGCAAGAGCCGGAGCGTCAGATTATGCGTGCGATTGCCGAAGGCCGCGAGGAAAAGGACATGACTCAAAAGCAGCTGGCAGAGATCACCGGCATCACGCAAGCTGACATTAGCCGTCTGGAAAGCGGCACAGCCAACCCCTCGCTGCGGACGCTCAAGCGTCTGGCCGCCGGTATGGGCATGGCTCTCAAGGTAGAGTTCGTCCCCATTCAACCATAAGCAAAAGAGACAGGTATTTGCCTGTCTCTTTCATGTTATTCCCTTGAGAAAGCCTATCCCCTCCACGGCTCTGCGCTTGTAGTCCATGGACGAGTGAACGTATAGCCGAAGCGTGGTGCGAACATCGGCGTGCCCCAGCAGTTCGCTGACGCTTTTCACGTCCACGCCGCGCTCCACACACCGCGTGGCGTAGCTGTGCCGCAGGCAATGGAAATTCCGATACCGCACGCCGCAGCGCTCCAACAACACCTTATAGCGGTATTGCATCGCCCGCGGGTCGGGTACGATCTCCCCGCCGGTCAGCAGGTAGCTGTCCGGCTGCTTTGTCTCTGGCTTCAGCATCCGCAGCATCTCTTTCGGAATGGGTATCCAGCGTTCGGAATTTTCCGTTTTCGGTGGCTGCACCGTCAGGCACGTCCCGCCGCCTATCTGCGCGATGCGCTCCACCGTCCGCTGGATGTGCAGCAGTCCCGCGCCGACGTCCACGTCCTGCCATTGCAGGCCGCACAGCTCTCCCAGCCGCAATCCGGTGTAGGCTGTCAGCAGCACCCCCAGTCCCGTCCTGTCCGGACGGCGCAGAATGACCTGCCCCATCTGCTTCAGCTCCGGCTCTGTGAACACCTCCACGGCCTTCTGCCGCACCTTCGGCAGCGTCACATCCTCGCCGTAGCCCACACCGGCCATACCTACGATCCGCAGCAGAAGGCCACCGATTTCTCGCACCAGCTTGGGCGAATAGTCCTCCTGTAACTGCTGGATGAAGTCGTTGATCTCCGCCGCCGTCAGTTCCGCTGCCACGCACTCGCCCAGCGTCGGCAGGATGTGGCATTGGATGTTGCGGCGGTAGCACGCCAGCGTGGATGGCTTTACGCTCCCCTCCATATCCTCTAAAAAGATAGCGGACAACCGTCCCACCGTTGCGTCCCTGCGGACGTATTTCCTGCGTTCTCCCATTTTTTCAAGCACCTTTCCGCCCCCCATAGGTGCCCTGACTTCATGCAAAAAGCGCCGGCAAATGCCGACGCTTCTCTCGTGTAAACGGGCGCGAAGCCCCCGTTCATGCAGCTCGGTTTCAGGCGTGTGCATTGTGACGCTTACCGGCGCGACCTGACTTATCTCCTGCCTCAGAGGAGCCTCACAGTGACCTGTTCGCGGGGACTTTGACCCACATTCCAACTTTCACCGAAACGCCGCAGCGTTTCAGACCGGTAAGCCTATTCACTTTTCGGGGGCTACGGGTGCTATTATGATGAACACCCCGCCGTTTTGCAAGAGGGTATTTGTTTCGCGGAAGGATACATTTTTGCGGCGTCGTTTGTTCGTTCCCGCAAAGCCGTATGGGAACTGCGTTCTTGTCTGTATTACATGACGTGTTCTCATGCTTTTTTAGCGAAAGTTGAACATTTATGTATTCCCGTTTTCCGCCACCCACGTCCGCACATAGTCCACGAACAGACGGGTGGAGTTGGAAAGAGCCTTCTTGTCCTTGACGCCGATGCCGATAGTGCGGTAGAAGTGCAGCGGCGCATGGCAGACCTTGATGGGCGTGGGGCTGTGCCGCACCATCAGCTCCGGCAGCAGGCTGATGCCCAACCCCTCCGACACCATGGCGAGGATGGTCCGATCCTCCCGTGCGATGTACTTCACGTTGGGGCGGATGCCCATCTCGTCAAACGCCGCCATGATCTCGTAGTCGTCGCCCTCCTCCAGCTGGATGAAGGGTTCCTCTGCCAGCGCAGACACGGGGAACGGATCTCGATCGGCGTAGGGATGGTCACAGGGGACGATGACCTGCAATTCGTCCCGATGCAGGGCGTAAGTCTGCAAGCGCTTCACCGACGGCAGACGCAGAAAGCCGCAGTCCACCGTGCCGTTGACGATCCAGTCCTCGATCTGGTCATAGAAATCGCCGGTAACTACTTCAAACTCGATGTTGGGATATACCTTCCCGAAGCTCTTGAGGATGCGGGGCAGCCACTGGGCGGACACACTGGAAAAGGTGGCGATCTTCACAAGGCCGCTGTCCATGTCCTTCAGCCCCTCCACCGTCTGCATGAGAGAATGGTGGGCGGCGCACAGCTTTTCGATCTTGGGCAGCACTGCCCGTCCGTCCGCCGTCAGCACCACGCCGCCGCGGTTGCGGCTCAACAGCTTCACGCCCAGCTCGTTTTCCAGCGAGTTGATGGCGTGGCTGATGCCGGACTGGGTGAAGTTCAGTGCCTCCGCCGCCTTGGAGAAGCTGCCGCAGGAGACCGTTTTCAGAAAGACCTGATATTTGGAAATACTCATGGCGCACCTCATTTCGAGGAGCATTATACTATACAAGTCCTCATGTTTTCAAGAACAAAGATGCGCTTCACAAATCTTTTTCGGCCTGCTATGATAAGGCCATGGTTCAGCCAACCATACTTTTTCTTTTCCATGAGGATTTACCTCAAAAAATGACTCCAACTGCGAAGGAGAGAGCGCAGTTGGAGTCGCTTTTTATTCACCGAGCTTTTGCTCCTCATCGTGGATGAACATGATGAGGAAGCTGACGGTCAGCAGACCGCAGGACAGCCAGATCGTTCCCACGCCCCAATGGACCGTGGCTATGCTGCCGATACCCGCACCCAGCGCGAACAGAAGCACCACACCAAAATACGTCAGCGCCTTGCGGAGGATCTCTTTGTCTTTCGTATGGAAGTAGGCGCACAGCGCCTCCGTACCGCTACGCATATTGCCGATGCACATGGTGCTGGCGTAGGCGTGACCCCGCACCTTGCGGAAGGTCTGCACCTGCATGGCGCACACGAAGGACACCACGGCGTTGGCGGTGGTGTTCAGCGTTTCCGGCAGGAAACCCACCGCCGCCAGCAGTACGATCTCCGCCAGAATGATGAGCTGCCGCCAGTGTACCTTCTCCATCCGCTTGAAGTGCCGGTGGACGCACTCCGCGATATAGATACCCAGCAGGAACGCCAGCACAGGGACTAAGTACCGCAGGGCCTGTCCCCAGTCGCCCTCGAACAGATGGGTACTCAGCAGCACGATGTTGCCGGTCTGGGCGTTGGCGAACACCTTGCCCCGGCAGCAGTAGGTGTAGGCGTCCTGCAGGCCGCCGGACAGGATGATGAAAAAAGCCGTCAGCATGGAATCGGACATCTGCCCGTGATGCTTTTGCAGGAATGTCATGTGCGATGCCGCCTCACTTTGCCACCGGTGCGTCCGGCCAGTAGATGACGTAGCACTCCTGCATCTCGCCCATGTAGAAGAAGATATTTTCGCCCATCTCGATATGCTCGCCGAAGGTCAGATCAGGCACGAACAGCCGTCCGCTGGTGCGCTTGGGCCCCTTGATGGTAAAGCCCTCCGCCGTGGGGTGCTGCCGCAACTCGTTGGCGGCTTCCTCCAGGCCGCGGAAATGCAGCGTCCTCTCCAGCTCCGCCAGTTGCGTTTCGCCGTTGATATATACAAGATGATTTTCGTCCTTGAACCAGTTGATACGCATGATTATACGGCCTCCTTGGTGGTGATGGGGATAGTATAGCATATCGTATGAAATTTGTCACGCTATCGAAAAGCGGCAGGTGCAATTGCACACCTGCCGCTTTTTGGGTATTCTATTACGCAGACGGCACAGCTTTTTTCGTAAATCATCATCATTCAGGAAACCTGCGCCGCTGCGCCTTGCCGCACGGCGGCTTTTTCTTTGCCTGACGGAATTTCTGACGGCGCAAGGTCTGCGTTTCCGCAGATGGGCAGGAAGCAGATGCTCTGCACCGCCTGCTGCTTATGCCGCAGGGAGACATGGACATAGGTTTGCAGCGTGATCCGCACGTCGCTGTGGCCCAGCATCTCGCTGACGCTTTTGACATCCACATTCTGCTCGATGCAGCGTGTGGCGTAGGTGTGCCGCAGGGCATGGAAATTTCGATACGGGACACCCGCTCGTTTCAACAGCGACCTATATCGGTTCTGCATAGTACGCGGTTCCAGCGGATCGCCGGAGCTTGTCAGCAGACAGAAACTGCCCGCGTTCTCGGGTCTGTGCGCTGCCAGCAGGGACAGGATATCAGCTGGCAGCGGTATTCTCCGCAGCGACGATTCGCTCTTGGGCGGCTGCACAATGAGTCTTGTGCAGCCTTTCTCATAGATCCGCTGTACCTCCCGCTCCACCCGCAGAAAGCCCGCATGGAGGTCGATATCCGACCATCGCAGCGCACACAACTCTCCCAGACGAAGGCCGCTGTTCAGCGTCAGTAGAACGCCAAGACCGGTCAGGTCAGGCTCGTCCATGATATGATGTGCCAGCTGCACGATCTCCGGCTCGGTGAATATCTCCACCTGCCGCTTCCTGTACGCCGGCAGTTCGGCGTTCAGACCCGTGCAGAAGCACCCCCGCTTGGCCGCCATCCGCAGAATGGCTCGCAGCAGTACGCCAACATCCCGTGTGCTTTTGGCCGATAGACCCTGTTCCTGGAGCTTCCGGTAAAAATCCGCTACCCGCTGCTCAGTCAGCGCATACAGCGGCGCAGCGCCCAGCTGCGGCTGGATATACTGCCGTACCACATACCGATACCGGCTGACGGTGGACTCCTTCAGCTTCCGTTTCTGTTCCCGTTCCACGAAAAATAGCTCCACAGCCTCCGGCAATGTCATGTTATTGCTTGGCGTGATCTCACGGGGCAGCTCCCGCAGACGCTGCCGCCGTTTTTCCCGACAGGCGCTGTAGGTGGCGGCGTAGACGTAGCCGTACTGCGCCCGTCCCTCCGGCGTCCGACCTCGGATATAGCGGCCCTCCCAACGGCCATCTCCGCGCTTATAGATGTTCTCCCCTCTGCGTGCCATTTCGTACTCCTCCTGACGCGATTTTTGACGGCGAACCCCCTTTTTATCATCCATCATCGCGGAAAGGCTCGGCGGATATACCTCCCGTTTCGGTCTCCAGCGACTGTTTTCGCCCTGACACCGATGCCATACTTGACTTCCCGCCCCGCAAATGCTATCGTTTTACCATAGCCGGTGGCGAAAAATGCTTTCCTGAATGATGATGATTTACGAAGGATGTCGCTCCATCTGGCTGAGTTTATTATGCCCAGGAGGGACACAAAAATGCCACAGGTCAACGGTGATAACCTGCTGCATCAGCAGATCGTCAAGCGCACCATCGAGGCCCTGCAAGCGCAGGACGAGGCTTTTGCGATAGAATATGAAACCGCCAGCGACGCCGACCTCATCGCCTATGTACGTCAGTGCGTCGATGTGTCCTATACGCCCGCACCCTGCGAGGTCGTGGGTGGTGCGTACATTGCCCAACGCTTCGGTAACTGGTCTGCGGCGCTGAAGGCCGCAGAGCTGCCTTCACAGTACAAGCCGCCGCGGGAGCATCACTATCCCCGCTACGAACAGGAGTACCAGCGGCAGGAGGTGCAGCTCTTGCAGGAACGAAAAGCGAAACGGCAGGCCAAGGCCGATCTCGTCGCTCAACGCAAGAACCGCGACAAGGCCCGCGCCGCCGCCAACGCCGCGAAGAAGAATGAGAAAAAATGACGGGTGTATCCACCGATACACCCGTCATTTTTATGTTTCCGCTGTCACTTGGTGAGCAGGCCGCCCACCAACACAAAGTAGTCCGGCGCTTTGCCATTCTTGCCCCACAGCATGGGCAGGTGGAAGTAGTGCTGCAAACAGCCCTCCACATCGCCGCCCAGCGCCTCGATGGAGTAGCGCAGCAGCTCCGGTCTGCCGCAGGGATGTCCCTGTACCTTTTCGCACGTCTCGCACTGGTCGCAGGTGCCCGCCAGCAGCATCTGACTCTCCGGCGTTTCCCGCTCCCACCGCTGGAGCTTCTGCCGGTATAGACGCTTTTCCCGCTTCAACGCCGCCACCGCCTCGTCCAGCGGCTGCTCCGGCGTATCCGCCTGCAAGATGCGGGCATACAGCCGCAGTCCCGTGTAGCTCCGCCAGATGGTCATGGGATCAAAGTCAAAGGGCGGACACGTCCAGCGGGTATTGTAGCTGCTGCACTGCTGGCAGAAAGGCAAGAACTTTTCCACACGGACAAAGCGTGTCACGAATTCTTCTACGCTTGTCTCCGCCGTCATTTCGCGGACATGGTATTGGAACGCCATCTCAGACACCTCCTTGGCTCACAGCACATGGCAGTGCTTCGTCGCGTCAAGGGTCTATTTCATTGCGCTCTCCGCGCCAGTGTCTGCGTATGCAGGAGAGCATCCATCAGCATCCGCCCGTCCTCGCGGTCATTCCACCAATATGGGCGGAGGAATAACAGCGCATTCTCCAGCCAAACATAATCGTCCCTCGTCAGTGCATGGCTTTGGAGTCCCTCGCTGATCCTGGTATATGATTCTCTGACCTTTTCACTGGCGTGTTCCCGCACCAGGTAGGCGTTGAGCAGACCTGTGATCACAGATACTTCTTCGTCGGTATAGAACATGACTATCCTCCCTGTAGACAAACACACAGGCCAGAGTATAGCACATTTACTCTGCGTCTACAAGAAGTCTTGTCTCATTCTTTCCTCTGTCTTAGTACCTCCGATAGAGTGAGTCCTTCCGGGTGCGCCATGGTGACGCTACCCTTATGACAGTTCAAGAGCGCACCTCCCCCTTGGCGGGAGGTGCGCTCTTTTCCTGCTCACTTGACGCGGTACAGGTTGCTGGTCAGACTGCCGTTGGGACGGCGGCGATGGGTGCGCTCCAGGAAACCGTGACGTTCCAAATCTGTCAACGCCCGCTGCACGGTGCGGCGGGACAGCTTCAGATCCTCCGCGATCCTGCGGACGCTGGGCCAGCAGGTATTCCCTGCGTCAGACCGATCCTTGAGGTACATATAGACTGTCCTTGCTCGGTGAGACAAGTCCTGGTCTGCATAGATGCTTCCAAAGTAGCTCATGGCCTTGTGTCCTCGCTGTAGAGTCCCATGGCCGAGCGAGGCGCTTTTCTCTGTGTGGCCGATGCCTGCTGCGCCTGTGCGGGCTGGTCGCTGCTGCTATATCTTTTGCTGATACTGAGGAACAATTCCTGACGGCTGGCGTAGGCCACAGGCCGCGCCGCGTGTTCCGGTGTGGCATAGGTCGCATCGAAGGTAATGCCCCAATCGAGAAACAGCCGCAGCTTCGTCTGCATGGGATGTGTTCCCGTTTTCATCACCACAAAGCTGCCCTTGGGAATGGATTTCAACTCGTCCGGCGTCATCAGCGGGCGCTCCATCATCTGCAAGCTCTGGCTGGGATCGTTCTTCCCCTTACTGACAGAGCCGCTGAGTACCGTGCGGCTGCCCAGCGATTTGGAGAGCTGCTCCGCCGTCTGACTGTTGGGCGCAAAGCCGCCGAAGATGGTATCCTGACAGTTGTCAGTCAATATTTCTGCGCCTTCTCTGCCGTAATTCTTCTCCAACTGCGCCAGCGATTGGATGATGGGTACCAGTGTGATACCACGGGAGCGACCCGCGCTGAACAGCGCCTCCACGTCAAAGGCGGGCATAGTTCCGAACTCATCACAATAGAACACCACGCGGCCGGGCAGACGCCCGCCGTTCTCGTCCGCCACGGCGAACAGCTCCCGCGCCAGCGTCTGTATCATCAAGCCTGCCATGAAGTTCTTGGTGGTGTCCTCCTCCGGCAGGATAAGGAAGATAGCGGACTTCTCCGCCGCGAATTGCTCTGCATTGGTGGCGCTGTCGAAGCACAGCACCTGCTCCAGCTCCGAGTCCAGGAAGGCGTTGAGCCGGGACAGCACCGTGGACATGACGGAGGCCATGGCCTGCTCGGAGGCATCCAGCGCTGCACCGGCAAACCACCGGGCCTTGTGTACGTCCGGCAGTCTGTCCATCAGAAGCGTGAACCAGTTTTTGCCGCGAACGCCGGAGGGAGCCAGCAGTTCCTGCACCAGCTTGAATACGGACACGATATGCCGGCGCTCTGTAGGGCACTTGCTGTCCGGCGGCAGGAACTCCGCCAGCAGAAGCACCACGGAGGTCAGCAAACCCTCCGCCGCATCGTAGAAGTAGGCGTTCTGCCCGTAGTCCGTATTGCCGTCCGGTGACACAATGGTCTTGGCCAGTATCTTGGCGTACTTCTCCGCCTTGGCTCGGGCAGCGAGATTGCCTGTCTTTCGTGCCATGTCCATATAACGATTGATAAGTGTCAGCAGATTGTAGCCATCCGAGCGCGTGGGATTACGCAGATCCACCACAGAAACATGATAGCCGTAATACTTCTGTGCCACCGCGCCGTAGTTGCGGGCAATGTCACCCTTGGTGTCCAGTGCCAAAAAGCTCATGCCGCTGGCACAGGCATATTCCAGATTGGGATACAGGAAATACGCCGTCTTGCCCACACCGGATGCACCGATCATGAGACAATGTACATCATCCTTGTCTACCAGTGCGGTGATGCCGTGCTTGCCGCTGGTGCTGCCCAGCACCAGTCCCTGCGTCTCAGGCAGATTTTTGCCTGCCCGCCAGTCCGGCACTCGGAAGGGAACGAGGGCATAGGTCTTGCGGATCTCCGCATTGGTCGCCCACCGCGCTGTGCCATGCTGACCGTCACCTACGGTCTTGGACTTGATGTTGTTCAGCGTATAGTGGTCACCCAGCAGTGCCAGTCCGCCGATAACGGCCACCATGACACTAGCCGCTGCAAAGAGCATCCAGAGGTTATCCATGGCCACCTCGCTTCGCGCACAGGTCATCGTTCCAGTCTTTTCCCTGTGGACGCAGACGCTCCACGTCCACATCCATGTCCGCCAGTACCTCCATCATACTTTCACAGGCGTCCTCGCCTGCCTCATCGTTGTCGAGACAGAGGTACACCATATTTAGCTTTGGATTCTGCCGCAGGCGCTCCAACACCGGCTGAACAGACGTACCACAGCAGGCCACATAGCTGTGCTCCAGCCAGCCTGCCGGATAGAGCGTGATGTGCGACAGTAAGTCGATGGGTGCTTCAAAGACATAGAGGGAACAGTCTGTTCCATCCTTGTGGAAACTGTGCTTTGCCTCGCTGCCATCCACATTGATGCGGAACACCTTTCCGCTGCTGCTTGTGCTGCGGAGGTGCGCATGCTTGGCTACGCCGTGCTCGTCCATCCCAACGAACACACAGTTGTGGTGCAGAGCGTCCTCGTAGAGCAGCTTCTCCCGCACGAACGCCGTGACCACGTCGCGGTCAATGCGCCGGTGGGTGGTCAGGTAGGCGTAGAGTCGCCGCATATTGAGATAGGCCTCCGGCAGCGTGAAGGGTTTCGGCTCTCTCGACTCCGGCTCTTTCTTGACGATGGGGATGATGCCCTGACCGTCCCGTCCCAGCAGCATGGTCACCGCTTCGGGATAGGTCTTGTCGTAGAATTGCTGTACGAAACTGATGGCACGGCCACCTTTTCGTGCGGCATGGTCATACCACATCGGTCCGCGCACGGTGATGCTGTGGTCGCTGACCAGCCGGTAATCCCGTCCAGCCATAATGAGTTTCTCGCCTCGATCCAACAGAAAAGACGGCAGGTCAACCTCGTTGGCCTGCCGTTTCTCCGCGGATGTGAAATATACAAATTTGCCCACGCTTTATACCTCCTATTGCATGGCGTTGTCGTTGACATGATAGAGCCGCTCGTCCTCATGGTCATCCTGCTTGTGCCCCATGGCCATGCGCTTCTCCTGTAACCGCCTGCGGCGCTTGGAATCGATGTGCAGCGCAGGCGGGATGACCGGCATATTGCCGCGGAACACACGACTCATGTGATGGAGCAATTGAATGACCGCACCGCCTTCTATCTTGATCTGCGACGTGACTGCCTGCGGCTGCGGCATAGCCACAGCCGATTTAGGTGAGGGCGGCACTTGCTGCTCATTAGGCTCTGCCTTGACGGGAGCTTGCTCCGGCACAGGCTGCCGAAATGTTTCCGCCTGCTGAATGATCATATTCTTAATGGTACGGAACTCTTTTTGCTGTACCAGCGGCTGGTGGGGCGGCGTGTTCCGTCCGTAATAACCGGCGATCTCATCCTTCAGCTTCCACCACTGCTCATAGCAAGCCGCCAACTCCGGGAGTTGTGCCAGTTGTTCCACGATCTCATCCACCTGTGCCTTGACCTCTTTGGGCAGATAGCCGTAGACGTGTTTGCCATCGACCTGCTCCAATGCGTGGGACAGGTCACACAGCTTTTGCTCTATCACGGGGTCAGCTGACTCGCTGTTCTCCAGCATCCTGATATATAGCAGCAGTGACTCTTTTGCGGTCTGGATGCTCTCCTTGTAGGCAGCATCCTTCTTAATGTAGAGTTCCTTTATCTCCTCATGGAAGATAGCGTTCGTCACCCTGGAACGCATGGCGGCGATACCTTCCCGTGTAAGATACCCCTTCTTCGGTTCAGTCGACCACACCATCATATGCACATGGGGATGATGTCCCTCGTCGTGATACGCCGCGTACCAGCGAAAATCATCCGTCCGAATACGCATGGCCTCCGCAATAGCGGCGCTTTCCTGCTTCAGCAGATTCCGCCACACGGCGGCTTTGTTGTATCCAAGACGTTCCGCGTCCTCCCGCCGCAGAGAAAAAATGAACGTCCACACCTTTCCGTTGTGGGCTTCCAGCTCGGCCTTCGCCGCCTTGAGATCGGTGACATCCGCCTCGCTGAACAGACCATGGCCGCCGTGCTTTTCGGCACGGGGACGCTGGGCGATATAGGACATATAGCCGCTCTCGGACTCCACTTCGTGCAGATGCGTATCCAGCACGGTGGCGATAAACGCAGATGCCGTACCGCGATTAGGCGTCTGCATATAGTCGCTGTACTCGAAAAGCTCCTTTGCGTCAGGAAAATCCTTCAGCAGTCTTTAGCTTGTTTGGCAATATACCCACCGCCCTTCATGTAGAAATTTCTCCTATTACAATGACAATTCTACTTGAACAAGCGGAAAAAGTAAGCCCTTACTTTAAAGGTTTTAGCTGCTATGATTAAAGGTTGAAATGTGGAGTATTATGTGCAGTAAAATCCCAAGAAGCCTTGTGTTCATGCCATTTTTGTGCCCATCATTAACATAATGGTTTTGCCCCAATAAACGCTGTTGCCCAGCGCCTTGTACCGTGCGCTGTCAGATGCGCCGGGGATATCCGTCCAGCCGTCGGGGAAGCCCTGCAATCTCTCACATTCCAAGGGTGTCAGGCGGCGGATGAGCAGAATGGGCAGATCCTTGTCGCCGGCAGGCTCGCAGGTATAGAGATCCACAACGCATTTGCCCTGCTCCACATACTGACTTCCTGCGCCCTTTTCGTCGCCTTTGCACAGTGCGCCGACCACCTCCGAGACAGAGCACACCGCGTGCCGGTCAAAGCCGGTCAGTGTGTAGGATACGTTTTCCTGATACCCGATGCCATTGCCGCCGTTCTCCGGCTCACGGTCAATAGCGTTGCCGGTGATACAGAACACCTGCTCCCCCACAAGCGGTACATTGTTACCTCCGGTGCCGCAGCGTGCCGACATGGCCGGAGCCACACTGCCCATCTGTCGATAGCGAGCGTCCATACCGTGGCTCTCAAATATCAGCGGCTGGTGGTTGTCCATCTGCGCCCGAAGCGTGGCGGTTTTATCTACCGTCACGTCCATACGCTCGCCACCCTGATCGTTGATGCACAGGACGGTTGGCATACTGTTTCCGCTGCCGCCGGCCTTCAGTGTCGGTGCGACGCCCTCGCGGTAACCGATGCCGCCCGCACTGGCTCCCGCACCGGCAGAGAAGCCCGCCACGAACGTCTGCATTTGCAAATTGGAGGTCGCCATCAACGCCCCCGCCGTATCGCCCAGGTCGATACCCTCGTTCCTTTGGTTGATATGGTACGCCTTGATAAGCCCCATCTGCGCCAATATTACCAAATCGATCATCCGCAGACCGCTCTGCATTTCCAACGCCAACTTCAGCGTTGCAGGCAACTCCTTCCCGCGCTTCCGCGCTCTACGGAGAATGCCCAGGCAGGCTTTCCGGCTCAAATAGTATTTGCGCTGAGGATGGGGCTCCAAGATCTGCCACAAGGAAGATCCTCTTACGACTCTGGGGCACACCCCAGTATTGAGCGTCGAGGACTCGCCAACATAGGGAGACAAAATCTCCCAATATGGCTGCCCCAGAATATCGCCATCCCCAAGGGTGATTTTCAGGAACATGAATTCCTGATACACCAATTCCGAGTGTTTCCTCCAGAACGACCCGGAAGTCATCTCCCTTTTGCTGCCCGCTGGAGAATGCGCCGGGGACATTTTCCCAGCACATGAATCGGGGGCGAACATGGATACCTGTTCGTCCTCGTAAAACATCTGCATCTCGCATCTCCTTTATGATCCTGATTTGTTCCATAAATAGGCCGGAACACTCCCCAGCAAGCCCCGCCCTCGCTCCAGCCACAGACAAGTCCTGACAGGGGCTGCCGCCGCAGATAATGTCCACAGGCGGCAGCTCGTCCCCGCGCAGCTTCGTGATATCCCCGTAGTGCAGCATCCCCGGCAGACGCTCCCGTGTGACGCGGATGGGGAAAGCCTCGATCTCGCTGGCCCACAGGGGCACAACGCCGTTATGGATGGCCGCCAGCGGGAAGCCTCCTATTCCATCGAAAAGACTTCCCATGGTGATAACTCTCATTTTGCTGCGGCCACCACCGTCCGCGCCATACTGACCGCGCTCTGTGCCGTGTAGACCGCCGAGGAGATATTGGCCCGCGTGGTGGTATCCAGTCCGAACGCACCGGCGATACGGGGGATCTCTCCGGCAGAGAGCATCAACCCCAGGCCCAGCAGCGCGTGATCCTTAAACACCATCAAGCCAGCTACAAGGATGGTGGCCTGCAAAAAAGCCGTGAGACACAGTCCCACGACCTGCTTGCACCACTGTATGAATCCGTCGCCATAGCCGCGCGGTACAGAGAACATATACAGACTGCCCACCGCGACCTGAATGAGTAAAATACCGCCGCGCTTAAGGTTGGCGAAGAAGACCTTTATGACCGCATAGGCCATCAGCGCAAGGCAGAAGATGACCATAAGTCCGCTGGTTACCGGGCCAAAGCCCCGCAAAATGATTTGTCCGGAAGATGTCAGGCTCTCCACGGCGTTGAAATCCTCCAGCGCCGCTTTCGCCGCATCCCCGATGCTGGTCGTCCCAAAGCCGGTGATGCCCGCCGTCAGGTCGGCCTGCAGCGATACCGCCAGCTCATACAAGCGCACCGGCACCTGCGTAAAAAGGGAGACCGCCAGAAAACCTTTCATGGCATTCAAAGCCGTTTCCCTAACATTGCCGCGGCCACCGGAATATTCCACGCCGCACTCGAAGCAGGCTACCACCAGCCCTAAGGCAAACAGAACCCAGCCCAGATAGGAGAAAAACAACACCACGCTCTGTACCCAGCTCATGGCAAAGAGCTCGGCGCCCATGTTGCCCATCTCTGAAAAGAAATTGCCGAGAAAGCCCACGATCTGACCGTAGAACCAGTCCACGATTTGACCCAGCACCGTATCGGCTACAAAGTTCCAAATAAAAATAAGTTCTCACCTCCGTAAACGCAGGAAGCACTCTGCCGTCAGCAGAGTGCTTCCTGTTATCGTATTATGTTGCAGGTCACAGCTCCATCTTAAAGCCGTAGTCCTGCGCCCTGTCCTGTTCCACATCCTGTGCCACGTCATCCTCCTGCCGCTGCACCTTCGCCAAGGCCATCAGCTGTCCAAGCCGGGAGGAAAACGCAGAGATGATCGCAGCCTTACGGCTCTCGTCCACATACTCACCGGCCTGATCCAAGATATCCCGGATATCCTGCTCAACGCCCCTCAGCCTATCAAAGTCGATCCAGCCGAAGGAGGTCACCAGTTTGAGCTGTTCATGGTGCGTCTTTTTGAATGGTTTACACTCAATGGCACGGGCGGAGAGGATCTGGGGTGTCAGCTTATCGTACCCCAAGGAGGAGCCGCTATCGAAGATAGGTGCGGCGCCCAACCATTCCAGTGTATCTGCACTGCGGAGTAGTCCGAAGTTGTTCTGATGCCTGTCCTCGTTGGCGATAAGGTAGTCCAGCACGATCATCTGATCCACCGCGTGTTCCATACCCTCCACACCCAACGCCTCGCAGCAGTTCAGATAGTGGCGGTAGAGCGATGAGTTGTTGTCTTTCCTCATGGACTGCATCACGCGCCACGCGCTGACAAGCTCCGTGTCCGGCGTAACGAAATCCTCACAGACACTGTATGGCGTGTCATCATCCCACAGCAGCGTATAGGGCACGTGGGAGATACCCAGTTTCTCCGCCACCAGTGATGCGATTACCTCGTTGAACGGCTGCTGCATGAAGGGATTGCTTCCCGCCTTCAGCAGGCACCGCTTCCCGTCGATGATCTTCCAACGCTTTTTCAGATAGCCGTCCGACGTGTTATCTGGGGAACTGAAATCGAAATTCACCGCGTCCGTGGCCTTGCCCAGCAGGACGTCACCGATGTCCTCCGAGAAGGGATTTTCAAAGAAGTTGATGCGCTCCCACTGGAGGTCGCTGCCCCAGGGCCTGACCCAGTACTGGTCTGAGAGGCTCAGGCCAAAGCAGCGTGTCAGCAGCACCTGCGTATTTGGCAGCTCCAGCGTTTCCAGTGCCTTTCGCACACCGGAGCGGCTGGCGGGGATGCAGCGGTCGATCCACCATGCATTGAGCGCGGCACGATCCACGCCGTCCCGTTTTGATGCCGTAGCCACCGGAAGATGCTCCGGACGGTACACCGCGTCGATACGCTGGATAGAGCTTGTCGCCTCATCCAGTTCCATATCGGCAACCGCGATATTCTTGTGCATCAGTGTATACTGCATCGTGCCACCTCTTTTCTCTGTCATTTCCATGTTATTTTACCACGCTTTCCGCAAAAAGCCAACCGAAAATTGAACATAGGCACGCTCACACACCCACGATGCCCCAGATGTACAGCGGTGCGGTCAGGGTAAAAACCAGACACGCGAACAGGATGGCCGGTGCTGTCCATTCAAACTGGCCCGTCTTTCGATAGTCAAAATATTCAGTCCCCAGCTTCACAAAGAAGAAAATGGCGAGGATCATATCGATGGCCGGGAACACCACATTGTTGACGACGGTCTTGATCTGCCCTGATGCCGCCGCCCATGTGCTCTCCACTGCACCGGCCACATCGCCGCTGCCTGTGGCGTAGGCCGCCACGGAAAACAGCCAGCAGAGCAGCGCCGCTGCGCCGCAGACCATTACCGCACGTTTCACATATTTCATAGCGTTCTCCTTCACATTGTCATTTCGCCCATGGCGGGTGCGTTCTGGCTCTGCCGCAGCTCGGCCAGCTTCTCCGCCGCCCAGTCGGGGATGCACTCGTCGCGGATGATGCCCACGAACTCGGAGCGATTCCATCTCGTTGTCTCACCGTCGCCCAAACAGGTACAGAACACCGAACGGCCTCGAGCGTGAGGGCGGCAGCCGAAGCCACCGGAAGCCAGCCACAATTGGTTCTCCGGCTGCCAGCAGGATTCCCGCAGCGTGTCCGGCGACAGCACCAACACCCTGCCGGTGAAATCCTGCTCCCCGGAATTGGGTTCGCAGTGCTCCGCGCCGAACAGGTGCAGCTTCGCCAGCTCCGCACGGTAGTTACTGACGAAGCCGTCCAGTATGGCGGGGTGGCTGTTTATAAGGAAGGTATGCCGGTGTCCGCCGTCCTCGGGCACGAAGATGGTACGGCTCCATCTCTTATTCGTTTCGTGGTAACGCCCATCGTAGGACTGCATCTGCAGCGTATTGGCCAGCACAAAGCCCACGCGCTTGTAGCCGTACTGGTCGATGACGCTTTTGGCGCAGCCGTCCTTGAGGTGCATCCCGTCGAAGTCCATGCGGATGGCCAGCTCTATGGCACCGGCACAAGCGCAGTTGCTGCGGAAATTGGCGCGCCACAGCTCCAGCTCGCCCCTGTCCCGCGCCTCCTTCGCCGTGTAGGGGTACATCTCCTCATTTGACAGCATAGATGATATCCCCCTCCTCCAGATGGTACGCCAGCCCGGACGGGCAGCATCCGCTGTTCAGCAGCAGGATACGGATCATCTCCGGCACGGCGTCCAGGTCAAACTCCTCAGCGGCTCTGTCACAGTGTTTGCCGCAGGGCATCTTGCAGGCGTCCAGCACCGCCTCTGTGATCTGCGACGCCGCATCCAGCAGCCCCGCCAGCACGTTTGCCGCCTGCGCCGCTGTCATCTCCTGCGGCATGAGCATGATAAGGTTCTGTGTCATTTGGGCGGACAGCTCCCCGCAGTCCAGCCCCTGCTCTGCCAGCTCTCCGTTGGGGATGAGCAGGCCGTTCTTATCCCAAGTCATTTCGTTCTTCATGGTATTGTCCTCCTAAATTGTTCTCAAAGGTTTCTCAGGTATGTGTACCAGCTTGCATGATCTCTCCCCGTTGGCATAATCGCCAAAGAGCGTCATCTGCGGCGCAAAGATGCGTGCATCGTAGTTGGTCATGATGTACTCCTTGTACTTGTCGTTTTTCTTCTTGGATTGGCTGTTGGGACGTTCTGCCTCGTAGATGTAAAAATCATCGTATAATTCGCGGATATAAGCGCAGTTGTTGTAGGACACCATGGCGAAGCCCCTGTGCTGCGCCAGTACGTCATGGAGCCGTTGATGATCACTGCGGGGAAACTCCACCGCGTAACGCTCCGCCTCATAATAGGGCGGGTCACAGTAGACCGTGGTCTGCGGATCATTATGGGTGGTGATGATGCTCTCGAAATCCTTATTCTCCAGCGCTACATCCTTCAGGCGGTGAGAACACTCCCAAATATCCCGAAAAAATCGTTGTATATCACAGGAGCTCACACCATAGCTGTCGCCGTTGCCGTTATAGCTGTATCGCTGCAGCTTGTAGATAGCGGCGGCGCGGCGCACATCCGACAGCTCCGCACGGCTTTGCAGCAGCCGCTTGACCTCCTCCGCCTCCGGCGGTGGGAACATCTGCTCCGCCAGCTGCAGCTCCTCATCCAGATACAGCTGTGTGAAGTCCTCACCCTGCAGCTGTCTGCGCAGCACATCAAACTCATCACGGGCATTGATAGGGAGAAAGCTCAGTTCTTTCGTCAGGGCCATAGGGCGGTGCTTGACGCAGAAAAGCAGGTTATACAGGTCGTGGTTCAGGTCGTTATATATTTGCAGGCACCCCTTCGGCACGGCAGTATTCAGCGTGATGATACCGCTGCCGCCAAACACATCCACCAGTGTTTTATAGTGGATAGGCAGGAGCATCTGTATGGCCCACATAAGCTGTCCCTTACCGCCCATCCAAGGCATGAGCTTTATCAGGCTGTCACGCATCAAATTTCTCCAATGCACGCTCCAGTCCGGAGATAGCCGCGTCCAGTCCGCTGCGCATTTTCTGCAAGCCACGGATGGTATCATAGACCTCCGCCGCCGTTTCCGCGAAGTAGTAGCCTCGCTGGTCTGCCGCGATGGGTACAGTGTCCTGCCGCAGCCGGTTGACGCGCCGCCGCAGCTCGTTCCCGCTGATGCCCAGCACACGCTCCAATTCCCGGCTGCTGATCACATTTCTGCGCCCCTTAAATCCATTTTCCAGATACAGGGCAAAGGTTTCCTTCGTCATTCTTGCACTCCCTTCCGGTGACCGTTCACCGAAAAGGACGCAAAAGAGGGATCGCCGTCCCTTTTCGGAAAGCGGTCCCATTGTTGTTAAATTTTACTGCATGGTCATGTCCACGCCTTGCCGCGGTACTTGCAGCGGCTGTCCGGCACGTTTGCCAAATCCGGGCGAAAATCATTTTCCACGTAGAACTGTCCCAACGCTGCATCGTCCGTGATCCCCGGCACCACATGGCAGCAATCCACGCTGTACGCCAGATTCAGTACTCGCCGGAGTGTCAGCTCCGCGTGATTGCTGTTGTCGGGATTGCCCATGTATATGGAGATAATCTTTTTATCCAAGCTCCATCCCCCCACGGCGCTGTACGATGTCCTCACAGTTGTCCGGGTCTGCACCGGGTACATCCCAGCCGCACATACTGCCGATCTTCATAGCCTCCTCCTGTGCAGGCGTCACGCCTCTCTTCCTGTTCTGCTCATCCGCGATACGGCGGTTCTCGTGGGCGTCACCGGTAGACCAATCGCTGGGGTAGTACCCGCTTTCGCCGCGTTTGATGCAGATGAGCTGTCCCGTGCCCGGCAGCAGCGTGAAGCACATCTCCGGCAGCTTTTCGAAGTGGGCGCGGAAGCGCTCCTGCTCCGTCTGGATGCTCCAGTCCTCATCCTGCCACAGATGCACATACAGCTCGCTGCCACGTCCAACGGCGATCTCATGCTGCTCGAAACCCTCGCCCCAGCCGTCCGACGCCTGTCCTTCAATATAATCCTTCAGCGTGGTCAGCTCTGCCGCCGACAACTCGCCGCTGATCTGACATTCCGCGATACCCCACAGCTTGCCGTTTCGCCGCTCCACGCTGAAGGTAACGGAGCGCACCTTGTCGTTCACACTGTCCGGCGTATCGTACCAGTGCATGATGCCGCGGGTGGTCTCCTCCGGCATCCGATACTTCACCAGTGCGCTGAGGATATTGTCCTCATACGCGGTCAGGTCGTGTCCGGTCAGCAGCTCCGGTTCTTCCTGCATATTGCCATACACATCCGGCTCATAAAGCTCGGCGGTGAGCGGCATATATAGCTTCGTCATGCTGAGCTCGGGCGGTAAAACGGTAAAGCTGTCCACGCCGGGAATGAGCGCCAGCGTCCGTCCGTTGTCCCATTTCATATGGAACTGCCCGGCGTCGTCAATATAGTCCAGTTTCCCCGTCGTGCCAGCCTCCACCGGTGCATACGGATCCTGCATGGAGTCCAGCCGGATGCGTGTACCCACAGGGTACTGCTTCCGCAGGAACGCCAGCATCTCCCGATTTACATTCATACTAAATTCCTCCCATCGTCTGTGTGTAGTCTTCCAGCTCACAGGGGTTTTCCTCACCAAGAAAGTCAAACAGGATGTCATCTGCGGCCTTGCGGATAGCGGGATCGTCTATCAGGACTTCATAGCGAAACCCTGTGGTGTCCCGATAGGGCAGCTCCTCCCGGATGCAGTCCAGGAAGGCGTCTGCATCGTCGTAGAAGATATCGTCGTCCCCTACGAAGGTCACCTTGCCGAAAATGCTTATAGTTATCTCACCTCCGTTCTCTCGCAGTACACCACAAACCGCTGCCGCCCGCCCGAAGCGTAGGGATGGCAGGTCAGCAGCGTCAGCAGGTCACGGTCTGACTGTATCTTGATCTTATCCACCTCATGGGGCTGGATGACCTGGATGTCGGCCACCGTGTAGGTCAGTGTCTCCCATAGGTTCGTCAGCGTAACAGTATCGCCTACCTGCAAGCGGTCGATGTGCCGGAAGTAGTCCGCACCTTTCCAACCTCGGTGACCGGCAATAACGCAGTTGGTGCTGTCACCGCCGATGGGAACTGACGTGTTGCCCAGCACCGCCGCGCCTGCGGCAAGGTGTTCATCGGACGCGCCCAGATAGACAGGCATGGTCAGCTTCATAGCGGGTATCTCCAGCACGCCGATGATCTCGTCAGCTACACCGTAGGTGGTCAGGTCGGCGGCAGGCTCCTCACAGGCTTCGAGGTCGGTGAGATTACACTGCTTTTCCTTATAAAGCTGTCGGTTGTACTCCTGTAGAGCCGCCAATAGCTCAGGGTACTGTTGCTCCGGCTTTCGTTCTTCAAGGAAGCTCTGCACGGCCTCATCTGTGTCGGCTTGCAGCCTTTGCCCCGTGAACACCGGCCATAGCATCACACACATGCCCGCCACGGCCAACAGTACCTCCAGTACAAGGGCTGTCTTACGCATGGCGTTTCCTCCTCATCAGGAAGTATCCGCTGCCTGCAACAGCTACCGCGCCAAGGCCGATACCCAATCCGGTGAGGTAATGCCGCGTCCAGGAAGATGCCACAGGTTTTTCCACGGCGGCAGTCGCTTCCTGCTCCGGCACATACGGCACACGATGGCCTCGCACCAGCAGCCTGTGGGTGTTGATGCCAAAAGGGGTACACGTCACAAGCGTGACCAAATCTTTGCCATCCGCAATTTGCAGCAGACTCGTGTCTGTAGGCAGTACCGTGTGGACGGCATCCACCTTGTATGCCAGCGTATCGCCCAGCACGTGGATGTAAAACGTGTCGCCCACTGCAAGCTGGTCGATGTCCGAAAACAGCTTGGAACTCGCCAGTCCACTGTGCGCCGACAGCACTGCGTGGGTGCCGTTGCCGCCTACCGGCAAGGATGTTCCTACCACATGACCCACGGCACGCTCCAGCGTGTCCGCGTCCGTGCCGTGCTGCACCGGCAGATATACGCCGATCTTGGGGATGTCCACATAGGCCATGACACAACCCACCGTGAGCTGTTCGGCATAGGCCAAGGGAGGGGCGGAAGCCCCTCCCTCTGTGATGGCCGCCTGGCCGGACAGCATAGCGTTGTACTGCTCCGCGGCCTGCCGCTGGGCAGTCAGTTCGGTATCATCGGTGTTTTCAATAGCGGCGGTGTAGACGGTTTCTATGTCTGAGTGGTATTTCTCACTCAGAAGTTCTCCCACCAGCGGATAAAGCATCAGCCCCAGCGCTGCAATACCGCAAGCCGCCGCCAGCAGCCAGCGCTTCACTGTTCACTCTTATGCTTGCGGGACTTGACGACAATGAAGGCCGCCGCGCCCAGCAGCAGAACGCCGCCCACCGTATACATCCAAACGCCATAACCGCCGGTCTTGGGCAAGTCGAATCCCGGATTGTTGATGATACGCAGCGGCACAACAGCGTTTGCGTCCGTCATGCTCACCGGCTCACCGTTGACGGTGGCGGAGGCGGTCAGCAGTTTGGCACCGCACTTCTCGCACTGGCCGTTCTCGGCGGTCTTGATAACGATCTTGACCGCGTCCTTCAGCAAAATGTAACCCTTGTCGGTGGCAGTCTCGGTCAGGGAGTAGGTGTCATCCTCCAGCCCCTTCACCACCACATGACCCTGCACGTTGGGGACGAAGGTGGTGGCGTCCGCTTTCTTGGCGGCAAAGCCCTTGGCGTAATACACGCCATCCTTCAAGTCGGCAATCACGAATACATCATCGGTGTCGTTGTGCAGCCGGAACTTCACATTTCGCAGATTGCCGCCGTTGTCAGAAAACTGCTTGAGAACGTCAATGCCGTAGGTGTAGACATGGCAGCAATCCTTGAGGGTATCAAAGTAAGTCGTGTTGGTACGCTTCCAGGTCAGCACGACCTCGTTGGGATTGTCGGTATCGCCTATCTTGGCATCAGAGGTCAGGGTTGCCGCATAGGTGATCCGCATGGTGCAGTCGGAATAGCCGCGCTTCACGCTGCCGGTATACACGGTGGCCGCCTCGTTGATCTCCGCCAGACCGGTATCGGTCATGCGGATGGTCATGGTGTTGGCGGTATCATCGTAACTCACGGTGAATTTGCCGGAGTTTTCATCCCATGTGGCGATCTTATCAGTGCAGCCAGCGTCCTTAAAGAACTCGATGACCACATCATTCTTGTTGTACTTGATGCCCTTAGACATGGTATCGACGTAAGTATATTCGCTGAGAGAAGATGCCTTGGATGTGATGGTGGGCAGGGTGCTGATGATCTGATAGTCCACAATATCACCCACGGATGCGGTAGCAGTATGCTCGTAACCGTCCTTAATGTCAGTCAGGCTGCCGTTGTGCTTGCCGGTGGAGTTCTTTCCTTCACGCACGGTCTTGTCGAGAGTGGGATTGCCAGTTTGGTTCTTGGGGTAAACGGTGACATCGTAATTCCACGCCGCGCCGTCAATGGTAGTCATGGGCAGAGATACGAAGAAGGGATTGCAGGTAGACGTCACATTCTCAGGGACTCTGGTCTCCACGACGAGATACAAACCCTGCTCCAACTGATCAGCGGAGGTGTGTCCGGTGGCATCGGTCTCCGCCATAGCAACACCACCGTTCTTCACAGCGGCCTCCAGAGCATTCTTGACAGTGGTGGCATTGGCAGTCAGCGCGGTGGACAGCTTGTTGTTCAGCAGATCGCTGGTGAAGTAATTGACGCCATTGTCGGTCTTGTGAGCGTCCGCAGCGGTCAGTCCGATGGCAGACAGTACGGCATTGGAGCGTTCAGAGCTGTCGAAGCCATACAGTACGCCCACCTGGCGCTGGCCGTCCACCAGTTCATTGTTCATGGCAATATCAGCGACGCGAAGGTAGGTGAACTCTACGCCCTGAATGGCGTACTTGCTCAGCTTGTCGATAACTGCGTCGTCATGCAGGCCGGTGGAAACATAGGACTCCGCGTCCCACGCGCCATCGTTGCCGGCCTTGGTGATGTCGTACTTGTAGATGCTCAGGGATGCTTTCTTGCTGGGGTCGATGGTAGGCTCTGCGAACGCTGTGGTGATGAGGCTCAGAGCCATGATAGCGACCAAGAGCATGGCCCATACGCGATGGATCTTTTTCATTTGGTTGTCTCCTTCATAAAATCAGATTTTTTGCAAAAATAAACACCCACGCAAAGCATGAGTGCTGCAAACAGGAAATAGGTTGTAAATCCCATACCGCCCGTGAAGGGCAGCACGAAGCCTGCATTGTTACAGGCAGTGATGGTAACATCTCGGTTGCTGCTGTCCAATGCTCCCGTGAACAGCGGCTCAGCCAGGAGGGTATAACCTGCTGGGGCTTTGGTCTCCGTCACGCGGTACTGCGCACCGATTTTAAGATTCTCCCACTTGGCGATGCCTGTACTGTCGGTGGTGATTCTGCCCACCTCCGTCCATGTCTTACCGTCTGTGGAAGTCTCCAACAGCAGCTCCGCACCGGCAAGCGGTGCGCCCGTCACATCCACCTTGCGGACGGTGATGCTGCCCTTAGCGGGTGCGTTCTCGCGAGTGACCTTGATATTAAGGTTTGCTGTGGTCAGGCTGAAATCGTATTTGGTCTCGTCCAGCACATAGCCGTCTACGGTGCCGATCTCCTGATAGAAGTATTTGCCAAGTCGCAGGCCGGAGAATGTCACCTTGCCTGCGGCATCGGTCGTGCTATCCGCGATCTTGTTGCCATCAGCATCGAAAAGACGATACACCACACCGCCCAGCGGCTGCTTGGTTTCTGCGTCCACCTTCAAGACCTCGATACTGCCTTTGACCGGCATATTCTCGCGAGTGACCTTCAGCACCTGCCCGTTTTGGTTCAGCACAGCGGAGTACGCCGTGGTATCCAAAACATATCCGTCTGGTGCTTTGAATTCCTTGTAGGTATAGCTGCCCAGTCGCAAACCGGAAAAGGTCAGCTTGCCGTTGGCATCCGTATAACCCTCCGCGACCTGCTTGCCGGAAGTATCGTATAGGCGGAAGCCCGCACCTTGCAGCGGTGTCTTGTGATCAGCGTCCACCTTGACGATCTCAATACTGGCCTTGGCAGGCGTGTTGGTTCTCTTTTGCGTAATGTTCAGTGCCGTGGCCGTAATGGTGATCTGATACTTGGTGTTGTCCACCACATAGCCGCCGGGCGCGCTGATCTCCTGATAGCTGTACTTTCCCTGTGGAAGATCCTTGAACACTGCCTTACCGTCTGCACCGGTGGTCATGTCAGCCACCTTTTTACCATTGGCATCAAATAGCCGATAGGTCACGCCTGCCAGTGCCTTGCCGGTTTCCGCGTCCACCTTATTGATGGTCAGGCTGCCTTTCTCCTCCACAATTTTGACCTTAAAATGAATGTACGCCCACACAGGGTCGGGCAGCGAAGTCAATGCCGCACACGCCTGGTAGTTGCTGCCGTTGCTGGGTTCTAACAGCACAGCCTCCGTGCCCTCCACATCCAGTGCGTAGCCGTAGTCGCTGCTGATATAACCGTTCAGCTTCGCTGCAGCGTCCTTTGTGGCCGTCACGGTCAGCACATTTCGCCGTCGGCTGACGTTCACACCGCTGATGTCGGTGTCGAAGTAGTACTGCGACAGCACACCATTGGTATCGGTGGCTGTACCCACATACTGACTGCCGTCCCATGTCAGCGTAATGGCATTAGCGTCCGAAAGCTGGTTACGGTACTTCACCGCGAAGCTGGGGATCACGCCATGCCCCATGATGCGGTCAATAAGGATGTCATACGCCTCCTGCACGCCGTCACCGGCGTAGTGGAACAGGTTGGCGCAGGTGGTATCATACAGGGTGTAGGGATAGGTCGTGCCGCGGTAGCCGCACACGAACTCCCAAATTACCGCCTGTGTCGCCAGCTGCGCGCAGTCGGGATGGATCCCATAAAAATCATAGTTACCGCCGTAGCCGTAGGAGAGTGCCAGCGTCACGGCGTACCGCTGGTTCCAGCTCAAACCGCTCCAGTTGACGGAGGAATATTCGGCATCGCCCTGGGGTGAGCGAACGGATGGCTCCATGCAGTAGGCAGGCACCGTTACGCCCGTATCATCTCTGGTAAAGTATTTCAGCTTTGTACTGGTAAATGCGCCCCATTGCGGTACGGGCGTTTTGTCCTCATGGTAGCGGTACTCGTTACCGCCGCTGATCGTGCCTGTGACCGTGGCAGCGTGGGCGGTCACGATGGACAGACCCATGATTGCTACTAAAAGGCATACCAGCATCAACAGCTTAGGAATTGTTCTCTTCATGCTCGTCCTTTCTCCCAACGCAAAAGACCGGCAGCTCACGCTGTCGGTCTTTCGGTCGGGTATTCAGTTGGTTTATCCGTACAGCACCACTACGATGTACTCGTCCGATGCCGCGTCGTAGCGGACAGTACAGTTGAACCGCGCATACGCGCTGACCGTTTCTGCGCCGTCCATGGCGGCAAGGCAGGCGAAGGTGGCGTCCACGTTGCCCCGCACGGCGGCGGTCAGTGCCGCCTGTCCGCCATTCTCTGCCAGCCATGCCACGCTGTCCGCCGTGCCGGGGAAGAAGCTGGAGTCAGCGGCGGTCATACCGGTATCGATGGTCACGCCGTACTGCGCTCTTGCGTACTCGTTGCCCGCCCGGACAGCCTCCGCGATGGAGTAGATGTTCCCGCTGGCGGCAGGCTTCGGCGTGGGCGCAGGTTCGGGCGTAGGCGCAGGCGCAGGTTCCTCCTCCTGCTTCTCTGCCGGCTTCTGTGCAGGTGCCAGTGTGGGTGCGGGAGCAGGTTTATCCTCCGGCACAGGCGCGGGTGTTGCCGGCTGTTCAGGGGTAGTGGGCGGTGCCGTTTCAGCGGTTGTAGGCTGCTTTTCTGCGGCGTTATCCGCATTCTCCGCACCCGCCCGCTCAGGAGCGACGCTGCTCTCGGATGTATCGCCTCCATCTTCTGTTTGCGGCAGCAGGGATTCGGCCACCGTGCGCTCCTCTTCGTTCTGCTCGGCCTGACTTGCTGCATAGGCAGAGACCTTGGTGTTGGACTCAGACGAATCCGAGACCGGTGCCGGCTGGACTGCGCAGCCTAACAGACACACGGCACTCAAAATAAGTGAAACTAAACGCATTCTTTTTCTCCTCATGGGCGTTCTCTCCTTTACGTAAATATCGCAGCACTGTTTAATGTGCTTTGAAGATATTTACGACTGGAGCCTCGCCTTTTTCAACACTATGTACTGTTGTTTGGGTTTTGCGGTGATTGCATTTGCCGCTCGGGCGCAAAACGCTGCTCTGCCTACCACATATAAAACACCCTCTTCCTGTATGCGAAAGACCGCCGAGTTACCACCCGGCGGTCTTTCCAATTTTGACTGTACCAAGTATAGCACATGGTGATTTACGGCGAAATCGCAAAACAGTGCCAATCCATTGCCATACCCTGCCGATACCGTGTCAGATCAGACATGCTGCTTGATAATTCGGGTGATGATCCCCAGCGCAACGCCATGTTCCTCATCCAGATGGGTAACGGCAAAGCTGACATCATCCTTTCGTCCGGGTCTGCGCCGATCATAGCAGGAATGCGCTATGGCATTGGCACCGTTGCTAAGGCGGATATACACAACACCCTTATGGATATGGGTGACCTTCCCGGCATATTTGCCCTGAATACGGCATTTCTGGAGATTGTCATTCTTGCTGTTGCCGGATACGCTTTTGATGTCGGCTTTAATTCTGATGTGCTCCGGCTCTGTGCGGTCAATCTCCAGCACGCGTACCAGAGTCTTGTCGCCCACAGCATAGCGGTCATGAGCATCGCCGATCCAGTCCCACGAAAGGTCGCGAGCCAGAATTGATGTCTCCACGCCAAACACTTCGACCCGGACGACCTGCTCCGCCACAGCGATCACACGGGCTTCTACCACGCGTCCGTCATAGATACGATACTGTCCGTCACCGTCCTTGCCAAAATAGTAGATCTGCTGCTTCTTCAGCATGGCGTCTTTTCGGCTGGCAACAACGGTTCGGCTTTTGGCGTCGATGCCCTTGACCATAAGATCCACCTCTGCGCCCAGCATCTTATTGAGGATCTTCTGGTGTCGGAGGATCATCTCATTATAGTCAGCACCGTACATATCTGCTGGGAAGTCCAGCACCATCTCCTTCAAGGGGATCACAATGCGGAATCCTTTGTAGTCCACAATGGCAATGGTTTTCCCCGCCTCCGTTCTTTCAATGCCGCTCAGCATACCGGAGAGCATGCGCCGGGTGCGGTAGGCATTGTGGATCTCGTGCCAGATAATGTCCTCCATCTGCGCCTGCGTTTCCGCTTCGCCCCGGGCATCCAAAGTCAAAATATCTCTCTGTTGGACAGCGGCAGGGGCAGGTTCAGCAGAGGCGGCAGCATCTTCAGTAGGCGGCGTAGCCTGCTTCTCCACCTCTACCGTCTTTTTTGCAGCGGTTCGTTTGCGGACAGTGCGCTTCGGCTTTTCAGAGGGCTGGGGATCCTCCGGCACAGTCACCACTTCCGCAGGCTCGGCGAGAACACTCTCTGTAGGTACAGTATCCTCCACAACAGGATCGGCTGCGGTTTCCGGCAAACACTCTTCTGTCACCGGCTGTTCTGCCGCTTCCTCGGGGACGACGGGAAGTGCCGGTGCTTCCGGCATCACGGCAAGTTCTTCTGTTTTCTTTCTCGGCATATTATTTTCCTCCTTAGCTCACATTTTGGTTGACATGATGGAATCCTTATCGGTTTTTACAAACTCACTGCGCCTGTTCGGCACCTTCTTTGACTTAATAGGCTGCTCTGTTTGTTTCGGTGCGGGCGAAAACACAGGGCTTTTACGCCATTCCGGGATATGGGCAGAGGCCTTGCAGTCCCGCAGCTTCTTTGCCTCGTAGTGATTGGTATAGTCGTACTTATCTACCTGCAGCACCTTGTTGCCGCGTGCGATGACCAGCGCGCGGTTTACCGGCAGGCGCAGCACCTCATCCATAGTCAGTAGCTTGCGCTTGCCCACGCCGCTGGTTTCGCGGAACTCCGGCGTGTAGTTGCTGATACGCCATGTACCCAACTGCTTGGCCTTGCTGGAGACATGGACGCTGACCTCCCCGGTGCGGTCACTGAGGAATTTGGCAGTCAGCTCATCGGTGCAGCCCAGTGCAAGCTGATAGTCGCAGCAGCCCAATATCTCCTGCCATTGGTTGTAGGGATACCGGTTCTGCAAGCCCGCCAGATTCTGAAACACGCAGCTCATGCTGACGCCCCGCGAGCGGATCACACTGATCTTCCGGCTCAAGTCTGGAATAACGCCGCAGGCTGTCAACTCCTCGCCCAGCACATGAACGGGGACTGGCAGCCTGCGGTCGGCACAGTTTTTATCCGCGTAACGGATCAGCTTGATAAACGCGAAGGACAGAAACAGGGACGTGAGAAAATCAAAGGTACTGTCCTGATCGGATGTGATACAGAAATAGGCACAGGGCTTCTTGCCCGGCAGCTCCATGTCAATTTCATCATGGCTGGTGATCTGGCAGATGGGCCGATTCTGAAACACCTGCAAGCGGCTGCCCAGCCCAATGATAACGCCGCTGCGCACCGTATCTGAGGATTGGCTGAACAGCGCATAGGGTGCTCTGGCAGGATGACTGGCAGGCAGCATGGAAAAACGGTTGTCCAGCTCCTTCTCCGCGTTCAGCACCAGCAGCTTATAGACCTCACCGATGTTCCGGCTCTCCGGTGGATAACCCAGCGCCACATACAGTACCAGCGCTTTCAGCAGGTTCATCTCCGCGGCGTTCCAGAAATGGTCGCCCTTTTCGCTGCCGGTATTTCTGATGATAATGTCGCAGAAGATCTGCGCCATCAGCTCATCACCCTCAATCTCCGCCAGGCAGTTCCATGAATCAGAGTTCTCCGGCTGGATCAGGTTGAACACCTTTACCACGTAGCCCTTGCTGCGCAGATATTCGCTGGTCTTTTCGTAAAGCTCCGATTTCGGGTCGGTGATGATCAGGGACTCCTTGTGGCCATCGTGAGCCTCAGAAGCACTTTGCAGGATGCGGTTGATGCAATAAGCCCTTGTTTTCATGGAGCCGCTGGCGCCGAACACGGCGATATTGCCGTTAAGCCGGGAGTTCTCAGGAATACACACCACCTGACCATCCAGCTTGCCCAGTATGACGCCGCTGTGTTTGCGGATATCGGACACCAGATCAAGGACGCCCTTCATCTCCGCTTTCTCCATGAAACCAGCCGTTCCGTAGGTGCCTTTGTTGGAGTAGGTCAGGTTGCGCTCCGCGTCATACTCCCCAACATCGGAATAGCCCATGCGCATCACCATGACGATCAGCAGGCCCAGCAGCAACAGGCAAAGCCCTACGCCGATGAGCCCGCTCTTACTGAACAGTGCTTCGCAGCAGGCAGAGAAGGACAGCACCGGCGCGGCCGGGGAGCTTCCGTCGCCTGGCGTTCCGCCCGCGTCCTTCCACTGTTGATAGTTCCGGAAGAATTGCGATAGATAACCGCCGCCAAACAGCAGCCCTGATAGAAATAGCGGGAGTGCGAATAGCAGACTGCGCAGTTTCTTTTTTTCTACGGAAAAAACCTCCTCTCGAACGCAGCAAAGTCAATGGCCTGCACAACAGCCCTGTCGCCGCAGTAGCGGCGCAGCACTTCAGCCTGATGGTCGAAGCAGATCAGGATGCCATAGCGATCCTGAAGCCGCAGTGCCGTATCGAACCGCCTGATCCGCGGCAGGTCACAGTCATAGGCAAACAGCACCGGCGCACCATCCGGCGTCATGGCGTCATTCTCCACTGTTTCACTCAGCTGCCGGGGCTCCAGATCAAGGAGCAGCAGCTCGCGCAGGTCATTGTCTATTTCTTTATCACAGAGGAGGCGCAGCAGCACCTCTCCATGATGGTCGTTGGTCAAGAAGCAGAACCGCTCATAGCTGCCATCCAGAACGAAATAGTTTTTGCCACCCCGATCAGTCAGCAGCTCATAGGCCAGCTCCATGCTGTCACCCAGCAGAAGCCCCCGCACCGCATCCGGGTGATACTGGTGCGGCATTCGTTCACGGCACAGCACCGTCTGCATGAGCGCCTTTGTCCGCATCTCGGCTTTATAGCTCCACTTCATCAGAGTGTTGCCGAGGTTGTAGACCACATGGATATGCTGTGGCGTCAGCAGAACGCCCACAGACCGGGCGCCACGGATCTTGACGAAGGCTGTTCCCATCTCCTTGATCTCACGGGATGTGTAGAAGGCTGGGGCGCAGATATCACCAATCGTCGGCTCACCGGGGCGGAATACACCGGGCTTTTCATCACGGAAGATGCTGATACCAGCGTTACGCATGGTAATCAATGTCTGAGAGACGCGGTGGAGCCGGAGCCGCTGCTCCGGCTCGCTCCTGATGTGGTTGGTGGCGCAGGCACCGGACAGGTAGAAAGAAAACCTCTCCGGGTTGTGCTCCAGCAGCAGCTTTTTCGCCGCGGCGGTGAGCCGGTATCCACGCAGTCCGTTCTTGTAGTAGGACAGCAAAAGCCGCTGACGCTTCAGCGACTTGACCACGTTCTCTTTGTAGCTGGTGCCACCGGCGAGTCTGCTCAGTTGGCTGGCCGGCAGCTCACCGGACAGGGCGACCAGCGCCAATAGCTGATAGGCTTGTGATAGGCTACCGGGAGCTTTCTGTGGTAGGGTACTCATACTGACCACCTCCTTCTGGTGTGCAGTACCCAGACTGCCATGACCACGGTATTTTTCGCCCGCACCGGTCATGTGAAAATGCCCGGAAATACAGGCTTTGCCGTACCATCGTCATGTGTACTGTTTTTGACACGGTCGAAACACTATAAATCGGATATAGATCGGAGCCGATTCTCGCGATCCGAAAGCCAGCCCTGAAAACGCTCCTTATCCATCACCGACACGCGGGTACAGTCACCGTCGCCGATCTCCGTCGTGTTATAGGCATCGCACAGCAGACCTGTATCATCCTCCATAACGAAGGTGGCAATCACATCCAAAAGCTGCTTGAGCTCCAGATTGTCATAGTCACGCACCCGGTTGGGGGACAGCTCGCGGCTGTAGATATGAGAAAAGCAGACAACACAGTGCCGGAACTTGGGCAGCGTGTGTGTCTGCGCATACTTACTAAGCGTGTAGTAGATGGGGTCTGTCAGATACTCGCAGCTATGCTTCTTGCTCCTCTTAGGCAGTAGGCAGGGGAGTGTGATTTCCAGTATGCCATCTTTCTCTATAACAGAGATGCCCTGCATGACACCAGCAGATGTCAAATACTCGGCTTTTCGGATGGTTGTCGTCTCATAGATGAGATGCCGCAGCCGGCAGGCAATGACCTCACCCCGCAGTGCGGCCTCTGTGGACAGCATTTCATAGTTATCTGAATGCCGCTGGATATTCGTGTTGTCCATAGCGTAGAGCGTGTTGGACAGGCGGGTGATCTCATTCAAAATGCTCTCTATCCGTTGCGAGAGGGTGGCTCTGTCCACAAGGTTCCTCCTTCCTGAAGTACTGTACGCAGCCCTGCTCATCCACCATGCAGTAGGCGGCGATATGAGGGATGTGCAGGTGCTGCATTTGGTCTTCTTCCTCAATGATAACGAGCCGTTGCCCGGAATCATCTTCCGCGGCCAGCGCGTGCTGCAGCAACGCTTCCTTACCTGGGCCTACATAGATGACCTCATATACCTCGCCATCGGCGAAGAATACCAGCTTTGCCGGCATATTGTCAGGGCTGTGATACTCCACCTTTTCGATAAAGTCCAGCAGCACCCATAGTGCCGCTGTCAGTTCCCTGTCCTCGCGGCAGTCAGGGACATCTCCGTAGCAATCCCGGTCGGTGTTATAAAATATCCGCTGCTGCTTGACCAGATAGTGCAGCAGGTTTTCAATCACGCTCTCCTTGCCCGGATACAGGCGTAGAAGCTGGTCACGGCGCATGCAGTGATAGACGGTTATGTTCCGCAGCAGCTCTGCGGCCTCCTGTCCATAGATCTGTTCTCTGTTTCTCATAGGCGGTATCACCTCCGTAATGCGTATTAACTCCGTATTAAATGCGTATTGATTTTGTAATGCGTGTTATCTCCGTATAAACGCCGTATTAGGCTTCCGGTCGCTTCATGCGGCGCAGCAGGTCAAGCAGCTCGCGGCGGTCTGTGGTGATAAGGTCGCGTTCCAGTGGGCTGGCTTTGATTTCCACTGTGATATTGTTGTTATTGCTGCTGATCAGGCCATTGCCCCGCTCAAAGTGGGTGATCTCCATGACCTCCGCTTCGGAGAGATGCAATACCTGCTGAACGCGCTGGGCTTCCTCGTCCTCCAGGTTCAAGATGACTTTCGTGCGGCAGTTGTTGATAATCCCCTTGCCGTACTTGCCGTTGTCCAGAGAGAAGAAGTCGTTCAGATCCTGCGTCGCGCAAATGCCGCTGCCGGAATAGGCGCGGATGGTCTTGAAGATCTCCAGCACCATCTCGGCCGCAAGACGGTTGCCGACGCCGAAGGTGCCAGAGCCGCCGCCGATGAGCTGCCAGCATTCGTCGATGAAGATGGCCTTTTCCTCCGTGCGGTTGGCTTTGGCTTTATCCCACACGAAATCCAGAGCCACGAACATGCCGATAGGCAGCAGATCGCCGCTGAGTTCCGAGATGTCCAGCACCGTGAACTTGTTGTCCAGATTCACATTGGTCTGCTGGTTGAAGGTGCTGGCCGAGCCGTGTACAAAGCGGTTGATGATGTTGGAAAGGCGTTTGGTATCGCTTTCCTCCCGCAGAACGTCGTAGAGGTCGCCCAGCACAGGCATCTGGCGGTAAACGTTGGGGTTATCCGGATCACTGAGAGAGGCGTTATCATGGGTGATACCTTTCCGTGCGTAGGTACGAATCAGGGCATCGTCCAAAAGCTGTTTTTCCTCATAGGACATATCGGGGATCAGCAGGGCAAAGAAGATATGAAGCCGCTGAATTTTTGCTGCCAGCTCAGAGCGTTCGATACCAGGGCCATCCAGCGTTTCCTCCACGGACTTGTCTATCTTGCGTATCTCCAGCACGTTGATGCAGCTTTTGGAGGCGGGGGAGATACTGATAAACTCGCCGCCTGTGTTGATGCAGGCACGGTGGAACTCATGACCCTTCAAGGGTGCCAGCATGAAAACCTGTATGCTCTTACGCCGCATGCGGAGTGCCATCAGCAGGATCAGGAAGGTCTTGCCTGCGCCGCTGGTGCCGCATACGGCAATATTGGCGTTTTTATAGACCTTGGAGTTAAAGATGTCGATGATGACCGGAGAGTTGTTGTACTTGTTCAGACCGAACAGGATGCCGTTTTCATCACTCAGCTCATAGGACGTGAAGGGGTAGCAGCTTGCCACGCCGGTGGTCAGCGCATTGCGCTTGGAGCGTTCAAAGAGGTGCTTCTCCATGCTGACCAGCGGCAGCGACGATAGAAACGCCTGCTCCTCATGAAAGGCGCAGCTGCACACGTCCATATCACGGGACACGAGCAGTTTTTTCAGTTCATTGACCTTCCATTCCAGTTCATCCACTGTGGGAGCTGTCACTGCGATCAGCAGGTTTAGGTAATAAAAGTCCTCGTTGTTACCCAGCCCTTCCTTCAGGAAGTAGCCGCTTCGGATAGCACCGTCCAGATCATCAAAGTCCGTGTTGGTATCGCTGGCGTCCTTGATCTTACTGCGATTGATACGAAGCTGCTGTCCCAGCCGCTGCACCATGCGGGCTTTCGGCTGGCGGCTGATGAACATATCCAGGTCAATGCCATCCCCGGCGTTGACAATGAGAGACAGCCAGCCGGCCGGCACCTGCGCCTTATAGCCGGTAGAGGGCACCAGCAGATAGGCATAGTAGAGTCCGTCAATACAGATATGCCGCCCGTTGGTGAAGTCGATGCTGTCAGGGGCGAAAAACTCCGTACAGGGAATGGCGTCGATCTCAGATTCCAGTCCTTTCTCCTGATACTGGGCAACGATCCGGCGAACCCGATCCGGCAGCGACGTGGTGGTGTTGCGGCACAGCAAATGGTAGAGGGTATCGACCGTAAATTCATCATCGTTTTCCGGGATCAGCACCTCATTGCCGCATTGCTTGAGATAATTGACTGCGGTGCGGGCTGCCGTTTGCAGGGAGGCAATGGCCTCCGCTTCCTCGTTATCCCTTTTCCGGCCTGCCCATGCCTCATATTCAAACACCATGAAGAACCGGCGCGAGGTGGCTTCCCGTGCACCGATCCGGTCAATGAGCGTCAGGTAGTCCTGCTGCAGCAGGCGGCAGTTTTCATCGGTTTCCTGCGCCATCTCCTGCTGCACGATCTCTCTGTGCCGGTTCAGGTCGGCACGCTTGGCAATGACCTTGATCTGCATTTTGACCGGGCTGATCTTCAGAAACGAAATAAACGAATAGATGATGTTTCGCTGCTCTCTGGCACTGCGCAGCAGGAAGTTGATAGGTATAACTTCGACAATCTTCAGGTAACGGTGATCCCGTGTGTAGATGATGCCGTTTTCGATCTTCTCCACAGGCAGGTATTCCGCCACTGGATTGATGTACTTGGGCGCGTCGTCACCGCTCTTAGCTTTTCGCTTCCTGCGTTTTTTCCGCTTGTCCTGTCCCTCTTCATTGCGTGTAATAATACGGCGGTTGCAGAGATATTTCAGAACAAGAAAGATAAATGACGAGAGGCTTTCGCCGTTGATGCCAACCAGCGCGATGATGCCAAGAGGCAGCGCGGTCAGGCATAGAATGATGATCTTGGCTGTCAGCGTCAGTGTGGACACCGAGAACACAGGTATGCCGATAGCCAGCACGATAACCAGTGCCTCGGCTGTATTGCGGAGCTTCAGCAGTCCGCCGAAAAAAGTCCCGCCTTCAATAAAATTGGGCGGGATGATATAGGTGTCATATTCATTTGGTTTACTCACATTTAGTTCTCCTTCCTACCCTATGATCCAGAAAGGCCCACCAGCACCGGCACGGCCGCTGGCTTCATTCAGGATGATAGCCAGATCCCATGCCTGTTGGCTTCGGGTATAATTGGCAGGGTCGGCCACCAGTATCTTTCCGTTCTCCACACCGCGCAGCACGATGAAGTGTCCTGAGCTGGTGAAATGACCTTTCAGCATGATTGCCACCACCAGCTTGCCTTGAGAGAGCGCATCCACAATGCGCTGTCCTTCTGTTTTCCCGCAGCCCTGTACCGGAAGCCCCCACGCTTTGGCAGCACTGGGGATCAGCGAATGGTAGGAACCGCTTCTACTGCACCAGTAACCATTTTCATAGGCCCAACGTGCCATCTCAACGGGATCGACCGTCTCGTTGGTCAAAGAAGATACCACCATTGCCATACAGGTAGGCCCGCAGCCGTAGGTGCCGATGTTGTCGGTGCCGTAGGGCTTGTGCGCGTACCGCTTGTCCAACTGATTATAGTAGACCACCTGCGTCGCGCCATCCGAGAAACGAATGTCGCCCAAAGATACAAGGCCGGTGGACTCGGCGGGCAGCAAGCCCTGCATCATACCATCGCCCAGGAATACGCTCAGGTTCTGGGCGTAGTTTTCCGCCAGTCCCTTTTGTTCATCCGACAGGGCGAATATCTTATCCTCAAAATAGGCCTCTCCGTTATAGACGATGGTATATATCTTCCATATCTCTGTTACTTCCGTTTCCGTCACCGTGACCTTACCGGTTTTGGGATCTGTATTCGTTTCCGTTACCGTAGTCGTGCGAGACTCCTCCGTGCTCGTGAAGGTATAGAGGGCGTCCTTGGCCTTACGGATCACATCCTCCATATCCTTGAGGGAGATAGATGCGTAGTCCTGATTTTTGGCGGCACAGTACATGGCAATGAAGCGGTTGGCATTGTAGGCCGGGGAGCTTTCGTATGGATTGATGATCTCCTTCTGGTCAGCGCCGGAAGCGGTAAAATCCGCGTCAATCCGGGCGCGAACATCCTCCTGCCCTTCCTCCAGCAAGTCGCTGATTGCCTGCGAGATCTGATTGATGTTCTCCACAATGGCGGCGTTGTCGTTGAGGATCGGTGTGTCTGGACTTCCTTCAATCCCTGCCTTGGTCAACCCGCCGAAGATCAGGGAGGGTAGCAGCATGATGAACAGGACGGGAAGCACCAGCAACCCGGCAATGATGGCAGCAACCGCCTTGCGATGTGTCCAGAGTGCCGCTGCCGCCGCACCGTAAGGGCCTGCGGCAGCAGCACCTTTTGCCGCGCCGCTTACCGCTTTTCCGGTTTTGATGGCGCCGCGCACAGTGCCGGCAGCGTGTGCGCTGATTTCAGCGGCTTCGTTCAGACCGCTGCATTCTTGCTGGGTCATATCAGGTCTTGTCCTTTCTGCGAGGCGGGTCAGGCAGACGCCGGATCAGGCTCTCACGATAGGAAATGCCGCCATCCGGATTCTGATAGGGTTTTTTCTCCACTACGTCCTGTGCGTACTGCCTATACCATTTTGCGCCGTCCACAGTGGTGACGGTGGTGTATTCCCGTTTTGGCTCCATATACTGTTCAGTGCTGTACATGGCAAAGGCACGACCGGCAGGTTCTTCCTCAGAGGTCTCCGTGCCGGTGATATGCCCACCGCCGATCTCCACATTGGAGAAGTTCGGAATATCCGCCGCGCCTTCACCAAGAGCCGTATAGCCCATATAGGACTTGAGAGCGTCCGCCGCCATATTGCCGGACATGACATCCCCAGATCCCGCACCGCCGGTGGCAATCCGGCTGATAACGTTATTGGCAATATCGCCGCCCTTGGTCATAGAGGCACGGAACGCCATGCCGCCAACGCCGCCGCTGCCTGTACCGGTGGCGTTTCGGTATGCGCCGTTATAGAAGCTGCGATTGGCAACACCGGCCAGACCGCCTTGCAGGAAGGTATTGCTGTCACCGCCACTGCCACCGGTGTTTCCGGCTCGCCCTGCATTACCGCCTCGACCTCGCCCGGCGACGCCACGGGCGGCAGCGATGCTCCGCGCGGCCAGCATCGCTTCTGCCAGCATAGAGCCGCCTGTATGACCCACATTGATGCCAAGACCCTGCATGAAGCTGTCGATCTTCTGTGAGATCTTCAAAAATGCCACTGCGCACAGAAACCAGACGAACAGGTTTCCGGCCACGCCTTCTTTACCGGAAGCTGAGACCTGAGACTGCACATCTGATTCCGTCAGAGCAAAGGCCGGGATCGTGAGCGCACATATAACCAGTACGGACAACACGATCCCTGTGGTGTATTTCGTTTTTTGATTCATGATCGTCTCCTATAGGGATAAAGGGTTTGCCAGGAAGGTTCCCACCATGGTGATGAACAGGCGTAGGCACCATGCGTTCATCAGCAGCAGAAATATCTGGCCGCCGAACATCCGGCACCACGCCTTGAAGATGTTGGAGGTGGCCTGCGCCGCGCCCGTAGCAAAAGCCACCGGCGCCGTGAATACCAGAACGCCCAGGAGCACATAACGCTCCGCCGCCTCAAATAGCAGCTTGATATAGTTCCACGCCAATATGAGGACGAGGATCAGGGCGATTAGAGCCACTGCGCCGTTGGCGCAGACCCCAAGGATGGTAAGTATGACCGAATTGAAGTCGGCAAAGTTCAGTGTGGGCAGCTCAGACGACATGATCCACGCGTAGGGTGTCCCGCCGATTTTCAGTATCAGCTCCACGATTTCATCTGCGAAATAGGCCAGCAGGATAAACAGCACGGAGCGGATTGTCAGTTTTACCGGGTCTTCTGCCTCTACGCCTGCTATAAGGCCGTAGTTCTTGAATAGCTGCCAGATCAGGTTCAGCAGGATCATGCCGATAGCCAGTGCCACGAAGATGTTGTACATCGTCTCCGCGGCAGGGAAGTAGCGCAGGAAGGTGGTCATGTCGCAGCCCAGAGCCCCCAGCACAGAGGTGTTGATAAGGTCAAGACCGTACATGACCTGTTCCGCGATCCATTCTACAATGCCATCTAATATGCCCATAGCACTTCTCCTTTCTCAGCCGGGCAGCTTGGCGTTATCCGTTCCATCTGCCATCTGCGAAGAAGGGCGTCACATAGGACATGATGAAGCCCAAACCGTTAAGGATCGCCCATGTAATGATGATACGCTTGAGCCATGCGCGGCTCTCGTCCACAGTGCGGCCGCTGCGGGAGAAGTTCATCATCAGCAGTGCCACCGACGCGGTGACAATGGCGGCAATGGTGGAGATAAGAAGAATCTGGTTATAGACATCCTTCATGATCTCATTGGCCTTCTCCCAGACGGTGGCGGCAAAGACAGGCTGGCAAAGCATTGCGGCCATGGTCACGCCCGCGAAGGCCGCATATAGTGCCATGCCGGGGCTTGCCCTGTGGAGATGTGTCTTGGTCAGGTCATGTTTTTTCACTCGTGATACCTCCTGTGATAGAAAAGATGTGGAGGGGCTACTCTCTAAAAGTCGCACCTCTTGGACTGCCCAAATACCCGGAAACGAAATAACACCACCCCGTAGGATGGTGTTACTCGTATCGCCTTGGCATAGTTTTGAGCATACACAGTATAGCACACTTGGATTTGCACCGAAATCGCAAAACCGTGCCAATGTTGTGGCGGGAGGAAGCCAAATCCGCGACCCACATTTAACACGGGATAAGTGTTAAATCCGAGAAATACCATAGGAACTCCTATGATGTTTTTTGTTAGTTGCACATCAGCATGCAACTAACAGCTAAAATCTTAGTATATATAGACTAATGCTCCGTATACTATTTTACTTTTGAGGTAAAAGTCTGTTGACAGTTTTATGACAAAGTGTTATCCTATAATTAACCTGCAAGGTAAATTATAGTGGAGGGGATGAAAGCCCTGAAAATAACATTTAAATCGAACAAACTGGGGAAGATTTGCACAGACTCCTCTGTGACCAGGAAAACATATAATTTGGAAATGGCGGAGAAAATTGCTCAGCGCATGGAGGAATTGGAGGCTGCCGATTCGGTTGATATGTTATTACAGTTTCAAATTGGCCGATGTCATCCACTAAAAGGTAATCGGCAAGGACAGTTTGCGATGGATTTAGTTCACCCATTTAGATTAGTATTTGAAAAAGTAAAGAATACAGTACAGATAGTTAAGATTCTCGAAATAGAAGATTATCATTGAGGTTACTGCATTCAGGAGGTAAGGAGGAAACTGATATGCTACATGGAAAAAGCGTAATAGCGGTACCACCTGGGGCAACCATACGCGAGCAGTTAGAAATCCGCGGAATGAACCAGCGAGAGTTTGCAAAAAGAATGGGGATGACTGAGAAACATATCAGCAATCTTATCAATGGCAAAGTGGAATTAAGCCAGAATGTTGCACTGCGTTTGGAGTCTGTCCTCGGAGTTCCTGCCAAGTTTTGGAATAATTTGGAAGCGATCTATCGTGAAAAGGTTGCTAGAGCCACTGACGAAAATGAGTTAGAAGAAGACATTTCAATTGCTAAAGAATTTCCGTACTCAAAAATGGCAACATTGGGTTGGGTTCCGCCGACAAGAAAGGCAGAAGAAAAAGTTTGGAATTTGAGGGGTTTTTTTGAAGTTGCGCGTCTAGGATTGTTAGAAATCCTTAGAATTCCAGGAATTGCTTATCGCAAAGTAGGTGAAAATTCAAAAAGCAATTATGCCCTCGCTGCGTGGGCACAAAAAGCGCGTCTGGATTCTAGAACAATTTTGACTTCCCCGGTTAATATTGATAAACTATCTAGTGTACTTTCCGATATACGTGCATTAACTTTAGAAGATCCGGAATCGTTTTGCCCCAAATTAAGGCAACTTCTTGGAGAATGTGGAATCGCAATTGTTTTTCTTCCACACATCAGCGGCTCCTTTTTGCATGGAGCTACATTTATCGAAGGAAATCATATTGTTATAGGGCTTACTGTAAGAGGCCGAGACGCAGATAGATTTTGGTTTAGTCTATTTCATGAATTATGTCATGTTATTGATGGGCATATTTTCAATCAAGATTTTACAGATGACCCTGAACGAGAAGCTGCAGCAGATAGATTTGCTAGAGATATTTTGATACCTGTAGCCGATTATAATGCCTTTATCCAAACTGATTGTAGAAGCAAGGAAGCAATTATAACCTTTGCAAAGAAAATAGGTATTGCTCCGGGAATTGTTGTTGGACGATTGCAGAAAGAAAATATTATTCCGTATGAATGGTATCATGATTTGAAAGTCGGGTATACCATTTCAAGTTAATCAAGCATTGACCCTTTGGAACAGAGTTTGATAGTTTTGAATAGGAAGAAGATTGCCGCAGATAACCTATCTGCGGCAATCTTCTTAATGAATGTAATCTGTTGGATATTTTGGATTCTTTCTTTCCCCTTTAATTTTGGGGCTAAGATCAGGCTTGCCATAATCATCAAAGTCTACGCGGTGACAGGAATTCTGTTTTCAATCGCCCACATGATTTACCAAAGCGATATCGCAATCTGGAAATGTGATACAATGTATCCACTTCACCCCTCCGGCACAAACTTCTCCAACAGGGCCAGACTCTCCTTGGACGAATACCCCCACAGCACCGAGCTCAGGGCATCAATCGCCATCTGACGCTTGCGGAAGTAAGTGCGGTAGCTGATGTCCCGAATGTGCGGCTCCAGCTTTTCGATGATCTCCTGCGTGTTCGCCAACTGCTGCGGCGACAGGTAGGTGTAGTACAGGAGCCAGTAATAGCTCTCACCGTACTTGTGCTTTGTCCGCAGCAGCTCCACGGAGGTATCCAGCAGCTTCAGCATCTTGTAGCTGCGCTCGATGCAGCGGGCATGATCCTCAATCGCCGAGCCCTCGAAGGTGATGCCGGCCACATAGAGGGATTCCAGAAACTCCTCTATGCTGCTGCCATACTCGATCTGGAACTGCCGACGTACCTGCTGCACGGACAGCTCCAGGCTCCACACCACGTCCCGGTACTTGCGCAGCAGCATCCATGTGTCATGGTACAGGGGATTATCGGTCACTTTGGGTTCTTGTGTAGTCTTTTTCATCGTTCGACCTCCTTATCGCCGCGCATCCCTGTCGGGTGCAATCTGAGTTCAAAGTGATAGACTTCCTGAGCGACACCGCAGGTGACCACCAGTTGAAGCCACCGGCGCAGCGGAGGCACCCCTTCTATCGTAACCTCGCAGTCGTCGGATAATGGTAATAACATATATTTGGATTTGGGGCATGAAGCGCACGGCAGTCCTTGTGCCACAAGGATTTCCCGCATCTTACGCTCGATTCGATGGCGGTTCATTTCTGAAACGCTACCGGTCTCATTTGAACCGCTTGTTACCGTCGTAGTCAGGGCGGTTTCCTCCTGAAGCTCCAGCTTGATGCCAAGGCTCATGGCGATTTCTTCCTTGTCCACCACGATGTCAGAAATTTGGAACATGGTGGAAAGATAGTTCTGTAGATAGATCGTGGTGCCATGCGTGCCGGGGAATGCTGCCAGCTGCAGATAGCCCCGTTCAGCCATGCGCTTGAGGTATCGGCCGGCAGTTGCCTTAGAGATGCCCCAGCGGGATGCCAGTTCCGCGTAGCTGACCAGCGGGCAGCCTGTACCGTTGCGGAGATAGACCACCGGCCCGACGTCTGAACCGAGGACTTGCGGATCGTTATAGACCGTGTTCAGCCATAGATCCAATACGGCGTCCATCTCCGAGCAGTGACCGGCACTGACCAGTTCTGTGGCAGTGGATACAGGGAAGAAGAAAAAGCCGGTATCCTTCTGACAGGGCGCATTGTAGTCGAGAATCGTGTTGTGACGCCGCCAGCCGCGAATCTTAAATTTGACCAGCTTGCCATGTCCGAGAACAAGAAAACTGATAAGCCCTTTCTTTTGCAGCCCCTCCAAAGCGGCCAAGGTCTGGCGGCGGAAGCGTGTGCGGAAATACCGGGACAATTCCTCCACAGACATGATCCATTCGCCGGGGTAGATGGTGTAACTAATGCCATCAATGCGCTTGTATGAGGTGCGGAAGTTGGCATAGGCGCATAGCACGACAAAATAAAAAAGACCGGAGCCTCCGCTCACGCGAATGCTCCGGTCTGCTATCAAGGCTTGTACGAACTGTCGGTAGATCCGGCAGCGTGGATAGTCTACGATCTGTTTGATCTCAAGTGTATATTCTGACATGGAAACCTCCTGAAATATGCCTCTATAATAGGAATCATCGTGTTATATTGACACAGCGTAAAAGTGGCGCAGCATTACCGACGGCGGATTGGAGTTCCGTTAGTAATGCTGCGCCATTGCGCTATTTAGATGTTGGTACGATTCATGTGCCTGATGGTTTATTTCCTGTTTTGTCTGAACCCCAATGAACCGAATCCCTTAGAGGTAAAAACCTAAAGGTGCGTTTCTTGCGTGGTTGGGCCAACAAAATCGGTCATCTCATGGCTCTTCTCTTGGAGTTGACACCAACGCTGACACCAACCGCTGTAAGATTTCATGGTACGGGATGGGAGCAAAGACGAATACAGATTCTTCGGAACCCTTGAAAATACTGACTTCCTGGGATTATATGCGCCGCTATGGGACTATAAGAAATTCACGGTGCATTTCTCATAACCCGGAGGTCGGAGGTTCAAGTCCTCTCTCCGCAACCAGAAAGTCCTGATTTCTTGCGAAATCAGGACTTTTTCCGCACTTTTGTGTCCAATATCTTACTTGCCGTTTTTCCTGACCCAAACGCTGACCCCAACGGGAGCGGGTAGCGGAAAGCACTATACCGCACCAGAGAGGATGTTACCCATTGTTTTTGCCGCTTCACGCTTGGCGGAGGTCGTTACATGAGCGTAGGTGTCCAGCGTGAAGCCTGCCGAAAAATGCCCCAGCATACCAGATACGGTTTTGATGTCCACACCGTTTTGCAGGGCCAGCGTTGCGAAGGTGTGGCGCAGGTCGTGAAAACGCACCTTCGGCAACCCTGCCCGCTTTAGGACGCGGTGCAGCATATTGTTCACGCAGTCGGGTGACAACGGTCCTCCCGTAGGTGATGGAAACACCCACGGACTGCTCCCCACCTTTTTCTTCTGCGCTTTCAGGATGTCTATCGCGTCTGCCGCCAGCGGCAGAGTACGGTAGGCGTTTTTTGTTTTCAGCGGCGCTTCCACGATCTCACCGTTGATACGCGCCAGCTGCCGTTTTACCCGGAGGTCACCGCGTTCCAAATCAATATCCTCCCACTTGAGTCCCAGCAGCTCGCCCCGCCGCAGGCCGGTCGCCAGATCGATGTAGTACATCTCGTACACGCCGCTTTCCTTGGCCTCCCGCAGGAAGGATGTCAGCTGCTCCACCGGCAGCGTCTGCATTTCCTTGCGCTCCACTTTCGGCAGCGCACATCCCTCGGCGGGATTACGGGCGATAAGCTTTTGTTCCACGGCCAGCTTCAGCGCAGAGGAGATGATCTGATGGATATTGCGGACGGTCTTGGCCGATAGGCCCTTGGGCTGCTTCTTACTCTCGATGCGGTCCACCCTGCCGTCGGACAGCAGCTTTTTATACAGCCGCTGGAGGTCGAGGGATGACAGCTTTGTCAGCGGGATGTTCCCGATGTAGGGCTTGATATGATGATCCAGATAGCCGCGATAGGTCTGGTGGGAGGATGGGCGGACTTTCAGCATGGCATAGTCGTTGAACCAGACCTCCAGCCATTGCCCCGTGGTATACTCCCCCGCCCTTGCCACATCCAACCCGCGGGTTTCTTCTATGGTGCGGCGCAGCTTCTCCCGCACCTCCGCCTGTGTTTTGCCCAGCACGTTCTTGGTGATGCGCTTACCGGTGACCGGATCGTGTCCCGCGGTGTAGCGCCCCTCCCAGCGACCATCGCTGCGTTTGCGGATGTTGCCCTCACCGTTTGCGCGTTTTTTGGCCATTGAATCAGCTCCTTTGCTTTTTGTTAGCCAACATACATACCACAAAGCTGAGGGTGTTGTATGCTCTAAAAGACTTCTTAATCAAGCGGTTGGGAAGTCTCTTAGAACACACAACCTAAAACCGAAGAAAGGAGCGCAAGTTATGAGAAAAAATGAGAAAATCACAGCTCTGTACGAACGACTGAGCCGTGATGACTTTGGCAAAGATGATGACCAACAGCGTGAGAGCAATTCCATATCCAATCAAAAGGCTATGTTGGAGGAGTTCGCCGCACGGCAGGGCTTTACAAACATTGTCCATTTCACGGACGATGGCATTAGCGGCACCTGCTTTGACCGTCCCGGATTTTTGGCAATGATGAAAGAGGTTGAAGCCGGGAATGTGGAGTATTTGTGCATCAAGGACATGAGCCGCATGGGTCGTGACTATCTGAAAGTTGGTCAGATTATGGAAATCCTGCGTCAGCGTGGCGTTCGCCTTATCGCCATCAATGACGGCGTGGACAGTGCCAGAGGGGACGATGATTTTATCCCTTTCCGCAACATTATGAACGAGTATTACGCCAGAGACACCAGCCGTAAAATCCGTTCCACTTTCCAGTCAAAAGGCAAGTCCGGCAAGCACCTCACAGGCACGGTCATTTACGGCTATCTCTGGAACGAAGCCAGAGACCAATGGTTGGTTGACCCCGAAGCCGCAGAGGTGGTCAAGCGCATCTTTGCCATGACGATTGAGGGTTACGGTCCGTATCAGATCGCCAGCAAACTGAAATCGGAAAAGGTGCTTATTCCGTCTGCTTACCTTGCCCAACACGGCGAGGGCGTGAACAAAAACAAGACTTTCAAAGATGTGTACGGCTGGGGTTCTTCCACCATCTGCAACATTCTTGAAAAGCGTGAATATCTGGGACACACCATCAATTTCAAGACCCGAAAGCACTTCAAGGACAAGAAAAGCCATTATGTCCCGGAGGACGAATGGACGATTTTTGAGAATACGCACGAAGCCATTATTGACCAGCAGACCTTTGACCTTGTGCAGAAAATCCGTGGGAATGTCAGACGCTACCCGGACGGCTGGGGCGAAGCAGCTCCCCTCACAGGCTTGCTTTATTGTGCCGATTGCGGCGGCAAGATGTATGTCCACCGCACCAACAACGGCAAGCGTATTTCTCAATATACCTGCTCCCAATACAGCAAAGTCCCAGTTGGAAAGCTCTGCACGACACAGCACCGTATCAATGAAGATGTGGTACTGTCCCTTGTCTCTGAAATGCTGAAAGCCATTGCCGAGTATGCGAAGCATGACAGAGCCGAGTTTGTCCGTGTGGTGCAGGAAGCGCAGTCCAGCCAGCAGACAGCAGAGGTCAGGAAACAGCGGACACGCCTTGCCGCCGCAAAGCAGAGAGTTTCCGAGCTGGAAGTCCTGCTCTGCAAAATCTATGAGGACAACATTTTAGGAAAGCTGTCCGACAGCAGATACGCCACTCTGGACGCTCAATACGAAAAGGAACAGTCCGAGCTTACCGCTGAAATCTCTGCTCTGGAAAAGGCTATCAGGAGTTATGAAAAGCACGAAAAGGACGCTGACCGTTTTATCGCTCTGATCGACAAATATGAGAACTTCGACAAGCTGACCATTGCCATGCTCAACGAGTTTATCGAGAAAATCCTTGTGCATGAGCGTGACCGCAAGGGCAGTATACAGACCACACAGGAGGTCGAGATTTACTTCAATTTTGTCGGGCGATTTGTTCCCCCGGCGTTTGGAGAAGAGGAGCTGACCCCGGAAGAATTAGAGGAAATCCGCAAGCGTGAGGAACGCAAGGACAGGCTTCATCAGAACTACTTGAAGCGGAAAGCCAGCGGAGCACAGAAGCGATACGAGGACAAAATCAAGGGGAGAAAAAAGGCAGAAATCGAAGCCAAGAAAGCCGCCATTCGTGCAGAGGACATTGCAAAGGGCGTGTTCGTCCCGGTCAGCAGTTTACCGCAGAGAGAGCCGATGAAAGGAGTACAAACAGCATGAATATCACTTACAGGCAGAACGGCGATTATCTTATCCCGAACATCATTATCCGCAAGACCAAGCCCCTCGGACACTACGGCAGACTCCGCAAGGCGTATCTAAAAATGCACCGCCCGATACTGTTCAATGAGCTGGCGCTATCCGACAAGCTCTTTGAGCATTGCGCCGAGATTGACGAAGCGGCACGAAGCCGCATGGAGCTGATCGTGCGGTCACTGGCAGAGCAAAACGGCGTGACAGAGCAACTGAAAGCTGAAAACCAAATGGAATGGGTGCGGCAGATGAACGCTTGCAAGGCACAGGCAGAGGAGATTGTGAAGTTTGAGCTGATTTATGACTGATACTGAGAGCGCCCGGACGAAAAATGTTCGGGCGCTCAAACGCTTGAACAAACTGTAACTTTTTCAAGGAGTCTATTGACTAAGGCACCGAGTATGAGTATAATTAGTTTTGCTACTTAGCAACGCTAATCAGCAGAACTAAAGTGTGGTGAAGATTATGGATAACAAATATGTGCAACAATTCAAAAAAGGCTCTCTTGAAATGATACTATTATCCTTAATCGGGCGCAAAGAGACCTATGGCTATGAAATAATCACAGAGTTAAATAGCAGTGCATCTGTCTTAGGATATGCAAAAGAGGGAACGATTTACCCTATTCTGTATCGCTTACAAGAAGCGGAACTAATTCAATGTCGTTTAGCACCAGCGGCTGCTAATGGCGGATCAAAAAAATATTACTCCCTTACTCTTAAAGGAAAGGAAGTTTTACAGGAATTGATTACGTTTTGGTCCAGCTATACGGATTGTGTAAATAGCTTTATCGCCACCTATCAACAAACGGAGGTCTCAGAATGAAGGAGCAATACATAAGGCAGGTTGAAAAGGAATTAAATTTATCACGCAAAGCCAAAACCGAGGTTGTGCGTGACTTGAATGAAATATTTAATTCTGCCGTGGAGCATGGAGAAACTGAACAACAGGTAATCGAAAGGCTTGGAACGCCGCAAGAATTTGCTAACAGCACAGCAGAACAGTTTGGAATTGATAATTCCGTCCCAAAGAAACGGAAATGGATCATTTCAAGTGTCATTTCCCTTGTGGTAGCTATTGTTGCTTTTTTAATTTATGCTACTGCAAAGTCTGGTAAAGTGCCGGAAGGAGCAATCGGGCAAGCAGACGCAATGACAAACATTCAGGTTAATGGTGATTTTATTTTTGATGCTTCTCAAATTATTTTATTGGTTGGCATAATCGCTTTTGTATTTGCCACAATTCAGATTATCAGAGCTGTCCACAACAATAGGAGGTAACTATGAAAAGATTTATTCCGGGAATTGCAATTTTGCTTATATTGTCATTGACTGCTTGCTCCGCCCCAAAAACACCACCCAAAGACACAGGAGACGCAAGCAATTCGCAATCTGAAGGTATTATTAGGCTTGATGAGGGAGAATGGCCAGTCAATGAATATACTGAGGGACTTCCCGTTCCAACTGGCACAGTTGCATGGGCTATGCTTGATACAGAACACGGAAATTTCAGTATCAGTATTGCAGGTATAGACGAAAATGACTATGATAACTACATGGAACTTTTGATACAAGAGGGCTTTTCAGTAGTTGAGAATGTGTCAGAGAAAATCAAAGGAGAAAACTATGTTTCTGTCGGGACACTCCTATCAAATGGAGAAAAAGGTTTAAGTATCAGCTATATACCTGATAATTTAACAATTTATGTTTCATTTGAAAAATGAGAGCGTGCAATAAACAGCGAAGCAAAATCCCTTTAGGAACTAAAGGGCGCACTTCTATACTCTCCTGTCGGGAGTATCGTGCGTCCTGCGGAGCATCATTCTCTGTCAGCAGAAATAGGCTGCATGACCGAGAATGTTTCGTCACTTCGTTCCGTCAAGGTGGCTACACCCCCTTGCACCGCTTATGCGGTTATCCCCAGTGTACTTGCCGTCCGCAGACGGTTTTGAGAACCGTCCGCCGCCAGCAAGTTTGATATCAACAAATAAGAATTTGACAAAGGAGTGCGATTACATGAAAAAACAATTACAAGGATTAGCATTGATTTTTCTTGGTATTCTTTTAATGATTGGATATGGAAATGAATCGTTTTTTGATTTTAGCCTTAAATGGTCTGCACTGTTTTCACTCATCGGAATTGTAGGTGCTGTAATAGTCTTTATGCCAGATAAAAAAGAATAATCCATGAATTGTTCCCCAACAAGTAAATACGGAAAATTAGACCGTTGACACACATCGTCATGTGAAAAAGTCGGCGGTCTTTTTTTATACCCATTTTCAAAAAAGGAGGTCAAACAGAATGAAAAAAACGAAAACCATTGACCAGCTTCGGGCTGAAAAAGAGCGAGCTGAAACAAGGCTTGCACAGGAGCAACACAAGCTCAACCGCCTTGAAAACCGGAAGAAGTTTCTGGAACAGGGCGAGCGAAAAAAACGCACCCACCGCCTTTGCAATCTGGGTGGCACAGTAGAGAGCCTTGCCCCAGTGTTCAAAGACCTGTCACGCACTGAAATGACCGGGCTGCTGGAACACATTTTCGCTTTGCCGGAGGTGGAACAGGCACTCAGAGAAGCGGCGGCAGCCCATGAGAGAAATCTTCACAGAGAGGAGGAAACGGACAATGGCATTGTTCCACTTCACAGTAGACCAGGTGAAACGCAGTGAGGGACAGTCGGCTATCGCTTCTGCCGCTTACCGTTCCGGCGAAAGACTGTATAGCGAGTATTACGGTGAGTACAGCGACTACACCAGAAAGGGCGGAGTGATCTGCTCCGACATTCTCTTACCGTCCCATGCTCCCCCGGAATTTGCAGACCGCCAGACCTTGTGGAATGCCGTTGAACAGGTGGAACGGGGAAAGAAAGCCCAGCTTGCATACAGCTTTGAAATTGCCTTGCAGAACGAGTTTACCATTGAGGAAAATATCGCTCTGGCAAGGCAGTTTTTGTTGGACAACTTTGTGAGCCGGGGCATGACCGTTGATGTGGCGTTCCATGAGAAAGAGACTGAGGACGGAGGAATACCCAACCCTCACTTTCATTTCCTCTGCCCTATGCGCCCCATGAACCCGGACGGGACATGGGGCTTTAAGCAGCGCCGAGTGTACCGGCTGGACGAGAACGGAAACCGTATCAGAGACCAGAACGGCAAGTTCCTCTTTGACGCTGTCCCTACTACCGACTGGGGCAGTCCCGAAACGCTGGAACATTGGCGTAAGGCGTGGGCTGATGTGTGCAACGCCAAGTTTGAAGAAAAGGGGCTTGATGTGCGTATCGACCATCGCAGCTATCTGCGTCAAGGAGTGGACTTGCTCCCCACCGCCCATGAGGGTGCAACCGTCCGGGCAATGGAGAAGAAAGGCATACGCACTGAAAAAGGCGAGTTCAACCGCTGGATTAAAGCCACCAATGCCGTTATCCGGGACATCAGAAAGAAAATCGCTCTCCTGTCTGACTGGATCAAGGAGATAAAAGCCGAACTTGCCAAGCCGCAGACCCCAGACCTTGTTTTTCTTCTGAGAGCCTATTACTCCAAGCGGAGTGCCGGAGCTTACTCCCAGAAAGGCAAAATCAGCAACCTAAAGGAGATGAACGAGACTTTCAATTATCTGCGGGAGAATGGCATTTACACCCTTGAAGATTTGGAAAGCCGGGTGGAGAGCCATCGCACTAAAACCGACAGCTTGAAAACAACAATGGACGCCGAGAATGCCCGCATGAAAGCCATACGCAGCCTGTCCGATGACAGCAATACTTTCCAGCGGTTAAAACCGGTTTATGAGGGCTTGCGGAAAATCAAATTTGACAAGCCAAGAGCTGCATACAAGGCAGAGCATGAAGCAGAGCTGAAACAGTTTTATGCTGCCAGACGCAGGCTGACTGCCGAATTCCCAGATGGAAAAGTGAATATGAAAAAACTGTCTGAAGAATATGACGCACTGGTTCAGACGCACACAACCACCTATGAGCAGTTTAAGAGCGTCCGGGAGGACTTACAGCGGCTCTGGAAGGTAAAGTCATGTGTAGATACTGCCGCCCGTTCTATGGTGCGTACAAAGGAACAAATGCTCCAAAATCAACCCCAGACACGACACAAAAAGGAGGATATATCTTTATGAAAAAATATGACTGGAAAAAGGAATACAATCCCATTCGCAGAACCGCAAAGCGGATTTTAAGTGGAGACCTCTTGAAGGACGGGAGACCGCTTTCCGACCTTATCGAGCTGGACGAACACAGCCGGAAATGCCTTGAATTTGAAGCTACACTCACAGACCAGCAGATTGAACTGTTGCAGGATTTAGGGTATCTGCCCGTTGTCACAAGGCAGTATGCCGAAGAATGCGAGGAATGCCCCTACACGCTGAACGAGCGTGAGCATGGCATTTGCAGACGCTGTTCGGTTTTCAAGAAGTAAAGGAGGACACCCCATGCAGTACACACAGGCACAGATTGACCGGGCGAACGCTGTCAGTCTGGAAGATTTTCTCCGTTCACAGGGAGAGACACTGATAAAAAGCGGCAGAGAATACCGCTGGAAAGAACATGACAGTCTGACCATCCGAGGAAACAAATGGTTTCGCCACAGCCAGAGCAAGGGCGGCTACCCAGTCAATTTTGTCATGGAGTTTTACGGCAAGTCCTTTCCTGAAGCTGTCCAGATGTTGACCGGAGAAAACGGCGTGGGACAGACCGAAGCCACTGCCACCGCACCGCCCACAGAGTTTCACTTGCCCATGCACAGTAAAACAGCCGACAGAGCAATCCAATATCTCACAGAAAGCCGAGGTCTCAACAAAACGCTTGTTGAGGCTTTTCTCCTTTCCGGGGACATTTATGAGGACGCAAAGCGGCACAATATTGTATTTGTCGGCAGAGACCAAAACGCTATCCCACGATATGCTCATGTGAGAGGGACAGACGAGCCGTTCAGACAGGATATTGCCGGATCTGATAAGTCTTATCCGTTCCGCTATGAGGGCAATGGCAGCCAGCTCTTTGTTTTTGAAGCACCGATAGACCTATTGTCCTTTATCTGCCTTTATCCGAGAGACTGGCAGACAAGGAGTTACCTTGCTTTGGGAGGTGTTTCGGGCAAAGCCCTTGACCATTTTCTTTCTGAACGCAAGGACATTTGCCAAGTATTCCTCTGTCTGGACAGTGACACCGCCGGGAGTGAAGCCAGCCTTCGACTGGCACAGAACATTCCCGATGGAATTTCTGTTGTCCGTCTTGTTCCTGCAAGGAAAGACTGGAACGATGTGTTAAGACAGCAAACGGATATTCCCAGCAGAAAATTCATTGCTGAGACAATCACGCTGAAAGAATTGCCAGTTGTCCAGCCCGTTCCCATGCTCCGTATGGCAGATGTGGAGCTGACAAGCGTGGAATGGCTATGGTTTCCCTATATCCCGTTTGGTAAGCTGACGATTATCCAGGGCAACCCCGGCGAGGGCAAGACCTACTTCGCCATGCGTCTGGCGGCGGCTTGCACCAACCGAAAGCCATTGCCCGGTATGGAAGTCCTTGAACCGTTCAATATCATTTACCAGACCGCCGAGGACGGTCTGGGCGATACAGTCAAGCCCAGACTGATGGAAGCGGAAGCAGACCTTGAAAAAGTGCTTGTCATTGATGACAGGGATACGCCGCTGACTCTTTCCGATGAAAGAATTGAAAAGGCAATCCGGGAAAACCATGCAAGGCTGGTTATCATTGACCCCGTACAGGCATTTCTTGGGGCTGATGTGGATATGAACCGAGCCAATGAAGTTCGACCCATCTTCCGCAGTCTGGGAGAGATTGCACAGGACACAGGCTGTGCGATTGTGTTGATTGGACACCTGAACAAAGCAGCCGGAACACAAAGCACTTACAGGGGTTTAGGCTCCATCGACATTACGGCGGCAGTCCGCAGCCTACTGTTTATCGGCAAGCTGAAAGATAGTCCCACAACAAGGGTACTGATCCATGAGAAAAGCTCCCTTGCCCCACCGGGACAGTCCCTTGCCTTTTCTCTGGGAGATGAGAAAGGCTTTTCATGGATAGGGGCTTATGACATTACCGCCGATGAACTGCTTGCCGGAACGGACACCGCAAAGACTGAGAGCAAGACCGCACAGGCAGAAGCACTGATACTGGAACTGCTGGCAGACGGAAGAAAAATGCCAAGTGCAGAGCTGGAAAAGGCGGTTAATGACAGGGGCATATCCTCACGCACGATGAGGACAGCTAAAAGCCGTATTGGAGACAGGCTTGTGACCGAGAAAAACGGTGCTTCATGGATTTGCCATCTCCGAGAGTAACACAGGAAGAAGGCAAGCGTGGCAAAGACGGTAAGGTTTTTATAGATACCTTAAAGTTGCCGCCTTGCCTTCTTCCCTTATATTGACACCGCCCGATGATGAACAGTCACCGGGCATTTTTCATTTACAGGAGGATTTTGAATGACTAATATCGCAAATACACCAAAACCCAATGACTGCCCGACAATCAGAAGAAAAATCGGAAAGACCACCTATATCGTCCGTGTCCATTTCAGCGAGACCGCCAAGGAGACGATGGAGGACAAAATCAAGCGTATGCTTCGTGAGGAAGTCCGCAAAATGTAACTTCTTTGTGGAAGTGATTAAAAAGTCCTTGACAATTTGTCTCTGGCAAAACAGCTAAGTCGATCAATATTTCCTGCGGCGCGCGCCTTGCGCCCTTCGATATCCAGGAGCTGCGGGAGATCACCATGTACGACGAGCTGGAGCTGGACACCCTGGGCGACCGGAAAACGGCGCTGTTTCTCATCATGAGCGACACCGACAGCACCTTCAACTTCCTCATTTCCATGATTTACAGCCAGTTGTTCAACCTGCTGTGCGAAAAGGCCGACGACGTATACGGCGGCAGGCTCCCCGTCCATGTGCGCTGCCTCATCGACGAGTGCGCCAACATCGGGCAGATACCGAACCTGGAAAAGCTCATGGCCACCATCCGCAGCCGCGAGATCTCCGCCTGTCTGGTGCTGCAAGCCCAAAGTCAGCTAAAGGCTTTGTACAAGGACAACGCCGACACCATCATCGGCAACTGCGACAGCTCCATCTTTTTAGGCGGTAAGGAGCCCGGTACGCTGAAGGAGCTGAATCAGGCGCTGGGGAAAGAGACCATCGACACCTTCAATACCGGCGAGAGCCGTGGACGGGAGGTGTCCCACAGCCTGAACTATCAGAAGCTGGGCAAAGACCTTGCCACGATAGACGAGCTGGCGGTGCTGGACGGCGGCAAGTGCATCTTGCAGCTTCGGGGCGTGCGCCCCTTCCTCTCGGATAAGTACGACATCACCCGTCACCCCAATTATAAGTATCTGTCGGACGCGAACCCAAGGAATGCCTTCGATATCGAGAAATACCTCTCCACAAGGCTGGTGCCGAAAGCGGATGAGGTCTACGAGGTATTCGACGCGGGCCGCGTCTGAGCGTACAAGCCCGCCGCCCTCATGCGGCGGCTTTTCATATAGATACGGATGAGAAAAGACGCTTCCTCGCTTGCAGGGTCGGAACGAATCCACGAACTAAAAATTGAAAGGAGAAGCCGGAATCGGGGCTGCATCGCAGCTTTCGCTCCGGCGCCTGCTGTATCCGCGAGATTTCAACACAACCAACACCCAATGATTCCGGCAACACAAATATGGAATTTTTCAACTCTGCTGTCGGCGTTCTTCAAACTTTGGTAATTGCCCTTGGCGCAGGTCTCGGCATCTGGGGAGCCATTAACCTGCTGGAAGGCTACGGAAACGACAACCCCGGCGCTAATGCTCATGTGCGATAAAGTAACACCACAATATGACAGGCAGTCGCCCTTGCTATTCCGAACAAAGGGACACAGTATTAGAAGAGTTCACGACTTTATGCTATACTTAAAATACTAAAAAAGTTTGTAACGATTGCTTGTTTCCGCAATCTTATTTATAAAGGGGGTGAGATGGTGAGTGATTTTGACGCTATATATCAAGAATACGGAAAGACCGTATATTGCTTTCTGCTTTCATTATCACGAGATGAAACATTATCAGAGGAATTGACGCAGGAAACAATGTTTCGAGCAATTATGAATATCAGTTCTTTCCGTGGCGATAGCAAAATCTCCGTTTGGCTCTGCCAGATTGCAAAGAATTTGTATCTTGAATGGATGAAAAAGAACAAACGAATAGTCCCCATTGATGAAAGCATAGACCTTTACGATAGCGGCAGAGATATTGCGGCTGAGTTAGCAGACAAAGACATTGCCGACAGAATCCTGCAACATCTGCATGAACTTGAAGAACCATATAAAGAAGTTTTCACACTTCATGCATTGGGAGATATACCACTGAAACGCATCAGCCAGCTTTTCGGAAAAAGCGATAGCTGGGCGCGAGTTACTTACTATCGAGCCAAAGCTATGATTACTGCCAAGTTAGAGGAGGGAGAAAAATGAAAAAGATTGAGTGCTACATCGTTCAGGACTTGTTGCCTCTCTATATAGACCATGCTTGCAGCAAACAGACTACTGAGGACATTGAAGGTCACTTGCAGTCTTGCGAAAGCTGCAAAAAGCTATATGAGGAAATGAGTTCAGATATTTGTTCTGCATTGCAAACTCCGGAGTTTGACAGCCGGAAAATATTTCGTCATGCAAAGAAAAGCGTTCTTGCTATCATCCTTGCTTTGGCTGCTGTCATAAGTTGTTTCGTGATTAACGCAGGCGGCGCTTGGATGGGTGGAAGAGCAGACATATCAAACCTGATTGTTACCATCCTCTATGTAATCTTCTGGAGTGTTTTCTCCGTTCGGTCAAGGGGATATGTACCACTTATCAAGGTTTCATTTGCGATTAGCTGTATTACCTTTGTTTCTGCCGCTGCCGGACTGATTGCACGGGCGCTGCATATCGGGGGATTTATCACTGGAATACTCAGTGTTTTTTCCTCAATTCCCTTTTATGGACTCAGGTTCTTTATGGACTGGACTGGACTGTATGTAATTGCAACGGCATTATCGCTTGCATGGCTTATCTACACTTGGCATTCCAAACGCAAATTGGAACATACCACAGATTTGAAAGGAGATTGAACTATGAGCAAGAAAGTATCAAGAATCGTCGGAGGAATCATGTTGGCAGTCGCTGTTGTCTTTGTTGCCGTAGCACTTGGACATCCCGAAATGAGTTTCCCATGGAGTAACACCGTAACTTATTCTCTGTACGCTGTTTATCTTGTAGCTGCGATAGTCTTATTAATCGCACCATTTAAAAACAAGTAACTATCAAGTAGCAAAGCCAGCCGAGCCAGTCAACGGTCAAGATGAACGGCGCATACTGCGCCGCCGTTGACAGCCCCGCCCGCCTTTGCTGGTAGGCAATCAAGGGGCGACAGCAAGGAATGCTGCCGCCCCTCACATTATTCAGAAAGGGGGATTTTCCATGACCGAATTTGAAGAATACCAAGAGCATACCCAATACACACATAATGCTTTTTGCAGGATTGTTATTCGCCATGCGTCCATTGACGCAGCTCGCAAGCTGTATTCAAAGTGGAAGCGGGAAATCTCCCTTGAATATTTGTCCGAAGAAAAGTTCATGCCGTTTGCTGCCACCGATGAATACTTTGCACAGCCGCCGTCAAGCGAGGAATACCCGTTCACAGTCTGCGGTCAGACTGTCATGTTGAGCAATACAGATCTTGCCGCCGCCCTGTCCTCTCTGCCGGAAACAGAGCAGGAAATCATCTTCCTGTACTTCTTTGAACATCTAACCCATGCGGAAATCGGCAAGCGGTACGGACGGACACGCAGCACAGCCGGACGGCACATTTACCTTGACTTGTGCCGACTGCGGGAGGAAATGGAGGTGTTAGCCCATGAGCAGACTTCTCCCCTATGAAACAATCATACAGGCTACCAACGGAGAGCCGGAAGCGGTCAACGCCGTCCTTGCCCATTATGCCGGATATATCCGCTATTACTCCCACATTTACGGGCATTACAACGTGGATATGGAGGACTACATCAAGACGAAACTGATAGAAAGCCTATCTAAATTCCGGCTTGACCGATAACCCCACAACTGAATAACCGCCGCCATGCAGCGGCACACCGAGCAGGAAATCAGCTAAAGGTTTCCTGCTTTTTTTGCGCCTTGCGGTTGCCGGAATCGCCTTTTCTGCATTACCTATGCGAAGCAAACCAGAGAAAAATTCCTGTTTCATTCGGCGTTTTCGGAAAAACCCTGTATTACCCAGCGAAAAGGGAAAGGAAATCAAAAAACATCTGAAAATCTCCGTCCATTTTGCCTTGCCCCGTGTTGAAGGTAGTGAGGGAAGATATTTCACAAAATGCCGTCCATAGAGTTGGCAAAAATTTTTCTTCTCCGTGGAGGGAAATAGCGGGCAGAAAAGCCATTTTGATTTGTCTTGTTAGTGAAAAGCGGGCAGAAACCGCCGCTTTAATCGCTTTGTTATTGGAAGCCGGAGAAGCCAAAACGCCCCGCCGGAATTGTAGTATTGGCAGACGCAGCCGAAAGCATCACTTTTTTAGAGCAAGTTTCTACCACGGTGCCAAAATCCGCAATTCTGCGGTTTTGCCCCTCGCGGGAAACTTGTTGGGGAGTGCCTTCCCCAAACCCTGCTGTGGCGGCTTGCGCCGCAAAAAATTTCAACACCGTCCCCCCAATCCGAAAAATAATGTCCGTTGTAAAGTAAAGTGAAAGGAGGTTTACGCTCATGCCAAAGCGATACAACACACCCCACCGCAGCCGTGTTGTGAAAACCCGGCTGTCCGAAGAAGAATACGCCGACTTCACAGCGCGGCTTGCGCCCTATGGTATCAGCCAGTCCGAATTTCTCCGGCAGGCGATACGGCGGGCGACCATACGCCCGGTTGTCCATGTGTCGGCGGTCAATGACGAACTGCTTTCCGCTGTTGGAAAGCTGGCCGCCGAGTACGGCAGGATCGGCGGCAACCTCAACCAGATAGCCCGGTATCTGAACGAGTACGGCGCCCCCTACAACGCCCTTTCCGGCGAGGTACGCACCGCCATAGCCGACCTTGCCGCCCTCAAGTATGAAGTCTTGCAGAAGGTAGGTGACGCAGTTGGCAACACTCAAACATATCAACTCTAAAAACGCCGACTACGGAGCCGCCGAACAATACCTGCTGTTTGAGCATGACGAGTTTACCATGAAGCCCACCCTTGACGAGCAGGGGCGGCTTATCCCCCGCGAGGACTACCGGCTGTCCACGCTGAACTGCGGCGGGGAGGATTTTGCCGTTGCCTGTATGCGGGCAAATCTCCGCTACGGGAAGAACCAGCGGCGGGAAGATGTGAAAAGCCACCACTATATCATCAGCTTTGACCCACGGGACGGCCCGGACAACGGCTTGACCGTAGACCGGGCGCAGGAATTGGGCGAGAAGTTTTGCGCCGAGCATTTCCCCGGGCACCAGGCCCTTGTATGCACCCACCCGGACGGCCATAACCACAGCCGCAATATCCATGTGCATATCGTCATTAACAGCCTGCGGATAGAGGAAGTGCCGTTCCTGCCCTACATGGACAGGCCAGCCGACACGAAAGCCGGGTGCAAGCACCGCTGTACCGACGCCGCCTTGCGCTACTTCAAGTCCGAAGTCATGGAGATGTGCCACCGGGAGGGGCTTTACCAAATCGACCTCTTGAACGGCAGCAAGAACCGCGTCACAGACCGGGAATATTGGGCGCAGAAAAAGGGACAGGCCGCGTTGGACAAGCAGAACGCCCCCATGATTGCAGGCGGTATCACGCCCCGGCAGACCAAGTTTGAAACGAACAAAGAGAAACTGCGGCAAACCATAGGTCAAGCCCTTGCCACCGCCGCCAGCTTTGACGAGTTTTCCTCTTTGCTGCTGCGGGAGGGCGTGACCGTCAAGGAGAGCCGGGGGCGGCTTAGTTACCTCACGCCGGACAGGACGAAGCCCATTACCGCCCGGAAGTTGGGCGACGACTTTGACCGCACCGCTGTTCTTGCCGTTTTGGAGCAGAACGCCGCCAGAGCCACAGAAAAGGCCGGAGCCATACCCGAATACCCCCGGCATGGGAAAAACGGCATACAGCCTACAAAAGCCCCACAAACCGCCCCGAAACAGGACGGTGTGCAGCGGCTTGTGGACATTGAGCAGAAAATGGCCGAGGGCAAAGGCCGGGGCTATGAACGCTGGGCGACCATGCACAACCTCAAACAAATGGCCGCGACGCTGAATGTGTATCAGGAATACGGCTTCACTTCCCCGGAGCAGTTAGAAGCCGCCGTTGACACCGCTTATCAGGAAATGCGCCAGACCAGCGGCAAGCTGAAAACGCTGGAAACAAAGCTGCAAGGAAAAAAGGAGTTGCAGCAACAGGTACTTGCCTACGCCAAGACCAAGCCCGCCCGCGACGGGCTGAAAGCGCAGAAATCCCCCAAAGCCCGCGAAGCATACCGGCAAGCCCATGAGAGCGATTTTATCATAGCCGACGCAGCCGCCCGGTATTTCCGGGAGCATGGCATTACCAAGCTGCCCACCCGGAAAGCGTTGCAGGACGAGATCGAGCAGCTTGTTTCCGAGAAAGACGGGCTTTACAACGGCTACCGGGAACAGAAGCGGCGCTTTGCCGAGTTGCAGACGGTCAAGCGGAATATCGACCAGATCCTGCGCCGGGAAGAACCCCACCGCAGAAAGGAGCAGAGCCATGAACGATAAGCTGCCCCGCATGGACTACCGCCAGCACCGGCGGGCGCGGCGGCTGGTGCATGAGTGCTGTAACTACGATGAGGGGAACTGCCTGCTACTGGACGATGGGGAGCCTTGCGTGTGCGTCCAGAGCACTTCCTATTCCCTTATGTGCCGCTGGTTTCGTGTGGCTGTCCTGCCCCTTGACGGGGAACTGGCCGCAGCCCTCTTGTACCGGGGGAGCCGGAAACAGTGCGCGGTCTGCGGTGCAGCTTTCGTCCCCAAGTCCAACCGGGGGAAATACTGCCCCGACTGCGCCGGACGCATGAAGAAAATCAAAGCCACCGAGCGAAAGCGGAAACAACGGCAGAGATGTCACGCTTTAGGGGCGTTCAAACCCTTGTAAATCAAGGCTTTTTTGCCCGCCCTCAACGGGGACTTGATACATTTATCCTTTTCCCCCGAAAACGCCGTTCTAAATGCGTACAAATGCCCCAAACCCACCCAAGGAGGAACTATGTCAGACAACCGAAAATATTACTACCTCAAACTGAAAGAGAATTACTTTGACGAGGACGCCATTGTGCTGCTGGAAAGTATGCAGGACGGTATCCTCTACTCCAACATACTGCTGAAGCTGTACCTGAAATCCCTGAAAAACGGCGGGAAGTTGCAGCTTGACGAAAATATCCCATTGACCGCACAGATGATTGCCACCATTACGCGCCAGCAAGTCGGCACCGTAGAACGGGCTTTGCAGATTTTTATGAAGCTGGGGCTGGTGGAGCCGCTGCAAAACGGCGCGCTGTACATGAGCAACATTGAACTGCTCATCGGCCAATCCTCTACCGAGGGGGAGCGAAAACGGCGGGCAAGGCTGGCTTTGCAGGGACAGAAAGCCTTGCCAAAAGCTGGGGCGGACAAATGTCCACCATATCAAGCGGACATTTGTCCGCCAGAGATAGAGATAGAGAAAGAGATAGAGATAGAAAAAGAGAGAGAGCGAGAGTTAGACACGGGACAGCCCACCCCCGCCGCCTATGGCCGGTATGAAAATGTCTTACTGACCCAATCAGAACTGGACGGGCTGAAAGCAGACCTGCCCGACAAATGGAACTACTACATTGACCGGCTATCCTGCCATATCGCGTCCAGCGGCAAGCGATACCACAGCCATGCCGCCACGATCTACAAATGGGCGCAGGAGGACGCAGCCAAGAAAGCCCCAAAACAGGGCATACCCGACTACTCATGCAAGGAGGGCGAGAGTTTATGAAGAACGAAATCAACGCTGTTTTGGAGAATATGACGGCCACCACGCCGGAGCAGGAGGACTACACCGGCGTGGACGGTTTACTGTACTGCGGCAAGTGCCGCAAGCCCAAAGAAGCCTACTTCCCGGAGGGCAAGGCGTTGTTTGGGCTTGACCGCCACCCGGCAGAGTGTGACTGCCAGAGGGCACAGCGGATTGAGCGTGAAGCCGCCGAGCAGCAGCGCAGACACCTTGACACCGTGGAGGAACTGAAACGCCGGGGCTTTACCGACCCCACCATGCGGGACTGGACTTTTGAGAACGACAACGGCAGAAACCCGCAGACCGAACTTGCCCGCCGGTATGTGGAGCATTGGGAGGATATGCGAGCCGACAACATCGGCTGTTTGTTTTGGGGCGGCGTGGGGACAGGCAAAAGCTACCTTGCGGGCTGTATCGCAAACGCCCTCATGGAGAAAGAAATCTCCGTCCACATGACGAACTTTGCCCTTATACTCAATGACCTTGCCGCCAGCTTCGAGGGCAGGAACGAGTACATTTCCCGCCTTTGCCGCTATCCGCTGCTGATCCTTGACGACTTCGGCATGGAGCGCGGCACCGAGTACGGGCTGGAACAGGTTTTCAATGTGATTGACAGCCGCTACCGCAGCGGCAAGCCGCTGATCGTCACGACCAACCTCACGCTGGACGGACTGCGAAGCCCGGAGGACACCGCCCATGCCCGTATCTATGACCGTCTGCTTTCCATGTGCGTCCCGGTGCGTTTTACCGGCGACAACTTCCGGCAGGAAGCCGCCCAGCGGAAAATGGAGAGCATGAAGAAACTGATCGTTGGCTGAAAGGAGTATTGCCTATGGCAGATAAGAAACCCCAAGAGCGCCGCCCCGACTGCGTGACGGAAATCCGCATGGGCAATTCCGTCCTTGTCGTGTCCGGCTATTTCAAGAAGGACACTACCACCACCGCCGCCGACAAAATGGCGCGGGTGCTGGAAGCGGAAGCCGCTGCTACACAAAAACCAGCAATATAACAAATCATAAAGAAGCAGATTTTACAGTTTTACCGCTATACAGCCAGCCCCCACCCGTGGTACAATGAAGTTACGGAATAGTGGGGCTGGCTGTCGGAAACGGAGGATTTTATGTTAAGACAAGCCACCCAAAACCTCATTACTGCCCTTTATCCGAGATTGTCCCACGAGGACGAACTGCAAGGCGAGAGCAATTCCATTTCCAACCAAAAGCGGATTTTGGAAGCCTACGCCAAGCAGAACGGCTTTACCAATCTGCGCTGGTACACCGACGACGGTTATTCCGGCGCGAACTTCCAAAGACCCGGTTTTCAGGCCATGCTTGCGGACATTGAAGCCGGGAAAGTGGGAACGGTCATCGTCAAGGACATGAGCCGGTTAGGGCGAAACTACTTGCAGGTAGGGTTTTACACGGAAATGCTGTTCCCGCAAAAGGGAGTGCGGTTTATCGCAGTCAATGACAATGTGGACAGCGAAAACGGCGGCATGGACAACGATTTTACCCCGCTGCGCAACTTATTTAACGAATGGCTGGTGAGAGATACGAGCAAGAAAATCAAAGCAGTAAAACGGTCAAAAGGCATGAGCGGCAAGCCCGTCACCAGCAAACCGGTGTATGGCTACCTCATGGACGAGGACGAAAACTACATCATTGACGAGGAAGCTGCCCCGGTGGTGCGACAGATTTACCAGCTTTGCCTTGCCGGGAACGGCCCAACCAAGATTGCCCGTATGCTGACGGAACAGCAAATCCCCACGCCGGGAACGCTGGAATACCGCAGGACGGGCAGCACCCGCCGCTATCACCCCGGCTATGAGTGCAAATGGGCGACCAACACCGTTGTCCACCTGCTGGAAAACCGGGAGTACACCGGCTGTCTGGTGAACTTCAAGACGGAGAAACCCTCTTACAAGGTCAAGCATAGCGTGGAGAACCCCATAGAGAAACAGGCGATTTTCCACGACCACCATGAGCCGATTATCGACACGGAAACATGGGAGCGTGTGCAGGAGTTACGCAAGCAGCGCAAACGCCCCAACCGCTATGATGAAGTGGGGCTGTTCTCCGGTATGCTGTTCTGCGCTGACTGCGGCCATGTGCTGTACCAGCAGCGGTATCAGAACAAAGACCGCAAGCAGGACTGCTACATCTGCGGCAGCTATAAGAAGCGCACCCGCGACTGTACGGCGCACTTTATCCGCACCGACCTGTTGACCGCCGGTGTCCTGGCAAATCTCCGGCAAGTAACCGAATACGCCGCCAAGCATGAGAGCCGCTTTGTGAAGCTGCTTGTCCAGCAGAACGAGATCGGCGGCAAGAGAAAGACCGCCGCAGCCACCAAGCAACTTGAACAGGCGCAGGAGCGTATTGCCGAAGTGAGCCGCATTATCAAGCGGCTGTATGAGGACAATGTGAACGGCAAAATCAGCGACGAGCGTTTCATGGAACTGTCGGCAGACTATGAGCAGGAGCAGCGGGAACTGAAAGAGCGCACCGCCGCCCTGCAAGCTGAACTGGACAAGTCGCAGGCGGCAACGGTCAACGCCGAGAAATTCATGGGCATTGTCCGCAAGCACCTTGCCTTTGAAGAACTGACCCCCACCCTCTTGCGGGAGATGGTTGAGAAAATCGTGGTGCATGAGTGCAGCTATGACGAGAACAAGCACCGCAGGCAGGAGATTGAAATCTACTACTCCTTTGTCGGCAAGGTGGATTTGCCCGACGAATAAGCCCGACCTGTCCGGCGCAGTGCGCAAGCGCCGGACGGGAACGGCAAAAATTTTTACACTTCTATTGCTTCTTTATCTAACAACAGCTAAAAGTCAGGGCATGAAACAGTTCATGGCTAATTAGTTGGAACAAAAAACGAAAGGAAGAGCACAATCCAGACGGTATCAGCGGCAGGCTACAAGAATAAATTGTGATTTCACAAGATTGGTGCTATAATAAGAGAAAAGTTCCTGCCGGGGCAGCCGCCCCGGTGGTATGGATAGAAAGGCAGGAAAACAATATGCACATCAGCTATAAACCACTCTGGCACACACTGTTAGAGCGTGATATG